>Ga0181612_156040_pt1 | contig 16678 bp, 5 predicted proteins | sample HoacroProtozoa21_FD_119630 | JGI IMG/M metagenome (GOLD analysis project Ga0181612, IMG submission 119630) | Hoatzin crop microbial communities from Cojedes, Venezuel. Combined Assembly of Gp0051906, Gp0051904, Gp0051908
AACCTACCTAGGAAACCAAAACTGATTTCCAAACACTTTTCTAAGTCTACTAAGTAGAGCTATGAAGATGAGTGAACAGATGCCGTCACTACCCTAGCATCAGGATGTTGCCTAGAACAGTGTGCTTGCAGGCTTGACCAGAATACCAGAGGTACAGTTTCATGTTAACATCTCCTGGCAGTAAGCATTAACAGTGAGCTGAGTGTCAGCTGGCTCAGAATGTGCATGCAAATACTATTCTGTGCTGGCAAGAAGAGACAGTTATCAAAACAGAGACAAATGGAAAAATAAAAAGTAGTATTTGTTTCAAGATATAGCTAGGAAGCAGACAGAGCTTCCACCTTTGCTAACAAATCACAGTAAGTCAGCCTGTAGCTGCAAAGCAAAGCATGCATTCACCAATAAGACAGTTTAATCCTAAATAAGGAGTCATGGCAAAATAAGCCTACCCTAAGAAACTAACAGGATCTTAACACTATTAGACTGCTTTGCAACATGTAAGTTGAACTAAAAAAGCCATTCTGCTTCTCAAAAGAACTTACTTTCCCATTCAGTATGGAGTTTGATGCTAAGTGGGATGTTTGAAGAGAAACTAACAGTATTATAAGTCTTCACCAGGATACATGATGCAGCAGTAACACCAGTATAAAGTCCTCCAGTCACTGACTTCAGTTACTTTTTTGTAACCAGTACTGTATTATTAGTTCTTTAGCCATAAAACTAAATCCTCAAGATTTAACAAGAGTTCTAGGGCTAAGGCTATCAGTCTTGATCAAAGGTGGATGAAGGCATCTATGGAATTAGACAAGAGGAGAATGCACTATACAAATACATCTTTAAACATAAAGAAGATCTCTACTACCACTGCATTTCTAGGCAGAATATACCTTCATTGGCAAACTGCCTGTCAGACTGAATTAAGGCCCTGGATTTAAAAACGGCAGCTGGTGTTGTGTCTCTGTAAAAATAAAGAGTTGATTAAATACAGACAACCATCTACACAATCCACAGAACAGTGGAGATGTGACATGCTTTTCTGAAGTCTAGAGTCCCACCTCTGTAATTTAGCCAATCAGTTTAGAGAAAGAGACAGAGAATAGGAACATATTGAAGCTCATTCTACATGGGTACATGAACATGCTTACACATGAAGTTTCTAGACCCACCCTCACAGGCAACTCAGTGAACCATGCAACTTTTACATTAAGTTGAAGCAAGACAGTTTAGGATTTTTACTCATCTCTTCCTATAACCTACTTTTATGTGATATTCTCATCATCCTTAGTTTACAAGTATCAAACATGAGCAAAAAAACCCACCACTTGTCAGTAACGCTCTCCTAGTACTGATTATTATTCTTCTGCCTCAAAGTCTTCAGAGTTCTGCAAAAAGTTATCTTCTTCCTTATTCAAAAAGATTCAAATATCCTCTCATGCTATCTAGTCTTTCTGGGACTCTGTGTTCATTACAGAATGTGTAGAAAAAATACGACACCATTACATACTGATGTCCCTGGAGCAGCAGCGTTCGCCCCTTCCTTCCACCAATATCCCACATGATAATGCTGTGATCAGAGGCACCTGAGAAGAGCAGTCGTTGAACAGGATCCCACCACAGGGAAGTAATACTTCCTAGGAAAGAACATTCTGCAGTTAGATCCGAGTCATTTCACAACACAATAATGCTCTTCTGGGCTATTAAAGTGAAACCCGAGGTACTCCCTTACTGCTGTATCAGATATTGAAAGCCTTAAGGCAAAGGACAGCACGCAACCACAAGATACAGTCCTGCTAGAGAGGCAAAGAGCATTTGACAACAGAATAAAATATATCTAAGAAGAAAGTTGGATGCAAAGAATAAGCCAGAAAGTTCGAATTACTATCTTTCTGCCCTTTGTATTTCGGTAGTCATTAAAGAGTCAGCAGGCTGCTATGCGATCTTTGGAAGAAGAAAAGTACTAAAACTTGCCAAGCAGAGACGAGTATCTACAATACAGCAGGGTGCTTGGTCAGTGGTTGCAGGACAGCACGCAGCGTTCACAGATAAACCAACTCCCTTAAATAACCATTTACAACCTTCAAATAGTCAGAATAAGAAGCTAAGCGACAGTTCCACTGCTGTTAACAAATCTGGCCACTAGGTACGAAATTACAACACTAGATTTCTGAAGGCCCAACCTGGCTCTGCACCTCATTAGTCAGACATAGAAAAAAACACGAGTCATCTGACAATAGCAGTCTTATTTTAAACCCATATGCATGGTAAGGTAGACAGGACACTAGAGAAGTAATTTTGTCACTCATGCTGCCTATAGTTTTGAAGTTGCAGGAGCATTTTATTCCCTTACAGACATTCTTCCCTTTAAAGCAGCCTTCCACTGCTCAGTTGCCATCAAAAGCCTTGTTAGTCTGAAAGCAAGACAAATGGTAATTACAGCCCAAATAAGTCCTTTCTAGCTCTCTGGAGCAAGAAATTTTTCTTGCCTCCTTTAGGGCTACACTGTTTTCAGACTGACCCATTTGGAAATAGTTGTCTCCGAGAGAAGAGTGACCACCCGCACCATAAAAGGCAGTTTGAGTATTATCTCAGCATTGCACAGAATAGGCTGTCAAATATGAAGCATTCTGGAAGATGACTGTGTAAGGACAAGTTCTAAAACCATTTAAACTGCAAAGCAAACCATGCTTGCTTATGAAGTCACAGTTAGGCAAGAGCTAGAAAGGAGACAAGACGAAGTCAGACTTTTGAAGTCTGGCAAACACAGCTGCACTCAAAGAGCTAGATGCTGTTTAGAGTTACCAGGCCTTGAGAATATTATGCAAATACTGTGTAGGAAAAAAGGTTACACATAATCTGTTGGGGTGTTCTCAGTGGGGTTTTTTTTGTGGTTCTTTTCTTTTAAAGCAAGAAAAGAGATGAAGGAGCCACTATTACACCAACTGAAGAGAAACATGTTTCTGCCCCTCAAATTTAATCATCTTCTGTACTAGACCAATTCTTGTTTTGAGGATCACAATCCCCCAAGCCAAAGTTGTTTGCTATGCGGACAGCACTGCTGAAGTTGGTGCTTAGAAGCTCACTGCAACTCAATAGTTAGAATACACACTGTACATAGTGCCAAGTTGAGACATACTGCTTTCAGACTAACAGTAATATCTATCAGGGAGCTGCATTTCAACACAGACTAGTTAGTACAAAAGAATACAGAGGTAAAGGAGTATCTAGAGCCAGGAGAATTATTTTGCTCTTAACTGAAACAACGTGAAATTCTGTTTGAAAGTAGAAGAGGCATTTATCATTTGCAAATCTCAACTTGCTTCCCTCATTCAAAGCCAGATTTATCATTCTACACTCATCTGTAAATCAGGAGTCTACCCAGGTTAACCAAGTCTACCCTATACTTACAGCTATTAAACAAGGCAGCCTGTTCCAGTGGATCAGAGACTTATGACCCAGTAACTCGCCCTCACCCAAACACAAACTAGTCAGCTGATTTGAAAGTAGCCAATGCCACATGGTGAGAGGCATTAAGTCTTGTTTATTTCTCTCAGCATATTATTAAATTACATATTCTTCTGTGATCTGCACACTTCCCTTAGTCATTACAGCAAACAGTGGCTCCATATCATGTTACAGACTATTGGGTTCTTCAACTGATATAAGGACTTCAGCTATACTGCACAGGATGAGACATTTGTCTTTGACTATACAGTTTTAGTTCTAAAAGGCTCTCTAGTTTTCTTGCATATAGCTTAGTTTCAGGTAAACACAAGACACTGAACTAGAGTTTCACAAAGACTGATCAGAACATCAAAGTCTGTATTGGGAAGAATTAAGTGGCTTTTCAGAATCTAGACTGGAGGTTTCTAAAGCTGTTTTAGGTATTATTATAATATTACCAGGTCTCCAGGAAGAAAAAAAAAAAAGTAACACATTTTCATCCTTTCTTTTCAATGTTGAGGAAACTAAAGTTTTTAAAGGTGGCCATCTAGTGGATAACTTGTGTTTAATTGAATGCATATGTTTACCCTTATTTTTCAAATATAATAAAAATACCTGTCAGTATTTATAAGGCTAAAATTTCTCCTCATCAAGAATGTGTCTGTTCTTTGAAAGGCAGTCATACGTAGAGCTAGCTTTTGATAACTTACTACCCTGCATTAGTTGTTTATCCAATATCTATGCTTAAGAGGTAGATATCCAACTGAATGTCTCATCCCAATTTACAGAAGAGGTCCTGTAATCTGGGTCAAGTGCAATTACGAGGGAGAGTTACTTTACCTTCATGCCCTTTGAGTGTTGTGATAACCGAGCACGTATTCTGCTCAAGCTTCAGGAGAGTGATCTGTCCAGAATAATCACCAACAAATGCATGCCGAGTTTCATAATCATATCTGAACACCAGTCAAGGAGAAGCCTCATTTGCACGTAAGAGCATTTTATGGGACTGAAACAGATAGCACAGGTCTCAGCTACAGAGTCTTAACAAATTGGAAGAGAAATTTTAATATGCCAGATAAACATCTACACAATTACTTCTAAAGAATGTTGGAGACTGTAACAGTTAAGCATTTTCATTCCTCTCTTCTCATCCTTCTCTACATGTGTAAGTAAGACAGTATGGAAGATAAGTGAGAAATGTTTTAGAAAGCCACTGGAGAAGCCGTGAGATAACCCATCCCCTATTGTAAGGCAACCCAAGTAGATTTAGACCATTTCTATATTTACAGAATAGACACAAGAGATGCCAGAACTCCTCAGGCTACTTGTTGCAGTGCAGGGCTACCATTAGGAGCACCTCACTGGATACTGGGTGGCATTCACTCTTGCCTAGTATCTGCTCTCATAAACTTAGTTTTCTAGCATGTTATATTAGTTGATGCCCCCAGAACAGGAAAACTTAGATACAAGGATGTTGAGCCTGCACAGCTAGTTTGCCTTTCAGTGGAAGTACACTCCCAATGTTCTAGCTACTGAGCAGGTGAAACCACCTATTTTTTGTTTTTGTTCTCTCACTCTTAAGTGTACTGATGCAGGTCCTTGAGCACGGTATGGAAGACTGAACAGTATTTCAGAAAGGGGTCTGTCATTTAGAGCTAACATAAAAGCCATACCACATCCTAACATGGGATCTATTAACAAGGTGGCACATCGGGCAAAAGCATTATACACCATAACAATTTTCTCATCCTCAGTTTTTGTCACTGTGCAACTACTACCTCCAGAAAATAAAGCATAGCAAGCTGGATGGGACCAGATCATTTGCCACCTTTAGAAGGCTTTTGCTATTTAGGATATAAGCAAGAGCTACAAAAAACCCACGCAGCTGACACCACATAACCCAAGAGTTGTGTATCAACTCACCCGGCCTCCTGCAGCCGCACAAAAACACAAGCAGCAGCTAGCAAAGTAGCCTGTTCTACGCAACAGAAAAGCCTAACTTTAAAATTCAACGCACCAAAAAGCCCACCACTGTAAGTGAAAAAGCAGAGCTTTTGCCATCTGATAACATTCTGAAATCTCTTAAGCCTTCAGAATCTTGAGATAACAATTTGCTTTCAACAAATCCACTAAGTCCCTGAACATGTGAGCCTTTCTTCATCTTGGAAGTTCAGGCTAGCACTATCCCCACTAATCCAGTAAAGAATAGGCACTCTGCTGTGTTTTTCAGAAGCTTACACATAGGGACATTCCTAACGAACCTCCTGCTAGTGAGACCAAGCACCTAGTCCACACACCAGAAAGCTAGTTCTTCCACATGCAGGATCAATTACAATGCATTTTCAAATGTCATGGTCTTCAGTGGAAATTTATTTTTATCTTGACAGAAAAGGTCATGTTCTTTTCTCCTTTTTCATAATGCACTGTTCCATTATTTGCAATAGCGTTAGCTATAGAACCCATTGAATTCACACAGTGAGGCTCAGAGGCACCAGACTGCTCTGTGAGCGAGTCTCCTAACATGCACACATCCCCAGTATTAATGCAGTTCTGTGGTCCATTCAGCTGAGGTGAGCTGCACGTGAAATGTTCTGTGGGACACAAACCCCCTGAACTCTAAAACAAGGACACTAAAAAAGAGCAACAGCACAGCAATACAAACCTGTTAGCACTTCAGCCAGTAAGGCAGGGTCTGCACCCATGGGAGACCTCAGAAGGCTAGGCACGCTGCTGGCAACCAAGCAGTCAGCTTTCCTCCTAGTTTCTTCACACTACACAGGCATACAGCAATTCTAGAGAAGTCTTTATTTTTTCAAGATATGTAATCGACCTTTTTCAGCTTCTGAATCATGCCACTTCTACAACATTACGGCCATTAATCCCATACACCAACCAGTACCTCCAGTTACTGTCAGGCCACATCTAAACTGCCACCAAGTGCTAAAAAATAATTCTAGAATTTAATAGTTTTAGTATTTGACCCACATGCAAAAGCTTTGATATATGAACTACATTTTAAGCTAGTAGGTTTGTAAGTCTTTTACACAGGATAAAGAATGCCTGGAAGTACTGACAGCTGAATAGACAAGCGGAGTTCTTAAGCTACAAATGCTGCAGCTAAAAGCAGTCTGCAGGAAAGCAAACTGCAAGCAGACAGATTACTACTAGTAATGAATAAAGTTTCAAATACCCTGTAGCTTAAAGACAGAAAAAGATAGCACGAGCAAAGACAGAACAATTAAAGGAGTCCAAAGGGTTTTCATGATGTTTTATGCTCTAGAAGGACTCCAATGCACACTGACATCTGTTAAACAAAGTGGCTTGCCCAGGAAGTATACAGGCCAGGCCACATATAGAGTTACTAGTCACCCTCACAAGATGCTACAGACAAACATCTAAAAATTAGGAACTAGTACACACCACGATTTCTGTAACTCGAGGTCACAACATCCCCTTCTACTACCTAACAACAGCCAACGGAAATAAAGGCATTAAACATCTAACCAGAAAAAGGGTTTGCAGACTTGCAAGAGATTTTACTCTAGCTTTTTACACAAAAAGGAGGGAACAAATCGAGATAAAGGAAGAAAGTACTTTTCCATTTTCAGAGTAGCAATCATTTTTCAAAGGATACTGTAGACATGAAGCCCAAGAGGTGAAGTAATGTCTCCCCAGCATACTCCCACTCCTGGTGCACATCCAGCTGATACACTTGTCATGACCAGTGCTGATCACCCACTCTGATGTCAGGCAGAAAGTAATAGCAGACACTCGATTCTGATGAGCTGTGGGAAGAAAAAGATTCAGACTAGTCTTTCCTAAAAATCAAAGTAATGCGTTCTTATGTTCTAATTCAGCGAGACATAGGTTGAAGATGATATCTAAGCAATGGCCCAGGGAGAAGTTTTTACCATCATACTGTACTTGCCTCTAGGCTGAACTAAAAGGTTAGCACTGTTCTGTTTGGTATTTGCCTTCTGAATAGCTTAAGTGAACCAAACATGTCAGTTGGCTAATTTAAGCTTTTCTCCCATAGAGAGAAGCTGAGTTCAGCCCAGATACCCAAGATGCTCTGGTTAAGAAACAGGCAAACCCTCAGCTTCCTCCAGTTAAGCCAGGACTTCTGGCGAGAACGCAACACATCTAAAAACGTTCATTGCTTTCTTTAACTGTCTTTTTTCCTGACCCCAGGGGAGCTATGCTCAGATTCATGCTTTTAAGCACCTGAAAGTGTATTTAGTCCACTGCATTCAAACTGCTACACCTGTGACAGCAACCAAATCCTACCTAGCTTTCTTTAGAATGCTGCCACTAAGCAAGAAGTTACGTGAGCATTAGAAAAAAACCCCTCCTGGCCCCCAAGATGCAAGCACTTCCCTTGAATGAGTTGTGGAGTCATCTTCCCTAGGATAAAGGGGGGGGTTTGTTGCATTAAGAACAAGGTCTTTTTCTCCTAAGCAAGAACATTGCTTCTATCAGTGTCAGGAAGTCATAAGACAAACTGCTCTTTGTTTCACTACATAATCTGCAGTATTTAAGAGTCTCCTTCAGGACTTTGATGTTAATATTCCAATTTTAGCCAGCAAACAAGTTTTATATTTCTTTTAAAGATGTGCAGACAAATGCTGAAATTAGCTTCTCCACAAATATTAGAACAATCCCTACTCCCCATGTACTGGAAAAAATAAGACCTTTTTCATCCCTATTGCTCTCCTAAGATGAAGAGGAGGCAAGGACTCTTCTCTGCAGCTAGAAGTAACAGTGATTACAGAAAGTAAGGATGGAAACTACAAATACCAAAATGCACTTTTAAAGCTCTTACTCTAACGTTCATGCAGTATAATTACTCCACTTGAAAAGCAAAATCTGAACTCACTAGTTCTGGCTCATTGTACCGGCAGGCTAATGACGTACTGAACTTGATGATGACGACCGCAACTCAGACTCACCTGACTGAGGATTACCCAATAACAGAACATATATCTTATGGCAGTTATCTCCAACGAAGTGACAACTAGAAAGTCAGTCAGATTTAAAGCATACTTGGACTTGATTAATCTGTTATGGTGCCCAGTTTCCCAAGCATTTTGCATGCCTCCCCTTCACACAAATGTTAGTGTAGACACTGGTTAAGAGTTTACCTGGATAGGTCTTCACAAAGTTCATCTTATTAAAGTCCTCTGAAATATGAAACTCCTAAAAGCAAAGTGCACTGTTAGAAAAGATACCGCAGTGACATAAGCAATATTGATACCCAAAAAACAGAAGTAATCTCACAGGCCACAATTTGCACAGCAGCAATATAGCTCACTAAAAACTAGCAGTTTCTGAGGCTACAGCATAGCACACTGACACACCAACTGTAAATTAAGGTTATTAGTGAACTACATTTTCAACATGGAGCATCCTTTCAAAACTAAGTTTGCTAAAGGGAGATTATAGGAAGAGATAATATCTCATTTGTCCTCAACAGGAATGAACAAAACTGTATCTTGTAGAACTCAGGATTTAAGTATCTAAGACTTCATAATGGGCAGATTTAAATGAAAGGCTCTATTTGATCCATCACACTTAGTGAAATTTTAAAAGTCTCAGCTTACCACTTTAAGTAGTTATCACTAGAATCACTATTCTGTGTAGTTCTGTGTAGGCTATTCACAGTAGTTATCAGTAGAATCAGTAGTTATGACACTCATGCAGCACCCTGGCACCTTAAAGGACAGTTGCTATTTTGAACTTATTTCCATAGAGAAAGGAAACCATTAAAGCATCCGAGAGTCACAGGATTCCCTTCCTTTGCCAAAAAAAGAGGGGAAGAATAGACTCACTTTTTGTTCTGCCACATGTATCTGCTCTCCAGAAGAGGGAGAGAAATCACAGCAAGAGTATAGAAAGACAGAAGGCAGACCTCCCAGAAAGAAACCAACCCTGTCTCCTGTAATTTTAGAGCCAGCGTTGAAATTTCCACATCATAAAAAGATCTGCAGCAGGAAAACCCAGAGACGCGTGCGTGGCAAGATATAGGCAGACCAAATACTTCTGGCCAGATGCAAGCTAGCTGCAGCTCACAACCCCGGTTAGTGCACCACTATGGTACTCTGCCCAGCTTAATGTACTCCTCAAAATAATTCCTTGACTGAGTGCAATAGTTTGGGTCCACTGCTACACTAATGGCTCAACGGCTTCTTGAGGCCAGCTGGCTCACATCTAGCCAGAAGAACCCTTGTTTATTTGCAGTCCTCCCATGTACATCTCAGGTGAACTGCCAAGAAGTTCAGACATTTAGTAGCAGCTGCATTCCAAAAAGAAGGGAAACAAAACAAATTATCAGCTCCCAGCAACACCTGGTGCTCACAATCTAAGCAATTCTAATCTGAATTCTAAAGAAAAAAGTCACAGCAACTTACCATGACAGCTCCATTATCCTGGCCTACAAATATTCGTCTGCTGTCATGATGATAAGCCATGGCTGAACATGGTGCTGTCAAAAAAGCAAGCACATTACAGTTATTGAAACAGAGGAACTAGAATAGACATTACTTATTAAAACAAATTCTTCCAGTCAGGACAAAAGCTGTTTAAGATTAAGTAGCTCGACAGAAATTAGGCTGCATAGATAACATCCCTTTGCAAGACAGTTAAATTCCCCTATGTGAAGCTGAGGAATAGTACACCACTACAGTAGCTCAGATGTACTGCTAGGAACCATACGCAAACATGCTTCCCTGCCACAAGGGGTAAGAGGAACTGTACACAGGCTGAAAGCCTAGCTAGCAGCAACAGCATACGCAGCTAGTAACACCCAAGAACCTGAGCTCACTGAAATGATCTCCAAAGGAGCCGCGAGTTGTACACAAGCACAATATTCCATTCTTTACATCTGAGGACTGCATCATTAGAGAGAGGACAGTGCTAGATGGAAATATGTAATTGCATGCATTTGGAGCGGGGCCAGAGGAGGCCACAGAAACGATCCAAGGCCTGGAACGCCTCTCCTGTGAGGAAAGGCTGAGAGAGCTGGGGCCTTTTTATATGTGGTATGTGTCTAGGCAGCAACTCTACATTAATAGAGTTACAGCAAAGCACCCAGGCTGAGTGATATTTTGAAATAAAAAAAGCACAATGACACTCAAGATCTACTCAGCACTGAACCTACTCTCAGTATTCCCTTCTTAATAATCTATATGCTTAAAAAACCCAAAAACGCACACCTTGGAAAGCAGAGAATATGCTCCTGTCTGAACTTTCAGCTAGTGGAGAATATTCATACGTCTGAACTTTCAGCTAGTGCTCACTTATTCAGCAGATGAGTTCTGACAGAATTTGAGATATCTTCAGCTGCAGATCGACTGTGATTTACCTGGTGAAGGATCTGGTTCTGCCAGAAAGCTGCCTTAGATCTCACTCACTATGCAGCTAGTTTCAAACTAAAGTCTGAGCTAGAGTTGACGTAAAGTTCCCAAACTCAAGACCATCGAGTGAATCCAGCACTTGGGAAAATGGGAAGGAAGTATTGCCACACACAGCAGAGGCACAAAACCCATAGTATGCTTGGCCATCACTTATCTCCAGCATTGTACTTACATGACATGGTGTGATAGATGCTGGGCCAGTATTGTCCACTGTCTCTCTTCAGCCATACTCGGATTGTTCTGTGTCGTGGGAAGAGTGGAGAGAAGGCAGTTGTAAGTGCACCATCCCTTGCACCTGAATCCGTTCATTATTTGATATATCAGCTCCAATCCTCTTAGCTTTTGTGCTACTCAAACATAATAGTTAGAGGAACAACATAATAATAGTACTTCAATGGTACTCTAAGAATAATAGGACTAAGAACAGCCACCCTTGAATTCTGAAGAGTTTTCTTCAAAACTGTTCAGACATTGAGTTTCACCAAGTATGAAACTGAAATACTGTTTCAGCTCACCTCAGAAATTGCTACGTTACATCCCTTTAATTCCTTCTCCTTGGCTCCAGCTGCTGTAAGTCAAATACAAGATGCAGAACTTTCCAGCTTTGTAGAGCAAATCACAGCTTGTTTTATAGCAGATTAAGTGTTTTGCATGTTTATAAAAATGTAATTGCAAATCATTCCATTATGGAAGTCCAACGTTTGAATTTTTACTGCTCCTCTATGCAACTCATCCTTCAGTAAGCCAGATACTGAATATTAGTAACAGAAGCACCTCATCCTCCAGACCAGCACATTACTGACCCAAATATTGATATATGGATCCACAAAGGACATCATATCTAGTTCAGTGTTATTTCCTCTAAGCCATGCCTCTACTCCCTGACATACAAACAGAACGGGCAAGCAATGTTAGTACCACTGCTCCTCTGGCCTAAATACGAACAGGATTCATTAGCCAGTCCAATGGGAATGGAAAGAAGTTGACAAGACAATTTGGACAGTGTGCTAAGGCTCTTTATAAAATTTACTTTAGTTTGTAACCTTCCAGAATCAGTCCTTGGAAGGAAAGAAAAAACAGTCTTGAGAACATTTAGCATTATACTGCTCACATGAATGTCAAATCCTGGGAGGAGGGATATAAGAGAATAATCAAGGAAGTGGAAAGTTACTGTCAATTAAAAACATTCCTACAACAGGCACATTTGACGGGAATCTACATCAAGAAGTTAAAAGCACACATGTAGACAGTGTTAAGGTTATTTTGAGTCTACTTGAAATTTCCTCTCCAAACTATTGTTTGCCTTCTCGTTACTGTTTAAATCCAACTTCCTCATTCCCAAATGGAAACCTAAATGATCTGTAAATACATGTACCTGGAAACACTGCCAAGAGGCTTCATTGAGATGAGTTGTTCTATTTACTTTTAGCTTAAAAAACGCCTGGTATTTAGAATTAAAAAAAAACCCTAAGGGATAGATTTGCTAAACATCATTAGGATTGCCAGGAAGAGTTTAAGAAAAAGAGCACAGGAGGGGACTGGTATCTTGCATCAGGACTAGAATTCATCAGGTTGAAGATATAAAGGTAGCATTCTCATTCTGTAATTCATTTAAGGGCTATTCTTTAAAAGACCACTTAAAAATAAAGAAGACAACACCCACCCTTAATGTACTACTATCCTTTTCTAAAACTTGAAATCAATACAGCTGAGTACACACTGCCTCAAAACAATAACTTTCAGCTTCTGAATCAAGTCACTTTTCCACCATTTCAGTGAGAAATGCACATTACTCAAGTCCATTAAATATTTTGCATTAAGACTGTCTCTTAAAAGCTATCACTTCCTCTTTACAATCACCCATACCCTGCCTGGTGATTAGAAAGTTAACACTTCAGAAGAGCAGTTGCTATTTCTTAGTAACATAAGAAAAGGAAAGAAACAATGCTTCCAAGTCATTCTTATGACGCAGATGCCAGTAGTAGCATGGGTTAGCACCTTTGCACTTTAACAGCTTTTTAATCTGCTTTTTAAAGCAGCTCCATCATCCTCAAGCTGTTCTGAACATCTCAGATGATAGCTTCCACCCTTACTAATTCAACTTTCACTTCTAACCAAAATCATGTAGCTATTTTTGATACAAAAAGACTAGGAGTTATCGCAGTGATTGAGATCATGCATTGATGATTTTCCTAAAGTAGACTTTGTTTCCTCCCAGCACTCTGGTCGATTGCACCAAACTAGGAATTAATATAAAGGAAGCAAGGAGTTGCTTTTTCTAAGCAAATAACACCCTCAAAGTATAATTTGTGCACTGCTCATCAACAATACAGTCCCTCATCGAATTTGAGAGCCTAAGCAAATAGCTGCAAGAGTTAGCAAAATTAACTTCTGAAAGCTTCTTATTTTGGTTTAAGTAAGATTTAGACTTTGCTAGCCTCATGCTTGCAAAGATAGGCTGTCAGACAGCTTTATACAAAGCTTTGACTGAGCAAAATTTGAAGAGATCCTTTCACAGTAGTCAGCAAATAACCTGTGCCAAAATCCAAGTTCTCCTCTTTGATTCTCTCTCCTACAGACCTGTTGTAGTCGTGCATCTCCTTTTGCTAGGGCAAATTAATTTGTGAAATACCAGTTCTGGCTAAAAGGACTAGAGAAGTGCTCCAGTAATGCCACTTCCAGAGTCTCCTTCCACCACGAAACTGTTTTATTATGAGAACCACCACATCAACCCTACAGCCTATAGCACTCTTCTCAAAACTTGGTCTTTACTTAATGAAGAGGCCTGGGCTCAGTACCTGAGAAGAGCTGGTGACCACTCGCCTTTCTTTAAGCATTCCCTACTAAGGGCCTGGAAGGACACAGGTTTGTTTGACAGCAGTCTCAGTAAGGATGTAAAAATGTTGGAACTCATTAATAAGCACTCAGCAATAGATACATACTTATAAATTACAGCAGACTCAGGTATCTGAAACTGGCAGGAGGAAGTGAAACAAGATTAAAAAAGATCTCCAAACTTCCCTAACATTGAGTATTGAACCAGAAGTTGCTTTCAGCTGTAAAGCATGCACTTTTATAGACGAGTAATTCAAAGGGTTTCTCTGTTTGGTTGGGTTTTTTAATGTAATATGAAGAAACACACACAAAAGCCACCTTTAAGCAATACTGAGTGTGGCCTTGCCAATTTCTAAGAATTTTCATTGTCCTCAACTGTGTTTTCTTTCACAGAGTAAGCCAGCAGCCAGCAGTGCTGGAGAAAATATTCAGGTTTGAGCGGAGAGAAAATCTTCCAATGTTCCAACAGCATTTGTGTTCATGCCATGTAAGATGCCGTCTAAAAGCCAAATGCTTGTACATCAGGGAGGAAGAAGTGATGAAAGCAGGCAAATCCAAACTTGTTACAATACAAGCACTGCTGCAAGTACTGCGCAGCTACACTAGCCCTGGTGCAAGGACTGCATCTTCCTAACACCCTCCACTAACAACTGCTTTTCTATCTGAAATCAATCACCACCAATTGTTTTCCTAGCAAAACCAGAAGACTGCATTTTTCTGGTAGTCAAAATAAGCCAGAAGTATTTAGACTGCTATTGACCATGTTCCCAACACAGCATTAGGAACCTGGTTTAATCACAGCGCAACACAAGCTCAAGGACACAGCCTGCAGTTGATGCATGTGCTAGTGACTCTAGAGATCCTGTTAGCCTGTGATAAATACCACACCATCATCTTGCATTCAGGGTCTTGTATGCTACCTTATCATTCCTCAGCATCCCCAACCACAGCTGGGAAACACTTATCTTGCCTTAGTTATTTGTCTGCTGAGAACAAGGATGGTAAGGCTAAGTCCAGAGATTTGACTGTATCACAGATCCGTGCAGCCCACGCTGGCCTATCTCAGCTCCGAGAAAACACAAGCCAGCCTCGAGCAGACGGATCTAACTCACAGCTGGTACCTGAGCTGGCTGCCCACACCGAGGGACACACTGCAACAATTCCAAACATTGTCTTGGAGCCAGGGTCAGGCAAGGAACCTGTAGGGACAGAGTTCATCATCCTTTCTAGGTAAGTTCTGAGAAAGCTCCACATATGGCAAGTAGCCTGTCAAAAAATTAGACTGGGAAAATTAACTATTTAACTCCTGCAGGTATTCTTGTCTCCTTTTTTGACTTCAAAACTTTAAAAAAAGAGCTAGATTTTTATTGATATTCACAGATCTACTATGGCATCTTTTGTACCCTCACAAAAAACACAGAACCATTACTTCTCATTCTAGGAACTATAATTTAAAATAGAAAGAATCACAACTCCTCTAACGAGAGGATAATCTACAACATTTCTCAAGAATGTTTGTGCACCAATGTTTTCCTCACTCCTTAACTTGTAAACACATTCCTCTGACTGGTTATTATGAAATACTGGACAGCCTTAGCTGTATTAAGATTTAATCAAAAATACTTTGGACCTACCCTTTTGGTATACTGCCCAAAGGGGTTGTACACAGCAGCTCTTTTGCTGTTCGAACTCTGTACTTTGCTTGCTGCTAGCAGCATAATCAGTTATGCAGTATTCACACCCACACTCCATTTTTAGTGAACAAACAGGAGCGCAAGAAGTTTGGTAACATGTGAAACTGCAGGTGACAGATACGCAAGTGAGTAGGCTTTGATCTAATGTAGGAGGTATCCCAGATTAGAGGTAATACAGTGCAACAGTTTCTGAAAGTTTAAAGATGTAAGTGAACTCCCACAGTAAGGCAGGCTACGTGAATTCAGCCTGGAGTCCAAAGCTTCTCTTAGGAATTTACACACTCCACAGGTGGGTAACAGCCTCTGCTCTCCTTGCACAGGTCTATCTGACACCAAAACTTGCCCGGACAAAGATGCAGCTGCATCCTTGGCTCTTATCAAAGCAGTCTAAGCGCACAGACTGCTAACCTTCAGCATTAGACCTTTAAGTTCAAAGGCACCCGATCTGACGGCTGAAAAAAATACTTCTGAGGAATAGGAGCCTGGCTCCAAATGCTCCAGAAAAATATTTTCAAATCACCATTAAACAACGTAAGGAAATCTTTAGCTTCAGTTACCCCAAACTTGTAGCATTTTACTTCAGGCTTTTAGACTTCAGTGATGAGTTTTACTCCAGTCTCGGTGACTGATAGCTCATCTACAAACTCAAGGGAAAAAAAGAAGGGGGGAGGTGGGATCCAATCAGCCACTTTATAGAACCGCTTATTAAGTCTTCCTCTTCCAAATTCAACTACTTCTACTGCCTGTTTTCTAAAGAGTTCAGCTGGCACTTGAAAACAATTCTTCGCACGCCAATGAAAAACAGTTTTTAGCCCCTCTCCACAGGAAGTGAAGATAGGCTAACACTTTCTGATTTCTCAGAAGTGCTGATAATCAGCTTCATTAAGTGCTACTATAGCTTCACATTTTTAATACCTGATTTATGTTGCCAGGTCGCTGAGAAGTATGACAAATTTGACAGCGTTTCTACGTGATCTACATAAGAGCATCAAGACATGTCTTCTACAAGATCTGTTGCTTTAATGCCAGCTAATGAAAAACTAACAGTATCTGGTAAACTTCATTTAAACCAGGACAAGTTTACATCCTTTGCGCTTGACCTGTTCCCCTCCGTGCCAAATCCTGAATGCCTTGGCTAACAGTAAGCTTATAAAGTTAGGATGTGCACTCGCTAGCTGGTCTGTTTGCTCTTTCTGACCCAGTAATAAATACCTGATAGAGGATATTGTAACAAATGTGAAACTATAACAAAAAGCTTTAATATTTTCTAGTTTTTAGTAGTCTTTAGTACTGTAA
>Ga0181612_115407_pt1 | contig 16677 bp, 25 predicted proteins | sample HoacroProtozoa21_FD_119630 | JGI IMG/M metagenome (GOLD analysis project Ga0181612, IMG submission 119630) | Hoatzin crop microbial communities from Cojedes, Venezuel. Combined Assembly of Gp0051906, Gp0051904, Gp0051908
AGCCCACCACCGCTCCTGGGTCTTGGCTGGGAGGGGAGAGCAGGAGCTGGGTCAGAGTAAGCAAGGTGCTGCTACTCCGTGTTTACCAGGAGAGAAGATGTTTCCTGGGCTGCCACTCACTGCGGCTTAGAAGAGAAGTTGAAAACAGAAGTCCAGCCAAGCAGAACGTTTTGTGAGATTGTACCGATTTCATTCGATTGCTGAAGTTCAACAAAACACCTGGGAGAATTCAAGAGTTTCGCTCTGTCTAATTAAGCGGGCATTGCAGAATCAAGGTTGTAATAAAAGATTACACACCAAAGCCATCTCTCTCGTGCTTACAAGTACCACAAAGAAAAAAATAATAATTTGAAACCTCAAGCAGATTTAGAAACCTCTGTGCCCAAGAGGAGACTCTGTCCTGTTCTCCCGCACATGTTCCGGCAGGTCTGATCCCAGCCCATGCTCCCCGGGCCACGCAGCTGCCCTCCTTCCCAGGTATGAAACCTTGCGGGCTCTGGTTTTCCCGCCCCGGCACCGTCCCGAACACCCCCGACCCAGCAGCATCGCGGGGCCGCCGGCTCAGAGCAAAGGTCTGAGCACCGTTTCCATCGCGTTTTATAAGATGGGGTTACCTGCGCTTAGTACGTGCACGCCCGCATCTGCAAAAGGTCGGGGAGAAAAGACACGAGACCTCTCACTTCAGCTCCTCGGGCACTTCCAGCCGCACTCGGAGCAGGGAAAGCTGCAGAAGAACTCAGTGCTGGGGGTTTTAGAAAAGCAGGCGGCAGATGGAGGGCAGGGGCGAGCACACGCCCCTACGAGACAGCAGAGAATCAGCAACAGATTTGCGGGAGGGAGAAACAGGACAGCGTAAATGCCTGGGGTCACGGACAAAGCTCAAAAGAGGGAGATTCTTGGAGCAATCCAAGAGGGTCTGCAGGGAAAGAGACGGCTTCGTTAGTCCTTTAAACTAAACTCACGCTGAAGGAGGGCATTTGCTGTTTTGACAGCCAAAAGCCTCGGGAGGCAGGGCTCACCACGGGGTGGCATGGAAGATGGAGGCCTTGGACAAAGTCTCTTCTGCGAACACAGCCAAGGAGCACCGGAGACTCCAGCAACTGGAACTTCCCGATGAGTGGATAAGGACGGGGGCGGATTCTTGGCAGGGGCTTTGCTGCTGGAGGGTCACAGGGAGGGATCACGGAGAGGGAACAGCGCTGGGGTGGGAAGGGAGGCACGTTTCACCCCACACCATCTCTGAGGATGGATTTATTGGTCTTCTGAAAAACAAACCAACCAACCAAAAATGGGGGAGGGAGAAGAGAAGAAACCCTGGACACACAGCCAGACCTCCGCACAGCGAGGCCATCGGTAGCGCTGGCAGCTGCAAGTCTTGTTCACTGCTCGTGAACAAGAGTCTTCGTGCACAAGCTCTTACAGGACCAAGGCAGCCGGGAGAACTGAACACCCAACTCCACCACGGCGCGGAGAACGCCAGGAACCTCCCTCCGTATGGCTTCGAACAAAAGCCTGAGACTCCCAGCATCCTAGCAGCACCCCGCTTTTTTCCTCGGGGCAATTCCTCTCCATTCAGAGAGGCAGCCAAATGCTCAGTGCAAAATTAATTTGGTCACCCTTGGGAAGGACTCTGCTGCCACTTGAGCAGCGATCTTGGCTCCCCACAATGGGGGTTACAAAAGCAAATCCCTAAAAAGGGAAAACTCCGACCAAGACAGCTCAGTTTTACCCTGTTTGGTGTTTAGATGGAGCAGGTCCAACCTTTTTTATGGGTCCCTTCTCTCACCAGCAAGTTCACTTCTCTTGTGTGCAGGAAAGTGTCCCACATCACCTTCCGTGGAGGAGGACAGAGCTGTCACGGGGAGGGAACGCTGTGAAATCCTGGAGGCCACAAACAGACCCCAGCACGCTCTGGGAACGGACAGGAGAGCGGCAGCAACGGAGCACGGGACTCCGAGTGCAGAGGGACAATGGTGACAGGTCCTGGTGCCTGCAGCTGTGGGACGGGCTGTGTCACCCCAAAGGGCTGAGGGTGACAGGTCCCAGTCCCTGCAGACATGGGACGGGCTATGTCACCCCAAAGGGCTGAGAGCCCCAGGGGACCTGCCAGGCTGGCTGCCCGGCCACCGCTCCCCCCTGAGCACACTCCAGCAGGTGGCACTCGGAGCATCTTCAATGCCCAAACTGCGTTTCCGTGCTGAAACAGGAGGGTAAGAGCAGAGAGCACCCATTTTATAAACACCCATCTCTTAAGCACCTCTGTGGGAAGACTCAGCACCCCTAAACCAGGGGGGATCTAGGAACGGATAACGCGATGTTTTCCCACGCAAAGCCCGAGGTTCAGGAAGGGAGAAGGCAGAAGGTGGCCTGGCACAGCACAGCTCTCCTGGCAAGGCAAGCCCTCCTGCTTCACAGCTTCCTTTTGGATCTGGTGTTCCCGACTCATTTGACCAGGAGCACCAAAACATCTGCTTTAACGCCAGGGAGCTCGGGTCGCTCATGGGGTGGGGAGAGCAGGGAGGCTCAGCCATCCCCCTTGCACTCCCCGCTCTCCTCCCTGCCCCTGGCATTCTGGGGCATTCTGGCACCAGATCCTGCAAATTTCTTTAAAAAAAAAAAAACAAAACACACAACCTCTCCACCCTTTCCAGGCACTACAAGCCACAGCTGGCCAGGATCAGCTGACAATGAGCAGTTTGGGCTGAAGATACAAGCACAGGCAAAACATCTTTCCAAACCCCGGCGAGACTTCCCGACAGCTCTCCTGACTGCGGGGCTGCGAGAGAGGCACTGGCAGGACTCTGCACCCAGCGAAATGAGATGCCAGAGAGGAAAACACCTTTAACTGCCAGGAGATAAGGAACTACTTAGTGACGCATCTTCTACGGAACAAATTAGTCTCCATGTAGAAAGTGCAAAGGATGCTGCCTCCCCTTCCCACAGCCCTGCACGCATTTCCCAGCAAGGAGCAAAGGTCCAGCCTCAGCAAATTCCGATCAGCCTGTGCTTTGATGGTGGTAAAACCAGGATACCACGGCCCAGGTTCTTCTAAATGCAGAATATTACTCCTAGGAACCAGCATTAAACCACTACCCTCCACCTAGACACGACGCAGTTTTCCTACTTTCAGTACAGCAGATGACGCCTCTTTCTAAGCGACTTATAAAATATAACGCCGGTTTCACAACGAGCACCAAGACTTGTTTGCTGCCTCTGGAGTTATCGTGGGATGTGGAAACTATTCTCTATCGCAGGAATTCCATACTCCTCCCACAGCACACATGCTGACGGAGGTTTTCTTGTTGCAAGACACATGAAAAGTGGTCTCAGGACTTGGTAAAGCCCTTGCGTGGTACCTACCGGCTTTTGGTACGCGCACGCTGGGAGAACCCCGCTCTCTCCCCCGCTCCGGGAAGGGGACACGTGCGAGATACATAGAAAGAAAAATGATCATCACCTTTTCCTGGTGGCTCTGAACTATAGCAGTGCTAAAAGAAAAAAAAACCCCATACATCCAACCCCCCCCCCGAGCTGTGTGTTCCCAGCACCCTCGTGAGAGCGTATGGGGTGAGCGCCTGCCACAGCAAAGCACAATTTTTTCATTTCACACTCGTAAAAAATACCGCTGCAGCCAGCGGCTGCCCCCTCCGTGGCTCAGCCATGTCACGGGCACACGGCTGCCCTGCGTGCCGGGGACAGGAACGTGAAGATCAGGGTCCATCCCCTTCCCAAACACCACAGTACAGGAATCACAGTCACCCTGAACACTGGGAATAACATGTTTGGTCCTGTTCCCCTACAATACAAAACATTCCATTTTAAGGAGCTTTTTCCCCCTGCTCTGTCCACGCAGAGACCCCGGTGCTGCTGCACCAAAGGAGTGACCCCCCCAAACACCGCTGCCAACCCCAGTCCCAGTGCTCCGTGACGGCGCAGAGCCATTGCCTCCCCTCGCCCTCACCAGACGCTGCCTACTCCCGAGCTGCCCGGCTAAATACACCGCTCCGACGGCGAGGAAATCGATACCGCCACGTCTCGGAGCGCTTTCGGGAGCACAAACAGATTGTGTCCGCAGCCCGTTCGCTATTCCCAGAGCCGCGCCATCAGCTCAGCCGAGACGGAGGTTTCAGGTACAAACGAGGGATAAAAGCCCTCATTTTCCGTAAGTGACACTTCCCGGCTGCGCGCTCCGGGACTGGCAAGGGAAGGACCCAGGTTTCACGCTGCAGTTGGGAAATCCTTTCTGCCTCAGAGCATCGTTGCAATGAGCTCTGCTGGAGCTTCTGGGAGGCAATGCCTCTGCTCCCCTCGCTGGCTTTCCTGAAGGGCGAAGGAGAAGGGCTCCAGGGTAGGCAGGAGACCTTAGAGAATAGCCAGGGCTCAAAGCTCTCTGCAGGCAAGGTTTGTCAGCGCTTCTTGCCCCCCACCCCACACTTACAGCACCCATGGGAGCTGCTCGTGCTCTCTGTGCCATCACGCTGTGCTGCAGGATGGTCCCCGGCCCCATGGCAGCTCCTGGCAACCGGGTGGAAAAAAGTTCTTGCAGCTTCACCTGCAGCTTCACCTGGACGGAATTTACTGCTCGTGTCAAAACTAGGCTGCAGCTTCCAAATGCAGCTGGGACTTGTGCCGCTGCAGGAGCTTCAGAGAGACGCTTGCGTGTGCAGGGAGAGCCCCGGGTCGGCGTCTGAGCCAGGGACAGGAGCCAGCCCCGGGGACCCAAAGCTCCCGGGTCAGTAACACGCCGGGCTGGGGTGGCACGTTCCAGCGACCCAAGCCCACTGCGACCCCTTCAAAAATCCAGTGTAAGCTCTTCGGTTTGGGCTCTTCGGTGCCAACCCTCTGCCGCACAGAGGGAGCTGCCGCTGCCCCATCCCCTGCGGCCGGTCTCCAGCTCCCTTCTCCTCCATCGGAGAGGAGCCCGCGGCTCCTCCATCCCTCCCGGCAAGCGCCGGCAGAGCTCTGGCCCTGCTCACGCTTCCTCCCGGGTCCACAAAGAACTTGGCTTCGGCAATGCCGTGGCCTCAGCCCCCCCAGCTCAGAGAGCCAGGGGAAGCCTGGCCAAGGAGGGGCTGGCAGGAGCATCCCTCGCTCGGCTGGAGGATCCCTCACTCGGCTGGAGGATCCCTCACTTTGCCGCTGGCTCCAGAGCTCCTTTAACTCTGGTGGGAGGCGGATGACGGAGGTTTCCTCCAGGTACAGCACACAGTAAAAGATTATTACTATTTTTTTTCTTTTCTTCAATAAAAGAGGCTTTCTGGAGACAGAGCTTGAGGCGGTTTCTTTTAACCCACGAGGGGGATGGAAATGGAAGAGAAGAGCCCGGCGCAGGGATGCTGGGTCGGCGTGCCACGCACGAGGGCTGTTTGAGCGCTGCTCGCCAGCTCTGCAGACTCGGCTGCATTCCTCGTGTGCGAGTCCTGTAAACTGACCCCTCTTCAATTATTCATCAGAGTCTGCAGCTCTTCAGAGACTCTGCTCCTCAAACAGGCATTTATTTGTTGGTTTGGGTTTTTTTTTTTTTTTAAGAGCTCAGAAGCTTGCTGTTAACCATCGCCCGGCCTCGCCAAGGACGAAGAGCAAACGCTCTGGCAGGACCAAGCCAGGCAGCTGTCAGGCATTATATTCAAAACAAACCCACTTGATTACTTCAGCTGACGAGACGGAGCAGCCAGTTTAAACGAAGAGCTTTACCACTGACAGGCTGGAAAAGCCGAACATGGCGAGCGTGGCAATAGCTGCCGCCAGGCCCTGCGGTGCGGAGGGGAAGGCAGATTTCCAGGCAGCACCACGGCGTGCTCGAGATGTCCTGCTCCCACTGGGTTATCCCAGGTCCTGCACAGCCCTCAGGGACCAGACCGGCTGGAATTCTCTTGGCCGAGTGGCTGGAAGCAACAGAAGAGGGGCAGTGGGCAGAGCAGGGGTTTGACGGTTGGGTTTGATGATGTTAGAGGTGTTCTCCAGCCTCAATGGTTCTGTGCTGAGGTACCCGTCTCTTCCCACGTTCGATAGCTTTCCAGCTCCTGGAGAAAACAGCAGCAGCTGTGCAAACACGCCAGCAGAGCATTTCACTTGTTTGCTTTAAACCCCTTCACGTTAAGAGGCTGCGATTAGAGCGGTGTCCAACACCGACGAGGATCGCACACTGGATGTGTCTCCGTCTTGCGCTCAGCCTGGAGCCAGAGCTCACTGTGGCGCTGGCAGCACGCAGCCCACGCGACGGGAGCCCTCCGTCACCTGGACACGAGGTGGGCACGCAGGACTTGCCCTTTGGTGGCCAGCAGGTCCCAGGTGGCTCTTTCTTCCTCCTCCACTGTGAAGAGAAGGTGCTTCAGGTTTCCCCTCTGACCACGCACTCAGCGAGGCAGCTCCAGAGAAGACAGGACAACTGCCAAGGGATGCTGTGCCTACGGCAAGAGGCACGGCACAAGGAGGGAGATGCACGGCTGGAGAGCAGAGCTACGGGCAAGCACTAATGCGGCACGGAGCAGCACAAAGCCTCCCTCTCTCACATCCCGCTGGAGCAGCACAAAGAACTCCCCGTTTGTGACCAGAGCTCAGAGCAGGATTCCTCACCAGCGGTGAAGTCCAGCCTGCAGGAACGCTGCTCAGGCTTCATCCAGTCTGCAGGCGGGGGTGAAGAGCTGGGCTTGAGTACCTCCGCAGGTAGGAAAGGAGTTCAGCAAAACCATGAACCAGCCTTATTTCTAACGGCAGTCGACCGCTCTCGAACCGCACGGAGCAGCCTTGTGTCAGCTATCAGGTAGACAGCTACAACCCTCTTTCCTCCAACTCATCCCATCCCATTCCAGCCCACCTCATCCCACCTGAATTACAATTCCGAGCTGCGACTGCAGCTGCACTCTGTCATCACCAGAGCGCTGTAGCAGGGTGTTTCACCCAAACACCACAAACCAGCGTTAACGCTGCTGATGCAGGTATTTCTCTGGCCACAAGCATCCATGTCCAGGGTTCCTGCCTATGGCTTCCCTTGCTGAAGCTGCTGCAGGGGAGGACCTTTCCGCCAGCTCTGCCTGGTCAGGACATGAGGATAAATCAGCAGGAGCTCCAACAGACCTGGGAAAGTGCCGTGTCTACCCCTTCACTGCGTTCCCACCGCGGTGTGCTGCCTCGCAGCCGGAGCAGGTGGGGCACCTCATGCCTGGTGCCTGCAGCAGAGCAAAGCCCTCGCTCTGGTCTCAAAGGTCTCTTTTATGGTGCAAAGCAGAGCTGGAGGAGGTTACTTATCACTTCCCCAGTTTTCACCCATTGTGATTATCACCCAAGAATAAGCTGATCAGCACTCCCAGCCTGCACCAGCGTCACCTCCAGAAAAAGAGTGGGCACACTCAGCACCGCTAACCCACTCCTCCTCTGCTCTTCATTATGAAGTGATTTCACTAATTGGGTGTTGTACTTTCATGCATAACTCCTCATGCTTGGCACCTTCAGGGGGCACCAGCTCACCCCTCAGCCAAGCGCGCTGCAGAGCAGGCTGTAAAACCCCAATTATGAGAGGTTCCATTTTTCTACTGAATTCAAGCCCTCTGTTGCCGTTCCCTGGCTGAACAAGGACCAATCGTCAGCCTACCTGACAATTAAAATCTAAAGAACATAGGGCAGAACAAGGTTCGGTACCCAGGGAATAACACAGGGTGCTGCTGATTAGCCCCCGGGGCAGAGCAGCTTTCGAGAGCAAGGCGAGAGACCTCCCGTCCTGCAACCGACCTGCACGGAGACGCAGCTGAGCTTCACCCAAGGCTGTGGCAGGAGATGCTGCTCTCGGTGTCAGCGCTGGCTGTGTCAAAGCAAACAGAGCAGGAAGGCAGCAAGCCCTGAGCCCTGAAATGCAGAGGATGTCGGGACAGCAGCCCTGCTCCGACAGCATCAGTCCTGCTCCCCTGCCACCAACACAACGTGAAAGAGCAGCTCCGCTGTTCATCAACCCGCAGACGTCGCACCAAAACCTTGCACCGACTGTGCTGCTGCTATCCTAAAGCCAACATCAAATTTAAACAAGGTCAAACACCGCCACCGAAGAAGAGGAGAAGAAAAAAAGCCATCCTTGTACCTATCTTTTCCAAAGACCTCCTGTTCAACGCAGCGTCGGATTAGCAATCTGGTTTGAGGGATGTGGCCAGGACTGCCTGGCAGATTGCAAACTCTTACAGCAGGGACACACTGGGAACATCCAGATAAGCACAGATTCGGGCATGAGCAATTTAGGATTGTGCTCGCTGTCAGGAGAGGGTTTGGCTTGGAAATCCACATGGCCACAAAGCTGGAACGCTGCTGGCATGGCCGTGGCTGCAGCCCCAGGCTCCTCTCCGTGCGACCATGCGAAGGGAGGCAGACAGCCCTCTGCCCAACCTGTAGGATCTTGCAGGCACTTCCAAGATACTCAGATAAACGCACCGAGGTACGATGCTTGCAGGGACTTGTGTACCACAATTGTTCTTGAAAGATGGGAATCCACACAGGAATAAAAGCCACAAGAAGTTGTGAAACGCCCCAGCTGTCCTCAGTAGGAAGCTGAGCTGGAGCTACAAAGGCAGCTAGAAAATACCAGATCACAACCAGCCTGGCCCCAAACATCCCCGTGCTACCTCTGCGGTGACCATTTCACCGCATTTCACGCCCAAAGACCCCAAAGCGCAACCACAGCAGGCAAGATGATGACGGAGGCACTGGACTGCATCAGTCTCGTGCTACCAGCTGCACAGTTCCCAACTCTTTTGAGGAACTCTTGGATTTCCTCCTTTGCAAAGCATCTTTGGTTATTGCCCAGGCAAATAACGATTGTACCTCTGGCAGCATCCCACTTACGGGGACAGCACTTCTGCGTGGGCGCTGAGTAATCGCCGCTGTCGCTGCTGCAGGCTATTTTTAGAAGAGATCACAGAATGAGCCGCAAAAGGAGAGCGAGTACAAACCTCGAACCAAGGTGCCTCTTCCCCTTACAGCTCTCACACACAGCTAGAACAGAAGGCCACGGGAGGGATCCAGAGCAACCTTCAACTTGAGAATAGCCAAACTCAGACGCTTACTGCTGCTCACTTCTCCTTCTTTAGCCCTTGTTGTAGGTAGAGCCGGTGCCAGAAGCCGCCGCTGACAACGTCTGCCCCCAGATGAACAGAACAACACGCAGGTATTCAGCACGCTGCCCGCTTCCCCCGTCTGCAGCGTCACCGCTGGTTCAGAGTGCCGGAGCCTGCCCTGCAGCTGAAGGATGTGTTTACAGCAGGGATTCCTTCGTCTGGGCTGGTAGGAAACCTACCTTGTACAAACTTGGAAAATATGGCGAGGTTATTTCAAGAGCGCGTAGCAGGGCTTCACGTGTTCAAAAGTTACCAAAAATGGGATTGTCAGACACCGCTCACGGGCACTTTGGCCGCGGTGCCTCAGAAAAGTAGAAAGCAGGACACTGGCACTCAGCACAGGGCCCCTGCGGCTTCCCTCCCGTGGGACGCTGGACAGCTTGCCCGCTGCTCTGCCCCAGCTGCGACGGGACTTCCCTTCCACGTCCCACACAGGCACAGGCACGGAACAGCAGAGAGAACCCCAAGCGCTGTTTGGCCTCCACCACATGATCCTTCTGTGGGGCCGCATCTACAGATGCCATCAGCCAGGGTTTGTCCCAGCGACGTCCTTTGAAGAAAAAAAATTGTCAGCTAGTTTTAAAGCAACATCCTTCCACAGCTTTTACGGGAGGGCAGTTTAGCCAAGTGTTTGAAGATGAAAGAGGCAACGTCTCAAGTCTTAGCAGCCCAGCTGGAATCCAACCAGAAGAGACAGTTTACTTTTTTTTTTCTCACGCCAGAGATGCAGGCACAGCGAAAAACCATAACCCCACTCTTCCCAGGGGAGGGAAGCGCACAGTCACATTGACCTGAGTTCATCTGACCCATGCCAGATGTCTTGCAGGCCACTGGAAAAGCGCCAGTCCAGCAACTGGGACAGAAATGCAGAACAGGTAGGTGAGATGCAACAGCAACGCTAGAAGTCCAGCAGAAGTTCCTGGAAAAGAACTGGCTGAAAAGTAGCCAATTCTTTCTTAGGTTTAAATTTCTTTGACTAAAAATACGATGGTAACCAACCGGAAAACCAACACAAGAAGCCCCCACAGCCTTTAGCACAGACGGTGACTCAGAAGGAGAAACGGCTACAGGGCACTGGCTGAGGATACGGTGCAGGACAAGCTCTTGACAACCCGTTCAGCAAGGTCTCCCAAGCCAAATCAAACACGTTGTGTCATTCTGCGCGGTTATAGCATCTACGTATCAGAAAAGGAAATCCTGAAAAGCTGAGGATTTCAAGGTACTGAAACGGCTCCTCTGCCCCGCGCAGTGTCTTGCAGGACAGAGAAGTATGGGCACAACTAGGAAATACTCATGCCAAAAACACTGGTCCTCAGAGAGGGCTCACATCAGAGAAATCAAGTCCTTCAACATCACGCTGTTCATGTTTGGAGCAGGAGGAGCTTTAGGTGTCTGAAGAAGGTCTAGCAGATCAAGACCCTTGCCCACAACATGGAAGGCAGCAGCTCAGTTTCCTCTGCCGTTCCCTGCTGATGGTAACGGAGATGCGGAGGGCAACTTGACAGAAGTGGAGCTTCTCCCAGCCCCACCGAGGCAAGAGGATAAACAGATACTGGGCACTCAGTAAGGGCAGCTGTGCCAAAACCATCAAATACTCCTGTATTTCTCATCTGGCAAGAGCACAGCACAGAGAAGGGTGTAAACACGGCACTGAAACGCCCCAGGGATTCTCACTTCCAGCCCCCTGCGACAGCCTCCAGACCATCTCCTGTGTGCTGGACTGAGGTGGCACTTCGGAAAACTTTCCAGGTATGTTCAGATGACCAGAGGGACAGGAAGAAAGAGGGTTTATCTTTTCTCTTCCTCTGCTCTAGTCCTTCACACTCCCACATGCACTCATCCAGATTACAAAGCAGCAGCTTACAGGATTTAAAAATAGCCATCCCCAACCCATGCCCCAAGTCAGCTCGAACCCCACACGCGGCTCAGAGGGATGAGTTAAAGATGTAACCCCAGAGCGTTGTTACCTTGGATGGCGGATTCCCACCTTCTTCTGGAGCAGCCTGCCCATTCTGCAAAGGAAGAGAACCTGCCATTAGCACACGCCGGGCATGGAACCGCTCCTGACACCCCCTTACAAAGGCTGTTGGCTTTGGGAGCCCTTCACGCAGGACAAACAGGGGAGGATGCCGCTTCAGACATGGTACAAGGCAGGCCAACACTCCCCATACACCGAGGGGACACTTTCTGCCAAGAAAAAAAAACTCGTTTAAAAAACAGGCCTCTTGTTCAAAGACTTTCCATGCTCCCTGCAACTGAAACCAGGGCTGCTCAGCTATCGACCATCGCTTGCGGGGCGAACGGCAGTCCTGCGCTCCTCAGGGGAGGATGCCTGGGGTGGGGGGTACGGGAATCCCACCCTCGGCAGCGAGTGCGCAGAAACTGCTCCAGGGACACAGCCGTGCAGCCGCACCATCCCAGCTCCGGCACCATCCCACCCGTCCTGCACCCTCATTGTGGCTTCTCTGGGACTACTGGAAGGATCAAGCAGGGAAGATCAGGTGAAGACGGAAAAGCCGTGCTAGAGCGCAGTTAACGGCCATTTTGCCATGACGTTGGCTTTAATACGAGCATTTATCAGTTATTTATTACCCCACGGCAGCTGACAGCGCTGCAGGAAATCCGCACCACCTGCCCGGCTCCAGGCCACCCTGGCCTGCCAGCCCAGCTCCTGCTGCTGGAGCTCCGTCCAAAGTCGCAGCAGGGTGACCCGAGCTGCCTGGAGCAGCACCAGCCGCTCGCTCGGCGCCAAACCGAAGCCGTATCAGGTTCAGCACAGCACCGTGCCCGCAGAAGCCAGCCGGAGCAAAAGTGGGTGGGATTTAATTAGAGGTAGATACTCCGAGCAGGATAAGCACGTACAAAAGGTTTTCTGCAGACGGTGGGGAAAAACAAGGGCAAGAGGATTTTGCTTTGACATCTATTTGCACTACAGTCGCCGGCTCCAAAAATCACAGAATTCCTCTCTTTCTCTGAAAGAACAAGGCAAATTTATTCACTCCTCTTCAGGCATCAAGCTCCAAGAGCAGAGTTGCAATGAGATTGTATTTCAGCCTCAGACTCTCAGTTGCATGCCTGGATTTTGGAACCTTTCAGGAATCTAACAGAAACAAAGCCAGCTCCTTCTCTGGAGAAGCAAGGGGACATCGACCTGACATCTGCCTTGGGACTACACTGTCCCCTTCTCCCCCTTGGGCCAAATTTAACTTAATTCCTTTTAATACAAAGCAAAACTTGCGACTGCTGATCTGGAGAGCGCTTTGGGGCCACTGAGAAAACCTCCCTCTAATGCTTGCACTCGCTTTCTACAGCATTCACCGGGTGCTTCCACGTTGACGCTCTTCTGCTTTCCAGCAGTCATCACTGCTGGCTTCACACCGCTGGGCTACCTGCTCGCGGCTAGCTCACGACGAAGGGCGTGACGCCAGGGAGCTGAACGGCAGCACAAGTTTAGTTTTCAGATACTCCAAATCCACACGCAACAGCCCAGAGTCTCCGTACATCTTCGTCTTTGGGTCTCCCCGCTCCCACCGCAGCACCCCGCAGAACAGCGTCGTCCCACCGCAGCGGGGAGGACCACCGCCCCGGCCGGGGAGAAGACCCCCCGCCTCCCGGCCTGGCAATATCTGCATTTACACGGATCCCCTCGGAGCTGCAGAACTCACCCCAGTACCGACATCAACTGGGCTTAAGCTCCTAAGTATCTTCAGCCAACAACTGAAAAAAGCAACGGCGCTACGACGCACGCCGAGTCCTTCCAGGGGAACGCTGCCCCGATGTTTACGCGGAGCCCTCGGTGCCGTTAGCGCAAAGAATAGCTGAGGAGTGAAGTAAGGTTTTGTGCTTATGTGCAGGCTCCACGAAGAGCGGGGAGACGCCGCGCTCCAGATAACCAGGCTTGGAAATGCGCTCGTGTTTACTGGCTCAGCTGTCACCGATCAACAATTCACAACTCGCTGCTAATCAAAACCACAGCTCGGGGAGGGCTGTTTATGTCTAAAACAGCTGAAGAAGTAGAATTTCCACGTTGGACAGAGGGAAGCAGCGCCTGGCTCATGCTTTGGAGAACAGATCTGCAGGGCACAAGCCAGAGAGGGGTGAGCTGATACATGGGAGCAGCTCTTTTCTTCCCCTGGGAAGACCAGCACGTGGCAAGCGAACACGGGGGCTGTCCGACCCTTCAGCTTCCAGGATAAGGTGGGAGATGCGGGTGCTGCCTCCGGACCTGCCAGGCCTCTCAGTGTTGCGTTTCGCCAGCTCCCTGCCCCGAGGAACACTTGTCCTACACGCTGCTGTTGACAGAAATCCATCCTACCTGGGGGTGGAAGGGAAGTGGAAAGCAGGACTGCGTCCATGCCAGGGAGGTTTCCTAGGCATGTAGGTTCATGGTCTTGGAGAGATGAAGCTCCTGATGAAACAGGAATTTTCTCCAGCTGACATAAGGCAGACGTGTAAGGAGAGAACTGCAGTATTTAGAGCCAAGTGCTTTCCTTCTACCCCAGAGCAAAACCAGTCCTTATTCTCCCATGGATTCAAGAGCCATTTGTAAGCGTCCGAGATGGAAACACACTCACAGCTACAGACTCATCACCTCCCGAGACACAACATGGCCATTCACCGCCTCGTCCGTAGAGCTGAAATACGTCGTGGGTTTCTCGGTTTGACACTTGTCTCTTTAAAATGCTTTATTTCTGCACTCCCCCTGCATACCACGCGCAGCGAGTTAGCGAGTGCGTGTGTGCTGGCCTCCGTGCCAGATCCACCCTTGCAGCACATCGTTCTCGGGGTTGGAAAGGAGCCTCCTGAACATCCTACTCCAAGAGCAGTCCCGAAAATCTCCTCGCAGGCAGCACCCAGGCAGTGTCTGCTGCAGGAGGGAGGCACAGCTCCGTCCCTTGGGTGCCCAGGGCAGTCAGGAGCTGACGCAGACGGTGACAAAGCAGGGCTTGGGCTACCAAGGCGGCAGCTGCATGAGCCTCACCAGGGGCCAGCAGCCCATCCCTGCGGCTTTCCAGCCAGCCCTGCTCTGCGGTGAGCGGGAACGGGGATTACAGAGCTGATCCGACAGGCACGGGGAGCGGCAGCCTGGCAGGGAGGGCACCTCTGGGTGAGCAACAGCTAAAACTGCCCGAGAGGTAATGCAAAAGCCCTTCTGCACACGTTGCTGCTCTAGGGAGTTTTCCTAACAGCACGCAGAAAAGTACATTGGAAAGCAAGCGCCTTCAGTTACGCAACTGCCAGCCTGGCTGAACTTGGGAGATATTTATCTTAGGACATCTTGCATTTTAAATCCCTTTAATTCCACATAATCCGCAGCACAGGGAGCAATTTGCAGAACAGGCCAGCACCGCTCTGATCTGAAATCAGGACGAGTCACAGCCCTGGCAGGACCGCGTGAGACCGTGCCCGCTCCTGCTGCCATCAAGGGCTGGGCTCTACAGTTAGCACCACCAGGACAAGTCACGCTGGATCATCGACAGCTCTGCTTGGAAACGCAGCCTGCTGCTATTTCTGGACCTCCAGGTTTTGACTGGTCACTTCTGAGATGCCCATATACAACACAACAAGGGTACCAGGCACCCAAAGACGCTCCTTCACCCAACTTTGATGAACCTCGAAGCATTCAAGCAGGAAGAAACGCAGAGCTGCTGGTCTGACACAAGAACAAGACAATTTCTTCTTATTAAGTGGAATTTATGGATCTTGCCTATTGCAGTTCAGAGAAAGGAAATGATTCTTCAAAAATAAAGATCTCCAAAAGGACTCGCGTAGCCCAAGCAGACCAAGGAGTCTATGCACGAGGCATGTCAGAAACGAAAGCCGCTCGGCTTCCTCCTCTATCTCTCAATCATCGTTTTACGCATTATTCAGCTAAGATGCTTGAAAAAGATAGTTATTTGTGAAGAGCTCCTGCTCAATAACGGGTGATACACATACACAGGCAAAAATCATTAGCCTGAAGTGGCCGGGTTTGGCGCAATCCCACGTCAGCTGTGTTGCTGTACGCTCGTGTAACAAGAGATTAAAGCAAAGCGTAGCCCCGATGGCAGTGCCCATCGCTATGGTGATGAAGTCACGCAACTCCACTCGCTGCTGCTCGTACTCTGCCCCAGCCAGGTTTTCCTACTACCTAAGCGATATTCTGAAGAACATAAGCAGTGGAGAGAGAACAGAGACGGAAAAAAAAAAAGAAAGAAGTGTTACGCTGCTAGCTCAGCCCCCAGGGCAGAGGGACTTCTCCCCTGCAAGGGGTCAGTTCAAGCTCCCAGGTGTTTCCCCAGCACAGCTCCCGGCTGAGCGCCGGCAGGCCGGGACCAGGGGCACCGGCCGCGACCCATCCCCATCAGCAGACGGCCAACGCTCCGGGAACGCAGTGGAAAAACCCCAAATCCCTTCACAATAGGACCGAGGCCTCCTCCGGCGTGGTGACAGCACCTCTGCTCCGTGACTCAGAAAGCAAAGGTTGGAGGAAGCCGGTTCCTCACCTGGATGGCAGCGATCCCAGGGCAATTTACGTAACTGGTGTTCCAGAAATGTCTCCTCCGCTTCCCAGCGCTGCCACCTTGCCCGGGAGAGGTGAAAACTTTCTCCTCAGGCCCCCACCCTTGGTGATTTCAACCTCCAGGTGCAAATCTCCCCCAAACCCAAGCCCATCTCCGCTGTTCGCGGATACGCTGCCGGATCTCAGGGCACCCCGATGCCCGGCCCCGCGACAGCAGCCAGGTCGAGAGGGGAAGAACATCCGTATTATTTTCCTCACTGGAATCAAGCGCACGTACTCGCTCATCTTAAAGCAAAGGGAGGTGAATTGCTACCATCCCGCTTGTGATTCCGAGATGTAAGAAGACTGATCTGCAGAAAAATCACCTGCAAGCGGCTCCTGACCCTGACCTAGAGCTCTGCCCGAGGTGCGACGGGGAAGGGGAGAGCTCCGAAGCCAGAGGCAGGCCCTCCAGCTTCAGTTTGCAATTAACACGCCCGTTACTAACGCAGTGGGGAAACCGGTCCTCGCTGCTGCCACGATCGGCTGACGAATCCACCGGACCCGCCGGCCGCTTCCGCTCCGGAGAGATCCCGTGACGCTGACACAGCGCCTGCCGGGCACCTGGGAGACCTGGGATTAAGCAGTAAACGAATCTCGCCCTGGGCACCAGCATTAGTTTCCTCCTGTTACGAGTCTAGTTGCGTTTTCTGGCTTTTCAGGCGATCCTCCTGCTTAGGAAGAGCGAAACCGCAAATAAAAATCCCCATCTCCCAGCAATAACCTGCACCCCGGCTCCGGCCGCACGACGCGGTTTCAGGAATTGGGATCCAGTCACCGCAGGCCCCCCCTCCTCTCCCACCCCGCAGCACAAACCCATCCTCGCGCCCCAAGCCATGCTCCGGGGCGGATGCCCGCAGCCCCCCGCAGCTTCGTGCCGGCCGTTTGGCACCCGCAGCGCGGGCGGCCCCTCCATGCAGCAGCCCACCCGCACGGGGAGGGGGTCTCTGGGAGAAGCCGTGCCGTGTCTGGCTGAGGAAAATTCGGCAGCCCCCTCTCGGGTCGCCAGCAGACCTCCCCGTGAACCGCTGCCTCCGC
>Ga0181612_175761_pt1 | contig 16676 bp, 8 predicted proteins | sample HoacroProtozoa21_FD_119630 | JGI IMG/M metagenome (GOLD analysis project Ga0181612, IMG submission 119630) | Hoatzin crop microbial communities from Cojedes, Venezuel. Combined Assembly of Gp0051906, Gp0051904, Gp0051908
CTTGGATGCATGAGGAGGCATGTTCCCAGACCTTCTTAAAACTTTCCCAGACTCATCCCCAAAACAGCTTGTTGAGTACATCTTATATGTAAGTACATCTTATATGTAAGAATATAAGGACATCTAAAAGACATCTGAATATACTCCTTCTGGGAATCACAAGGCAGACAGAGCAACAAAACAAAGAAACACCTTGGATACTGTAGGAAAAGATATCATTTATGGACATAATTAAATGAATATTTAAAATAAAGATTTGAAAAGGAAGATGTGTTAGATGATAGTCTTCTAAATGAAAATAGCTGGAGCAAGTTTGGGGCAGGGAAGAGGGTGAGCACAAAAAGAATACAAGATGTCTATGTATGCACAATTGTTCTCAGAAAATTATATTTCTCTTTATTTGACTGCATTGTTTTGCTGTCAAATGTTTTACCAGAAACATACAATTTTCTTTCACTCTTTTTTTCCTCTCTAATTGAAAAATACCATGTTATTACAAAACAATGGCTGTAGAATATGACCATGGCCAGAGACTTGAGACAACTATGAAAAATGCAAACGTTGATGAGCAAAACATAGTACAGAAAAAAAAATATAATTTCTTTTTAATGAAAATATCTGACCTAGGAAGAAAGTTGACAGAATATTTAATACAGATGTACCACAGTAATAACAAAGTCATTATAAACACAATTATCTCCAGACACTGGGAAGGAGTATAAACATTCCTCAAAGCAGTTCACCTTACGGTAAAATATATATTTAATGAGTCTAGTTGTATAAGGAAATGTATAAAGTGACCTAAAGAAATACAGAATCACAGAATGGTTTGGGTTGGAAGGGACCTTTAGAGGTAATCTAGCCTAATCCCCCTGCCATGGGCAGGGACATCTTTCACTAGATCAGGTTGCTCAAAGCCCTGTCCAATCTGACCTTCAACACCTGCAATGATGGGGCAACCTCAACTTCTTTGGGCAGCCTGTTCCAGTGTCTCACCACCCTCTCAGTAAAGAATTTTTGATATCAAAAAGACAAGGGAATTTTGAGAAATGTAAGGAGACAGAGAAAACTGAACAGTTTGCCCTGTCACCACCTTATAAATATCAGGTAGTGCACATTTCAGATATAAACTGAAAACAGTTGTTATGCCAGTGGGAGCATTCACCCTGGGTTGGCAATCCCAGCCTCCCAGACAAAGGTGCCTAGGGAGGGAAGGAACTGCGACTTTTAAAAGCAGGGTAATTTTAAAGCAAAGACTTTATAGATCTTCCTGAAAAGATCTGTCTGAACAACTACAGCAGGCTAAAGGGGCTGTGACCTGGGACATAATGTTCCCAGAACAAAAAGATGCGTTGACAGCAGCCATTGTAGCATTTCAAGGGAGATCCTCAACCCATGTAGCAAGCCTATCCACGGGTGTTGTGCAGTTCTCCAAGCAGACAGGGAAGGGGAAGCAAGGAGCGGGGGGGGATGACAACACATGACACACCACCAAAACCAGCCTCAAAAGGCAGTAGACAGGCTGCCCTCAGAACTGAATGTATTTCAAAAACGCTTTGTCAAATTGAAAGTGTTGCTGTAAACCATTTCATCCTTGGTGAATCAGCATGTACAGATTTGCCCTTTTCTCCTAGTGAAGTTTTGACTGACATTACCACAGCGGCCAAAGCCTCTTATGCTGATATGCTTAACCTTACCCTGTACAGAAACCCAGCTGTTGAACAGTATTTTTATAGCTGAAAATAAAGGCAAAAACTCTCATGAGATCTGTCACTTGTAAGCAATGAAACGGACTATAAGACAGTCCACCTTTAATATCTTTATATAGATAATAATGCAAACACCCCTCCTTCACCTATGGTAACTCTGCTCTCCCCCAGTGCAACAGCCATTCTAGCTCAGTGAAGTACATATAGCAAATACATTTTCAAATTCAACTGCCTTTAATCAAGTTTAACTTCATTTGAACTGTTGTCAGGAGGAACTGGGTCAATGACAGAGGAGTATACTGTCTTATTGCAATCATATGTCTAATTTCTGTCCCTGGTGTCCTCTCGAGACTCCAGCCACGTCACAGAGCATCGGGCAGAATTTAATCGCTTTCTGCTCTAGTAGTTCTGGCTGTTTGGGAATGGAGATTGATTTTTCTCATTTTGGACTGTGACGATCCAGTGTGAGCCTGCTGCCACACAGTATGAAGTGGCAGCAAGTGCAAAGGAATTTGATGTTCTGTAGCTGCTGTTGTGAACTGCAGAGCTGGCAGCATCAGGAGAAACAGCGTGAGCATGCCACTCGGGTATATGAGTCTTCTTCCTCTGCTCTATACAAGCAAGATGTTCTTGGTAGGTCCTGCCTGTTGCAATGAGTATTTTGGCTTATTTCTGTCTTGTTTGAAATTTTGCTGGTTTGATTAGAATGGCTTTGGTGCTTACATCTACTGGATCTGGTTCGTAAGTGTTTTCAGTACTTTTCAGTGACCATTAAATAAAGCAAAGAAAGTGAAATGCTTACTCTGGCACTTTCAGTTTGCAAGACAGATGGGACAGAAGGACAGTAACTGCACCGTTGCATCAAGAAGACATCAGCAGAACTGTTAAAATGTATTTTCTGCTATGACAAGAGGGAGAAAAAAAGTATTACTGCAATTGTTGTGAATTTCCTTTAAGTATCAATGAAAATACTAGACATAGCGCAGTTTATAATACATTTTATCTCCTTTTATAAAGGCTGATCTTTACACCAGCTGATAAATAACCAGGAGACTGCGTCTTTATCACTAGCTTGCTTTTAAAAACTGCTGATCAGAAGATATTTTTGATTTGGTAAATCGAAATCTAATACAATAAATGTAACAGCTTTTCATCCTGAAAAAAAAAAAAAATCTTTGTGCACTGTATTGCTAGTAGGGTCATTGTTAGGCCAAGGTTGCTTTACAGAACAAGAAAAATAGGTTCTTTTTCTAAACCGGTTTTCACTCTCCTTACCTGAAATGTCTGCGTTCATCAGTATCTCATAATTATATGTTGATTAATGGTATAATTTATTTTAAATTTACCGAAATTTGGGGTCTCATATTTTGGAAATTATCCAGATACAACTTTAGTGGCTATGTTTGGATGACATATATACATACGATTATACTAAGATATGAGATCGAATTGAAGTATAAAGAGAGATGGAGACAGTAATTACCCAACAGGGAAACAGAAGAATCAACGAGAAGTATAAAAATCAAATTATAAAGCAAGCGTCAATGAACATGCACAAGTGACTCACATCATGTTTAAATTCCAAGAAGAAATAACTCTGTATAGATATTTTTTTGTCATTAAATGAGAAATCTTTTCATTATCTGATACATATATCAACCAGATTTTCAGAAAAATTTTGTACAAAGAATCATAGGACATTTCTCACAAAGCATGAATGTTCTTGACCCCTGGAGAGAAAATTTCAGCCCATTCTTTAATTTTAAAGGTGCCAGTTAAGGCAGAAGTAATCTTGTGGGCAAGATGAAATAAAATTATATTTAAAAATATTAAGAACCTCCTGCAGGTATTGTGGGTTTTCAAATGAAATTATTATATATGGTTGTTTTATTAGTAATTAGTATGTGGATATTTTAAACTTCAAAATGTTTAAGCCATGACTGCCATGACTGTGGAAGTCTGACATTACTCATCTCCCACTGATATCTCCTATCAACAGCATTTATGAGGAATTACAGGTTAATCGTATGTAGAGCATTTGAATAAAACATCTTTTCCATACAGTTTAGGTCCCATTTTGAAATATTTCAAATGGGCCTGGCAGTAGTAAGATTGGAATTTTGATTAAAATACATCAACTTATTTTTATTTACAGAATGAATACGTAAGTTTGGTGTTCGAGAGATGTATAAACCTCTCTGATCTTATTTCCAAAACAAGGAGCTTTGGATAGAGGTCACCAATTCAGAAATGCCATTTCATATACAAAGTAATCAACACCTGAAAGAGAAGGCAGTCTCTGAAATAATTATTTCAATTATGGAGTTGCAGGCCCCGCTCCTGCATAAAGCAAGAAAATATTCTTAGATAGAAGTCAGGGTGGGCAGAATTCTTTAATATGTCAAGTGTCCCAAAAGCCAGATGATGCTGCCTGAAGTTTAGATAATAATGATGCACAACTGGTGGGACAAAGCTGTACAGAGAGGACAAGGTAGCAGTTGGAGAGTAAAATTTTGCTTTCATTGTAGCAAATTTTTTTAGCATTGAAGGAGACAAAATACTAAGGTCAGATTCTCTTCTCATATTACGTTTGAATGGATTTCAAATTTGCTAACTTCAGCTGTTCTGATGCACATCAGGATAAAGGGCAGGAGTATTCTTTACCATACCAACACACATCTGCTGCTTCTGTCTCCATCTCATCTTCAAAGCTAATTAGGTTAGTTCATTGGCCTCACTTCCTGCATGGCTGGTTTTGATTAAGCCAATGAAGTAGCACATTCTCTGTCTACCTGAATGCAAAATCCATTCCATTTTCTTTTGACTGATCTGCGTTCCACTGTTCTTCAATTGCAGAAATGATCTTTGCTTTCCTCATACTTTTCTTATTAGCATGCTTAAGGGTTCCTGCATGTCATCCCTGAGACAAGCCTTTCTCAGTAATTGTTCATGGATAGTGGCTTAGAGTAAGGAACTATGTTGATTCCCTATAAAAATTGCTCTAGCAAAATGAATCAAATAGAATTTATTTAGATAAGAGTTAACAGGTATAAGCTCACGATGGATTAATGGATATGCTACAGAACACTTGTGTACAATTAACTGTGTGCTAAAGACGTTCTGATTTGTATATTATACAAATATTGCATTAATGTCTCATGCAGACTTTTTCCAACAATAACAGTCATGAGGTAATGTGGTAAACAAATTCTAAAAATTCTTCTGTTTGGCCATTGCATACAGTACGTCCTCAGAGAAAGCAGAAGAAATTTGTGAATGTGGAAATTTAATCCTGAAACCCAGCTACTGTATTTGGAATACAGTTTCTTTATATCAGTTAGTGAAAGTAAGACATTACATTTGAATGGAACCACTAGTTGAGCAAACAAAAACAGACCCTAACTGAAAACTAAGCTATCTCTTCTTTACTATGTACTCTGTAAATACAAACTCTAATTATTAGCCTTTAGGAATCAGTGATGTCTGATACACAGCATCCCATGTGTTATAACCTAATTAAAAATGAATGGTCCCTTAGCACATTAACACTTACCCTTTAAATGCTTTCAAGAGGCATTTTCGCCTCTTAGTGCTTTGAGAGGCAATCAAGAGCTTCTTTTTCTCTTTAATTACTCTCTTTTCATCCTTTCCAGGAACACGTAATTGGCAAAATGTTTACATCCTGTTGCAGCAATGAGACAGATTATTTTCCACATGTTAAGGTGTTTTGATCTTAGATACAATGGCTATTAGGTCTCCAAGGAAACACTGAGTTCAAATCTATACTTCAATTAAAATTGTATTTGAGTGCAGTTATTGGGGCCACAAATTTTAATTTGCTGTCATTACTCTTTCAAAACTTTGGAGTTACTGTGCCCAGAGGCCTCAGTCAAAATCTACTCAGGTAATTGCCTTGCTGTGTAGCTCTAGTTGGATGGGTAGTCTTTATTTCTTGCTATATTATATTGAGTTCAGATTCTCTGCTGTAGTTTCTGCTGGCAGAGGGCAATTCACCCCAAAAGCACATTGATTTCAATGTACTTCTGGTTACAAACTAAGGTTCTTTGGGAATCCCACACATTGAAAAGCTGTATGTAAATGTCACACTCTTTTATTGATTTCTGAAGTATAAAAAAAAAGGGTGTGTTTTTTCTCTAATACAGAAAACTAAATGGCAGTTACTTATACTGAGTAGGATGCTTGTTATCCTTTGATTTTTTTTTATGATGATTAAAAGATACAGAATAAAAACACCTAGAATTTCTGAGGACATGTAGTACATGACATGCAGAGCTACTAGGTGCTAATGCTTACACCTGCCATCAGAAGTAACTATGTTTTAAAAGAAGACTTTGTGACTGATGGAAATGGTCATTCAAATACCATAATTAAAAAACTGGTAATGAGCCTACTAGCTCATCAATGAGTAATATTATTTATCGCTCAACAATCAGATAAAGATGTGCAACATGAACGTGTTTCATGCGCTCTAGTCATCAGCTCAACGCATAACTTGTGGAGCCTTTTACTCCTTCTGTCTTCAAAGGAATCTGTGAAGCTGAACAAATTATACCTACAGAACAAGCCATTAGCCATTGCAATACCATTGCTACCAGAAGTTTGTTAAAGAGCATCTGACACAAGGAGCAATGACTGGACTTGAGGACAAGTGGTATAAAGGCCCTAGGGAACCTCTGATCCGCTTGTGATGCTACTTTGGCCCTAAGCGACCGCTGTTGGTGTGTGCGATAGGAAGAGAGTTTCGTTTTGAAGTCTCTGAAAGTGAGCCACGTTGCAACTCTGAGTGGTCTTTTTCTGGCAGGAAAGTGGCAGTATTTATGAGCTTCATGCCCAGGCATTAGACACAGAATTATGTAGAGGAGCTTACAGATAACAAACAGGATGGGACAGTAGGGAGGGACTGTAGAAGGCAGAATATGAAAACCTGGTAGAGTCTTTTCAGGAAGATTTCATGCTGGAGAAAGCTAGCAGGAGTACCCCCAATCAAGGTGGGCAAAACCTATAAGTTTGCAGTACAAAAAATCAAAATCCACTGCCTGAGTTCACTGCCTAGCTTTTTGATAGTGCTTTCTCTAGAGAGACTTATCCTGGACAAAACTGTTGCAAGTTTAATAGGACACTGTAAACATATGAGTAGATATATGCTGTATTTTAAAGTAGAAATGCATTCTGAGAGGAGATGAAGGAGTTCACATTCAGTAATAACTCAGGAAAAAGTTGGCAAGCCATTGCTCCTTCTGCTTCTCCTCATCATCTGTCTAGACTTTCCAAAAAAACCCAAACTAAACTAGACTTCCTGCTCGTGTTTATTAACAAAGGATGGCAACAAATGCTCCTTTGACTACTCAGAAATAACCTGCTATGCTAGCCAGCAGAGTTAGTGTTGTTCCATGGATTATGGTTTCTTGCAGTATCCAAGCAATAGGTAGGAATGTAGGGAGATGACATAACTCTAGCAAGCCACTGGGGAGGGGAAAAAAAACAAAAAAGAAGAAGAAAGAAAAAATAAAAAAGCCTCTTACAGAAACTTAGAAATTTACACAGCTGAAGAATATTACCAGAAGGCAAAATGTGGTTAATATGGGAAAATATCCCTAGTGGTATAGATAAGATAGTTCTTTGAACAGTCTGGCCCCAAAAAACACTCTAGTGCTGTGGAAGCAGAATTATGAATTTAGTGTGCAGCACTCTTTCTTTTACGTCTATATTACACCAGTACAATACTGGTGAAGATGCTGCACCCTGGAGGAATGCTAAAGCTGAGATCCGTTATGAGAACCATATTACCAATGAGAGAAAATATTCACTAAGAAATCCAGTTTTACAGCTGAATTTACTGTGCTTAGCTGGAGAGAATTCTTGAACTTAATTTACTTGTAGGGTATACAGCTCTGCTGGCTAGGGAATAGACAGATCTACTGCATTTTGTAAGTACTATTTTCCAGTTTGAAACAAAAAAGGCTTTTTTTCCTTCAGGGATTTCTCACAGGAAGCATTCCTCTGAGACTCTTCAGAAGGAAAATGATTTATGTGTGTATTACTCTGAAGAATTTTAAAAGGAACACTATCTTTTTACCACTTGGGCATGGCGGAGGGGGGTATTTGCTTTGGGAGTCTGGGTGTTTTGTGGGTTTTGTTTTGGTTTTTTGTTTGTTTGTGTTGTTTCTTAAACTTAAAAGAATATTCTTCGCAGAGCCAGATCTTCATGACTGCCTCTGCACAGCCTTAAGATTGCTAGCAACACCATAACAAACATCTAGAACTACTACAGGCCACCTTTTAAACAGGAGTAGAGATATCGATATGCGGTGTATACAGGGTAGGCTGACGGATAGAAGTCAGTTTCTAACAGAGACTCTAGAAGTATCCCAGATAACAAAGTAAAGATTTTTCAGTACTTTTCTAAATGTCCACTGGGCTCCATTACATAATTGAAGAATGTCCACCTTGAGAAGGCTGCCTCTTGGTTGTCTATAAACTAATTTTCATTCAAAATTAGTACAATATTTTGTTAACCAAGTACAAACTACAGTAAATGACTACATACATCAAAAATATCACTGGAAAAGAATATCTACAACATCTTATTAAATATCTCAAAAAAACTAGTTAAAAACCATCTGTTTTGATAAACAGAAATGGTTGTATCTCTAATCTCTCACTCGGCCAAATTGGGGAAAACAAAAAAAACCACCACAACCACCATTAAAAAAAACCAGAAAAAAAAAAAACATGGAAAAAAATGGGATTGGAAAAGAAATAAAAAAGTATCAAAAGGAAACAGTTTCATTTTTAAAATGTAATATTTAGTCATCTCATCTTCCTTTAGTCTACTAGAGCTACACCAAAGATATACATGCATGTTTCACCTCATATTAATTACTTCATTTGCATACATAGGTACTTAAACGATTTGTTTTCAACCACCAGACTTTATCCATCAAGACATTTTGATACACTGAAATAAAGGGTCAAATTAGAATAGCTTTATTCCTTCAAGAATATATTTTTATAACTGCAGTAAGAAAAATAGCATGTTCTCTGTAATGTAATGAGCTAATAAAGGGATAGATGATGAACAGGATCTTTCAGATTACAATCATGAAGTTCTCTAATTCTCACAAAGGCTGATAAAAAATAGATATTTTGTTTTCGCCCAAAAAACCACTCTTGTAGATCATGTGTCTAACTTCCATGCTTTATGGTTGACAGGGTGTCTTTTGTAAGTAAAAAGTGACATGCCCAAACAGAAATACTGTCTATTTGCAGGTGCGTGTGATTTCTGCATTGACAAGTTTTGCTGGAGCTTGGTTGTGTTTGTAGCACAAATTGCCACCACCAAAAATAAAAGGCTAAAACAGAAAACAAAATTTCACAAGAAAAGATTTTAAATACATTTCTCTCATAAGATCTTCATTAGCATCTGCAGTTAGATTACTCTCTCATTCATTGCCGCTATGAAGAACATTAGGAATAATATCTAGATTTCAAACAAGACAGCCTGCCTTGCTGTCACCCCTCACTCTCAGCTCACCCTCCCTTGCAAAGCAGTCTGTGCGTGCTGCTCCCTGACACATACAGTGTCACACAAACAGCTGGAGGAATTATTTTAGAAACTGCTTATTAAAATGCAGGATCCCTCCCTCCCCAATATACACTTGTCTATTCTTTGCTTTTTGCTCTAGTCCCAGTTTGAACATGAAGTTCCTATTAACGCAAATGTACCTTAAATGTCAAAACATAGACTGATGTTTGTCTTTTCATGATGGCGCTGTATAGCACAAGAACTTCTAGAGTACAGCCATCATTCAGTCACACTGACCTTGAGTTACACAATGAACTATAAGCTTTGCACATTTTTAAGAGAGGGAAAAAAGCTTTTAAAGTGGCCATTTGGCTGCAAGTTATAAAATGTTTTTAGCATTTGGGAGCTTTGTATTTTTCTTTTTAAGAGGTTAAGTGATGGGAATATAAATCACACCATCATTTAGATACTGTTCATGCTGCAGAGTAGCATTCTGTAATAAGAGGTAGGTTATTTTGTAATTTATATTAATATCCAGCAGGTACATTTGATTGTATGGGATGGGATTATGAAGACAAAAATATTATGACCAGTTTACAGAATATATACATGGATATATATATATCTTCATAGACATTAGCAGATATTTATCTTAACGTATTTTGCTTTTAAGTTTGACAGCTAATGTTGGAATGGCTTGGAAAGCAATAGCAATCCTTAAAATATGATTATTTCTATGGATTGCTGCTTACACGTATGGCTGAAAAAGATAATCTTTGTTTTTAACTAGAAGATTCAGTCTCATTCAGTCTCATTGTAGTGTCGGCTTTATGCAGACCAGAGCTACCCCCGGCCAGGAGGAGCTGGGAATCCAGAGCAGGCTCCAGCTGGGGTTCTTGGAGAATCTGGAACACCAGACAGATCTTTGACACTCTTCATTTCTGTTATCAGTGATTGGACCAGAATCAGACACCACTAAATCTTTCTTCACCTTTCTTCCTCATGTGGAGATGGTTTCAGACATATACATTTCAGTAAATTCAATCTACATAATCACTCATTATTTTTAATAGAATATATGTGGTCAATATATTTATGTGTACGCATATGCACTATTCCTACCTTTTATTATATAGAACAAATGGTTAGTAACTGCTGTATTATCTATCACTTATTTTTTTTTAAATCTTAACAGTGCCTTTTATTTTTTCCAGCAGTATAAGAAAAGCTCATCTCACTGAAACCAGCGGAATATCAAATCATGACATATTTTCAACACATAAGATGTGCTTACCTTTGGACAGGCCTTAAATATTGGACATCTCTGAAACAATTACTGAACATTTTTGCCAGTGTCAATATGTTTCTATTACTTTTGGAAGGCTTTTGTATTTGTGTGAGCTCCTTCTGATGACTCAGATGTAAAAATCTGGCTTTTGTTTATCTTCCATGTTCAGAGTAGCCAAGCCAGGGAGGAAGAAAGAGCACTTACTGACTTCTTTAGTTTACCTCTGACATGTGTTTGTTGGCTATTCATGATATATGTGACTACAAAGATTTTAGTAACTCTGCTGTGCAAACAAGCAAGAAATAATTTTATCAATACACCCTGGGATATATCTATATCTATCTACTTCTATATCTTATATCTAGAAGGAATCGCTGTGGGATCACTGCAGTATCAGCTGCACACCAAGCAGTGCAGCGTTATGAGCCTGCAGAGTATTCTTTCTGGCAAGTCTAAATGAGCAACTACAAGGAAGAAACGTTGGTGGGAAACATTTTCCATTAGCTAAATTTTTAACATAAGTAACTTGTGCAATGGTAATACATTCTCTGACCGTCTCTGGTGCACAGAATGTGAGACCAAGTCCTTTGCAGGGCAGCAGTGCCAGTTTAAGTGCCACCAACCCTCCCAATGCACTCACGACTTCCCGAGCCTTTCAGGCATGCCCCAAGCAGCTCCTTACGTAGCTGTCTGTGCTCCGTAGCTAGCTCCAGGGCTCCACTTTGGGAGCCAAAGGATCATGCTGAGGAAGCTCTGCTGGGTAAAAACACTGCATAACCACATGCTTAACCTGACATAAAGTCTTGTGGAAATCTGCTAATCACTACTACCTTCCTTGACATAGTTCCAGCACACACTTTCTTACTCTTGAACTGCCGCTTCTCCTGGCACTGCATCAGCATCTGAAGATCAGCAAAAACTGCCACAGGATTTCGGAGCTCGAGAGATGATGCTGAGCGCCGGGAAAACAAGCATACTTACTAGCCCCAGACACTAAGGGGACTGCTTTCCTGGGTCTGCTGCTCCACTGCTAATAACTTACTCAAGGGTGTCAGCAAGTTGTTAGCAGTGGAGAGTGAAATCAGCTTTCCCACACACCTCAGTTCAAAACTGCTTTCTTGATACAATAGTACATTAGGAATTAATTGTATTCATAAAAAGACTAAACGACCTAGGAAATTTTAATTTGTTTTGGAGATTTATATGAGAACAAATGTACTAGAACTTCTTTGAAATTGAGATTTATTCTTTTATAAGTAATTGGAAATGTTGATGTATTTACTCAGGAGAAGTAGAATGGCCTAAATACTTACCATTCACAGAATCTCTGTCTTCTCAATGCCAGCATATCATAAATTATTATTTTTATTATAAATATATATATGCATACATAATTTATATTTGTGTAAATTTAAACTACCTTTTCATAAGTTGGCATGAAGTTTTTGAAGTGATTAATGTTCTTTGATTCTAGTCCAAAGTCTTTTATGTTAAAATATCACTAATTGTTCATTTAGAATGTGCAGACAGGTTATTCAATTTTTTAACTGTAGTCTTAGAAATACATGGGATTTTTTTTTTACATCTAGATATTAAAAATGAAATTTTAAGTGCTAGATATTTTAACTAAGAGAGGTTACACATTATTATTCACATATTTTCTTTTTAGACATCTGAGTCAATTCTGAACTACTGCATTTGTGGCATAAGTCTGACAAGAAGATATTCCTTAGAGTTCAGTTTATGAAAATTACTATTTTGCAACAAGAGATAAACTTTGGTTATGGCACAGACTTAAAACAAAATCCCCAATTGCTTATTTTTCATTTAGAGCACGTACAAATGCAGAGTACTCATGGCTGTGGTGGTAGAAGAATCTATAGAGTTATTGCGCATGGTTTAGCCTCAAAGATTTTTCTTATTCAGTGAATATGAAAAAGAAATGAGCATACAGGATTGCCATTGTGGTACCCTTTTCTGCACATTAATATTTACAATATATCTTGATAAGGGTTATAACTTTTCTAGAAAACACAAATTTGTTCATTTCATGGTAAATCTTTTTGCTACACGTGCCGCTCATAAATTCATAGCTATTATGGTAATCTAGCAACCATGAAAATATAGCAATTAATTATTTGTTTTGTTAATTTCTGTCAGGATATTTGTAAGAGCAGCATAAGATGTATTGGTGTACTAGCATTATGTGATCCTATTTTTTCATATCATTAATTGACTGTTGTATCAATATACAACTGACTAGATATTACCTCTCACCTATTAACAGCTGAATAAGAATACTGAGTTGATATTAAAAATTATAAGATTCCTTGTTTTTACATCGTACTCTCATATGGGCGATAAATTGTGCTTAAACAAAACACAAAGCAGATAGTAGACATCCCAGCTTTTCAGGAGACCTTGTGGGATGATAAAAGTACAGTAAATCATAAATGTTTAGTTTAATCAAATTTGTCCTTCATATCACTTTAAAAAGAAAGTAATTATCCTTTAAGCAATAAAAATTTCCTCTTCAGTAGAGATAAATAAGCACAGATGTGAATGGTTGCTTTTGCATTTAGCACACTCATCCAGAAAAGAAGTAGTCACTGAAAAATACTGTCCACCACCTAAAGTGAGAAAGCTTTTTCTAGTCAGGGAGTGTGGATGCCATATGGAATAAGTATAACATGGTAGGAGGATATTCATCAGTTCTATATATCCTGTAAAGCCCAGAAAATCAATGTATTGGACAAATCCGTATCTTTACACTCTTCTGAAAACACCTATATTGGAAAATAATTGGCTGGGCCTACAAGATAGGTATTTATATCAGGTATATGTACTTTTCACCACTCATTATGGTCAAAAAAATCTTTTTCTAGGATTAATGCCTTCCCCAATTTCTTATGACTTTGCTAAAAAAAATCACACTGTATGTTTTATCCCAGGGTACTCATATTTATTTCTTCAGGGTACTCATATTTATTTCTTCAATGCATGAGAAAATTTGAAATAAACAAAGTAATCTATTGTTAAGATCAACAAAATATTATCACTTCTGATTTTCAATTCTACAATAAAAATTTACACTTTCATGATTGTAATAGACATAACTTCATAAGTGAGGCAGGGAAATATTTTTCCATTTATTATCTGATGCCTAGAATGCCTAGATTTCTAAATAAAATGAAAAAGAAATTTTTTATTTCAAGTGAAAGAGAGCTTGCATTTTTATGCTGCATGCCTCTTCAACGCTGGTATATAAAGCTCTGAGCTTTCGTAAGCTAGAATCCAAGCTTTTACCAACGAAGTTTAAAGACGATGAAGACAGGTTTCTCATAACAAAAAGCTATACAAACAAAATTTCACATCTGGATTTTTGACACGTACCTGTTGGGTTCATTAGAAAAAGACTTGAGAGAGAAAAAGTCCAGCACCAAGAACTGTTCTTATGAAAACTGGAGTTAATCTTGGAAATAAACTTCATTCCTTCTACAAGGTTAAAAGATGTTCCAGCAAGAAAGAACAGCTTTTCTTTGCCTTCCTTCCAAGAATACACTCAACAAATAGGCTACTATTAAACTCCTTTTAAAATGCCAATATGGAAAAATTAATTTATTACCTAGGAAAAAAAAAGACAGAAAAAAGGAAATTTAAACTCAAAGGAAACCGCAAAGACAATCTAGTAGAATTATTTTCAGATGTTCTTGTGACCCTGGTAACATAGAAAATCTACAGAAAAACCTGAGAAAATCAGAAAAAAATGCAGGAAAAATAAGCCATGTTCTTTGCTCGGGTGCCTGGATGTGGTGGGATGAATTAATGCCACTTAATTGAAGCCATTGCCTTTGTCCATAGCACACCGTAGGGAGTAGTTTTAGAGTACATGTGGTACTAGAGTACCTTACTGCCAAATAAATTGTGAACTTTGGTCCTAGATATTCATGTGTATAATCTTTTCAGGCCAATAATGCTGTGAAATATCTAGCTCAATCTACGGTGCTTTTTTTCCCCTCTTATTTTGGTAATACGGCTACCACAAAATAAGTGTTAATTTGGTATCAGTGGTGGCTATTTTTTAAAAAAATGGAGGAAGAGAACTTTAAAAACCAGGGGTTTGAACTTTGTATTGAAACTGCTATGAAAACTGACAAAAGAGACAAAGTACTGACAAAAGAATATAAAATATTGACTATCCTGACTACTAAAGCTTATAGTTACTGTACCGCAATGTTACCAAGCAGTGATCTTTTTGTTAGATTACACTGCTGAAATGGCTGTAAATAGTTACTGCAGTGGAGTATTTAAATTTTTTTAATTGATTCAAGTAATAGTGTCATGTAGCAATGCAGACATTTCATCTAACTACTGTATTCCCTGTATTTTAAATGGGAAGCTACTGAACCTGTGCCTTCTAATTCCTTTAAGTAAAAATTATTCTTCTTTGAGTATTTCAAATCTAAGAGAGGACTAGAGATAAAATCCTGGAATAGCAAGTAATGAACAAATTAAAGAACACATTTCAGAAATATTAAATCTGTAGAAACATTAGTTTTGTACAGGATTTCTGAATTCGATAATAAGAAAAGCACAACTACGAGAATGTTTTTCTATGGTACAACACTTAAAATACATAGGATTCTCTATTGTGGGTGAGTCATTGTAGTTTTCTCATTTTAAAGTCAAAGATACATATTTTAAATTTGCTAGCAGATGTTGAAGACAGACATCAATGGAGTAAAAAATACAAAATCAACCACAAAAACTTCAGGCACACAGACTGGATCTGTTTTAAGATTGGGATTAAACTCTGTAAATGCAGGCAAAAGTCACTAGTTACAGTTGTACTAAGAACTCCAGTTAAAAGAAGCAATGCCACGCTTGCTAACACAGTGTAGGTCTGCAGCCTTGAGCCTGACACATAGCATTTAGTGTATTCTGCTCCTTTGCCCCCAAAGTGGATGGTTCTTCATATTTATACTAACAGCATGCATAAAAATCTAATTATACATAACTGAGACAGCTGCCCCATCCGTGTTTTCTTCTTAATCTACAACTGCAATCATTGCATTTATGAAGATGCTAAAATTTTGCAGCAGAGCAATCTATCTAGTTATAAATGGATTGCATGCTCTGAAAGAATATAAGCTATTCAGCCTGTTGCTTGACCTGCAGTAGCATTATCCACATAAATGAGAAAAGGGACCCAGCTGGGTCTCACTATTTCTAACATTTATTTTTAACATTTTCCTCTTACGGTTCAAACCATAGAAAGAACAGTAGCTAAGACTGAATCTAACATTTTCAGTCACGGAAGTGGACCTTGCATTCAAGCACAACCTTAAGTATCATTGTAAGCAACTTTGCAACCATGAGTTTGGAAGGGGACAAATCTTGAGTCCTACCCCATAATCTTAGCATGCATCTGCCCTGGTTTTCATGTAACCTGGAAGTACTGGAAATGGCCAGAGATATTCCGAGTTTGACCCTTCCTAGCAAGCTAAATGCCTGAAGAACAGAGATGGAAAGAACAACGGATTTGAAAAGTACAAGATAACAAATGGCGGGGTGGGGAGTGGGGGGAATGGGAAGTCAAATACCAGAATAGAGCAGATATCCTAGTTACAAAACAAAGGTAGTGAAATTACATAATTCAGATCTCTGAACCAGTTTTGTAGGTGGCTTCAGAGACAGCAATAGCGGGTAAGCATAACTTAACTTCGGTTGTTATGACATTAATAAATTTTAATAAACTATAGTTGAGAAAGGGGAAGCGGGGTAGAGAGCAAGGCATGGGGGAAGGAAGAATTATAAACCCTTCTTTTGCCTTGTTTTCCTATCAAAGCTCTCTGATCAGAATACCATTATAAAATTTGAGATGACAAATGTTCCTCTTTCTAGCCAAAGCAGAGTTCTTGGAAATAAAGTATTTGGTTTTCACGGAATTCTGGTTTCCATGAAATTTCAATTTTTTTGTTGGTCTGGGTGACTAATGGCAGGAGTAGAAAGGACATTAAGGAACAGTTAGGAGCAATCAGTGGTCTTTAGAAAGCCTGGCTGGAATGGTACAGATTTGATGGACCAATACTGACTGCGACATATAGAACCCCTTGGTAGCCAGATATATACA
>Ga0181612_118460_pt1 | contig 16675 bp, 11 predicted proteins | sample HoacroProtozoa21_FD_119630 | JGI IMG/M metagenome (GOLD analysis project Ga0181612, IMG submission 119630) | Hoatzin crop microbial communities from Cojedes, Venezuel. Combined Assembly of Gp0051906, Gp0051904, Gp0051908
AATGCCACAATGCCTGTCTGTGTTAAAGAGGCATTTGGACAATGCCCTTAACATGCTTTAACTTTTGGTCAGCCCTGAAGCGGTCAGGCAGTTGGACTAAATGATCATTGTACGTTCCTTCCAACCGAAACAGTCCTGTCCTATTCTATTCTATTCTGTTCTGTTCTATTCTATTCTATTCTATAGATACAATGTAGACGTATGGTTCTGGAACCATAATAGATCTCAACAAGACAAAACCCAGTGCTTCCCCTTTGCATTGCACCACCTGCTGATAGAGATGCACCACAGTATATAGGAAGAACTCTATAAATATTTAAAAGAATGACATTTCTTCTAAAACATGTGCCTTTCATTTGTGTAACACATTTCCAACACGCTTATTTGGGCGCTCTCACACACTGCAGCCTGGTCATCTGTAAATAGCGTGGTCACTACAAGTTCATGCCAAGAAAACTTTTATTCCACAATCTCATGTATGCAGAAAACAGGCAGAGATTGAGCAAACCTTGTCAATACCTGATCCTTAAGTAAAGGTAGTACCACAGTGATTTCAGTGGAAGCTGAATTGTGTGTATATATCCCTGTAAGCAGTGACAACCAAATAGTAGCCCACTATACACAGAATGTATATGAATTTACATAGCATTTATCCCCAATCTAGAATATATTTTCTTACATTTCTTGCATTTGTAGCCAAGAATTTTAAATTTTGGTTAAAAAGACCTACAGTTCAGATTTAAATATGGAGGTGCTTTGAAAGCCAGCTGGTGAAAAAAATGAACAGAAGTTTATTTCATTTATTTATTTCCTTTTGGCAATACAAGAGAATGCAAAGAAAAGTTTCTACAACACATTTTGCACCATTTCTGCCATGCATTGGCTCACAAATTCACCGCTTACATTTCTGTTGGTAAACTAGTAAAAGGTCAATAGGCTGTGATAGTTTCCAGTTCAAACAAGCCAAGTGCATTTACGTACAAGATGTATCCATGGCTTTCACGCACTGCTTTATCAGTAGGAGCTAGCAAGGAGAGACACGGTTTCCCTGTGCGGGGCCAACATTCCACTCATACCAGCAGGGAGTAATGCTACTGAGGTTACGGGCATCCCTTCTGATGTTTCAAAGCTTCAAACTGAGATACAGCTGGCAGGCAGTAAAAGCCCAAGCAGTATGAGAGGCACAGAACACTGATACAGGAGCTTAAATTAATAAAGGGATTCATTCCATTATATTAAAGCCCTCCCCCTTTTCACGGTGAATTCATGGAGCTCCTTGTGTCTGCAGTGAACAGCCTTCAACAGCAAAACTGAGCAGACACTAAGTTTGTGTCATCTTCAGGTTTAAAATGAGTGACGTCGCAGCATAAAAATCAGGAATAGTTGCAAGGTATAGGTATGGATTTATGTTGGAGCAGTAGGAAGATCATTTTGGCAGAAAGTTTTATCTATAACTCAGCCACGAGGTGATAAAGATTAAACGCATTTGTCAAAAGCCATTGATGCAAGCCAAATATGGTATTGCTTGGAGAAAATACACGCTTGGACTGCTGACAACAGAAGCCATCTTCAAGGAAGCCTGCATTTAGGGAGCACACCAGTGTACAGCTTTATTCCACAACTCCAACTTATTGGCAATTTTTAGTCCCTCTTCCTCTCCATGTCTGCACAGACTTGGAAATAAATATTTCCCCTGCAGTGAGCTTTGTGTACATGATTTGTGTATTGTTTTAATTTTAAGTACTTGTCTGGTAGCAAGTTCACAGCAGTAGTAGCATAATAAACAAACTGAGAAGGCAAAAAAAAAAAAAAAGAAAAAAATCAAGCAATGAATACAAGCTGAAATAAATTCTGCAGACCCTGAAGATACTGTTTCTACAAAATTACAAGTTACCTGGGGATTCAACAACCCATTCCCCTTAACTTCTAAGAGCGGATATCTTTAATATGTCAAAACACTAAGTAAGTATACTTTCTAAAGCTGTTGACTTCATTCTGGTATGTTGACAGCAAAATTAGGGGAGAAAACAAAAATAAAAAGCCTTCTGTAATTGTCATGATATGCGAATGCCAAGAAGAACAGGAACAACCTGAAGTCAATGAATTTCTGAAATACGTTAGAAGCTCTGTCAAAACATCGTAACTTAGATTTTAGAGAGAAAGGGAAAGGTATTCCAAGTACAGAGTCTAAGAGAGTCTTTTAACAAGGCAAAGAAGACAGTAGTCAAGTTGCCTGCAATAATGAGAAATGTCTCCTTAAATGAAGGGTTTCTTCCCTGTTTTCTGTAAGAAGTGGAAACAGAGAGCCAAATGCCTGTCACCGCTAATGGCTGATTTTACAGGCAGAAAATATTGAACAAAACTTTAGCTTTCATATAATGCTTAATGCCCTTAGGCCTCAAAAGAAATGCCAAATAAGGACAAAATGGCTCTCTGCACTTTTTGGACAAGCATTGGCTTGTTCCTGCAGTCCTTGACTCAGACAAGACTCCTGGTAGTGCCAAAACGTTGACCACTCTCGTTCTGAGGCCCAGGCAACCCTAGGTCTGAGCACCTCCGCTCTTTGGGGGATCAGGCCCTCTTTTGCTGACAGGACAACGTATGTTTGAGAGGTAAAACATTTGCCTGGGATAAGAAAAAATTTCTTCCTGCCATATAAAAGAAGTACCAGCTGCCAGATAGCACCTTAAATAAAAACAATAAAATGCGAAATACTCAGAGCCAAAACAAGATTAATGCTGTATTTTTTGGGCAGAAAAAGAAAAAGAGCTACAAAAGGACTGTAGAAGGCTTTTAAGCCTTAACTTCTAGCAAATAATTGGCAGCAAATGTCTAACAATTTATATGAGGGAATAAAAATATTCATTGTGTATGTATGTGCAATGGCTTTGAATACCATGGTCACCCTCCAGCTAAGGAGCAGTTTACATCTGCCAGCCAGCAGCCAGACACCGGCGGGGAGCTGGCAGAGCCCTCGTGGGCTCATTGTGTGCGAGTCCGGCCAGGAAGCAGAGCCAAGACTCCCGCTTGAGCTCTCCCCAGCAGCCAGAAGCAGCAGCTCCCCTCGGTGAGCTAAAAATCACCTCGCTACCTGCTGGCCGAGCCCAGCAAGGTGCCGAGCTTGGGACGGTTCAGATGGACTCTGCTCCCTGCACGTGGCTCCGGTGGCTGTCGGTGTACAGTCTGCTAGGGGCTCTTTAACAAAGTCTGATAGTTTTCACTTGAAACTTTTCATTGCCTCAAAGTTTCAGCCTATGATTTACAAGTTTTCAGCGTATTACTGCAGTCCTGATATGTAAAGCAAAATAAAGTTATCGGAAGAGTGTCTCCTCCTGCTATTGTTCCAGCAGAAAAAAACAACCAAAAACCTGAAAGTCTGGTGGACCTTTTTTTTCGTTATTTATAGACAAGATCAGCTCTTGTCCTAGGGCAAAGTCAAAAACGCTGTCTTGCAAAGCTGTAGCAGAGAGAAAGAGGTGGTTGCACCCGAAGGAAAAGATGCTCACCTCAGCCCCACTCAGCCCACCTGATGCAGTGACTCCATGGGGCAGCTTGTTTTGAATGAATTTCTTATGGTGAGGGAGAGGGAACTGCTGGATAGGAGCTTTGCTGTAGTCATCCACATGTGGGCAGCAGGTTGTGGAGAGGGAGCATGGAGTGAGGTACCACAATTGCCACAGGGTCAGCAGGCAAGAGGGGAAAATAGATGGAGAAGAGGCCTTCAACTGAGCATGGGAGATGAAGCTTGAAGAGACAAGCTTTTTCTCTGCCCTTTGGCCACCCAAGGCAGCTATATGATGTGTACGAGGTAGTACCGGTGAGGAAACTTCCACAGCAAGCAGGAGCCTGGTGACCAGAGCCCAATTCCAGTGACACAGCCCAGCCACCGCACTAACTGGGAGGTGTGAACAAATCAACCTCTTCCTTTCCCAGGGCGTTTTAGAAATCCCTTGCTTTTATTTATCTGTAAGGAATCTTTAGATGTTGCCCACGGTCACTGAATGGGATTCATTAGCATATTTATGAACTGAAGCAATTGTAAACATAGACCTACATCATACCTGGAAATACATAGAACCCAGAGTCCAGCTCTGTAAACCTGAATGCATTTTGTCAACAGAAGTACAGCACATCGTAACATTCACAGTGGTGGACATATCTCCTTCAGTCACTCAATACATTGATCCTAAGCAAACATGATTATTCAGAAGGCTATGGCACATGCCATTTTGTAATTCTGACGTGTGATCTTTTAAGCAACTCAATGGGGATTATATTTGCATTTTGCAAGTGGAAGATGAAATGATGGCAGCAAGTCCATATTTAGCACTCCCTCTTTTGTTTCCTTCAAATCTGATTTTTGTTCTTGTTTTCTTCGGTCTCCAGGAAAATTTCTCGCAAGCTCATATACACTGCCAGAAAATATTTTTACTGTCTGGTCATTTTATTCAGGTAAGTCCTTTGGAAACGGGAAATGAAAAATCATTTTTAAACCAGCTAGGAAATGGAGAGGGCTGGGCTACAGCCGAGATTTTCACAACCTTGAAAGGATTTTTTTATTTACAAATGAAAAAAAATAAAATAAAGTTAAATTTTAAGGGAATTAATAGAAAAAAAGTGAAGTTTTAATTCGTTTTTATTTAGTGTTGCCAATCACAGCAGTCAAGAATCACGAGTCAAGCAAACATTAATGAGATTGGCTTAAACACCAAATTTTACATGTGATAAATTTGGAGTTCTTTGTATTTATGTCTATTTTTAAGCTCTGGGCATTCTTTATAACAATGGTGGCTAGAAAACTTCTATTAAAAAATGGACAATCTTCTATATCTAAGGCAAACAGTGTTAAAAACAAGCATAATACTACAAATTTCTGCAAACTGAAGTATTGTTTAAAATTTTGGAATTTTGGAGTAAGTTCAGTACTAGGAAATGCTTTGTGATAAGAGAGAATTTGGACCTTTCATCACCCAAAATGCTGAAGTTGGGTTTTAAAGTCCAAAAAGTTTCATTTTGAAGGTTTTGGGTTTTGTCTATAAAATAATTTTGAGGAGGGTAGACTGCAGAAAATGTTCGAGGTCAAATGTTATGATTAGTAAAAAGTGTTGTGATTTATTTTTGTGACTAACCTTAGTCAGTAATTTAGTCTGCAGCATTTCAGAGCCCAGCACGTGCTTTGCAAGTGCATGTACGGTGAGTGAAATATCTAATGGGAGCAGAGAAGTTCATCCTGCTCCTATGGAGTTTCTGATGTTCAATGGCAACAGGGAGGGAAACGGAGAGGGTCAAAATCTTCATACCCTGAGGCATTTCTGGGGAGCAAGGACTGTGCCTGCAGCAAGCTCCTCCCAAGCTCCACAGGTTTCTGCAGCTCCACCTTTGAGAGGAAACCCTCTGGAGTGTAAGAAAAATAAGTTTAAAACAGAAAATAAAACTCCTTGAGCTATCCGAGTCCTTCATTCAGTAAGCGGACGAGGAGACAATTTTGAAGTAGGTAGTGAATGACATTAGCAAATGGACAGATGGGAGTGGATGAGTGATGAGACAATGAATAAGTAAGGAAGGAAGGAGTGGTAGATGTGATTTGAAAGGGCATAGTGCAGTGCTGCTCTCTTACAGCCTTAACAGGACTCCCCAGGAAAAAATAAAAAGAAGCAGGATAACTACCTGAGTCACCTGCAAGATCAGCTGTTGTCAAAGCTTTCACTGCCTTTTTTCTTTCTTTTCTTTCTTTTTTTTTTTTTTTTTAACTTCTGCATCTTTTATGCAAGGATTGTAACACTTAGGCCCCTGAAATATGATGTCAGCCCTAATTCTAGTCTAATTGGGTCTTACTTACTTGCTGTCTGGGAGCTCATGATCTCTTTGAATGGGTCTTCTAGATAGATAAATGAACACCTCCAGCTCCGGTAGACTAAACGTACAACACAATTCCTAAAAAGGCTTAGGTTTGTGTTCACTGGCCAGCTCAGCTGGGATAGCTGAGGCAGCTTGCACCCAAAAGGATTCCATCCCTCTCCCAGCAATGGCTGAGCAGGACAGATATCCGAATTACTTCTGTTTACAGTTTGTGCTGTAGTCATAAACAGAAACTCGTAGTGGTTTTATGTTAATGCTAATCATACTTTAATATACCATGCTGGAAATTACAGCAGTGGAGAACTGGATGTCAATCTCATTTAAACCTCTTTTTTATTATGGTTTAAACTTTGAGCGGGATGGGCAGATGGGACAATGGCCACTTCCCAGCTAAAGCTTTTTCTAAACATGAGTGAAAGCCCAGATGTAAATAGTCTTCAGCTGAAGTCAATAATACTGAGATCTTAATAAGTTTCAGGCTGTTTTGTGACTGAGAGACTCTGTTGCGTATTATCAGCAATGGTAGCAACAACTTACGAATGATTTGAAGCCAGTTTTTAAAACGTCCTCTGAAACATAACTCCTGAGGACAGGTAGTGTGAAGAATCCACCTTTATTCTACATCAGACATTCCCATGTGAAATCTGACTTTTATTTCTAGCATCACTTACCTGTAGCATCATATTAGCATCATTTACCTGTAGCATCATTTACTTGGGACTGTGAAGCAGTGCATCAGACCAGTACTTGAAAACAGCCTGGTGTGCTGCAATTGTCCAGTTCTTTCACTGATTTACGAAGTAGTGAAAACTAAATTTGTTATCTTAGACCTGTATTTATTCTATATTGTTGACAACCTGAAGTAGAGTGTAGCCTCCTTTATAGCTTAAGGTTACACAAAAATATCCCAAGTACCTAGATAATCCAGAAATTCCGCTGTCGAAGGTAACACCTGTCTCTTTTGCATCTAGGTCTAATTTAATGAGATTTAAGATTTCAAGCCTTCAAGACACTTGAGAGAATGAGATTTCTGTATGAGTGTAGGCAACCATGCCTAATGGGCTTAAAGATAAAGGGAGACAAAAATTTAGTTAAAAACATTTTTTCGATAAGACTACCTGTTTCTTAATGTCTGTGGCAAGCTCTGTAGTTTGATTTGTCTCCTTCTGTTGCTGCTACTCAGATTTCTATAGTAAAGGGGAACCTGGTGAGTGACTGTACAGGGTGACAGAAATCGCTGCCCACAGAACGTTGCATCAAGCACTGAAACAAAGGGGAAATCACAAAGTTTTTCTTTCACTCCCATCTTTTGGTAGAAGAAGAGGGAGCTACATTATAGCAAATATATATATATAGAGAGAGAGAGCTTTTGTCAGAACAAAGGAAGAAGGAAGGAGGATACCTACTCAGCTACTCTTGGGAAAAAAAGGGTTAACTGTGTATTGAACTGAACACCAGATTATGACATGCTTGAGTATTGTATCCTGCAACACAAAAGAGGAGAAGTGATTTTAAAATGGTGACAATAAGTGAATGAATGAAAAAGATTTGCTGTTCAGAATGGAAGATAAAATGGGTAATATGAGAAGCTGCCTAATGCTGAAAATAAAGGTGAAAACAGAATCTGATAAAAAAACCCACAACAAGAGAGTAAAGAAAATTTCAAGTGTTACATGTTTTGGACTACCACAAAGCTTTATGAAGGGTGGGGCAATACTCCTGCACAGAGGTAAAATGAGGATGAAATCACAGCTGCTCCAGGCCCATCGCTTGGTCAGTGGTCTTCAGTGACAGCGACTGTAGACCTCTCTGCAGAGAAGCAGAGAGAAAAACAGAGGCAGTTATTTTCCTCACATCAGTCAACAGTCAAATTAAAACACTTAAATCTTTTTCTTTTGCTGATTTTTATGACCTCGTTACCTCACCAGTGCTTACAGTAGGGAGCACTGTCTAAAGCACTCCCTCTCTAGAAGCAACACTGTTGCTCAGGTAAGGTGTTTTTGTAAGAAAGCCAGCCTTGCAGTCGTATCACATCACAATGCATCCCTCTCAAAGTGAATGGAAACCCACAGCTCACCAAAAAGCAAAATAATCATCCATTCCGCTACTTACTCTTCCTCCATAAGGAAGAAAATAGAGTACGAAATAACTCTTCTGGTGACGCACAGTTCAATATGGTTGAAGTGTTATAGCGTGTTACTTGAGTCATAACTGACAGGGTGCCAGCCTTACAGTTGTTAGAGCAAACAGAGATCAGCTTTAAATTTCCGTGCTGTTATGCAACCGTGCTATTACTTAAAGGACTTCTTGTACTCAAACAAGACAGGCCATCTACCTGCCTGTTGCAGTGCTGATATAATTGTCTCTACTACAGATGGCTTTTCACACACACACACACACATATATTTAAATACACACATACACGGCAGCATTTTAACTGCTCTAAGGAAGCGCTCAGCACTTGGCCTTCAAGGATCCTCCCTTGTTTTTACAGAAAATGGGCTCCAGGATTCATTGGGCAACGGCTTACCTCCCCAGATAGAACGGACAGCTCCTATGTTCTACCTCCAGGACAGCCCAGGAGATGGTTGTGCCTAGGTGTCACCAACACGGCCAGAAGGCAGACCAAACCAACAGAGCCGCCTGGCACCCCCGGGAGGGCTGGCTGTCGTCGTCGGGTAGCTGGTGACCTTTCAGTGCTGCAGCAGCCAGCTTACTTCCTTTCCAAGCCTGAATCAACATAGCAGTGCTCTTCCAGCTTAGCAAATCATATGACTAATGGCTAATCATTCAAGCATTTATCACTTCAGTATAATTTCTGCACACTAATATTGGGGTTGCATCTTCACTGGTGTGGTTCAGGCATGATTGGAGCTGACACTTGGGGAGCATCTTTCAGCAAAGAGCTTAAAGAGCTTGAGAGCCTGAATACTGACAACAGGTGAGGCTGCTCTTGGCTTGGAAGCAAACAGAGGAACAAGCCATGACAGCTGTGAGAGAAAGCAAAAGCAACACAATTTGATATCGTCTCCAGGCTGCCCCTTCAGGTCGTCTCTGCAGATCCAGGACTTTTCATCCCCTAGGATGTCAGAAGGGAAGGAGGCTGGTAGCAGGGAATGTGGGCAAAGGGCTTGAACTCGGTTGCCCTGAGGCATGCGCGGCTGTGGCAGTGACGTGATACTGCTAGTACAGCCCTTGGAAACATACTCCCGCATGGCTGCGCTCCATCTTTCCACCTCACCATATGTTCCCCCATGCAAGCAGTGCAAACACTTGTGATGTCTTCTTTTCTCAAGGAATCCAAGGAAGTTCAGGCTTCACCTTCTCCAGCAGGATAGCACTGAAGGCATCAGTCAAACAGAAAGTTAGTCAAATGGTGGTAGCTTTTTGGGTCACAGAGTCTCAAGCTCATTTCTGTCCTTTCGTTTTTTCAGTCCAAATGCTAGCAGGGAGAATTTCTTCTGAGATGATTGTGTCATAGGACTTTTCCCCTTCTGCTGCTTTTGATGGAGTGTAACTTTCAACTGATTTCTCTTCTGGCAAACCTGCTTGGGGACAGCTAACTCTGGGAAAATTCTGCTATCGTACTGTTATTTCTGAATTTCTCTACAGCCTCTCTGTCAGCATAGGTTGTCTCTCCCATTTCATTGTTCTGTGTTTGTCTAGGCAAGTCAAAGGCAATCATTTCTCCAGCCCAACTCCTTCTCTAGCCTTTTCCACTAGTTTCTTGTTGTTCAGGCTAGAAGACTTTTGTCCTACCAAATGTTTGTGAGGGTTGAGGGGAAGAACATGCTCCATCCTTTTTCAGCTCCCTAAGCCAATTTGTGAAGCTACCAGATTAATTTAGGGTTTTTTTTTCAGTGATTGTTGCTGGTGGTCTACATGAAGACTGACATCTACCTTTTCTTTACCTTGCAGTGAACGAGAAGAAGGGGCTATCACAGAAATGGCAGGGCCAGAGACCAAGCACATAATACAGAAAAAAGAATTACTCTTTGATTTATTGTTGAAGGCACAATGGAGTGTATCTGTATTCTAGTCCCTGCTCTCAGCTTTGGTTTTGTGTTTTAAATAGAATAGCCATTGGATGACATACAGAAATTGTCCTAGAAATGGTAACAAAGGACTCCGTGCTCTCAGCTCAGTGCTAGCCCGCTGAGATGCAGTATCACAAGTATGTCTCTCCATCTCATGCCCCAGTAAGGCTGAAATCTCTTCTGTGCAGTGGTGTAGCTTTAACTGGTGGAAGAGAGAAGGTGCTAGAGAATGGCATGGTCAGACAGGAGATGTGGAGCTGAGGGCACTGAAGTGGGTTTTCCATTTCCTGTGTAGATGCTCTGGCCACTAAATTATGAAAGAAGAACACTACTTCATTTAAGAAGTGGAAACAATAACGTTGTCTGAGGGGCCCAGTCTTGTGGGTATGTTGTAGGTGTGCTCTGATAATGCTAAATAGATCAAGATCACCAGGGTAATTTTGTGCAGTGAAGCTGAGCAGCTAGATTTCAATTACATTTGTGAGAATTGAAGTGTTCACAGACGGTGAGTGGGAAATGCACAGAGTTCCCATCAGGGAGCTTGCAAGTCAAGGTAGTACCTAAAAGGGAATCTAAAATTGCGGCTTTGGTCCTATACATTTGACATTTTTTGGATTCTGATCCCTAAGTCCTCTCTTGTATCTTAGCCTGACTTGTAACACTGCTGTCTTGTGACTCCTATCAAAAGTTTCTACGATACTTACTGTTGGCCAGAGTTTTGTGAAAGTGTGGCAATGAATGACACAGCAAATATGAAACAGCAGTAAGACCCACTTTTTACGGTAAGAAACAGGTCAGATGACCATCAAATGAACAAGACCAACAAAGTACCCCTGTCATCCACCCGTAGCATCTGTGGAGGAAATCCTTGGTTCCCAAACACAATCTCAGCCTTTTTCTCTGCTGTCACTTATGACATGTCATACTCATATGAGAAAGGCAACTTGAAATTCTGCCTCTTACTCTCTTTGGAATTGAGTCCTCTCTATTAGATTGTACAAAAACTCCCTACGTAAGGACAGATCAAGAGCAGAGTTTTCTGGTATGATTTAAAGGTCAGAAACTCAGTCCTGCATTTGTACATGGATGCTCTCTGGCCTGGATAAACCAACATGATGCACATACAGAGCAGTGCCATGACGATTGCTCTCTTACTCCAGGCTACAGCTGGTGTTTGGTGTTCGTCAGCTGGAAAGGAGCCAGTTATTTAGCTACCCAGTTATCATTGTGTCTCCACAGGGGCACTTGCAGGCCAGTAGCACAGCCTTCCCTCCTCGCTCGCCCTCCCAGCAAGGGAACTGCAGTGCCCTGAGATGCCCCCATCATGTAGCCCCAAGCACGTGCATCAGACACGTGACTCCTTCTCCCTGGCCCCCTGCCACCCATCATTTGACCCAGTCCAGGGTATCTCATACGCAGCCGTGGAAGTAACTGCACAGCCTGTACTCGCGTGCTCGTGAACACTGCTTAAGCTTCACAAGATGTGGCATGTACAGTGTCTGCTGTTCAGGATGTGTGTACGAGTCAAAATAAAGCTGTCTGTAAGTGTTTGTGCCTGCTTGTCTGGGGATAACTGCGTGCAGAACCAGGATTTGGTCTCAGGGCAAAAGTAGGAGCAGCACTGCCCGGCAGGCATTTTAAAAAATATGACTCTTAATAAAGTGATGATAGTCCTATTTTTAATTTGGCTTCTGTGTCTGCTCAGTAACGATTTTTCATAACGATTTATTGGCCCCAGCTTTTTACTGTGCTCTTCCTGCTAACACTTTAGGAATGGCAAAAAGCCTTGGTCCTAAAATTTAGTGCTTTATAGATATCTTCTGGAGAGAAATATCAAAAAGTGGCTTGGGTTAGCCAGATTTTTTTGGCTCTCTCATTTCTGCTTGGCTCAAGGCTTACTTATTAGACATTTTCACGTTTGTATCCCTGGCAATGGAAAAGCTATACATTCAAAAATCTGGCACATGCACAAAGATGTGCACCGACATTCACAAAACATTTCCTAAGGTTGTAGCTGCTTGAATTTCAGCTCCTTAATTAGCGGGATGCCTTTGAGAAGACATTTTCAGGGTTCTTTTCACAGTTGACTGTTCTATCTGAAAGGCTTCTCCTAAGATCACTTTTACTGTAGGGCCTGACCTGATATATCCCTGGATTTCTAGACCAATTATCTTTTACCACTGAGAATTTTTATCCCCATTGAAGAAGACTCCATTACCCAGCGGTCATTTTCGATGCAAAAGTCAGGCATCTAGTAAAGCCAGCACAGCCAGGACACGTTGGCCTTACACCACGTAGTATGCAGTCAGTAGCTTGTGAAGCATCAGCCTGACACTATCAAAAACTCATGGTCTTGGTGCACGTGTGCAGATGATCAGCACGTCTGACGTCCCAGGGGCATTGTCCTCAGGGTGCTTGTTCTGCACGGTAGGTGTGCAGAATTTCTTGGAGACAAGCACAGAAGCCTTCCCCCATCCTGCCATCCTTAAAAGGTTTTGTCTAGACAAGAGAACATTTTTGTCATAATTATTCTCTTGCATTTTAATTTTGCATGCAAATAATTAGAACAGTGGTGTTATAGTATAATTTTCAGCAGTCCATGGTACTTGTAGAGACCTGAACCAAACTCTTAAAGGGCATTGGGAAAAGAAAAGAAGCTCAAATACTGACAAGTCAGCATAGTATCTTATAAGAAAAAATAAAAGCTAACATAGTTTTAAACACAACATTAATTAATATAGATACTGAAAGCGGATGAAAGAATATGATCCTCTTTCACAACACTGTGCCTTTGGACTGTTTGATGGGAACTGAATACACACACACACACTCACTTTTACTTTGAAAATTATTCATTACCACTTTTAACAGCAGAAAGTTTTCTACATTTAGATAAAACAATGAAAGTTTCCAAGCAAATAGAAGGAAAAGAGTTTTTTTACTGCCAGCCTGCCATTCATTTCCCTTTGTATGCCACGTGCGGTACAACTGTGCGTGGTGTCAGAAAAAGGCCCCAAAGTGGAGTGAGGAATTAGTACAGATTAAAAAGGTATACTTTTTCTGGGTTTTTTTCTGGGTTATCAGTTTCTCAGCCTGGTTCCCTGTGCAGCTGTACAATGGGAGAGCATACGGATGGGGAGATATGACATGTGAACTTCCTCTGCCACAAGAAAAAGTGTTCATCTAAATGGGGCTTTAGTCAATTTATCACTCAAGCAAGTAAACTAGTTCATTACATTGGCTGTGCTGTACTCAAACTATAAAAAAATCCTTATCTCCATAGTAAATACTCAAACCTAGGAACTCAAACTCAGTTTATTTTTTACTTGGTACAAATACATCTGACATAGTCATCTAGCTTTGTAGGTGTGCTTGAAACAACCGTGCACACTGTAAAGGTCTTTAGGAATGTAGAAATATAGGAATTTTTAGTAAAATTACTGACATCAGGATTATATGTGTAATCAAAATCTTAAGACAGTCTATGTATTTTCTTGCTATTTCTATATTCTAGAATGACTCCTCTAAAAAGAATGTCTAGTTTGGAATAGAAATTACTTTGTTTTAGGATATTTACACTGCTTTGTAAGTAGAGTTCTGGAACATGCTCATTTACATTTTGGATTAGTGCCTGCAGAGTGGCTCAGAGGAATAATTATTTTGGAAGAGCTATTCCGATCAATTTCTGCATCTGAGGCCCTGCAGACCATATGTGTCACCAAAGGCAGTCCAGAACTCCACAAAGTACTAATTGAGGCCTTTGACTTAAAAGACTCTGACACTATTTGATCTAATATTTAGAATTAACTATTTAGAGTGAAGAAACACAGTTATCACACTTCTAGGGCACTATTTATAAGCCAGCTAAAAACAGTATGCAATTATTAAATACCTAGTGTAGGAAATTCAGTGCAATCTAGAGGAGATATATTTGCCTACAATATACCGTTAGGGCCTTGATGGTCCCCATGAAAAGTGCTTTGTGCCGTGTCACACTGGCTATTCACTGCTAAACTACAAAACTCGGAAGAAAGATTGAGCTGGCCCTGGTGTGTAGGTACCAGGTTTTTACTGAGGTGGTCACAAGCCAACTGAGAAGTCCAGACCAGGTTCTTTTCTTCAGCCCAGCACCCAGAGGATGCCAGGCCAAAACCCCACGGTGGTAATATCCATCAACATGGCACCAGTGATGAGAGACTTTCTGGGCCCAGTAATGCTCCTGGGCAGTGTGTCACTCGCATAGTCGCAGCCTTATATCTCTGTCAAGGAACAAGAACAGTAGGATGATTTCTAGCTTATTTGTGCTCCTGAAAAATGCTGAGACTTTGTATACAGTATATCTCTGCATTGCTATCATGGCTCACATCGTTTCTTCCCACGGAAAAAACCCAAGGTACCATGTGCCAGGAGCAAAAATCTCCTGAGAGATCTCATTCTGGAGAACTCCTCATTCCATTGGGATGGAAGGAATGCTTGTCCTACAGGGATGGTTGCGGGGTCTGCCCCAGTGCGCTCACCAGAAACTCAAGATTTGCACCAGTAGGAAGGAGAAATCAGAACCTATTCATTAGTTGTTCCATAATAGATTTAAAAATACAAACTTGCAAGGTCACTTACATAAAGCCTGCAATACCATATGCTCAACACATTCCAGAACACCAAACACATGAATCACTGCAGTTATATTCATAAAAATATTCTCCTACTCCCCCAACACATCACACAATGATGTAGTTACAGAAACTTTTTTTTCAGGTGGCAGCTGATTTAAGAGGTTCCTGCATTTGCTGCTTATTCCTGCCCCATAGCTATAATTGATCACTTCCTCAGCTGTGCTGGTTTAATTCTGTGGAGCTGTGCCAGCCACCATACTGGGTTTATAAAAGCCCAAAACAACAAACACACCAAAAAAATACCAATACTTTTTGCAAGTGGTTTTAAAAACAATCTTGGGTTGTTTCAGGGATGTAACAGTTGCTTCAGCCCTGCTGAGGGGGCAGTGACCCGCTGCTCGGTGATAGGAACCAGCAGCCGAATGTGGGGAAGGCGAGAGCTCTTAAACCAGCTTTGCAATCAGAGACAACGGATTGATCAAGCTGGATTCCGAGAGAAGAGCGGGAACAGGGACATAGCTGAGCAAGCCACCAGAAAGTGTCATTCTCAGAAACATTTGCATGGTTTTTTAACAGTGAAGAAAATCAGTCGCTGTACATTAACATGTCTGCATAACAGGGACAAACCTATGAATGTCCCAAGTCATAAGTGGGAGGAATACGTGAGCTGGGCTGGGACCAGCATGCAGGGGCTCTAGAGCTTCTTTAATTATTAGACATTCTGAAAAGTCTTTTTAAAACATGTATAACACTAAAAACAGTAAAGCTGAATGTTACCAGAAAACATTTTATCAAGTGAAGTTTTTTTAACTTGGACTCTACTGAAATGCCATTTTACCCTAGTCCTCTTAAATGTTTTCTGTGTATATTCTGTGTGTGTACACATATATATATATATATATACACACACTAATAAGTAGTATGAATCCTCTTGTATTTGCATTGCTTCCACGAGCATTCAGACTCAATAAACCTGTGAGGTTTTTTCTTGCTTTCACTGGAATAAGACAAGAAAACCTCAGTGGAACTGACAGAATTAAGCCGTTCTTAAATAAGTACTGGTGAAAGACAAAGCAAAGCCTCCATGCCTTGGTATTTAAAATGAGGTCAGCTGGCAGACAAATTTCCAACGTAACTGACTTACTAATCAATACAGAAGAACTCTCATTTGTTCCATAAAATGAATTCAATTTGCTTAAGAAAATTATGGTGTTCTGAATACTGAATGCTAGAATAGATGCGTGTGTGGGGAAGATGGAATGCAACTGTGACCGGCATGTTTGATGGACATTGTTTCAAAATGATATTGCCTCTTCAAGAAGAGTTAATTTATCTGGGAGAAAAATAGGGAAAAACTCAGTACAGTTTTATATGTTTTAGGGCTCTCGGTGTGTTGCTGCGTATTGTTTTACAAAAACGGGAATGCAAAAAAACCCTCTCCTCTGAAAACTTAAAAGGTACCAAAAGAAAAAGCTGAGACATTCAAAACATAAATTCTGCTTTAACTTACTTCTCACTGAAAGACAGTTTTTCCATTCTACTATTTTTAGAAATCAAACAGCAGGAATTATGGGAATAAATATTTTCTTTTTCTACGACTTGATGGAAAGGGTAGGAGTTTTTCTGTCTTGCGAACTGTTGTCTCTGGAAGAAGAGCTTGATCAAGATACAAGGGGCTTTTTCTGATGTTATAAGACACTGTTAGTTTATGAAGAGGGCTCACAAGAAGTCCTGTTTCAACAAACAGAGTGAAAGAAACAAGATACTATTTCCCCTCTGGCAGCATCATGGGCTCTCGTTTAGGAGCGGGGATGGCACAGCTGAGGGTGGCTGATGTGACTGAGACTCATCTCTCTGCCCTTCTGCTTCCAAGGACTGGGTTTGCTCATCCATATGAGAAGTCGAAGGGGATACCTTACTGCAGTCTGCAGCTGGTTCATGGAAGGGTGTCCTGGTTTCAGCTGGCATAGAGTTATTTTTCTTCCAAGTAGCTGGTATAGTGCTGTGTTGCTGTGTTTTGGATTTAGGATGAGAAGAATGTTAATAACACACTGATGTTTTAGTTGTTGCTAGGCAGTCAAGGACTTTTCAGCTTGTCATACTGCCCTGCGAGCAAGGAGGCTGGGGTGCACAAGAAGCTGGGAGGGGACACAGCCGGGACAGCTG
>Ga0181612_164516_pt1 | contig 16675 bp, 7 predicted proteins | sample HoacroProtozoa21_FD_119630 | JGI IMG/M metagenome (GOLD analysis project Ga0181612, IMG submission 119630) | Hoatzin crop microbial communities from Cojedes, Venezuel. Combined Assembly of Gp0051906, Gp0051904, Gp0051908
GCCCAATATCAGCTTTGTTTCTCAACTGGTACTTTGATACCAATTTTTAATCCTCTCATAGAAAAATAATTTATAGAATTAACATGATAATGTTCATCTCTAAGATCAGTACAAATTCAGTATGTCCACTAATGATAACAAAGGAAAGAAACTTCTTAACCAGAAATTGCTGGCCATTATTATTGGACAGTTACAACTGGATAAGAACTGTGTGCCTGTAATAGAAGCAATATTGTTCCTATCAGCTATATGGATGAACAAAAGACTATTGCAAACACATCATTTCTGTTTCCTTCATGTACAATTTTTTAAAAAGTAACAACAACAAAAATCATAGCAGCACTAAAGCAAGAGTCATAACTTCATTAAATTTTCAGGTGAGAAGAGGATCTTATAATATCACACTCTACAGCAGGCCAGGACTTAATATAAAAAAAAAAACAAAAAAAAAACACTATTTCAAACAACACATTCTTAAATTTCAAGAAATACATTCTTAGATTGCAGTTATGCCCTTAAGGCTCAAGGTTCCTTATTAGTATATACAAATATGCGTGAAGAGTAGAAAGAAAAAAATAAACTAGAAATATTCCTTAAAAAACAGCATTTTGCTATTTTCTTCTTCATTAGTCTATACCAACCCCCCAAACACTAAACTCACAAATTAAGTGACTTGGTTTTTTTTTGTTTAAAAGGTTTTTTTGCTCTCTTAGAACACTAGAATTCCCTTAAAAATGTCTGCTAGCACTCATGATTGTGTGCATCAGCCTTATTCATCCTAATTTGTGACTCTCCCGTGCAGTAGCAACAGGTTCAGAGGAACCCTCTATCTTCTCAGGTTAGTTTTGTTCTGGAGTTAATGTGGTTTCATTGCCTAAGTGAAGGAGAGAGTCCCCTTTCAAGGCACCTCCCTCCAAGCATGCGCTCTCTTCTACAATCTTCGAGAAAGGCTGAAGAAAAGCAGGAACACAGTGAATTTGCTAATAGTCTAGTGATGTACAAAAGCAGAAAACATTTGATATTGCAAAGCCTTTTCATTCTGACAAAGGCATTTAAAAAAACCTCAATAGCTGGAAGAAGTAGTCAGTAAAATTCAAACCATAAAAAAAAAAGGAACAATGCAGATTGATGGTAGTAGTGAGTGAAACTACACTGAGATAGATTACTGTAGAAATAACAAAACCTTCACAACATCAAGTCTTTAAAGCAAGATTGGCTGTCTTTCTAAACAAGATGCTACAAGTGTTAGGCATACAAGATATAATCCTGAAGAAATTCTATAAAATGGAAAGAGGATGGATATTAAAAAGGTTTTTTTAATCATGAGAGAACCGGTATTCTAGAACAGACTTCCAGCGGGAGTACTGAGGCCCCCTTTTAAAAAAAAATGATACATATATGAAAACAAATTTCAAGCAAGCTTATTATGTAAGACCAAGAATTGATCTTCATGACTTCAGATGTCCCATTGTCATATACCATTGATTTTAAATTTATCCACCCCCTCTTCTCGAGAAGTTACAAAACAGTCATTGTTAGGAAGGAATAATTTTGCTGTTGTTATGGATATTGAAAAAATTGTTTGAGGCTCAAACAAGTATCAGAACCCCCAGTGTGAAATACTCTGCACAAGCAGCATCTACTTTCAAAGTATACAAACTATCTGAAAAAAAAAAAAATTAGCAGGAAATGAAAGAAGACAGAAACATAAACCAGAAGTACACAACAGAAATGAAAATCTTTTGCTTTGGGTCAAATATTAAGAATATGAGAACAGCTTTATGTACCCTATGTACCCTTTGTCCCGTATCTGAACAGTGGCTAAAGACTGATGTCTAAAGAAAAAAAAAAAATTGAGTAATTCTTCCCCTGAATACTCTTGCGTCCAATAGAGAAAATGTAAGCTAGGAACAGAACCCAAACCTTCTCATTTTTGATCCAACACTTTAAAAATGGGATCTGTACAGTGCACAATATTTTTTAAATATAGAACAAGTACATATCTGTAGGAACACTCCAGTGTAGAACATTTTAATTCCGGGAAGACAGAAATGCTGAAATAGTATAATTAATGAAACAATAATCTTCAAGAAATTGGCTATTACCATTATTTAAGACTATTTTTAGTTCATTATTTGAGCTGGTTAACTCTCTAATAATCTCACTTAATTTCCTTAATTGGCTATTTTTAAATTATAATTTTAGCAAACTACTCAGCTGGCAAAGAGATATCTATTCAGATCAATTCTTTTTACTTGAAGTTACTGCCAAGTGATTTTACCATCTGGACATCTACCTCTCCATCAAATGAGTCACCACCACCAAAATACTTAATTAGTGTCACATGAAGAGTTGCTCAAAGAGAAAAATAAATAAGAAAAAAAGTTTATTCTTCACAAGTCCCTAAGCAAGATATGAGCTGTTAAGTCCCATTTTCAGAAGGCACTGTTCATCTCATTTACTTTAAGTGAAGCTTAAAAGTATAGGCATTTAGCTTAAGTATGGTAGTTGAATGAGCTGCCACCTTTCAGCTGTGCCACAGTAACCAATAAAACTCATGTTCTTCAGACCAAAAGACTTCTCTCCAACCTACATGGACTCATAACAGACCTTCTGAAGTCTCCCCTACCCATCAGTCAGGCATTAGCCACAACTTACCCACTTCACAACTCAGCCAGTTAAACGCAAGAGGACAGTATTTTAACTGCTTCAGACACCTAGCAGTCCAAACCATACTACTTGCTTATTTAAACTAAAATTACTTTCAGTTCAGTGCATAAGTGATGTTCTGCTGACTGTGATTTTGGGGCGCAGCACCTGCCAGAATTTTAGAAGAGACAGCATGGGGCTGTAATTCACCAGTTCTAGCCATGGCAGATTGAACCTACACCTAAACGACTGCCTTTCCCCAGCACTGGCAAAACTTCTTCAATTAAGTAACATATCAAAATGTATCCTACATGGCAAAGTATGTAACCTTTCATTTCCAACTGAAAAACCAAGAAGAAAATTTTATTTAGTTTTACTTACTTTACAGACACCATCTAGGGGCAAGAGCAAAAAAAAAAGTTTTGAGAGACAATTGAATGGATGATTTCAGTATGCACAATGAATATAACAGTATAATGCAGTTCAATTGTCATGCTTCACAGCAGAAATAAACATGGATTTCAGAAAGAAATTTCCCCAAGATAATTAACTCCATAGTTTGAGGTGGTTTGTACATTTTGAAAAATATCGATTATTATAGCCCCCAAGACAAAATAGGTAGGTGTGCCACTAGTCTGACAAGACAGAGCAGCTCCTAGATACGCTCCTAGTTTAAATTGGCTGAGTGACCATAAACAGGAGGGGACTTTCCACCTCTTCTTATCTGCCCCCCCCCGCCTGGGTGGAGTGGGAGAACAGGGAAGGAAGCTGTTATTGATGAGACCTTTCGCAGGAGAGCTTGTTGTTTCAAATTTCACTGTAACCACTGTTGCTGCCATAGTTAGAGCTTCAGTAGACAGAAATTGCTGATCTCATTTACGAGTAACTTTTCCAGACCCCAGAGGAGGACACTCTCAGCACAGTGACAAAGGAAGATTGAACTGTTACAGCCACAGCAACACCAACTTCAAGATAAAGGGGTCATCACCGAACCCCACAGAGGTGACTCTGTACAAGTACATGTTACCACACAGCAGATGCAGGTCTGGATCTTTTGGATGTAACATTGCATAAGTCATCTAGTCAAATTCTGCATGATCTACAATACATAGCTATTACCAGTAATAACCAAGCTTTGCAAATACTGGTAAAAGCCAGACTGGTATTTTCTATGTTTATAGACAACAACAATGAAATTATAATTTCTTTGAAGCATTTTCATTACTCAGGTAAGGCACTGAGACAACATTAAAGACAACAGCCTAATAGAAGTAATTATTAATAATGAGATATAAAAATTTTAAAGGCAGCCTTCTGATCTATGTAATATAGTAGTCATTAATAGATAGCATTTCAATAATTAGTTTAATTTATTATAATCTTTAATTAGATTACTTTTCTGACTTGAGATAACAGATACAAATTAAAACACTCAAAAGGTGAATTGTCTCTGTTTCACTACGGTTATCTGCTCAGAGCAGAAGGTTTAGTAAGTTTGTACAGCATATGCTGTGAAGATCCACTAGTGTAAAACCTTTGTTAAAAAGTTCAGATATGACAATGACAAAGTACAGAATTAGAGTGTGAATATGAGTCGCTTTGGTTAGTTGTGAGGTTTAATTTGCAAGTTCAAGGTACATTATCTCTTTGTTTTTATTATCTATTTAAAATAGATAACATGATATATTTAAACCCAGAACTGGGATGACCTCAGAGCTGTAAACAGACTAAAAATTCAGAGTTCATGGACAAGACGCTGAAATAATTGGGGCAAAGTAAGCAAGCCTTTAGCACTCCTCGCTGAGCAGCTGAGAGCCCAGACCTGAGATCCTGGGCTATGGTGAGTCCCTCCATGTTTCTCTTGCTGCCAGATGCCTAGACCATGAGGACCAAAACCAGGACTGCCAGGGAACCTGCTGCAGAGGCAAGAGCCGGTATTCCTGCTCATGGCCTAATTCTGAGGACTCTGAGAGCACCCACCTGTGGGACAGAGGGACAGGTCCCAGATCAGAAAAGCTTTGATAACAAAGAATGAGAAAAACCACATGAGACTACATCCAGGGATCTCCTTTACGGTTTTCTCACAACTTTTTGATATCCTATTGTCAATCTGGGAGCTTAAAAGCCTTGAAAGACCTTAGCTAGATTTGCAGGCTAAACAGAGTGCTGGTTCCCCAAAAGAAGGAAGAATATCTTTGTTTGGGGTTGAGTGCTCCCCTTTGACCCAGAAATACTGATATTTGGCATGTTCCAGAGTCCAAATCAGGCCAGGCAGCAAGGCTGTCTACACCTTCCGACCCTGCCGTTTACCAGGTTGGAAGGAAACCAATACAACTCTCATGGCATATTTTTAATCACAAATTCAACAAAATTCTTGTATTTCTATGAAACACGAATACGAGAATCTGTAACTTCTTGCTAAAAACCTTAACAGTGGAAAATTACTAAATAATTCATCAGCCAACCCTATTAAAAACCAGCATTCAGAAAAGATCATCAGAATGACAATGAAAACTGGAGATAAATTCCATATTCAATTGAACAAGAACAAAAAGAATTTGGACAGGATAGCCTTGGATAAGAAGCCAAAGGACTCCTCTAGTCCCTGTTGCTGCTTCCACGACAAAAATCTGTGGGGGCAAGTTGCAGCAATTCTCAGAGCTGGCAGAGGGCTGGGCGTACCCAGGGGGGACCCAGGGGGCCTGGAAGGTACTGTGGCAAGTCTAGAAGCAGAGCCCAACCTCACAGCCTGTAGAAGCCACTTTGAGAGAAGGTGAACTAATTTTACTAGGAAGAAAAGGAAACTGAAGATCCAAGAAGAGAAATGTTTTGGAGTTTTGAAGACACAAAGGGAGTCTATCATGAGAATATTTAGTTATTACGGTGCCTGTACTTGGATAAGGGAAACACAAGAGGAAAGACTAAATACTGAAGGTGTCACACCACCTGGGAATGTCAGCCAGACTGTACTTTGTGTTTAATTTCAGCCTTTCTGGCACCATGCCTCACCGAGTGCCCACGTTTTCTGTGCTTAAAATCAGCCTGAAAAAACTATTTAACATCAACATCTAAAACAATAAGATACAGATTAAAATTCAGATAATAATTTAATCCAAATAGATTTGGTTCACACCACCATTCAATATTATACTGTTGAATTTATCCTCTTTCTCTGTTTTCTTTTCTGACAAGTATCTGCAAGTCTGCATCCCAGTCAGAACTGTGTGGGTTTTCATACAGGATTCATCACTATAGTAACCAAGCACAAATCATCAAGTGTGAGGGCTTTTCTGTTTCCCTCTTTTTCTTTTTTTTTTTTCTAAACTGACAGTGAAGTGGGACACAGAGAGATGGTTGATATTCTCAGAAACTTCCACAGAATTCCAGTGACATTTGTATTTATAAGCCCTCTGGAATCCATCAGAAATTCCTGTGTAAACGGAATCACATGGGAAGTCTCTGCAGTGCTTTAAGCCCATGACTACAATAGGACTAAATGCTGTTCCTAATAATTGTATTAATAGGAAGCACCAGGTAGATGAAAGGTTGTACTTAGGGGTTTTCTGGCATCATGTTCCAGATGAAAATCTTGACGATTTTGAGAGAAGTCACAAAACATGTCAAGGACCATTGACCACTGGTTAAACAGATCATAAAAAGCCTTAGCCCAACAATTTGAATAAAATCCAGGGATAAAATTGCCTGTCCTTTGTAGTTATTTCAAGAAAACATTTTAAGCAAAACAGTAGATTTTTTTTTTCCTCATAGAAATATTCCTAAATGTGATGGTCCTCAAAACATACACATAACTAAGCCATTGAACACAGTACTCAAGAAATGGTATTAACTGAAAGATCATGTTTGTATGTCCATGTATAAATAAATTTGTAATAAAAGATTCACAAAGGCCTCAGACTGCTCTGCAAAGATCAACTGAAAGAAATTGCCTACATTTGTCAGTTACAACAGAAAAGTTTTATTTAGTGTTTGTATTTATCCCCCAAATTAGCAGTGTTCCATATTTGGATTCTACTGTTCTTCAAGCTACTATGGACACAAAAATCCAACAAAATCCTTGTGCAATATACAGTATAATGAACAGATCTCTCACTTCACTTGCTTGCTAATCTTCCTAATAACATACCTTGCACTGAAGCATTGGAACAGGTATTAGCAGCATGCTGCAATCAGGCACAGATTTCTAACTGTGGTATGCAGCTCTAGGAACATTTGACATAATGTGGTCCAAAAATTGAATGACCAAATCTATGCTTAGCAAACAAACTCCCAAAGTCTGAATCATTCAAATCAATTTTAAAATGAAAAATAGCATTGAGTATCTGGTGATCAAAATTCAGTCAACAACTATATTAGCTAGCATCATAAATACACAGGTGTAGAGAAACAACATTTGAACAATCATAAGTTTCATCTTGAACCAAAATGAAACTGAACCTGCTTATATAGTCATTAGACATATTCATACAGTCATTAAACACAAAGGTATATATGCAAATGTAACAAATTGGTTAATCCCATTATTCAGCTTCCACCCTTTGCTAATTAGAATGTTTTCCTTCTTCAAATTTATCAGTACAGAAAAAAAATGTAATATGGTAGGAAGACTTGTGCGTTTATTTGTACAGGCAAGTAAAACCAAAACAAGATGACTGCATTAGCAGAAGGAATCAGAAACAGAGACAGAGCTGTTCAGGTTCAGTTAACCTAGAATGATAGAATAGTTTGGGTGGAAGGGACCTTAAAGATCATCGAGTTCTAATCCCCTTGCCATGGGCAGAGACATCTTCCACTAGACCAGGTTGATCAAATGCCCCTCCAACCCGGTCTGGAACTCTTCCGGGGAGGGGGCATCCATAGCTCCTCCGGACAACCTGTTCCTGTGCCTCACAACCCTCACCTACCTCATATACTACATCTATCTATCCTCATCAACCTAGTCCAGTCCTTTACCAAACAACAAAATATTTTAAGACTCTCCTGATTACTGGCTCATTTATAATGAAATTACTTTGCCAGATCTGGTTGCTTCCAGTAAGCAGCTATCCACATCCTGAAAAAGTCATCACATACGACACCAGATGCTGCTTACAGGAATGAAATCTCAGCTGGGATGACAAGATGCAGTAACAATAAGACACACACAGGTCTACTGAAGTGGCAGCATGGCAGGAAAGTTACAGTGCCATTTGTTCACAGCCTACAGGTTTGCATTTCATTTAAGGAGTTGCTACAGAAATGCAAAGATAGTCTCATTCTCCTACACTCAAGTACTTTTCTCTCAGTTTTCATGAATTTTTACAAATGGTACACAGTATTTTTTAAAACACAAGCTATTATACCAAAATACTATTTATGATCTGTTTCTTCTTGTGAACGATAAAATACATGAGAGGCTAATGAGGGAAAACTGCGCTGTTATTGATTTGTTAAAGTTGAGGATGAAGTGAGCATTCAGTCTAGTCTGACTTCCTGTCCGTCACCAATTCGCCTTCACACTGAGCTCATTAATTTGTATTTAATGAAAGTTTAACTTGTATTTGGCTAAGGCATATTTTCTAAAAGTGCTATCAATGACATCGAAAGATGAGAAAATACACCTTCCATGACAGTTTATTCCAGCAGTTAATCATGTTAAAAAGTACCCACTTCTAATTTAAATTTGGCTGGCCACAGCTTTCTAGGATAATTATCTCATTTTATCTCCTTACAAAAAGAGAAAGCAGTTACTCCCTTTCCAGCTTGATTAGAAAGCCCTACAGTATTTTGTAACAAGACATTTCTAACTAGAGGGTCATTCAGGATTAGTTTCTCCCCTCCCAATTAAAATTTCTGACAATCAGCATAGTGATTCTGACATCCAGAAAGATATAAATAATGAAAAATGAATGAAATGGCGAAAAGAATGAAGAATGATGAAAGTCTGGAATTACACCAAAAAAGTCACTTCTCCAGCTGGCCAAGATGAAAAATTACTAAATGAAAGAACTCTTCTTGGAATGAGCAGATGCAGGGAAAAATTAAGATCTATAGGTTAGATGGGAGGAGCTCAGTCCTGAAAAATACCCCGTAAGAGAGTGTTTGGAAAGGAAAAAAGTAAGCAGCACGCGAGTAAGAATTTTCAGACCACACAAGGACATAAAGACAGAACAACCAACACTTCCCTAGGAAGAAAGCTGTATACTTGTTGAAATGGCTTGTGAGGAACTGCTGAAAAATGCAGAATTAAGAGCCTGCATTCAGTTCCCCAAATTCAGCAATTGGCTAAGATGACACTAGCTGATTAAAATGGATTCCTGTTTTATGCATAGAAGAGCTACAGGAAGAGTAGATTGGGGTATAAGACTAATGGGGATGAGCAACTACAGCTATAAAAGAACTGTAAGAATGAATTATCACCCCAAGGATCAACCCATATAGATGCAGAGTTCTGTCACACAAAAAAAAGTGTGTTCTGTCATACGAGTTTACCACCTTGTATTTGTGGAATATGTATCACCAGTATTTGTGGAATTTAAAGCAAACAATCTTATTTTCTGTAGTAGCATTTTGGGAAAACAAATTTTACTCAGCATCGGGATATATAACAAGAAGAAATTAATTAAAATATTCACTCCATTAACAGCCATACTACTCTTGTAAATAAGAGAATTGCACAAGAAAATCTCTTTCTCAAATACAGGAAATGTCAGATTAACACCACCATCCCCCAAAGACAGCACCTAACTAATGAGAATAGATCTAATTTATGTCCAGTGACAGCTGTCTGTTACAAGCAGATACACTGATTCTCGATAACATTTTTCGAACTAGTTTCCGTAGCAACTGCCACCTCATAGTCTTATCCTTAAGGCACAAAACATCTAATAATATAATAATAGCAGCAACAATAACAACAGTAATACTATCTACTTCCACAACATCTATCAGAGTACATTAGATTTCTGCTGGGAAACAAGGCTGATTCTTACAGTGGGGATTCAATCTATTGCAAACACATTATAATGTATTTTTTGCTATTTATTTTGTTTTGTGGGATGGAAAACACAAGTGCACAACCCTCCAGAAAATTAAATCAGAGTGAACTGTCCTTTCATTCAAATCATTTGCTGCCATGGCAGTAATGAATTTCAGAAAGGAAAGCAGAGAAACATACAAAAGAGAAAAAGGAAACACAGCAAGAACAATAAAATAAGCTATAATTTTCACTTGTTGGTCAGGTTCTGTCCATTAGGAATTGATTTAGGCAGTTCTCCTGACAGGTGTTGAAAGAACTGGGAAGACCTGTTAACTTTTCAAGTAAGTGATGCCCATTATCAAGATCAGTGACATCTATTCTTTCTTTGGCAGCAGTGATAAAGGAGTGCAGTATTTTCTGGCTTTCAGAAAATTCCAGGAGAGTTGTAAAAACAGATCCTTTGCTACAACTACTTCAACAGAGCATACGGTTTTAACCAAGTAGTACACCTGGTATAAAGCCTAGCAGAAACAGCACTGTATGATACCACAATAGTACCTTCTACTCATATAATCTCTTTCTATTCTCTCATGGATTACGCATGACCCATATATGCTTCATGACAACTCTAAAAGTGCTGAAAGCCTTCTCTCACAGTAGATGGATTAAATAAACGCAGATTCACAGATGTCTCACAATGTACCCATTAGTGGACAGACATTCTTCAGTGATTCCAAAGAGAGTCTGCTACAGAATTATTCAGTGCAGCTTTATTTAATACTTAAAAACTGATTATTGAACTAAAGACAAAAAAATATTTGAAGGTACAGTCTCAGGACAGCATGCACACCAACAGGATAGTAATAATGAGAATAGGTACTTTTACACAAAGATTTTATTATCAAAGTTCATAAAACAACCTCTATACATACACACTTTTTAATACAATGGGTTCAAGAATTTGACAAGAAGTGTAGTTTGCCTTGAAACTGTAGACTTTTAGGGTCACCACATACATTTACCTACACAAATTAATCAAGAAAAGTTACTAAGATTTGTGAGGGTGTAAATGGAGACTATTAAGCGTGGAAGTGATCTTAGTAATACACTGTACTGGTGTTTTGGCCAGCACTGATTGTATTCAAACTTCCAGAAAAATCAGTAAGTTCCAAAAGTAAAACAACCATCAAAAAACAACTTGGGGAATGAAAAACAAGTCTTACAATGCAATGGTGGAGCCCATTTGATCCAAACGCAAGCTGAGAAGTGGTTTCACATCTCTGTAGACAGACTTACACATGAAAAAGAGTAATTTGGAGGTTTTCTGTTCTCACTAGCAAAGCAGAACTGAAAAATTAAGTCTTGAAACAAAACACAATTTCCTAGGAATAAGGGAACTAACACTGAAATGATCTAAGAGCTGAAGGAAGAGACTACCACCATTTCCTGTTCCCAGAATCAAGGGACTTAAATTCACATTGTGAATACGCTTTCTGGGAACAGTTTTCAGTTTGGTTTTGAGATACAAAAATGTCAAGGCAGAGTAGTCTCTTCCATGCCTGTGATCACTGAATCCATTAATTTCCTTGTTTATCTGACTTTATAATCATGCGCTTTGCCCTAGCCGTGCTAACACTAGCTTTGTGTTCAGGTAACTATCATTAACTTTTCCACAATTCATTTGACACTTTATCTTTGAGTGTGACCCAGCTCTGAACACATAATCGAATCATTCAGTTACGTATCCAAGTATTAAGTTAATCATCAGATTTGGTGAGAGAAGACCAGCAGGAGAAACAATTGTTTCTGTTGGTGGTGATTTTTTTCCTTTGTCTCCTTTTGGAATATGAATTGTTAGTTAATCAACATACTGTCATGGCAAAGCCTTGCCTAACAGTGATACCATGTTCTCTCCTGTTCCTGCTTGTCTCACAAAAGAGATTAGTTGTAGTGTAACATGATAGTCCTAAGGAAACTAGAGCTATTGATTTCTCCATAGTATTATCTGAACAAAATTTAGTAGCCTAGTGAAGGCTAAAATAAAATTAAAGGGCCAACTTATCCCTTCCTGCTTTAAAATACACAACTTCCTTGAAACACTGCACAGTTAAAATAGTATAGTGTGTGATGCAAGCTCTTAACTGCTAACTTTCCACACATTTCTAAACACACAGCTCAGACAACACTAAGACTAAAATATAGCACTGCAAATTCTCTATGAGGAAAGCCTTGATTCTTCATCAGGTGCAGAGAAGAAAACTAGAAAACTGAAGAAAGCAGCAGTGAGGGGTGGCAGTGAGGGAGATGCAATCCGAGGGAGTAATCTGGCAAGCCCAGATCAGCACCTCTTTATATGATCCCCTGCACACTGTGTCCCTTTAAAAACTCAAGAGGATCAAATTTGCATGTGCAGCCAAGGAAGCAACAATAAACGACCACTACAGTGATCCTGTGCCTTGGGAAAGTGTGAGCACGTGTAAAGCAGAACGCTTCAGCAGGCAGACTGACTGCATCACTGCGTTGCTTGCTTTTAGGACACGATTGTGTTTTGTTTCAACAGGATGTAACTATCAGTTTCTGGCACTCAGTGAGTGCCACTCCAGGAGACTAAGCCTAGGTGACATCTCCAGTACAACCACGTTCACAGAGTAGTAGATACCACGCTGAAGTTCTGTGTGTCCTGTTCTTTCTCCATTCCTAACAACACTTACAGATATTTACACACAGAGACACACAATATACGTGAGCTGCACTTTAACATACGCTTCTGTTGGTATTGGGGCTTATCCTGATGCTGCAGCTTTTACCTCACTGAGACTGAGCTGGTTCCCCATGTTACATCTGCACAAGCTTAGCACAGGCATCTGTGCAGTTTGAGAAAGTTCTGAAATTACTAATCTTTTCTTTTTTTCCTCAGCCCTTCTCCCTTGATTACTGTGTGTGAAAGAAAACAAGGGATAGAGATGAAAAGAAGCAGGCTATTTAAGGATTGACTTTCCAGAAATTCTCCAGTCTCTTTGTACACAAGCACCAGCAGTGTCTGGATATTCAGTTGTTCCTTCTCTACCACTGATTCATTATAAAAACTTTGGGTAAGTCATTTACATCCCTGTAACTTCTGTTCTATCATCTCCAAAACTCAATATGAAAGCTTATATTCATGCTGATATTAAATGCTAATGCTAAATTCATGCTAATATTAGTGCTTATATTAAAGCTAATATTAACACTTTCCTAATAAGCATTTGCAGATCTACTGTGAAGATATTTTAGCTAATAATGATAAAGGCACAACAAAACTTTGCTCTAAAATAGAGCCAGTTTACAAGTGACAATATATCCCTTTTGTATCTATCTTGAGCTCAAAGAGCTTATTACCTTAATAAGATAAAATTCACAGTGCCATTTTGATAGAGTTCAGACACAATAAGAGGACAGCAAAATTCCAACAGGCATTAATGCCATTTTATTAAATTTTAACACTAAAGCAGTAAACAGTTCCAAAATCACTATAGTTAATCTATTAAAGAAGTAACAACAATCTCAGTTGTCCCATCAGCTATGGCACAAGTTTATGGCTTTGTTTTGTTTCAAAGGAAGAAAGTTAGAAAAAATGTTCTTAAGCAGTTAATGAGAGAGACTGGATTCTGTTTTAAAGCTCCTGTAGAAGGAAATCCAAGTAAGAGGGGAGACTGGTGGCAGTTCTGTGTGTCATTTCAGCTAGAAGAGATGCATGGCTGCTGTGCACAGCTACAGACCTGTGCGATGCATATTATCCTAATTGAACAAGCATCTATCCAAGCTCACTATGGCACGCTGCCTAGCTGTGTGCAAGGCTTGGTCCTGGCAGGAGACAAAGTGCTCTCACTCTCTGGCGTAGCAGGCTGCCAGGGCATCGCTGCTGCAGAGCGAGCTGGGAGAAAGAGGATGGGGGAGGAGGAGGAGGAAGAGCAAAATTCCAGCTGCACTTGCTCACATAAGAGCTCCCTGTTCAACAGCCTTGGAAACAGCCACAGCACCAAGTTCAGAGGAAGCCTGCACGGTGCCAACTTGGCACCTGCTGGGGAGGAAAGGAAGTTAATAGGGAAAAAAAAACTAGAAAGAAAAAAGAGTGGTGAAGAGTCACTAGGAAGAAGTTAAATATTTAACAGAAGTATGGAAAAGGAACATTAAGTGCTGCTTTTGCACTAAGACTACAGTTTGGCAGGAAAATCTAAGTTAAAAGAGCCGAGAAAAAGGCAGCCTGTACTGTCTCGGGTATTGGTCTTGCTAAAGTATATAGGCTGGGCAAAGCACAACTTGGTGGACTGCTATGTAAGGCAGACGGAAGGTTAAATTAAATTACAGGAAGCCATGCCAAAGATGCAGAACATGGTGTTCTCCACCACATAAAAGAAACTAATTTCACTGGCAGATGCATCTTTTGGTCTAGGTATAAAACAGAATTAAAATTCTTCCCATTCATTAAAAAGTTCACAGAGTTTCAGATGTCTTCCCTAGTGCCCTAAACCAATTCAAGCACTGTAATTGCAATTTGCCTACTGAAATTTCACCAATGATTACATGGGAGCAGACAACTTGGGCTCCTGCAGCCTCTGAGGTAGCTCATATTATAAGAACCCTATCACCATTGTTTTTACTCTGGTAGCCAAAAGCCTTATATTTATAATCATTAAAATTAAATGTGCATGAGCATTACTGGATTCACGTACCTCCACATACTCACACACATAAAAAAAGGTGCTTTAACAAGTATTTTTTCAGGAATTAATTTAGCTAATTGAATGCTACACACTTTCTAAATAATATAAACACCAAATCACAATTATCAAAATGAGCCACCTGTAACAAACCGACTGTGGGACAGAATAGAGCAAGAGTATACTATTGGGGTCAGCAGAAAACTCTGGTGTCGAGGTATGCCTCTAAAAACTTTAGCAACCCCTAAAAAGGCAAATTTAAGAACATGTGAAGCTGTATTCTAAGCATTTGGCAATCACGATAATTTAGCCAGCATGATCATATGGAGATTTTGTAATTTGATCTGCAGCTCTCTTAAGCACTAATCCCAACCTTGAAGCCGAAGAGAAACTTCTCATCTTTGACAGCTACAACCACAAAACACTGTTTTTAAGTAGGAAACAAAGTGTGTCTCTTTGGCCATTTTATTCTGTCCCACAAGATGTCTTTTCAATTATTTTGCTAGAGTTTCCTAAATATTCTCTCTCCTTGGAGGCTTATATCTGCTTGTTACCACCAGGAACAAAATTGATAATATAGATTAATGCAAAAAAATCAAGCTAGGTAATAGAAAATTTCTCTGAGGAGTTATTTAAAGATAGTATGAATCTTGATATTACTCTACTTGAGATGAGAGCAGAAGAGGCATTAAATGTTCCTGCAACAGAGATGCGTATGGTGACTGGGCACTTCCTACTGCCCTATTAGCACCTGCCAGTTAAGAGAAAGAACAACCGCATTGAGCTGGCGGCGCGAAGGGCAGGTGACACGATGTCCAGCACGGCTGGTGCTGGCTAGCAGAGAGCACAGGACCTCCAGGTCGAGCAGTGTCACGTGAACGTGCCACGTATACTCAGCGCAACATCTTAAGTGGAATATAAAGTAAAGCTCTTCATAAAACTCCTCTATTGTTTTCATTTGATGGCCGCACTGGGGACAGGAAGATGAGGGACAGAACTGTCAAGCTTTTTTTTATAAATTGTAACAAAAAAAGGAATTAAAATTTCCACAATGGCAAAACATACTTTGTTCACCCCAAAACAAATACTGAAGGAAGGCATGAGTAGCTTTTTTTTTTCCAATCAAGTAAACTTCTCAGAGAAAAACTTCACCTCAGAAGAAGAAAATAAAAGGTCAGCATTAAAACTCTTTGCTTAATTTGAGCCAAATCCACTGTTATGCTCAAAAAGATCTTTTTCATTAAATTTGATACATTTTCCCTAGCATTAAAAGCACTTAAAATCTAAACTTGCAGTGGAATGTATCGGTCTGTCCTTCTAGTTGGGAGTCAGAGCTCTGAATCATTAAATCGATTACACCCTGTTAAGCCTATGTTCTACAGACTTCCTTGGACAGTACATGAGATAAGAAACAGCAAAAAGGAGAAAGATTTAGGTAAGGTTTGCATTATATAAGCTCAGGCAGTATCGCTAATTGTAACTTTAGAAATAACAAAAATTTTGTGTATAGGTTTTATTGGCAGAAGATGGCAATATAACTTTGGACTAATTTTTAAAACCTCAAAAGATACATAAAAAAACTAATATGCAGCTATGCCTGATTTGAAGATAACGGCTTTTAAGCAATTTGAATAAATAACATAGGAAGTTTAGGGGAATAAGGAAGAAAAAGATAGCACTAAATATGAAAAACTAGCTCAAAATTATGTAAGACAATATATTCAGTAAATATTATGGAGTAAATACCGATTTACTTAAACTGATCTAGTAGCTTACTTTCATTAAAATGTTTGGTAATTAATGCTCCTGATGTAGCCTGTGTGCAAATAATTTGATACAAATACGTAACTGAAATGCGGCTTTTATTAATCTCAGACCTTTCATTTAGGAGACTCATTTCTAACCTGTTGTTATAAACGAGAAGACTGTTTCCCAGCAAATTGTATTGCCCTCTGAAGTTCTGGTGGTTCTGAAGTTTCTCTCTCCAAAATTTTGCCCTGTAGATGAGTTCACTTATAGAAAATTTAATGGAAAATTTAATGGAAATGAATACATTTCTTTGGAAGCCTACAGTTTCAAACAAACTATACTTTTAACTGAACTATGTTTTGTGAAAAAATTGCAGAATAGTTTTAGTTTAATCACTTCTGAAACAGCTAAGTCAGGCTTCTTTTCCATTACTCAGTCAGCTCTAGAACTACACAAGTTAAATCGTAGTATTCCTAAATTCCTGATCATCATGCTAAAAAAAATGTAATTAAGGGTAGTTTTACATTTGCAAAAGTGGACAATTTAATGTACACATATTGATTTTCAGGAAACTTGATCGAAGTTTTCCCTAATTAATTCA
>Ga0181612_135720_pt1 | contig 16673 bp, 13 predicted proteins | sample HoacroProtozoa21_FD_119630 | JGI IMG/M metagenome (GOLD analysis project Ga0181612, IMG submission 119630) | Hoatzin crop microbial communities from Cojedes, Venezuel. Combined Assembly of Gp0051906, Gp0051904, Gp0051908
AGCCTGCTGCGGGGGGCACGCTCCCGGTACCCCCGCTGCCGCACCCGGGCGCGGGACCCCGTGTGCTCACGGCAGACCCCGCGCCCTGTCCCCTGCGTCAGCTCCGATGCCCGGGCCGGCCGCCGTCGCGGCCTCGGGGCGCGGCTGCTGCGGCCGCCGCCGTCTTCTTGTTGTGGCGGGAGATCCCGAAGATCAGGGCCGGGATCAGGATGATCAGAACCAGAATCGTGATGGTGATGATCCGGCGGGTCCGGTTCGACAGCGAACGCGGAGCCGGCTCATACTCGTCATAATATTCGTCTTCGTCCGTCCAGTCCTCCTGCGGTTCGGGCTGTTGGACGGGAGTTTTCGGCTGCGCAGCGTATGCCCGCACACGGTTGCGCTGTTCGCGGCGGCGGGCCTCCTCGGCCTCTTTCTCCTCCTGCTCGCGCTTCTGACGGGCCGCTTCCCGTTCGGCTGCGGCCGCACGGGCAATCTCGACCTGGCGGGAGCGCTCCTCCCACTTGGCCATGATAGACTGCCGGAATTCACTGGGTGCCGGCTCCGAAATGGTGCTGTTCTTCGGGGTATTGGCCGATTCTTCGGCAGGTTGTTTCGAATCGTTGGACACGGTCGTGTCTTTAAAATCCACAACCTGGATATCATAGACCGGTTTCTCCTCCGGCACGTGTTCGACCTGCTGCAGTTCTTCTTCGATCATGCCGGTACTGGGGACCCAGAATTCTTCTTTTTCTGCGGCCTCTTCCTGGGCCTTCATCTCCTGGGCACGGGCCAGTTCCGCCTCATATGCCCGGCGCTTGGCTTCCGCTTCACGGCGGGCCAGTTCGGCCTCCCGACGAGCATAATCCGCCCGACGGCGCGCCTCTTCCTGCTGCTGTTTCAACAGAGCGGCGCGGCGCTCCCGTTCCGCCAGTTCCCGTTCCTGTTTGGCAATGGCCCGGTTTTTGCGGGCCTCTTCGCGGGCCTCTTCACGCGCTTCGGCACGGGCCTGACGGCTTTCGGCTTTCGCCTGCCGACGGCTCTCTTCTTCCGCCTGTTTGCGGGACTCGACCAATGCGTCCGCAGCAGCCTCCTGTTGCATCCGCTCGTCTGCCTTTTCCATGGCACGGGCCTGCGCTTCTTCGCGGACTTTCGTGTCGGATGCCGTGCGAGCCGCCTCTTCCTGGCGGCGTTGTTCTTCCGCTTCGGCCTGCAGTTTTTCGGCCTTCTGACGGGCCTCTTCGGCCGCGGCCGCTTCGCGGTCCGCCTGTTCTTTCCGACGGGCCTCTTCTTCCTTCTGACGGGCCTCTTCTTCCGCCTGGCGGCGTTCTTCCGCCTCGTGCTCCGCACGGGCGCGCTCCACAGCGGCACGGGCCTCCGCCTCTTCCTGCTGTGCCTTGGCCAGGGCGCGTTCGCGCTCTTCGGCCTCTTTCTGGAGGCGGGCCTCTTCTTCGGCCTTCTGGCGGGCTTCCCGCTCCGCCACTTCCAGTGCCTTGCGGCGGGCTTCCGCCTGGGCGCGGGCACGGGCGCGTTCTTCCGCTTTCATGCGGGCCACCATGGCCGCCTGTGCGGCGCGCTCCTCTTCGGCCTTGACCCTGGCCTGTTCTCCGGCCAGAAATTCGTTGACTTTTTTGGCGCGGACCTCTTTCCGCTCCCGGACACGGGCTTCTTCCGTGGCCAGGAAATGGTTGGCCGCACTGGCCTCGGAGTAGACATTCATGGTGTCGGTGTTCCGGGGCTCGGTCTTCTTCTTTTTTCGGGCCGCTTCTGCCTCGGCGCGCAGCCTCTGCTGGAACGCCGACTGCTCATTCAGTTTCGCTTCCGCAGCCTCCTGCCGCCGCGCCATGGACGCCGCCTGGGCAGCGCTCTGGGCACGCCATTTGGCCTCCGCCACCTGGCGTTTCTGTTCTTCTTTGGTACGCCATTTTTCCTCTTCGGCCTTGATTTCCTTGGCCCAGGGGGCTTCGGACGGAATTTCAATTTCCTCAATGACCGGACCCTGGTCTCCGGACTGACGGCGGGCCGCCCGGGCCTCTTCGGCGGCTTTCTTTTCCGCGCGGGTCTTCTCCGCCACCTGCTGGCGCAGTTCGGCGTCCGCTTTCAGGGCCGCCTGCAGTTTGGGATCCGCCTTGGACAGACGCTCCTCGAACGCGGCCTCCTCTTCGGCCTTTTTCTTCTGCAGGGCCTCTTCTTCCGCCTTCTGGCGCTCCTCTTCGGCGCGCTCTACGGCCTCGGCCTGGTCCCGCGCTTTCTGCAGGACCGTATCCTTCTGACGGCGCATGGCATCGTCCAGCTGCCGTTTCTGTTCGACCGCCTTCGCGTGTTCGTCCAGAGGCTCACTGCCGGATTCGTTGTTATGTTTTTCAATGGCAGCGTCCAGGGACTTGCTCTGCTGCCGCTGTTCCTTCCAGCTGCGCGAACTCGACCGGTTTTCCTCAGACACTGTCATCATCTCCTTGTTCTTTTGCGAACATAGTGCTCCAATCCATAAACTTGTAATGGGTATTCTGTATCAGTTTCGTATTATAATACAAAATTTAGTTTCTGGAAAGCCCCACTCTCCGCAAGATGTTGTGGAACGCATAAAAAAGCGCATCCGGTTTCATGGCCTCCCGATGCGGCAGCAGACTGGTGTCTGAAGTGTTGGATTGACGTTGATTTGTTTTTGGATTGAAAGCTCCAAACTCCAACTTGCTGCGGTTCGAAAGGATATGAAACCGGATGCATTTAATTGAATGCTTACGTAGAGCGAGAACCGGTTTAAGTCCGTCTCTATCCTTTAAACAACTTTCCCGGGCAATATGTTGCAGAAGGATGCAAAAAATTTCTCGGCAGGTTATAATAGAAAAAGTTTATTTCGTTTGGGAGGGGTTGCCGTGAACGCATCGGTGGAGATCGAACGCCGCTGGATGGTGTCCGGATGGCCGGACCAGGGAATCCTATGCAAAGAGGAATCCATGCGGCAGGGCTACGTGACCACAGTCCCCGCGGTTCGCATCCGGGAGGAGGTCCTCCTGTCGGCCGACGGGGTCCCCGAAAACACGGTGTTTATGCTGTGCTTCAAATCCGGAGACAGCATTGTGCGGCAGGAGATCGAATTTCCCATAGAGCCGGAGCGGTTTGACCAGCTGGAAGCCTTTATCGGCCTGCCGCTGATCGTCAAGATTCGCCGCACCTACGAACTGCCGGACGGCAGCCACCTGGAAGTCAACCATGTGGACGAAGGTATGCCCACCGAATTCTGGTATGCGGAGATCGAATTCGACTCCGTGGAAACCGCACGGGCCTGGCAGGCAGAGTCCGTCGGGTTGGCGGACTATCTGGCAGACGACATTACGGATCAGCCCGGCCAGTCCATGGCCGCTTATTGGGAAGAAACCCGGTTGAAAAAGGAGGAGCTCATTTGAACACTCTCAAATCCATCATCCGAAAGTACAACGAAACCAACCTGGTCCTGCGGATCCTGGTCGGCATGATCATCGGTATTGCCCTGGCCCTTCTGGTCCCCGGATGGACCTGGATCGGCACCCTGGGTGACCTCTTTGTCGGCGCCCTGAAGGGGATCGCGCCCATTCTGGTCTTCGTCCTGATCACCAGTTCCCTGGCCGCCGGGCAGAAGAAACTGGACCGCCGATTCGGCTACGTCCTGTTCCTCTACATGCTCAGTACCTTCCTGGCCGCCGTGGTGGCCGTTGTGGGCAGTTTCCTGTTCCCGCAGACCCTGGTCCTGGCGGATGCGGCAGAAGCCGACACGGTGCCGCAGGGCATCGGGGAAGTTCTGACCCAGCTTCTGACCAACGTGGTCTCCAATCCGGTCTCGGCTATTGCCAACGCCAACTATATCAGCATTCTCTTCTGGGCCGTTCTCTTCGGCCTGGCCATGAAGAAAATCGCGGAATCGTATGGCAAAACGATCCTGGTCAACATTTCGGACGCCGTCGCCATGATTGTCCGCTGGATCATCAGCCTGGCGCCGTTTGGCATCATGGGCCTGGTCTTCACCTCCGTGTCCACCAACGGCATCGGCATCTTCAAGACCTATGGTTCTTTGCTGGCGCTCCTGGTCGGCTGCATGCTTGCCGTAGCGCTGATCGTGGATCCGTTTATTGCGGCCATCTCCCTACGCCGGAACCCGTATCCGCTGGTCTTCCGCTGCCTGCAGAAGAGCGGCATTACCGCGTTCTTTACCCGCAGCTCCGCGGCCAATATTCCGGTCAATATGGCCCTCTGTGAAGAACTGGGTCTGGACAAGGACATGTACTCCGTGTCCATCCCGCTCGGCGCCACCATCAACATGGACGGCGCGGCTATTACTATTACCGTCATGACCCTGGCCGCCGCCAATACCACCGGTGTGGCCGTGGATATTCCCTCGGCCATCATTCTGAGCGTCCTGGCCACTCTGGGCGCCTGCGGCGCCTCCGGCGTAGCCGGCGGATCCCTGCTCCTGATCCCCATGGCCTGCTCCCTCTTCGGCATCTCCAACGACATTGCCATGCAGGTCGTCGGCGTCGGTTTCATCATCGGCGTCGTCCAGGACAGCGTAGAGACCATGATCAACTCCTCCGGAGACGTCATGTTCGCCGCCACCGCCGAATACCGCGACTGGCTCAAGAAGGGCCGTCCGCTTCCCGGATTCCTTTATTCCAAACGGGAACGGGAAAAACTGGGAATTACAAAAGACTTTATGCCCTCCAAATAATTGAGAGGAGTCCACCGAAAATGAATGTGAAAAAGCGAATCCTCGCGCTTCTTTCCCTGCTCTGCGCGGTCAGCATTCTGCTGTCCGCCTGCGGCGCCAATGAAGAGTCTCCCTCTGTCACCGGAGAAACCCTTGTGGTGAATGACTTCACGGAACTCTCCATGACTTATCTGACCTATATCGCCACCAACCTTCCCTCCCGAGACCTCGTGGCCAACGGGGAAAAGGCCGGTGCCGGCAACACGCATTTCCGGACCCGGCAGTGGATCGAAGAACAGCTGGAAGCCGCCGGCTATGATGACGAACAGATCCAGGAGAAGAAGTTCACCTTCAGCGAAGGGAAGAAGAAGTACACCGGCTGCAACGTCGTAGTCCACGTGGACGGCCAGTCCTCCGACCGGCGCGTCATCGTCGGCGCCCACTATGACGGGGACGGTGTCGGGGACAATGGTTCCGGGTTTGCCCTGCTTCTGGCCACCGCGGTCTCCCTGGTCGACCAGCAGCCGCTCTATGACGTCGAGTATGTCTTCTTTGACGCCGAGGAGAACGGACTGATCGGATCGGAATCCTACGTCAGCACCATGTCCAAGAAGCACAAGAAACAGACCGAGTACTACATCAATATCGACTCGATCGCGTTCGGGGACTACTGCAACGTCTACGGCGGCATCCAGAACGACAAGAAAAAGGTCGTTGAGGAGACCGATGCCTACGAGCTGGCCATGGAAAAAGCCGCGAAGCTGGGCTTTGAGACCTATACCACGGAAGACCTGGACGGCTACTACAAACAGAACAAGAAGGGACCGCCCATTCAGGATAACGCCCTCTACAGCAATCCCTGGACGTATGACAACCCCGCCCCCAAGAACCACAGCTACATGTCCCCCTCCACCGGGGACTGGGGAGACCACGCCCCGTTCAAGGACGCCGGCATCCCCTACATTTACCTGGAGGCCACCAACTGGTACGCCAAGGGAGACGGCAAAGAAGACGCCTACACCGGCTACTTCGAAACGGACGACACCAGCGTCGGGGAAAACGGCATGTTCATGAACACCGAATACGACACCCTGGAAAACCTGGTTGGTCTGTTCCCGGGACGCGCGGAGGCGCATTTCCACATCTACTCTCCACTCCTCTCCTCCCTGATCCTCAATCCGGACACGGACACCCCGACCGTATAAAAAGCAGAAAAAATCCGCGCTCACTGCGCGGATTTTTTTGGTGGATACAAATGGTCCAGGAAGGCGTGGAGACCAAGGATTAGGTCCTGGTAGGTCTTCTCAAAAGAGCCATCATACCAGGGGTCCGAAATGCTGTCGTCCTTCCCGGCATATTCGAGGATCTTGTAAATCTTGTGCTGCGGATCCGCCTGAAGGAGGTCGTCCGGATCCCCGCGGTAGCGGTCCGTTCCGGTCCAGCCGTAAAAGCTGCCGGTCTCCCCGGAGGCAATCCGGAGCATGTAGTGGATGTTCTCGTCATCCATGCCGAGGAGGTAGTCAAAATACTCATAGTCCGCCTGCGTCATCTGACGGGCACGGTGGTCCCCAATGGGCGTTCCATGCGCCACCAGCAGCCGGCGGGCCGGCGGATAGATCGGATTGCCGATCTCCTCCGTGGATGTGGCCGCTGAATCGATAATGAAGTCGTCCCCGCGCCCCTCCATGTTCACCATATCCTGAAACATGTACTGAGCCATGACCGAACGGCAGATATTTCCGTGGCAGACAAACAATACTTTGATGCTCATGACCGACCAGAACCCCTTCATTTCCCGAAAAAATTGTTATCCCCATTATAATGGACTTCCGGCAGAATACAAGATTCCAGAAAAATTTTATGATTGCCAGAAAAAATGTTTGACAGCCCTTCCAGTTTGTATTACTGTTAAAGAGGAACAGGAATTTCCCGTTCATGGAAGATCTGCAGGAGGCAACGTCTATGAAAGCAGTCATCAACGAAATCGTCTATGATACGGAATCCGCCGCGGTTCTGGAGACCCGCACGGATCATGAGCCGGAAGACTCCCGCCACTATCAGGAAGAACTGTGCCAGACCCCGGAGGGAAATTTCTTCCTCCACGGCAAGGGCGGCCGGGATTCCTGGTACTGCAAAGTGCAGGAGGACGGCAAACGCGGTCCCGGGGAAAACATCATTCCCCTGTCCGAAGACCAGGTGAACGCCTGGAAAACCCACACGTTCGAATTCCACCATATCTTTTAACCAAACCACAAAAAATGCGCTTTCCCGCAACAGGGAAAGCGCATTTTTAATTGCCGATTACATGTCGGAAATCTCATCCTGATCCGCCACATGGATGCCGCCCTTCTGCAGGACAGAGATGGCAGCCTTCTGGTCTGCCACTTTGAAAATCATGTAGGCGTGGTCGGAATCCTTGCCGCCGAGAGAGGCATACATGTAGTTGATGTTGATGCCCTCGGCACGAAGAACGGAGAGGACCTTGTGGAGTCCGCCCGGCTCGTCCGGAATGGCCACGGCAATGACCTTGGTCAGCTTGTTGACGAAGCCGGCATCCTTCAGGACGTTGGAGGCCTCATAGACGTCATCCACAATGATGCGGACAATGCCAAACCCTTCGGTCTCCGCCAGGGAGAGAGCGCGCATGTCAATGTTGTTGTCGGCAAGGACGGCGGTCATGTCGTCCAGAGTGCCGGGTTTGTTTTCCAGAAAAACCGAGATCTGTTTGATGCTCATGAGGGGCTCCTTTCGTTAAATCTTCCGCTTGTCAATGACGCGGACGGCTTTGCCTTCACTGCGGACGATGGACTTCGGCTCGACCAGGGTGACCTTGGCCTTGAGGCCGAGCATGGATTTGAGACCCTCCACCAGGCCTTTCTGCATGCGGTCGATTTCGCCCATGTCGTCCGTGAACATTTCGGGGGTCATCTCCACATGGACGTCCAGCGTATCCGTGTTGTTGACGCGGTCCACGATGATCTGATAGTTGGCGGCGTAGCCCTGGTTGAGGAGAACGGCCTCGATCTGGGACGGGAAAACATTGACGCCGCGGATGATCAGCATGTCGTCCGTGCGGCCGCGCGGCTTGGCCATCTTGATCAGGGTCCGGCCGCATGAGCACTTCTTGCGGGTCAGCGTGCAGATGTCCCGGGTCCGGTACCGGATCATGGGGAACGCCTCTTTGTTGATGCAGGTGAAGACGAGTTCGCCTTCGGTGTCGTCCGGAAGGACTTCACCGGTCTCCGGGTCAATGATCTCCGGAATGAAGCTGTCTTCGTTGACGTGCATGCCGGACTGCTCGGAGCATTCGAAAGCCACACCCGGGCCGGAGATTTCCGTCAGTCCGTAAATGTCATAGGCCTTGATGCCCATGGTCTTCTGGATGTCCTGGCGCATCTCTTCGCTCCAGGCCTCCGCACCGAAGATGCCGGCCTTCAGCGGAATGTCGTCCGGGCCCATGCCCTTTTCCTTCATGGTTTCGCCCAGGTAGGCGGCATAGGACGGGGTGCAGCAGAGGATGGTGGCCTGCAGGTCCTTAATGAACATGATCTGCCGTTCGGTGTTGCCCGAAGACGCGGGGACCGTCAGACAGCCGACTTTATGCGAGCCACCATTGAGGCCGGGGCCGCCGGTGAACAGGCCGTAGCCATACGAGACCTGGCAGACGTCCTCGTCCGTGCCGCCGGCCGCCATGATGGCGCGGGCACAGCAGCCCTCCCAGACGTCAATGTCATGCTGGGTGTAGAACGCCACGACGCGCTTGCCGGTGGTGCCGGAGGTGGACTGGATGCGGACACAGTCCTTCAGCGGTTTGGCCAGAAGACCATATGGATACGCTTCCCGCAGGTCTGCCTTGGACAAAAACGGCAGTTTATAAAGGTCGTCTCTTCCCTTGATGTCGTCCGGGGTCACGCCCTTTTCTTCCATCTTCTTGCGGTAGTACGGCATGTTGTCCCAGACATGTTTCACCGTCTGGACCAGCCGTTCGTCCTGAACGGCCTTCATCTCTTCCGGAGTAGCGCACTCCATGGCCTTGTCATAATAGCGTTCTTCCATGGGTCTCATCCTTCTTTCGAATCAGAATTACCCTACTATTCTAACAGACGAGTGGTCAGGTCTCAATAAAAAGTTTTATTACAATATTACTTTAAAGTGCGAAACAAACAGCGAAAGAAAAAAGCGGCCCGAAGCCGCTCTTTCCTTACAGAAAACTCTTGATAAAAATTTCAAGCCCGATGCCGATCAAGATCAGACCGCCGACGATGGTGGCCTTGTCGGAAAACTTTTCCCCAAACTTTTTGCCAAACAGGAGACCCGCCATGCAGATAAGGAACGTGACCACTGCAATGATCAGGCACGAAACCAAAGCCGACGTCGTGTTGTACTCTGCAATCGTGAAGCCGACCGACAGCGCGTCAATGGACGTGGCAACACCCTGCACCAGCAGAGTCCCAAAGCCCAGGCGATACGCCGCAGACGCTTCCTCTTCATCCCCGGGGGTCTTTTTCTTAATGCCCTCATAGACCATCTTCCCGCCGATATAGGCGAGCAGGATCAGGGCGATCCAGGGGATAAACTTCTGAAACGCCTCGAAGTACGAGGCAATGGTGTGTACGCAGAACCACCCGATCATGGGCATCATGAACTGGAACCAGGCGTATACGCCGGCGATCCCGCTCATACGCCCCTTGGACATGCCCGGCTCATTCAGCCCATTGGCGATCGACACCGAAAACGCGTCCATGGCCAGGCCCACGCCCAGAAGGACGCTGTTCAGCACAAACCCAAAACTCATAATACGATCTCTCCAGACAAAAAAAGACTCAGACGCTGCGTCTGAGTCAAAGTTCCGAAGTTCGACCCAGGGCGCAGGAATCCTGTTCCCATGAGTCTCGCAATTTAAGACAAGCCAGGCGAATGCCAGTATGTTGACTTGCCACGGAGTCCGCTTGCTACTCCCTCACTGCGGAAGATTGTAGCAAAGCGAACTCCAGTTAGTCAACGATAACTGGTCGGGCATGGACAATTCTTTTCCGTCGGCGATATAATAAAAGAGAAATAAGAGAATGAGACAAGGAGGAACCCTCGATGAAAAAGATTCGACAGTCACTCAAAGCGTTGATCTGCGTCCAACTGGTCCTGGTGCTGTTCGTTCTGATGAGCGGCAGTTCGCTGGAATACGAACCCCGGGAACTGAACCTGAAGAAACATACCGGGAAGACCATTACCACCATGAGTTTCAATGTGCGGACGTGGTCGCCGCTGGACCTGGGAGACAAATCCTGGTTCAACCGGGCGGACCTGGTACTGAAGGACATTGAGTCCGTGAACCCGGACATCATCGGGTTCCAGGAAGTCACAGTCATGCACTATCAGTTCCTGACCGAATCCCTGACCCAGTACACTTCCCTTATCCAGTATCGGGACTGGCAGCCCAATTCGGAGGGTTGCCCCATCTTCTATCGGACCGACCGGTTCACCGAGACCGCCAGCGGCAGTTTCTGGCTGTCGGAGACCCCGGAGGAGATGAGCAAGGACTGGAATTCCGCCTGCTACCGGATCTGCACCTACGCCTTTTTGAAGGACAAGAACACCGGCAAGGAGTTTGCCGTCTTCTGCACGCATCTGGACCATATCTCGGATGAAGCGCGGATCAACGGCGTCGGAGTCATCAAGGATAAAATCAAGGAACTCGGCAACCCAACTGCCATTATCATGGGCGACTTCAACTGCACCGAAAAAGAGGACACCTACAAATCGGTCACCAAGACCTTCCTGGACGCCAAATACCAGGTCTCCCCGGTGGACCACACCTGCACCTACCAGAGCTTCGGCTCCGAACTGGACAACGAACCCATCGACTACTTCATGATCTCCAAGAAGGGCATCAAGGTCAAAAAGTACAAGGTTATCACCAAGACCTACAACGGCGTCTACCCCAGTGACCACTTCCCCATCCTGCTGAAATTTGTCGTCCAGTAAATGATGGATCCGGCTGCCTGTCCGCGAAGTGGTTCCCTGCAGAACGGCGATTGTGAAATGAAAGCAAAAAAGACCTCATATTCACAGAGTTTGTGAATATGAGGTCTCTTTCTTTGTTGTTTTTACAAAACATGTCCTGTGGAATCCAAGTTTGTGAATCGCCAGGGGATTTACAGGGTTTATTTACAAACCGTGTGAAAAACGGAGCAAATCTGCCCACCTGTTTACAATCTAATGAGACGGCACTCCTGCCGGGGTACGTTCCTGTTCAGCTGCGCTTCTGCTGGGATGCAGTCCTACTTGGATGCACTTCTGCTCATTTGCAATCTTGCTCAGCTACACGTCTGTCGGGATACGTTCCTGCTCAGATGCACTTCTGCTGGGATGCAGTCCTACTTGGATGCACTTCTGCTTGTTTGCAATCTTGCCCGGCTACGCTCTTTCTACCTATTCACAATCTACTGCGCCAAATGTTTCGCGGTTGATCCAGAGGCCGAGGCCGGGGTTGGGGACGAAGAAGATGGTTTCGCCGTCCACTTCGTTATAGCCGTACCGGAGTTTTGCGGGGTCATACTTTTGCATGGCCTCGGCGCAGTCCTGCCAGTGGAAGCCGACGGATTCGACTTCCTCTTGGGTCAGGTGGGTTGTGGCGTAGGTGATGGAAAAGCGGCCGTCCGCCGAGCCGTGGATGAGGTGGGCGGCAGCGCCCATGTTGTCCCGGAGGTCCTGGTTTTCCGGCTTTTCAAACTCCTCCAGCGTGTGGAGGCGGCCCTTGTAGCCGTATTTGCGGATGAGGCGGTCACATACGCCGTCCTCCCCGAAGCGTTCCACGCCGGGGGCCAGGATGAGGAGTTCGCCGCCGTCCGCAATGGCCATGCGGGTACGGTAGATAGCCTTGTTCCCCAGCCACGTGCTGTGGAATTCGTCCGGCTGCAGGTAGACGACACACTTTTGGATCCCTGTGGGCACAAAATCGATATTCTTCTCCTGCGCCAGTTTGACAGCAGCTGTCAGGCAGTCCCGTCCCTCGCCCAGGAAGAGGCCGTGGGTCTGGATGTTGCCGCCGGGCGCGGTGGTCACGGTGAGGACATACAGAATGGGGCACTCCTGCAGGAAGTGCTCGGCGCTGTAGTCGAAGAGCTGGCGCACCGGGGTGTGGTCCCGGCCCATCATGCGCTCCAGGCCGTAGATGGCGCCGACCATGTGGCAGTGGTTGATCATCGTGCTGCCGCCCACCCCGACGAAGATATTCTTGGCATGGTTGGACATGCCGATGACTTCGTGGGGCACCACCTGGCCCGGGGAGATGATGAGGTCATACTTCGGGTCCAACAGACGCTTATTGACCTCCACCGGGATGGCGTCGTGCCAGAGCCCCTCCGAAATCTCTTCCAGGTAGTCTGCCGGCACTTCACCGATTTTCTCCACGTCCGTCCGCCAGTTGTGCGGGATAAATTTCTCATAGGGAATGTCCCCGAACATGGCGGCCGCCTGCTCTTCGGACACCGGCACATGGGTGCCCAGCGCCGGCAGAATATCGACGTGGATGCCGCGCTCGGTGAGCGCGTGGTAATAGACGTTGGTAATGAACCCGGCGCCGGAGTACAGCCGTGTGTAGTCCGGCGGCAGGATCAGGACGTTGTGCAGTTCGCGGCCTTCGATCGACGCCAGGAGCGTCTCCCGGATTTCCTCCGGGGTCAGGCCCTCGGGCCGATCGGCAATCTTATAAAGTTCCATTATGCATTGTAAGTGGTCGACGCGGTTTTGCCGCCGTGACCGGTCCAGTCCGTGTGGAAGTGTTCGCCGCGCGGGGCGTCTGTGCGCTCATAGGTGTGGGCGCCGAAGTAGTCCCGCTGCGCCTGCAGAAGGTTGGCCGGCAGGCGGTCGGTCGTATAGCCGTCGAAGTAGGTCAATGCCGCACACATGGCGGGCAGCGGCACACCGACCTTGAGGGCGTAGGACGTGACGTCCCGCCAGGCGGGGATCAGGCCCTGAATGGTTGCATGGAAGTAGTCGTCCAGCAGCAGATTGGAGAGGTCCGGGTTCTTGTCATAGGCCTCTTTGATCTTGCCCAGGAAGACACTGCGGATAATACAGCCGCCGCGCCACATGAGCGCAATGCCGCCGTAGTTCAGGTTCCAGCCGTACTCCGCGGCCGCGGACCGAAGGAGAGTATAACCCTGAGCGTACGAGATGATCTTGCTGGCATAGAGTGCTTTGCGGATCTTCTCGACAAATTCGGTCCTGTCCCCGTCAAAGGCAGGAATCGTTTTCGGGTACTCTTTACTGGCCTCTACGCGTTCTTCCTTCATGGCGGAGAGGCAGCGGGAGAAGACCGCTTCCCCAATCAGCGTCAGCGGCACGCCTTCGTCCAGCGCGGCAATTCCGGTCCACTTGCCGGTGCCTTTCTGGCCGGCGGTGTCCAGAATATGATCGACCGTGGTCTCCCCGTTTTCATCCTTGTACCCGAGGATGTTGGCGGTGATTTCAATCAGGTAGCTGTCCAGTTCGGTCTGGTTCCAGGCCTTGAAGATCTCATGCATCTCCTCGTTGGAGAGGCCCAGGCCATCCTTCATCAGCTGATACGCTTCGCAAATCAGCTGCATATCGCCGTACTCGATGCCGTTGTGGACCATTTTCACAAAGTGACCGGCGCCGTTTTCGCCGACCCAGTCACAGCACGGCGTGCCGTCCTCCACCTTGGCACAGATGGCCTGGAGGATGGGCTTGACCGGTTCCCAGGCGGCGGGCGATCCGCCCGGCATCATGCTGGGACCGTGCAGCGCGCCCTCTTCTCCACCGGAGACCCCGGTGCCAATAAAGAGTTTGCCGGATTCTTCCACCAGTTTTGTGCGGCGCATGGTGTCATGGTAGTTGCTGTTGCCGCCGTCGATGATGATATCCCCGTCGTCCAGGAGCGGCAGAAGTTTTCCGATGACGTCGTCCACCGGCTGTCCCGCCTTGATCATCATCATGATTTTCCGCGGACGGGCAAGTGCCGCCACCAGGTCTTCCAGGGTTTTCGTTCCAATGAAGTTGCCCTTGGCGCCATAGGTCTCCATGAACCGGTCCACGAATTCGGGCTCATAGTTGTATACCGCAACGGTAAAGCCTTTCGACTCCATGTTCCGGGCCAGGTTTTCCCCCATGACGGCCAGGCCGATCATTCCGATATCTGCTTGTGTTTTCATTGCAGCACCTCAGCGCTTCACGCGCGCGTTTCCTTCATAAATGCTCCAGACCTGGGACTCGCTGGCCGGCGTGGCATAGTCGGTCAAAAGAGTGGTCGCCAGCACTCCGGTAGCCCAGCCGAACTGCAGCCACTTTTCGGCGTCCCAGCCCTGCAGGATGGCATACAAGAGACCGCCGACAAAGCCGTCTCCGCCGCCGATTCGGTCCAGGACCGGAATGGGCCGCGGCTCTTCCACATGCCACTGTCCGTCCGCATACAAGATGGCGCCCCAAAGGTGTTCATTGGCGCTGACGACCTGCCGCAGAGTGGTGGCAAAGACCTGAGCGTTCGGATAGGCGGCGCGCACGCGGTCGATCATGCCCTTGAACCCGTCGATCTTATCCGCCAGTTCGGAACCGCCGGCCTCCGGGCCCTCAATGCCGAGAGCCAGTTGGAAATCCTCCTCGTTGCCGATCAGGATGTCGGACAGGGAGGCAATCTCCGCGAAATCCCGCCGGAGTTCCTCTTCCCGCCCCTTCCAGAACGAGGCACGGTAGTTGAGGTCAAAGGAGATCACCGTTCCACAGTTCTTGGCATACCGGGCAATCTCCAGGCAGGTCTGGGTCGTGCTCTCCGACATGGCGCCGATCAGTCCGGACAGATGCAAAATCTTACAGCCATCCTTCCGGAAGATCTGTTCCAGGTCAAAGTCCTCGGGCGCAATCGTGCGGCCGACTTCCCCGGCGCGGTCATTGGTGACGACCGGCCCGCGCAGTCCGTATCCCGAGTCCGCAATATTGAACTGGTGCCGGTAGCCCCAGGGATTCCCCTGCGGAATATCCGGCCCCACATAGGCAATATTGCGTTTCCGGAGTTCGGCCTTCAAAAACGCGGCAATGGGGCTGTCTTCCACAAACCGGGTCATGACCAGAGTGGATTTTCCCAAAGACGCGCTGACATTCAGCACATTGGTCTCCGCAGACGTCGACTGCATTTCATACAGATGGCTCGTCTGCACCGGTTGCCGGTCCGCCGGCGTGATCCGCACGCCCATACTGGACACAGTGACCAAATCATATCTGGCATCGTTTCGCAAAGTAATCATCAGGCATCGTTTCCTTTCTTCGGAATCTTCTGCAGGGCCGCGTTGAGCGCGTTGATCTGTTCCTCGCTCACCGAATCCTTGGCATATTTCAACATGTTGGACAACGTCATACTGGACATCATCTGTTGGAGGATGGGGTTGGTGCTGACCTGTTTGGCTACGTCACCACGGCTGGCGGTCATCTTCTCCATCATCGGTTCCAGGAGGGCTCGAACGTCTTCGTCGGCCATGAGGTCCGCATAGTTGTCCTCAATGGAAAAGCAATTCGGGTCCAGCGCAATGTCGTCAAACCAGTTTTTGACGACTCCGTCCGTATCGGCGGCCAGAGTATAGGCCGCATCTTCCTGGTCCACTTTTTGAATCGTCAGGGACTCGCAGAGACCGGCGCCCATGGCGGAAATTTCCAGAGTCCCTGTCAGAGGAACAGTAAAATTGAAGACGTGTTCACCCTTCTGTGTCTCCAGCACTTCGCCGTTTACCATCAGAGTGATTTCCTCCAGATTGGAATACACTTTAATCGGTGTCTCCGCTCCGGAACGCCGGGTATAGTTCGTACTGCAGAGATGCAGGAACGGCTCCTTGGACCAGTGAGCTTTATAGAGGTAATAGGCGTCCTTCCGCTCCTTGCGGTCGAAGGTCACCAGACCCTTCTGGTTCAGACCGTGCTCGCCGCCTTCGTCCCGGCCGTCGGCCGCAAAGTCGAACATGTTCCAGACATAGGTGCACCAAAGCCAGGGACGATCTTCGATCATCTTCAGCAGATGTTCGTGGTAGACACACTGATATTCTTCCGTATAGTCCCCCTGAGAAGGATGCGCACTATGGAATCTCCGGTTGGCATCCGCGCCGTATTCGGAAAAACCGATAGGAAGGTCCGGGTGTTCGGCATGGAACTTGTCAAAGAACGCCTCATTTTCACTCAGTTTTCCCAGATACCAGCCGTAGTAGAGATTGTAGGCTGTAGCGTCCGGAATGAACAGAAGTTCGGAATCCGTTTTCAGCATAAAGACATTGGCCGTCGTTGTGGGCCGGGTCGGGTCCAGTTCGTGGGCCAGTTCGTTGAGCAGATGGTGATTTTCCAGAAGGTCCTCATCCACCGTGCTGGCTGCTGTGATCTCATTGGACAGTCCCCAGACCGCAACACAGGCGTGATGATGGTTCTGAATAATCAGTTCCTTCATCTGCTGCAGCGTGTTTCCCCGCCCGTCCGGCATATGACGGGTGATATACGGAATCTCTGCCCAGACGACAATACCGGCTTCGTCACACAGGTCATAAAACTCCTGGGCATGCTGATAGTGGGCCAGCCGGATGGAGTTGGCCCCCATCTCCAGAATAAGGTCCAGGTCTTCCCGATGCATGTCCAGGGTCAAGGCATTGCCGGCGCCGCGCCGGTCCTGATGCCGGCTGACGCCCCGCAGCGGGTATTCCTTTCCATTGAGCAGGAAGCCTTTCTGCGGATCGATCTTCATGTCCCGGCAGCCAAACCGGGCCAGGACTTCATCACCGGGAAGTCCCGCTTTCAAGGTGTAAAGGAAAGGATCTTCCCGGCCCTGCCAGAGACGTGCATGGGGAATCGTCAGCAACGCTTGGGCACAACCATCTTCCACCGGAGCAGCAGCCTGGACATCCGCTTCCGGGATGGTGAAGGTAACGGAGTTGCCGCCCGTCACATAGGCCGCGACTTCTACCGTATATTCCGTGCCGGCTGCAGGCGGCACGGCCCGCAGGCCGGTGGCGCCCCCGGATGCCCA
>Ga0181612_176754_pt1 | contig 16673 bp, 9 predicted proteins | sample HoacroProtozoa21_FD_119630 | JGI IMG/M metagenome (GOLD analysis project Ga0181612, IMG submission 119630) | Hoatzin crop microbial communities from Cojedes, Venezuel. Combined Assembly of Gp0051906, Gp0051904, Gp0051908
GGGGAAAAGAGGTGTCTGCTGAGCAGTAAATAAGAGATATGTCTGTGGGACTGCAGCGGCAATGACGACACAGAGCTTCTCAGTGGCAATCTTCACCAGCCAGCTCTGTAGGTTCAGGCCAAGCTACCTGTGGCATGTTTCCCATGGTTTTCTCTTGCAGAGGTAGCAGCTTAGAAATTTGGGGATTCAGCCTCGGACAGACACTTTTGTCTTAGGGGTGCAGTGTTGTAGACCGTGGGAGCTCCAGGAGCTCTGCTGCTGAGCAGCCCTGGCAGCTATGGCTGTGGCTGGTTCAGCTCCCTGGGACTTTGTTAAATGCTTGTGGCAAATGAGCTAGCCTTCTCCAGCTGCTGGAAATCCCCTGGGATTTTCACAGAGTCAATGGAAAAAAAGTAGATCTCTAGCACAGGATGACAATTGTCCCATCTTGGTCTGAGAAAACTAAACTAAAATAATTTACCTATTGTCCTGCATTGCCAGTTTCTATTCCTTTTTCTGTTCAAGTTTGAGATCCTTGTTTTCATCCTTAACCTGTACATAAAAGGCAATTTTTAATGTTAGAAAATTCAGTATAGACCCACATTCTTCTCCCCTATTCTCCTGGTTACCAAGGCTCAGAAGCATCTTCAGAAACAAATTAGCCTTCTCAGCCAAACATACCTCTCTCTCATAGGTATAATTAAAAAAAAAAAAAAGAGAATACGTCTATGTATATTTCCTCTGACCCATGAAGTATTATCAAAGCAACGATATTCTTGGTTTTCAGGGTGAAGTGAAAAAAAAGAAGAATTAGAGAGCAGGATGTCTGTCTTAGAGCAGTAAGTACTTTTCCTTGCATTTCCTTTAGCTCGCTTTTTTATCTTTCCCAACAAGCTTTGATAACCTCCATTCAAACCGGTTACTTCCACCTCCTATCAGGAGAGGGAAACAGCTTGTAGGTGTCTTTCTGTCTCTGTTCTGTGTTATCAGCAGCTCCCACACGTACAGCTGCTGAATACAATTTGACTGCTTTTTGGATATTTTCCTTTATCCTTTTTGGATATTCTGCTTTATGGGAGACACTGATATTTTAAAATGTTTTCCGTCCTCGGAACAGGTAGTTCTCAACCTCTTAATTCACTTTTTCTTTCTTTTTTTGATGTTGTTTTAAAGCAGATGTACTCCTCAGGCACAGAGTAGCTGCTTCACAAAATAACAGTTTTTACCAAATTCACTTACCAGCACTCAGTACTTGCATGGGCTGCCCAGGCTTGCCTGGGGTTGTGAAACCTCAACGTTTAGATTTCACATGGCTTGCTACCTTGGCTACTTAGACTGTCAAAGAAGCTGTGTTCAAAAGCTACAGAAATCAGGAGCTAGTCATTTAAAGAAAATGATTTGGAAAGTGTAATTTATCAGTGTCTGCTTTTACATTTGAATTCAATGAAAGACAACATGCAGTGTAAGTACTAAGCGATAGAAATGACTTCTCTTAACAGTGGTATTGTGGGCTGAGTAGCAGTTAGAGGGACTTATGCAGAGAAAGAAAAGCGTATTATTGTTATTGTTCCTTGAATCTCCATAATGAGTGACTCAGCGCGGCTTTACATTCCTTCGTAGAGTATCCCAGTGTATAGATGGTAGGAGGCTGATTTAATCTGTGTCTAACCTCAGTTTTCCTATGTTCTGGCATATCTAAGAGAATGATGTATAGAATAGAACTGTAAATGAGTGAAACATTCCAGAACATAATGCGATTAGATGAAAACTATTTACTTTTAAATGCTACAGGAGGAGTTGAATAAGTAGTCTATTTTTTTTATGCTAGTAGAAAAATTGTAAAAGTATTAAAAGTAAAGATTTGCCTGTATCTGGATTTACATACAGCACATGCATATGTACCATGCACTTCTTGTAGAGGTTAGCTATACTGGGATGTATATCATTGAATACATACTGTGTAATGTATATGTTAGGGGCTGGGCAAGAACGGCGATCACAGAGATTGCTGCATAAAAGCAAACACAATAAAGTTGTTGAGTTCAGGTATGCAAGCTGTCTGTAGGTTTTCAATAAACTGTTTTTCAGCGTCTTTTCAAGACTGGTACTGCCTTTTCATCATTTTTAAAGGGAGACGTAAGAGACTTGGTATTTCTCAGCAGATGATTTTCAAGGTGAACTGAAAGGAGAAAGAAGCTGTGAAACGGCACACAGGAATTGTCACTTTTTTTTTTTTCCCCAAGAGCTCTTCTACTGATGCACTTTTAATACTACTTTCAGAGCGGGTAAATCCATTATTTCAAAGGGTTTTTAATCTCAAGAAACTGAAAAACAATGAGGCAAATGGTTTATTAAGGACAAGCTAATTGTATGACTTATGACATTTTCCATCATTGCATCAGATTTAGATGGAGTTGTCAATGACAACATCTAGCCTAGAAGAGTTATCCATTTTGTTCTTTTTTTCTCCTCTGCTAAAAGGTGTTAGCTTGCAGAAATTATATCAATGTTCTGTGAAAAGGTCTTAAAATTGAAAAATGAAGCCAGAAAGTACTGCTGGGAGCTCACTTCAATGTTTATACTCCTTAATTTTTACAATTTTTTCTAAAGGAATCGCATACCTGTTGGAGCTTTCTGAATGAAAAGTATATTAGCTGTTACCACTCTCTTAGTGACTTATTCCTTTGTGAGTTGATAAACATATTTTTATTTTGTGAACATACATTCTCTTAAGGGATATGGAAAGTATTATGTCTGCTTTTTTGTTTTCTGCCCGCTGCTGGTGTGACTTTTTCGAGTAATCTTTAAAATCAGATTTTTTTTAAAATTATTTTTGTTTCCTATCCTATGAGATATACTTTCCTATGAGAGGTTTAAAGGAGATGAAGCTCGCATTTCAATAAGCCTATCACTAAAAAAAGAAACAAAGCATTTTGTTAATAGAGAAGTGGACAAAAAATATTTTATGTACCTTTTTACATTTATGTCCTGTAATTTCTGCAAGAATAGTTACAAAAGCTTTCAGTTGTTGTTTATAAAGGGGACTTGCTAGCATAATCGCTCCTTAAAACTCCTTAAGGAAAATTAGCCTTAATAAATTCAGCCAGAAGTGGCAGATAGGCTACATATCAATAGTTGTCTTGATGATCAGCATCCACACATGGGTCGTCTCAAGCAGCAGCTTTGTTCAGCACATTTGCTGCACTGAATCGCAAGATTTGTTTCTGACTATTGAACTGCTTTCCCAGCCATTGCAGTCTGGTTTTACAGCAGGTAACTGATTGGAAGGATGGAAAGGGTAGAAGGTTGTCACTAACACAGTCCAGCACATTTGATCTGCCCCAAGCATTATTCAGGAGGCAAGACCATAGCACTAGCACTTGCTGTTGAACTGGAAGAATGTTTAAGTTAAAAGAACTTACTCTGATTGAAGAGTAGGAGGGCAGTCAAACCTAACTATTTTTCCAAGGAATTTAATTTAGACTTCAACTTTTGTGTGTGCATTATTTAACTCCCCAGTAACATATGTATGTATCACATCAGAACACACATACACAATTATTTTCATGACGATTTGCAAATGGGAAGGTGAGACTAAGTGCACGGATTCATATAGCTATGCATGAAGCACAAAATTGCACCTAGGAATTGGGAATTAGGTGTTGACCTTTTTTTTTTTTTCTTTTTTATACCCCTTGTTTCTGCTCTAGTATATTTTTTCGGTATCTCTTTTGGATGATTAACTGCCTCCAAGTGACAGTCGATACCTACTTTATAAGGAAGGTTAAGTGCAGCTGTAGGAGCGCATTTCTTTGTGATTGTATGGATGCTGTTTTTGACAGCCTTTTCAAAACTGGATTTGCAGGCAGTTCTTGACAGAGCTGCTTCCTTTCGAGCATCCTTGCCCAAGGCACTTCCAAGCATCCTCAGACTCATTCAAAACACTGTTGTCTTTACTCCAGTCTGGCCTAAAATTTAGCAGGAAAATCTGTGTCAAAAGATGCTCCCACCATAATCTCTTCTTTGTATTCTGTCCAGAATAAAAGGATATGATTGATTTGGTTTCATTAAACGTAAGCTGCCGACTCTTTTTCTGCACTAATCTACCAGCCATAGTGGAAATATAATTAGCACAGACACAAATGATGATTGTTGATTCTTTTTGTAGTAAAATATTACTCATAATGTTCATTTATTGTAATTACTATTACTAACCATATTGATTCCCAGCATGCTTAAGGAACAACAGCGACAGTCAATATTGTGTGAGGTGCCATACAAGAAGTCATTGCAGAGACTCTAAATAACGCTGCTGTTAAAAAAGCGCACCGTTGTTTATGCCACAAATGACACTATGGCTCATCTTTCTTAGCAGAAAGATTAGCAATAATGTTTATGTGCAATTTTTCTGGAGAAGCTGTTGCTGTTTGTCATTAATGCTTCTCTTTTACCTTCACTTCTAGTGTGACAAGAACGTTGGCAGTTTTGGTAATTTTCTCTGATGAACTGTCTGAGTTACACACGGTTTCCCAGTACATTTTTTCTTCTCCCTCTCCTTCACTTTCATGTGAGAGCTTGAAAGCTCCAAGAAATGTTTTAAAAACACATATGAAAACATATGTATTGGCTGATTTTAATCAAACTGGGTTGTGAACATGTAGCAAGATTAAACAAAATGGTTAACCATATGACACCCAGATGAAAACTATGCAGAATGTTAACAGGAGTTGCCTGTCTATGGACATATTTCTTTAATTATTTAGATGGTTCTACACTTGGTTTCCCTGCGTATCTCATGTACTTATGATAGCAACAGCGTAACAGTCTCTCTCACCTCTTAACTTGAGAAAGAAAAAGCTGAAATAGCTTATACAAAGCCATTCTGCTTTATTTGATTTTTCATTTGCATTTGTTCCAGGAAGTGGGTGTTTTCTGACTGACTGTGCATATAGATGAAGAACTAATTAAGAATAAGTTACTGCCTTAACTTTGTTCTTAAAATTGTTTCTAATTTTTTTCTAATTGTAGATCCCATGGACGAGAGAAAAATACCAGAAGAATTTTCTTTCTTTCTTCCCATGTTAGTTTAATATTCCAGTGTTATTTTGAATGTTCACACACATAAATTTCAAAACTCGATATAGATGCTGTCAAAAAACCTCTGAATCAAACAAAGTCCTAGAGGGCTAGACAGTAGTATACTCCTGATGAGCTCTAATGGCACACATATACTGAATTTCCTGTTTCTTCAGTTTTTTTGAAAGGTGTGGTTCTTGCATACAAGAAATTACTGAAGAGGTACCACCTCTCCTTTCAGCAGTGGAGGGGAGATCCTCGTTACTGATGTAAAGGACAATGAGACAGGTATGAAGATGCTTTAGATGTTCACTTTGTAGCTCTTATTAGAGTGAACCAGGCTCCTTGAGAATGGGGGAACCTGATCCTCAGCTTGTTTCCATTACCCTGAATGGATTTACACACATATACTCCAGCTTAGTTATGGGAATCTGCATGCACTTAATAGGAAATAAGCGATTTTTTAGAGATGAATAAGTACTACTGAAGATTATCAAATGCCTTTTAGTGAGCACTCGCTTCTGCTCATTGGTGTATATGCATGATCTTAGTCCATGACAGCACATATTCAAAAGTGATAGTGAATTTTATTATCATATGTATCTGTAAAACTGAAGAACTACTAAATTGTGGTAAGCTGAAGCTAAGAATTGGTCCCCCTCAAGAAAAAACATTTTATTAAAATTATACCTTCTATGAGTACCTGCAAGCAGACACACAATGGAAGTGAAACTGTAATGAGAAAAGAAGTTACAACTTATTCCTATTTAGAAATTATAATTTTTTTCCTCTGGAAGCTATACATATTCTGTATATACTGTTGCAGAGTCTGTAAACTACAGAGAGATTCAGGGAGTTGTATTTCATCATCAGGTTACTCACTTCATTTCTAATGCAGTAAGCCCTTTTTATTTTTTATACATAGAGTTAATAAAGTAGGTGTAGCGATCAACTTTTAGATAGCTTGAAGTCTATCTCTCTTTAATTATGTCTGGAAATTCGCTTTCAATTCCTGCTCTGAAAGAAACTGTGGAGTCAGATGCAGTGCTTCCAGGACTTGAAATTCTACAAATAAGAAAGAGTTGCTAACAAAGTCTGAAGTATATTCTGACTTAATAATATGCATTTCTTAGGAAGATCATAATATTCCAATTTGTCTCAAACAGAAAATAAAATCTGAAAGAAACAGTTGCTATATATATCAAAACTGTCCCTCTGAACCTCTTGTTCATTATGTGTGTTTTCCTGATCTGTAGTTGAAAATTTGTAATAATAGGCTGTGATATAGTACAAATGGAGAGAATATATTTCTTCACCTTATAGATCCTAAGTGTGACAAGGCAGCAGACTCTCATGAATGTATTGTCTAGCCATGCAGTACTGACACCAAAATATTCAGAGACATCTGTTATAAAGAATTATTTTCTTTAACCTTTGAGATAAAGGAAAATATTTACAGTCATTACTATAAGAAACTAAACCAAAGCAGCAATTGCCAGCTAAGCTTAAGATATTCAGAGTTTTCTATATTCTGAGTTGTTTTCTCTTTGCTGTCATCTATCTACCCTTTCTTCTACTGGGGACATTTTATTATAAAAAAAATTTCTGGTATATTTGGCTATTCAGTTATCTGTATTTTATCCTTGCATGGTAGTTTCCCTAATCATTTTGTATATGAAGTGCCGCTGACTTTTCATAGAAAATTTTAAAATCATTATCCAGGATCTAGGGACATTTTGAATATTCTCAGATGCAAGCTAAAGCCAAGCTCCCAGACTGAACCTCTTCTTTGATTTAGAATATTGTATCATAATTTATCATTCTGGTTTGACTAAAAATCTCGAAGCAAATTTTTGTTGCTGGATTAGGAAAGAGCCTTGACTGTCAGGTCTAAAGCGTCTTCTAGGATATGCTCTAAGTCTGAATACTCATGTTATTTTCGGTTCCAAGCAAGATGACAATGATGAGGTTAATATGCCTACTATGTCTGTGACTTGTAGTTCCTATGAATTCAGTGAGACTGATGTCTTAGTGGAAAACTCAAAATACGTCTTACATTGTTGTATTTTTGTTTCCAACAAGTTACAGATAATTTCATGAAGGTCAAGCGTTTTTTTTCTTGGTCAAAACTGTTTTCTCTTGATTCAAAAGTACAGATTATGTGGAACAAAATATTTTGTGAATTCATGTCAGCAAAGCAAGGTAATTTTGGCTGAAAAGAGATTAAATGCCTCTCTCTGCCCAATTTATATTAAAAAAAATCTTAAATCAAAACGCTCTAACACTTCAATCTAATGCTTTGTCCTGAAATGTATTTTAAAAATAATGATTTTCCCCAAATTGAAAATGAACAGAACTTTTCCTTTTTAGGCCAAATCTGTCATTTTGTGTTGGCCTAGAATGTTTACCAAAATGTCAGTTTAGTGATCTTTGGTTTTAAAAATGTACTTCTAAGGATCTAAACAATGATTTTGGTTTTTTGTCAGGAAACTGCCAAATCTCAGAACCATGTTATTTCTCTAGTTTTGGCTTTGACTGATGAAATTTTTTTCATTAAATCTTTTTTTTCATCTAGTTCACATTTCGTCTCTTTTTTGTCCATTTGACAACAATTTTTCCTCCAGAAATCTACACAGTAGCTCTGGACTAAGTAATTTCTACAAACTACATAGGCACATTATCACCTGAAATGCATCTAATTCAGCTGCTCTTGTGTATGAGGAACTTGTTTGAAGGTCCACTTTTTAAAGAAGTTAGACTAAGATATACTTAAGGTTTAAACTTGCAAATCTGTAATTATTATACTGATAGTTTATGGAAACTAATAGAACCTTTGGCCAAAGACAGGGAAAATGAAAGCCTACATGAGAAAGGTAAAATTAGAGGAGACACTAGGATGCTTATTAAAGGACAATATGTGTTAAAAATTGTCTATGGCTTGGAAGAGCTAAAGAATGATTGTATTTCATTATTGTGTTATTTTAAATATATTACAAAGATAACTTACTAAGAAAAATTTTTTCTAGCTCCTAAGAGGCTGTTAATTCTTTCTTTCCTTTAAAAATTTACTTGCAATTAGTGTTCCAGGCATTATGCAAGAGAGTTTTGATATGTTTTTCCTGTCTTCATCACACAAGCATCTCGTAGTTTTAGGTTATTGAACATTTTCTGGATACTTTTTCAAGACTCATTACTGTGAGTCCCTGTAAAGGAAACTATATATTAAAAAGTGACTCCTGATTTTTATATCATTTCTGTATCTGACTCTGTGAACAGCATTTGTGTTTCTGGGAGTTAGTACATCATGCAACACCTTCTGTTTCTGTCAGAAATTCTGTCTAGGAAAACTTCAGCCATTTGCCTAGGATTTCCTGAAATCTTAAATGAGCTATAGTTGAGCTGCTGGACACCTGGAAATCTTGGATAAATAGCCACCTGATATGTGCATATCAGCTTTAGAGACAAACAGATTGATGTATCTATGATCTACTCTGTATATGTTAGGCAGCTGATGTGTGTACATGGGGTAGGTAAGACACATAAAGAACATTAAACACTGTGGAGGAGCAGTGAGTCATTTGACTCCCTCTGCATAACTATGAATGGAAAAGCAAATAAGCATGCACATTTTCATGCATGAAGTAAAATGCAAGGGATAATAATGTATGAATATTCAAGATTTACTATCTTTTTACTTCTTTTAAAGTATCTTTTTATTTCATTATATACAAAGTGCAGAGGTATGCAAGATGCTAAACATGTTTGTTGAGGCGTGGGTTTTTTTTCCCAAGAAGAGCAGATAGTACTTCAATTTCAAAAGATGCAGAAACGCTACTAACAAACGATGTGCACAAAAGTCACAGGATCAAAATCACCATGTCGTTCTGCAACTAATGCCATCAGCTATCAACTTGAGGTGATACGAAGTAACTTGTTCTTTCTTTGAATTTAGCACAAGATTGTTAATTGCTTACATTTAATTTATGTTGGACATCACACTCAACTGCACTAGTGCTCCCTGCATGATGTATCAGTGTTACTCACTAACTGCTCAGACCAAGGTGTCTGATGTAAACCTGGTTCTTCCAGAGCCCTATTTCTGACTGCTAGGTACCCTGTAATGGGTACCACTGCGATGACCTCTTAAGCTTGCAGTCCTCAGACATCACATTTAATGTTTTAGTGAAAAACAGGAAGAGAGAGGTGGTAGGGAATGGAAAGACTTGGACTCATGTGAACAATACACTGCAAAGTGGAGCGAGGCTGTCAAAGGGAAAATAACGTGATACTGGGGAAGTATATCACCATAGAAAAAAGATATGTGCTATGGAAGAAGGGTGACTATGTGAATCAAAGGCATTTCTTGAAGCTTTGTGTCTGGGCATAGCAGCTAGTCAGTCTCATGTAAAGCTTAAAGCACAGGCTCAGTCTGGTTTATGAAATAATTCTTAGTCTGTTTTGTTTACTCGAGATATTCCCTGAGAATATTAAAAAGTCATATCTATTCATGATGTATATAATGGCTGTGTTTTCAGTGTATTTGTGTGGGTGTAACATTTTGAACTAGGTTTCCATGCTGAAAGCTTTGGAACAACAGTAACTGCTGACAGTCAGCTAGATTTACTTAAATAAACTTCTGCTGTCATTAGAGTGTTTGTAGAAACTGAAAGGGCTGTGGATGCAGCTTGGACAGATATTTGTTTACATTTTAAGCAGACAATTATGCAATGTCCACCAAGCTTGTGTGCAATCTATAATAATAATTATAGCACTTGTACAAAATGAAAAATTACACTCCAACATATTCATCCCATGGCAAATTATTCTCTTCTACATTTTTAAACTACTTGGAAGAATAATGCTCTCCTAAGATATTACAGCTTGTATTGTCTTCACGCTGGTTTCTTTCACTTTTGCGTGATTACCACTGAAGTACTCTCACATTGTAGAGCAGATTACATTTTTCTTCAGCTTACGCAAGCAGAGGATCAGGACTGTACTTACTCGGTGTCATTTGAACTATCTGTTTCAGATGGAACCACCAACGCAGGAGGCAGCAGAGTCATCTTAATCTATGTACATATCTACTACTAGCAACACATGAGACCTATCAATAGAAATGGTGTGCAGTTGCAGTGCAAACATTTTCAGTTCTATCATTTACAGTTCTAAGGTGACATTATAGTGCAACACCACCATGAATTTTGGTGCTCTAAATGCTTTCATGCTACTTCTTCGTGCAGAAAAGTGACAAAACATTCATTGCTTTTGGACAATTCAGCCTCTATAAGTGAAAACTCATACATATAGAAATTATTGTGGACTAGAAACTTTGCTGTGTCAGAGTGCAACTTGCCTCAAGAGGAGACAAGAGCTGTCTGATACCTTTCTGTCCTGCTGAGCTTGATGTGAGTAAGGTAACTGCCTTGGAGTAATCTGTTCTATACTAAGCTACAATAGTGCTGGCACAGCACCTTCACAGCTAGCCTAGCTGGATCAAATGCCGTTAGTCTGATGGCAATCACATTTATTTCCTTTGTTTTTATTAGTCTGTGGCACAAATCTGATGATCCAACAGAGTTCAGTTTGCTAAAAAAATAATCTATCAGTGTTCTGAGTGCTAATATATCATATTCTTCTTTTCCTGTGGCTGTGTTACTCAAGACTGTGGATCAGTCTACAATGTGATTTAAGAAAAACGTATTTGTGCCTTAAACTTTGTAGCTTAAAATATTTATAGAATCACCTAATCTCATTTTAGCTCACTTTCAAACAGCCTGCAATGCTAAGGTGTGAACCATTCAAACCATTTCCAGAGGTATCTAATTGGTCTGAGCAGAATTCACACAAGAAGAGGGCACTGAAAGCATGGAGCATGCAAACCTTTTTCATTCTCTGCTTTGGTTAAGGCAGAGAATAAAAACCACCTTTCAGTGAATCTCTTACCAGTCAGCAGCATGCAGATTGTGGAAGAGTTTCACTAGGTGTTAGAATTTACTTGTTCCTCCACCAATTTACATATCTGAGCCTAGGAAATGTTACAACACTTACTAATAACAGATGTGCATCCATGTGTTTCCTTAGTTCCGCCTGAAAAAATGTGGTTTTCCTTGTTCTTTTACATTAAAGTAATTTCTGAGTTTGGATAGCCTGAATAATTTGGATCCTTGTTCTCAAGTCTGGATCAGATTGGCTTTGCAAAGGAAAAAGCAATTTGGGGCACCATTATCCATGTACAGTTAGTGAGTCAATGTGATAGTGGGCTGCTTCAACATTGTGATGTAACGCAGATTTGCAACTGGCTGCCAGCTTCCTAAGGTTCAGTGTAGCAAATACAATGACCTGATAGTCTCTCATTCTCTGCTTTGTTGATACACTGGCAGAAACACTTGTGTTTTTGTCCTTTACTGGGGGGCTTCCCTTAAATGTATTACTCAACTGCACAAGTTCCCTATAACTCTAACAGAAATTTCACATTGGCCGTATTAATAAATTTCTGAGGACAAGAATATACTGAGAAGAGACAGTAGACCACAGTCTTAAAGGGGATGATTTGTCGGATGAGAAGTAGATGTCTGCGCTTGAGCCAGGTGTCTATATTGCCATTACAGTCAGCGGAGAAAAACGGGGAAGAGTAGGGCATAACTCCACTCCTCCTACAGAACTAAAACTGTGCAGATAAATCATTTTCTATAAATGTCAGTTTCTCTGATGACCATAAAAGGAATCTTGCATGAATACTTTGGAAGCAGACATGCAAATCCTTTGCTCAGTGTTTAAAATACATCTTTAGGCAGAATAAATCTTTAGAGTTGGACGCAGATGAACAAACACAGCTGATCAAACTAATAATTTGAAGCTCAACAAGCTAGCAGTTTTGATGGACTTTGTTTCACTGGAAAATTTCTGACTAGTTCTAAACAACACTGCTAACATTTCGCTATAGTGGGAACCATTCCAAAGGCGAGCTCGCTTGGCAGCTCCATTCAAAATGGGAGAAGTTTCCTATTTTCTCCATAAGGGCTGTTGCCTCCTCTAAGCCATGCTCTTTGTCCTTTTAAATAGAGCCTGCCATTTATAAACTTGCAAGACACAATTAGAGTCAGTGCATAACGTGATTATTTCTGCTACGTTAATATTTCAGCTATTTCATCAGAACATGTAATTCATCTGCTCTAACCTCAGGGGCTGGATTCCTCTACAGAGGTCTAATTGGTTTTTCACTTGGTGAAAGCAGTAAGAGAAGGAGAGATTTTATATTTTTAATGTCGAAACGAATGAGAGATCAGGGTAGAACATTTTGCAAATATTGATGAAAGACTGAATTGGTTTTATGTGGGGCAAAACTCTTCTGATTCTATCCCATAGCCTCTCAAGTCTTGCAAAAAAGTTGTATTTTTTGTCTTCTTAGAAGATGATATCTTCTGAACTATATTTGACATAAGCTAAATGGTGAAATATTTTGATAAAAAGTACTTGGCTTACTTTCTTGAGGAAAAATGAGACTGAGGAAGGGGATGGGCTCTGTTTTTTCCCAAACTTAAAATTGTGTAAGACACAGCACATCCAGACCTGGGACTTGGGTGAGGTACTCCCAGGTCACACAGTACAGAGTAGCCTGAGAGTTACATAGGAGTCCGAGTTGGCATCATCCAGTGAGCGAGTGAGAAACTTTTCATACAGGACACAAATCTGTGTTATTGCATCAGACTATGCATAGCAGGTACTTTGAAGGAGCAACTTCTGTGTCTACGGTAGACTTGAAAGTGCCCATAACTTACCTGGAATTATTCCAGTTTACCTTGTGTCATATTTTGTCATGGCTGTTATGAGACCTGTATTTCCTTATTCCACAAACAAAAAAGCACTTTTTTAAAAGAAAGAAAGAAATATAGAAACACCCCTCCCCCCACCCCCAAATGTCTTTTTATATGTTCCTTGCATGCAAAAGTGTAGCTCTCGAGATACAGAATTTTGTACAGTTTCTCTGGCAGCAGAATGTAATAAGGTGAATAAACACAATTTCTGCCTGCTTCACTCACTGGTTGCCTTAGTAACAGTGGCATAGCACAGCTGAAGTATGCTAGTACCCTTCAAAAGGAGTTTGAAGAAAGCAGATGGGCAGTGATTATCATTGCTTGGATCACTTAGACCAGAAGATTGCGAGGCACTGAAAATAATACCTTCAATTACTTCAAAATTAATTTGGCAAGTGCAACGGCATTGTCAGTGTGTCCATTTAAGATGTATGTAATTGTATTTGCAGCTTTTTTTGTTATTTTGTATGATGACAAAATATATTACGTTCCCAACTTTTAGCAGAAGATGAACTTCATAGCTTTGTTTTCAGTAATTTATTCATTACTAGCCAGTAGCTGCTAGTGGGAATAAAGGGTGTTAATATGCTAAAAAATTTGCTAATCCGTAATAAACAAAGGGATTAATTTGTAAGCTAGTTACATTTGTTAAGTTTGAAAACAAAGACAAGAAAGGCAATACTAAAATGTGTTTACAATAAAAAGAAGAGCAAAGAAAAATCTGATACTTGGAACTTTGATATTTTTGTGGAATATGGGTTCTCTCCTAGATGAAAGCTGTGATACATTGCATCAAGAAAAAAAAGTCTGTGTAGATAGAAATACGGAAAACTTTTTGTAAATAATCAGCTCACTGACTTCTAGAGTGTAACTGAATTATCACAATTTGATTTACTCTAAATTTATTCCAAAGTAAATGAAAGTGAGTGACAAGATTTCTACTATTTTAAATTAAGAGAAGAGTTCTCTTCTTAATAGGACAATTTGCAGTGAAAGTGTTAAATATTCTTTAAAAGTTGAAGAAAATTGGCCACTAAATTAAAAATTACTAGTAAGGAAACAGAACCCATATAGTACAAACGTTCTTCTCGTATCCATGAGAGCTTATAACTCTCCCCAATGTAAAAACCATGTTTATCTTAATAGGAGTCACATCTATATCAATAGTGTGAGAGTAGCAATCGCTTTATTGCATCTGAATCCCTCATACGAAAAGTCTCCAAGCTTTGTGTCTTAACGCGTTCGGACACTTTGCAGTCAGGCTTCACATTTAAATAAGCATGGTACTGGACTTAGCAGCAGTAATGGATGTCTTCCACACAGCAGATCTTGAAAGCTACGTTTCTCTAAGGAAATTTGAGATCCCAGGAGTTTCTGACATGATCACCACATTGACAGGGGTAGGGGATATTTTTTCTTTCTTCCTCAGATACGTTTCTTGCAGAGTTTTGTATGAGTATATGTTATCTCCATTCCTCTGTCATATTCCTGCTGTCCAGAATGCTCTGATTACAGCTTATTTTCACTGTTGGGGTGCCAATATGTATGTTTGTAGCACTCCTTTGTACAGTCTCTAGGTAACTGAAAGGGTTGAGGGACTGGAGCAAAAGGATAGGCATGGAGTTAGAAAATAAGGAGAAGATGAGGGCAGGCATAGATCCCAAGGGGCTACATTTACTCCTGGAAGGAATGGCCGCTGGAGGAGAAGAGGAAAACAAAATGCAATTATCTGGAAGAATATGCTGATAAACTGTAGAGAGATGTTGAAAACTTCTGTCCTACCTTTTATATGTACCTGTGGGTGCCTGAAGCTTAAGGATCTCTCCTGTAAGTCTCCTTTGCACTTCAAGAAATGTAACTTTCTGTGAAAGGATCACTTTATCTTATAGTAGGCCCACAAGGGAAATGGGTTTTTGGGAATTTAATAAACTCCACACGTTCTTTGAGGACACATAAGAATTTTCTTAACTTCTCAAAAGCTTTGCAGCAGTGAATGCTGGTAAAGACCAGTCACAGATCTAGAGGCTGAGGTGAGTGCCCACAGAAAAGTGGTATCCTCAGTGACATTCTCCAAGGTTGATTTCCTCTGCAGACAGACATATAGAAAGTGCGTGATATGAAGTCATATTGTTTTTCTTGTCCATGGGCTGGGGAAGCTGGAAGTAGGGTGAGGAATTCTTGTTTTCCTGTTTTTTCCAGGACCACTTATGTAGCTCAGTTCAGCTGAATACAATGACATGACTTATAAGTAGCGTAAATCTCTCATGCAATGTTACTGCTTCACTAACATTGAGGCCCAGAGAAGTGAGCAAGGATTCCTGGATTTTATAGGGGTCAGAAGGTCTCATTGCCTTTTTAATGGTGTTGGTTTTGACCTGGGTTTTTCTGGTTAGCTGGTTGCTCAGCTGGTGAGCTGAGCAGAATAAAACAGGGCATTATGGATAAAATGTGTAGAATTTAGATGACTAAGTTATGAAAGTGACTTTCAGGCAGACTAGACATCCTACTTGGCTGGATATGCTCAGGATATTTAGCTTAGACACAGAATACATGGTGGGTAAGATGAGTGACTTAGGTAAGCTGAATCACTTTGTAAGGTTTCACCGCCTCACTTGATTAGCATAGTATCCATCACTGTGATACAATAGTGACAAACACTATAACAAATGTTAAAATAGAAAATTTGAAAGATACTGTTAATACATTTAGAATAACAGGTACAGTTTCAAATGATGTATGGTCCCATATGCATGACAGAGCACATAGCGAATAATTAGGGACAGCACATACTAAATGAATTGGGGAATGCTGGAAATCAAGCATATTGTGGCAATTTTAATGACAAGCTTTTAAAGGATTAAGATTTGGCTTAGATTTTAATGTTTCCTTTGTTTTAAAGTTTCCCTAGTGTTTCAAAATTTATTTAATAAAAATAGTCTACTATGGCACTGCCAATTCACTTCTTTTAATTTGTAGTTAACATGACATGAGGTCCCAGAGAGCTTTTTAGTGAAATACCTGAAATGTGTATTAAAAAGAGAAAGAAATCCTTCAAAGAACTTGCTTGAATTGAAGTGCCACTAACAGAAACTCAACTGAACAGTAGTCAGATTTTTTAAACGAATTTAGTTGAAAGACCTTGCACTTCCTTGCTGAGCATGTGCCTGGAGCAAAGCTGCTTGGAGGATGACTTACTGCGGTTGGTTGTGTTCATTTATTATAGAATATTTGTTCTGAAGACCAAGGTGAAAGTGAACTTCCCTGTAGTGTGCTACCTCATTTTGCATGGTTACTGAAACACATAGTTATCCTTAATGTCACCATAATTTCAGGGGATATCTATCTGTTTTTGTTGTTACTCTTGTGTGACTAGCATGACTAACAATAGCTTTTGTTTTCTCAGTCCTTTCCATTTCTGGACTCTGACTCTTAATTACATTAGTGATTATCAGTATTACCTTAATTTCAGGAGCTTGTGACAGCTGGCAGTTCAATCACAAGTGCTCGAGAGACTGGTCTTCTTCAATCACCCACATCATGCGTAAATCATCCCTTGGTCCTCTCCCTGCAGACTAGGGAACATTGGGCCTGACTCAACACCCACTGCTCAGTTGCCTTTGATAGAAACCCAGATGTGCTTAAGAAGAGTAAAGATAGCCTCATCTGCCATGCAAAGAAGAATTCTATTTCCTGATAATTTATTCATGTTTCTGTGTTGATATTAGCAAGACTTTACTAGCGAGAAGAGCTACTGGAGAGAGTCCAGCGGAGGGCTACGAGGATGGTAAGGGGACTGGAGCA
>Ga0181612_158583_pt1 | contig 16672 bp, 13 predicted proteins | sample HoacroProtozoa21_FD_119630 | JGI IMG/M metagenome (GOLD analysis project Ga0181612, IMG submission 119630) | Hoatzin crop microbial communities from Cojedes, Venezuel. Combined Assembly of Gp0051906, Gp0051904, Gp0051908
AAAATTTAGTTTCTTTTCAAATTGCTGAAAATGTTTTAAAAAAGACTTTTCTGGCAGAACCTTCCTCCAATATTAACTTCAGAACCAGGATATTCTGTGCACAAAAGTAATGTACTACTTTGCATTAAGCACGGAAACCCTAGCGTACTATGTCAGCATACTCCGTGCTCTGCCACAACTTCAACATCTCTTCTGAGTACCACACCACCTGCGCGAGAAGTTTTTAGCATCTTCCATTTGTTTTTGTAGTATTAATTGAAGTTTCTGACATAGGAAGGTTGCGAACCTTCCAGGGCAAGAATCAGATTTTGTAACTGCATGGACACTTTTTCCTTAGGAATAATAACGTATGGCCGTCATATCTCTAACAAACTTCATTCTCATCTCAATATAAGGCACTGAACTGCCACGTTTTCAAGATATTGGTTTTCAAGAGTCCTTCCCACTCTACACCAACCTCTTCATCAACTCCAGCTCCAGGAAACGCAATTAGTGAACAGCCTTGTATGTTTTGTAACTTGAACTGAAGAGCCTGGGTCATCCAAATTCCTCCTAACCAATCTTTAGCACAAGAAAACCTTCTAATTGGAGCCACCAAAAAAAGAAAGAGTCTCTTATTGAAAGGTAAACCACACAAGAGAAAGAGGACAACGCAGATGCTGAATTTGATTACAGTTGTAGCATGCTATTGATTTTCAAACATTGTAGGTTTTGGTTTTGTTTATTATTTTTTAAAGTTTGTTAAACTTCTATTTCTCTGCTAGTAGGTATTTCTCTCATTATTTACCAGCTTTTTTGATTTAAAAAGATAGTCCATACTTGAATTGCCAAGCACCAGGCTCACTGAAAGTCATATTATAAGAAGAAAATAAACCGAAGACAGTATCTTCTATCTGAAGACAGTATCTGAAGACTATGGTCTGCCTTGCAATACAATCACAAAAGACACTAAACTTGAGCTTAAAGATGTTAATTGGTTCCTATAAAAGGGATTAATCAGCTAGAATTTCGTGTTAGTAGAGAATATTATAAAGGCACATGCATATGATATTTGTAGATGCAACTACAGCTACTAAGTAATTGTCACTATTTACACATGCAGTCAATTCCAAAAGCTATACAGTCAGTGCAATGCTCAGGGCAACTAGCGCGCCTTACTTAGGCCAGAAGCAGCTCAAATTCATACCTGCCTGCAAAATGCCACCTAAACTTACGCTTTTTTCCTTAGTCTTCACGCATGTCTGTTCTGTGGCCTTTCAACAGCCACAGGAAACAGGACCTTGGAACATCTAAAAGGAATGGAGCTATGCAGTCAGGTTTCATACCACAAGCACCTTACTGATGACCAACTCATCAACAGCCAAATACGTACCTTCACAGATGTTACAGCTCAATTTACAATCCAGCTCTTCGGGAACGTACATCTCCGTCTCCACTTTGCAGCTTTTCCCACAATTGAACTAGATATAGCTACAGTGCTATGCAAGCATACCGCTCTCCAAGCACTCTCCAACCAGCTTTGTGGTCATGAAACCCTTCTGCTGGGTAGTTAGCTGCATTCCAGGTTCCCCTTAGCAATCTGCTTCTCTTGCTCCAGCTGCCTTTCGCAGCACGTTCAATACATAAGGCAAACCCATCCATTCAAACATTGTTGCCTTTTGACATTTTAACTCACTTGCATGCCAGTACCTCAAGGACCTCTGTGTTTTGCATTGCAAACTTCGTGTTGCACAATGAGTTATTATCAGATTAACTTAAATCCAACCAATGTATGAAAAGCCTTCATGGTCTGTCACACTTACGTCAAGACAATGGTAAACATAGAAAAGAGCAGCTCAATGAAAAGACCACTGCACCAGGCTGAGGTGTTGCAATCAATGCATGTTACAAATTAAACTCCTCCCGCCCGTAATTACTTTGGTTTTGCTGTCACTTTGCATTTCAGGTTATTCTCCAACTTAAAGCTCAACGACAACAGACTTTCAGCACTACTGCTCTCCAGGCTTCTCACTTTTGATAGCACAATATTCCTTCAAAAATGTAAAAGACCTTGAATCTACAAAAAGAAAAGGCTTGACAATTATTTTATACATTCTGAAGAGCATCATTTTGACATAATATGGTCCAGTCTTTTAAAACTACGTTTGGCCAAAGTAGTCAGTAACATGGTATAGAGACTATTTTTCTTTTTTAATTGGCAATAAAAGTGTTAAATCATAGAATACTTCATTTTCTTCAAAGTCCACGGATAAAAAGGAGAAGCTGTTAACTCTACAACTGCATTTAAGCAATTCTGGTGTTTTCCCTCAGAATGATCAGGATTAGAATGATTTTGAATAGACGAGCTTGCATACCAAAAAGCTTCTCTCTAAAATAAAAGAACACTTACAAGAGACTAAACTGCTTCAGATTTTATCCAAATGTCAGGTGCTGGGTTCAGTCCTTTGCAACCAGCTGCTAATGCCCTGCCGCAGCTGTAACACATACAGCTCTACTTTGGGGCATCGCCTTCTAACTAATAATGTGTTGATATGCTGACTGACAACCAAATAAAGATCACGGTTCTGTGATGATTTTATTACTTTTCCATTTACAAACCAACAGGCTGGTTGATCAGACCAAAAGATCAATCCTCATTTATGTTTTTCACTCTCAAACAACTACCACTTTGGGGAAAAAAAAAAAAAATCTGTTTGTTTCCCTGTAGCCTCAAACAGCAGAAACCTAAAGCAGGGCTATTTTCTCTAGAACATCAGTTTTAGACTTCCTTTGACACTGATCCAAAATGATCACAACAAAGGAGAAAAGATACTCTTTCGATAGCAGAGATATGGACTCAGTGAAAATCAGACACCTGTTTTGCCTAGTTTGCATGGCATTTGAAGGTCAGACATCATCTGCTAGCAAATCTGTACCCACTGAGAACGGGAGTGTTACACTGGAAAGGCAAGTTGTACACCCCACCCTAACGTGGAAAACACCAAAATATATCCACTCCTCAGCTACATCATCTGTCCACCACCTCAACTCTAGCGCAAAGACGTCCACCACCTCAACTCTAGCGCAAAGCTAGAGAACATCATTAGCGTTTTAAGCATCAGTATCTAGCAAAAAAAAATGAAATTTATCCTCTAACTAGCTTTACAAACAAGACCACAATCTTTTTTGCATGATTACACATGTGAGTAGTTTAAAGACTGCAAGAGAGTCTGTGGCAGCTCCAGAAGTACGTCGCATCACCTGGGAAAAAAAAAGGCAAGACCTCTAGTCCGCAAATCATAAAAAACTTCTCTCTGACAATATTATGATCATATTGTAAAATGACTCCAGGTAGAAACAGAGCACATCATCATGTGCCACACAGATCTCCAGATACACTTTACAACTTTGTTCTAGCTACAATATTTAATCTGAAATTTAACATCGCGAAGGAAAATGCAATTTAACACAGCTTAAGAGCCTTAATTTTATGAGGGGTTTTTCAGCCCAGAGATTACAACAGTTAAAAACTGTATGTAACATCTAAAGTTTTAAATGTTTAAACTTCTCATGACTTCGTTATATTTTAACATGCTTAAGCATGTTATGTCTTAAGCTTAGTAAGTTGTCTCTTTTTTATAGACTGTGAGACTTTCTGGCTTTAAAATTACTTTGAGTCTTAGGAGCAGGTACTGAGGAGTCGTTTCTGCCCACTTGCAGAGCTGCACAGCAGCAAGTTTCAGCAGAGTCCCTGCCCGCATCGCCGCAGTCCCAGGGAAGCTGTGCTCTCTCTGCATGGGCATAACCCCGGGAGCATGACACGAACCAGCCCCACGCATACTTTGAACAGAAAGATGCTTTACACAGCAGTTGGCTGGGAAAGCAAAATATTTCTCAGCACTATCTTCTGGTTTAGCCTTAAGAAAACTCCATCATCAAACCCAAGTTTTGCACGTGCACCTGGAGCCTTCGCCCGTTCACTGCGCAGGGCAGGTGCCAAGCAGGCTGCTCCAACAGCCTCGATTCATGTGCGAGCGCAAGGCAAGAGCAAGCGTCAACGAGCAGCTCTAGAGCTACCAGCGTCAAGCTGTAAAGAATCAAGCCTTCCAGCTCTTATCGCAAGCATTCGGCAGTAGCCCTTCACGCAACATAATGCGCTGTGTCTCCCAGGTTTGGATGCCAAAGCGACGGGAAGTTTTACGGTGGCAGCAATCCCTTCCCAGCTGACTGCTCCACTCTGTCACACCAGGCTATGTTTAGACACAGGTTTCAGCTGATATATTTACCATTTAATCCAGCGCTTCGCCCAAGTTTTCAAGCCTGAAAACACAATTTAGAACACAAAATCTAAAGGGTATTCTTTGAGGGGGAAGGGGGTGTGGAATTATTTTTTGTTTATTATCTGCTTACAGATTCAGATACATCTTAATAGCTGCTGCAGAACAGTACCATTAATAAAAGGATGGTTTCCATGGAAAACAAAAAAGGTCAAGTCATAATTTATTGAAAATAATTCAACTCTATCAGGTAAGACCGATACACACACTCTTAAAAATAATAAAAAGCAGCCTGGCAGCTATGTCAATTGTTTACATTGCTTATCATCTGCAACTTGAAGGCAACATCTCAGGTAAAAGCTGTCAGGGAAATACATTTTTATTGCAAATGAGAAGTTGACGGGAAGATAAAGCAGGTAAAAACATCCAAAGGAAAGAGAGCTACATGTCATGCACTCATGGGGTGAGGTGTGTACGTAGAGTTTAATTTCTGTAATTAAATGTCAGGTTACAAAAAGCAAGAATATAATTAGTTCAGCATAATTCAGTGCCATTCAGATGGAACTGGAGCCTTGTGTACTCACCAAACAATTTGTACTAAAACAACACAAGCTGTTCAAACAAATTGACATTTTTAATTCCTACTTGTCACAGACCTTTATTACCACTTTCTGAGACAGAATGTTTATCACAAATATAAAATCTTTCAAAATACTTTGGGAAGGATGAATCTAGAAAATGCCAGAACCATTTATCACAAAATGATGGTAGAATAATATGTACCCACTTATTAGGAACACCTAAGAGAGGTAACACTACATGAAAAAAAGCAAATAGATTACTAATTTATTAAGTACAGAATTTTATTTTTGGTTTCCCAAAACCTTCTGCACTGAAAAGAGATTCAGGTATTTCTCTGAATAGAGGTGGAAAACACAAGGGAAGTCTGCTGGTCTTTATATTGTTCCAAATACACCCCTCCTTCTTGCATTCCTAAACCATCCTTTCCTCCAAGCCATTGAAGAACCGAACTTTTTTAACATACAAGTCCAAAGTGTTTCATGTCAATACCTGTATTTAACAGGAAATACTTCTATAAGCATCTTTACAATCATAGGAGATACACAAAGCACCAATGGTGTTGAAATTGGTCAATATCCGAAATCCCTACTCAAGCAAAAATATAAAAACAAAAACTCAAATCTTCAGAGGTAATGATTCGGAGAAGAAAAAACTCCACAACCCAAGCTTCAAGATTGACCTCTATAAAAAGTGAAAATTTGGTTAATTATTCCAAAGTGTGATCACACTAGCATTTACCTGTTTTTAACTTTACTCAAATCTTTTCAGATTCAGAATATATTCCAAAATTTGCATTGATCCTACTTAAAAAAATCTTATTCTTTACCACGGTCAAAGCAAGTAATTTTATGCATTGATCGCTAATTATATTCAGAATCTGAATCATGTTGCTGCCTAGTCTTAATCTCACTTAAGAAAAGATTAACCTTTCTTGACTTCTCACCACAGAATCAACTGGTGAGAATTACAACATGAGAACAGACACGTGACACTCAAGCATCTTGTGACACTAAAGCACACTTTCAACTACTCTTCTATTGCCTGTATCAGACTATATAAACTTTTTATAAGAGAAAATTTCTGTATTTCATGAAATTTTAATTAGAAAATACCACAGGATGTGTCATAACAGTCAGTGTCTGTACAAGACAGAAAACGTTTTGGTTGCGGAACGCAAAGTAATTACTTCAACTCTACAATAAAGCAAAATGCATAAACACTCTTGTAACTGAGTAATTAGGGTAAAACCTGGCTAAAACATTAAAATAATTGAAAAAACATCTATAGAAAATGAGCAACACTGACAGTGAGCATGACTTAGCTGAATCGAGTACTGTTCTCCTCCAGAATTCTGTTCCCGAAGGAGTCAGCTGAAATTCGCCCCCCTACCTGCCCAATACTTAGGCCCCACATATATTCATATATTTCAAACAACCCACAAAGGTTCCTCAGCTTCCCACTTCAAGACTGAGTTGATTTCTATTTTTAACTGTCTAGATGGGGGAGGGGTGTAAAGGAGTGTTGACAGCTTGAGAGTGATTACACAAGCTTATTAATGAAAGGGAAGGAATTCTTCCCAAAATGAAGCTAACAGTCCATGCAGAGATGCCATAGCCATGAATTTGCGGGAAACCCATCCTCATTGGAGTGTCACCGAGAGCCACCGACGGGCAGAATGTGCCATGTTATACCACCAGCGATACGGCGTGCGCAGACGATCTCACATTAGGGGAAGGAACTGGTAAACCACGTCCTGTTAAACGCGTGGAAGTCGGCGTCCTCCGCGCTCGCCAAGCTTCTCCTCCAAACCAGTAACAGCCGCAGCACAAACCCGTTCATTCTAGCTGTGTGTAATTCAGACGCTAAACACCAGGGCTTTGCAAAAATAACCGTAAAGAAACCTCCTCTTTCAAGCTGCACACAGTACTTGCAAACTGCAGAGATTAAGATATAGCCACATGCTTACAAGTGACTTTGTGATGACCAGTGAAAAGCCCCTGAACGCACACAAGTGAAGCAAGGTAACTGGTTGTGTTTTGGACGCTCTCTCTGCCAAATACTTTCTTAAGCTAATATTGATATTTTAACCACAGCTCAAATTCTCTGACTGAAGTAAATATGCCTTTACAGGGAATTGCTTTTTCTGGACGTTTGCCACTCCAGACATTATCCTTCGTTAATGACAGAAATGGGACTAGCCCTTGTCAAGAAACTGCTGAAGAACAAGAACACGCATTCTGTTTTTCCTTCTCTTGAACACAGAATATGGAAAACACTAACTTCTTGAAATATACACAGTAAATATTCCTTTAAAAATTAAACATTTGAACTTTTTCGTACAATTAATTCTCCTCTCCAGGTATTTTTCAAAGTACTATTCTTGCACGCCCTTGAGTTCAGACTTTATTTCATCTCTGCAGAGCTACCGAGAAGCAGATCTTGTTAGATAGTTATTCAATTTGTCCTGCTCAAGTGAGTGAAATGCGTTATACCACTGATTTTACAACACAGAGAAATTACATGTTTCTTGCACCTTATGAAACTATATATCGATACTGTGTACAGCCTCTATGATGCCTTCATATACAGTCTTTGGGATTCCTTCAAGCTTTTTACTTCTCAACTTGAGCATTTCCCTTAAAAACTTGTTATAAAGAAAACCTGATTAGCCTAACTATAGATATAATAATATTATTATTATTGTAAATATAATACAAAGATCCATTGTCTGCTTGTGGGGTTTGGGTTTTTTTTTTTAAATAGCTCTTTTTCCATTAACAAGAGTATGTCAGCTTTACTAACTGTATGAAACCTGTGATGTTGGTGCAATCATTTAATATCCAGTAATTCAGACTAAGAAAACACGCAATTACAGTCATGGCTCATCTGAGGCGACATCCTAACAATGCATCAGCAAAGAAAATCAAAGGGATCACGGCTACAAGCAAGTCATGGTGACGCCAAGACGATCACAACAGCTGTTACTGAAACCTCGCAGGGCCATTTTTCTTCAGTAGCTGTTATTACACATAAACATTAAACAGCTTAAAAGTGAATCACAATTTCTCCTTCAGAGAACAGCAGAAAACAATACGTCATTCTTAAATTTCATAAGTAGTTAAAAGGAGCCTACTGTTATTTTTTAAAGACAAATTGTAACATCATGTGTTTCAAATGTTCTCTTGCTCTTTTTTCTTTTTTTAAAATTGGTTGACAAAGATGTGTCAAGAAGCAGCTCCTACTACAGTCATTACAAATAAGCAGGGTCACGAAGAGCAGACACTAAACTCTGGATGGGCAGCAAACTCTTCTTCCAACTCTGCCACGTCTCTGGGATACAGAGGCAAGACCACTCATTTGCGTTCATTTTAATTACTTGGTATCCATCTTTTCTCTTTGGACAGTACCTTTCTATGAGTGTATGTAATACCTGGCAAGAAAACCAAACCATCAGGTACTAGATAATCCAAAGTCTAGGAGAGCCCAAGTGAGATCTGACTGTCAGCAGTTAACTGTCAACGGTGTTTGAATAGCTGGGTAAAGTTGTAGGTAGTCGAGTTCAACTGATTTGCTGAAGGGGATTTGCAGTTGGCAAAATCCACATGCAGAAGTTTCACAATGTTTTCAATATTTGTTTGCAAGTAGTCACAAACACCAGATTTCCATTCATTTTATAACTCATGGAGATTCAGAACCTTCATGGAGTTAACTGCATGTTTGTAAAGGGAGGAGAATAAAGAAAGATGAAGCTTTGCAGTCCATATGCACTCTCATAGCTGACACTTCATTTCCAAAGATTTGTATTGGATATTTAAAGACCAATTAACACACAGATTCTTAAAAGTGTTCATAAATTGCAGCATCCATAACTATAATAGGCAAGAATAAAAAAATCATTAGGAAGATATATGCAGCACGAGGCTTAGATGAGAGCTAGTCATGCAGAGATTATTTTCCATTGTGGCTTTTCGGGTTTGCTGAGGGGTTTTGTTTTGATTTGTGGCAGTGTTTGGTTTTTTCTTAATTTGAATCGACTGCTGTAAACACAATACTGGATACGACAATTCACTAGCCACTTCTTTTCCTATTGCACTATTTCTAATGATTATTTAAGAACAGCCTTTTGCAAATTACCAACTTTCATTTCAAAAAGGATGGAAATGAATCTAATATAACTCCTCCACGTGTCATTTTCTCCTTCACCTTTTGCTCCCTTCTACTTTCAATCATAATGTACGGTGAAGTGAAAAAAACTCAAATTATCTCTATTTTTTTTTCATTCAATTAGACTTTAAATTTCAAAGATACCAAATGACAGTATTACATTCACAGTTCTCTGAGGAAAGAAAAGGCAGTTATTGAAACTATTCATACATAAGTACAGAATATCACTTAACTCAGCAAGCAGCCAAGCAATAGTTCAACACACAGAAATTAGTTAAATTCAAGTCCTCTTCTGCGTATCAGACACCCAAGAACTTCCCTAGATGGAAAAAAGTGTCATTAAGCAACCTGCTGTCACATGAAAGCACCACTTCTGCACATCCAAACTTCCAACACCCTACATTGGACTTCTGTACCTCATTACCTGAAGGTCAGTCTCCACCTTAGAGACCTAAAATATTTAAGTGATGACTGATATACTGATATTGATACGCATATCAGTCTTCAATGGAATTACAAATTTAGTTACAAACAAGTGCTGAATTCCAATCATGGCCAGTCCTACCTATTTCCTAAACACAAGAGTGAGTTTCTTGTTCAGAGCCAGATGCACATTACCTAATTTTCAAGGGGACTTTCTCTCAACTCTAACCTATACATGAGTTCCTTTCTGAATCAGTGTGAAATTCACTAATAACTTGTACAAACAGAAGATTTTTCATTCTGCTTGAACTGACTTTGCAAAATCTTTCGGAATATCTGAAAACTGATCACTAATGACTATTACATTCTATAATAAGTGTATTTACATAAACAAAGACAGGTAGCTGCACATAAATATTGATAAATATTTAGAAATGTAATAATCAGTTACGTGCTATTCATGACGTATATCTCATGATACAATTCAGATCTGTCGTATAGCACAGGCACAGCTTTAAGATATTCACAACAACCTAACCAAGCAAAAAATTCAAAAAAATGTAAACTCAAACAATACAACTATTGCCTGATAATAGTAAAAAAAAGTTTGCTGAAGCAGTTACACACTACTTTGTTCTTTGTGCTCCAGTGATTTATCCAAGGACAAGGAGATTTTATACATCAACGTTTCAGGTGTCACATAACCCAACAACTAATGTAAATTGAATACAATCAACTAAAGTGGCTAGTTTTCATTTCAGCTTGTGTGAGGTTATACAGAAAGGTCCCAATCTTCTTAATGGGACTTGTCGGCGTAGCTAAGTACGTCAGCAGCCAGAACTCTGGCTAGACGCTGATACAACAGCAAAGGGAAAAGCGAATTTCTCTCACCAAAAAGAACAAAGAATAAAACCAGAATCATGAAGAAAGAAAAGCCCAGAGGAGCCAGCTGCTTATTACAACAAATTATATAATGAATATTGATCTCCCAGATACTAATTATACTGCAAAGTTCACTGTTAAAACTGTCCTTGCCTACATGCGTCCAGGTAACACAAGTGTTGAAGATCCAAAAGCACCCCCAAAATGCGAGTGGTTAAATACACACGCACACTCATTTATAGCTCTGCCATTAGGACACTAACAAGCAAAACACCACTTCCCCTCCGTGCAACCTGCTCCAGCCTCTCCAGGCATTCGAGTTGTTTGTTAGGGGATTTGTCATCTCCTCAAACCCCGAACTCAAACGTCCCGCAACTCTTCCGACTGCTACGGCGGCAAACTGACACCAGCAAGCTGTGGGCACTGCGTCATTTCTGCTAACAGAGTAAGAGCTCTGTAACTGTCTCACTACTGTGACAGATCCGTTAAGCAGCAAACCAGCAGAAGGAGCAATCATCCATGGAAAAAAAAAAAGTTTAATTATTTAAATGACAGCACCTTCTGATGACAAGCGAAACAGCTGTTTGTTTGCAGAAATTACCCATACCAAACCAAGAAGCTCATATTTAGCTTAATAGGTATTCATTACAAACTCTGTTCAACTACTTCCCTGTTCACCTAATAAATCTCTGAGAATTAATATCTGTTTCATCTGCAGTTTATCTGCTCTATGTTCTGTTACTTCTTATACCCAAAACAGGATTTCTGATGTGTCTATACTCTGCAGCTTACAAATTGCCACAGATTTCTGACTACAACTTTACACATAGGTTACACAGCTGCCCTCTATTAAGCAAGCAGATGTAATTACTACCTGTAATTAGGCAGCCAAAAGTAGCAAGTTTCATTTCATGGGCTCAGCCACCCCCTTTTCCGCAGTTCTGTTAAGACCAAAACATTGCAGCAACTTCCCAAACTTTGGGACTGGTTTTTTTCCCTTCCCCTCCAAGACACAAAGCAGGGGCACGAACACACCCCGTCCTCAGGCAGCTGCTGGAGCCAGCAAAAATAAACAGCTGGAGCACCAGACTTACCTTTCAAACAAATACCTCCGCTCGCTCTCCGTGGGAACGATTTTTAGGAATTCAAAAGGTGGCAGAAGTAGCAGCTTTTGTACAGGAAAGGAAGATGCACCGAACTAAGAGCTTTTAAAAATAGTCTAGGCAAAATACACTTACTTTTTTCCTGCTCTCCACAATCAGCAAAAGTTTGTGCATTTTTAAACATAATTATTTTGTGTGTAATCAGACATTCTTGTCCAAAGGTTACAATTATCATTGATTTGCTCTGAGCTGCTAAATTAATCTTCCTGTAATGAGGCGGTTTTTCAATTAGAAATTGTTGATCTATAGACAAAAGTAAGTATAACTTCACAGAGGGAATTAGTTTTTAACATACTTTGTATTTCAAGAGAATGAAAGGTACATAGAATATTTATTCTTCTAAATTCTCAGATAGTTAATACAGACAAATTTAAGAGCTGGCTTCCTGCCTAAATAAGTACAAAAAAAATGTTTGGGTTATTTGGCTAACTGGATTTTTAAAAGTCCAGAAGAAAAACACACATAGGTTTCCAACAGCAAGTATTCAGGATATTTACACTACATGGCTCCACGTCCCTACTCACCTCTGAGGAATGGTCATTAGCTTACTGTTCGCCACTTCAGCTACCCCTGGATGCCACAATTTTACACTCACCCCTGCTCTTCTTCGCTGGCTTTCAACACCAATTGTTCTTCTACACAACTGTAAGCATTTGCTCAACACTTGCTAGGCCAAGCTCTTTCACCCTCCGTGCTCAGCGAGCAGAGGCAGAGGACGGATTTCATGGCCTGCAGGCACCGGCCGCAGTGTTTTGCAGCTCTACATCACCTGTACAGTTTTACGGGGAATGCTTCCCATTTTAATTTCCGTGCAGATACAAGCTGTCAGCTATTTAAAAAGGGCTTATAGGCTAAAACAGAGACCTGTGGGTCACTGATAAGTGGCACAGGCAAAATTCATTCTTATCTGTCCCTCTGATACTTCTGCAAACAAGGGAGAAGCTGCAGAACTAGGCTTTAAAGTCTGTCTGCCTTTTTAGGATAAGAAAAAAAAACCACAAACAGCTGTACACTCTTTTCTATTTACAGACTGACTGAAGCCTCCTGCATCACAAGTTCACTAATAGCGTACATCCATTCTGAAGTAAAGCTGATGAGCAGTCTTCCTCCTAAAATGACTAAGCCTAAGTCAGAGATGTAATATCCTCTGCTTTTAAGTTTATATTTACTTTTCTATTTCTCTGCATAATCTTTTTTTGCAGCAAACTAAGAGGTTTTTTAATCACACAGTCTGTATCTAAAAATGCAGTGATTACCAATGTATTCTTCCATCAGATGAAACTACAATAAAAAAATCAGACAGATCAAGTAACATTGCACGTAGAATCTGTTTGATACAGATCTATATATAGTCTGTAGAACTCATACAATAGACACATGAAAATAATTTTACATAAAATTATATGAAGTAAAACGATAAGTTTACCTGGCCACAGATGACTTAAAAATTCAGCAGTCCAAGCAAATGTTGCACACTCCCCAACCCACAAGTGAGATACTACGGACTGCGCCTCTGACTTAGCACTCCGATGGTACAGCTCACACACGCTTTAGCTGAGAGTCCAAACCAAACGTTCGAAAAAACCCCAAACAAATACTACAACCAAGTCAAAGTTAGGATAAACACCACTTACAATGGAAACCGCAGAGATAACACTGCTACACACAATTGAAAGAACAGGCATATTTCTTACTTCTGATAGCCATAAAGCCTTAGAGTTTACACCTCAACAGTAAGAACAGGCTCCATGACAGAGCAGCACTTTTTTTATCACCTACATAAATATTTTCCCATTTTCAGATATTTGAGACAAAAAAAGGTTAGCCCTAAGCTGTTAATAACCAATATTCTAAACACTTCTAAAACTATGTATTTCATATTTTTAATTTTTCAGACTTAAAAAAAGGTAAAGTTGTTTCAAATATCCAAATCTATAGAGGTTAATGCTTTAATCACCCTATCCAAACAAACTCCCATCTCTCCGCTTATGATTTTGCACAGATCAATGCTTTAAAGCTCTCTTCACAAACAGGCTGAGATACTTCAGAAGCACTTCAGACACATTCAGTCATTCTCCACTGAAAAGTCACCACCTCACTCCAACTTGAGTTGTGGAGCTTGAAGGAGTACCACACATCATTTTAAGACTAAAATACTAACCCAAAATGTTGCAGCCGCAGACACCAAACACAACCAAGAAGGAACTGCTCCATAAGAGCTCCTACTCCATCTGCATGCAGGCAGCCCTACAAGCCAAACCCAGGCAAGGAAGGATCTACACAACATCCACCTCGCTTGCTCAGTGTCATTCATCATCCAAACTCCTGATGTATTTCCAAAGATTTTTCCCACACTTAACCGACGCTCCAGTCAGCTTATGTCTAACTCTACATCTACTGACAGCTATTTTCTTCTCTGCTGCAACAGTTCTGCTTCACAAGATTTTCCCCATGTAGACCCATGAACTGCATCACATGGCTCGTTCTCATTACCCAAACACATCGAAACATACAAAGACAACTATGAGCTTTCTAAATTCTAATTTCACAGAACATTTGCTGAGACATAGGACATTGGCTCACAAGCCACAAGCCCATCTTCACTAGGAAGAAGCCAAGTGAGAAGTAAAAAAAACACCTAAAGTGACAAGGAATTGACAAATTGTTGTGTTTTATTCAAAGGTATCCAAAATATTTCCAAAGCTTGAAATGAAGATGTGGACGCAGTTTGGCCTCTCTCAGAGAAAACACCAGAGACTGGCTATGACCTGGAGGTGCGCGTGTTGCCCACATACACAAATGTCAGCAGCAGACCAGCGTACAACGTCGGAGGAGTTTAACACCCAATGCTCTGCATCGTGCAGCTGCACGCCTCTCATGCTCAAACTGGAATGCAACTTTAAGTTGTAATATTATATCTATATATAAACATGGAATATGTGATTGTATAATGAACTTAGCGTTTTAAATCAGGCACGCTATTTTTTGTTGTTATTGTTAAATCTATGTTCTACTGTACTTGTATGGGGCACATTCCTGTTGCAACAAATGTAATCCATAAAGACAGGTATGACTGAACTCCTGTCCAAATGCTAGTCTGAAGAGATTGTCAAAGCATAAAACAGTTAAGACTAATGAACATTAAGGGTTAGCAGGCTACGGCAATAAAATCAAATCTAGAATAGAGAGGCTAATTTATTTCCTAAAACTTAGTCAATGATCTTATTAAAATCTTATTTCAAAACTTTCCTACAACACCAGGATCACTTCGTAGGATTAAATTCTATTCTGCTCAGATCTTTGCAAATTTTTTCTCTAGTTACTACATTTTTCTCTTTGTCTGAATAAAAGACTAAAACCTTATGTACCCTTCACCATTAGGCCTAGGCTATGCTCTATTTCAACAGAAAACTCAAATTTACTCCACAGCAGATTTCTACCTGGATTGGTACAATCTGTTTCCTGTAACCCAAGTACCACTCAGAAAACATTCATGTGAATTAAATACTAAATTCAATTATGTCTTGTTACTATAAAAGCGGTAGACTTGTATCTGAACTCAACATTCACAGTCCCTGTTCTCGGGAGATTTTTTAATGGGACAGCTTAGAGTCAGAGTGGTAAATTCTTCTCCTGCTCTTGTTTGTCAGTCATCCCCAGAACTTCTATGAACACCTCAGTAAAGCTCCATCTGTTTTGCGGCAAAACAGCAGAAGGTGCTTTAGCTACGTACCATGTAGGCTCTAACCTGCACATCCAACAGCTCACATTAGTTTAGAGGAAAGCCACTGAAAACCCACATGACTGCCTTGCAGATCATCATATAAGAGTGCAGGCAAACGCACTTCGACACCAAAAGCCCACCAGTTTCTCTCTTGTCACTGGCTCTCGCCCTTTCTGCTGGCTGTTCCTTGGAGAGCAGCTCCTGATCTGGCAACCTTGGCTGCCTTGTGCCAGTAGCAATACAGAAAACCTACAATCCCAGTAACTGTGTCCTAAAGAGAAAGGTGAAAAGCAAAAAGCAGCAAAAAAAAAAATCAGTCCCAGAAAAAAAAAAATCAAGACAGATTTTGAAAACAAATAAACATCAAAACCAATATATCTAGTGCTTCCACTTCACAGAAACACAATTCCCTGACTAATGAGCTGATTTGTCCAGCACTTGAGAACATCGCCCAGGTGCAAATCACAAACACTTGCACCACTACGGAGCCTTTTTCTCCAGACTCATTCAACAGTCCTGTTCCACCAACCTCAGAACAAAAACCGACCCTAGTCTCTCTTTTCAAGGTCCCTCTTCCCATCTGTAGCATTGGCGTCTTGGAGTGGAGGGGGGAATCTCTTTCTTTTGGTCCTACACTGCTGCTGTGCTGAGGAGCACTTCCTTGAAGCCACACACGCAAAACAGTTCTCATGACTTGCAGCAACTGCTACTAAAAGTTAATTACCTTTACAGAAGTAGGTGATGCACTGCAATAACGAGCTGTATATGTTTCCAGAAGAGATTTGAAATTGTGATTATGGGGAGTCAATATGCCACCAAACAGCAGGGTTTACAAGAGTGTGGTGGACACCAGCAACAAGCCTGCTGAGCAGACCCTCCGGGAAGTACTGCGTGGGGCAACGACAATTCCAGCAAGGCAGCTACAGCAGCGAAGTTTGACTCTGTACTTACACAGAGGCAGATTTTTCTCAGCTTTAAGTGGTGCGCTATCTGTGTTATATAGGTCTAGTTCTGAGCCCAGGATGCCATTTCATTACAGGTGCAATGGATAGCGTCTCTCTGTCTGTGAGCTACAGTCACTCCTTCCCATTCTTCCTTCTGAAACTCCACATTACTTTCAAGCTATGTACTTTCACATCAAATAGTTCCTCAAGCACACCTCTCCCTCCAGCAATCGAACTTCAGTAATCTTATTACTTGGAAAATGCATCAGTCTGGAAATTTAGCCTCACTTTAATAAGGCAGCCAAGAGGAAAAACACCCATGCTTTACTGACAGAACATGATCTGATCTCTAACAACACCAGCCTTGCCCATCAGGCCTTAAGACAGTTCTCTACAGATAAATTTCTGTAACATTAGCTTCTACCCTCCAGTATGTTAATTGCCAGAAGACAGACCACACAGATCACACATGCAGTTGGACAGAGTTTTATAACCACGCTAAATTTTGACAGAGACAATAAGTTACCACATTTA
>Ga0181612_173588_pt1 | contig 16671 bp, 11 predicted proteins | sample HoacroProtozoa21_FD_119630 | JGI IMG/M metagenome (GOLD analysis project Ga0181612, IMG submission 119630) | Hoatzin crop microbial communities from Cojedes, Venezuel. Combined Assembly of Gp0051906, Gp0051904, Gp0051908
CCAGACTGAACAGCCCCAGTTCCCTCAGTCATTTCTCGTAAGACTTGTTCTGTAAGACCCCTCACCAGCCTCCTTGCCCTTCTCTGGACACACTCCAGCACCTCAATGTCCTTCTTGTAGTGAGGGGCCCAGAACTGAACACAGCACTCGAGGTGCGGCCTCACCGTGCCGAGTACAGGGGCACGATCACCTCCCTGCTCCTGCTGGCCACACTATTCCCGATCCAAGCCAGTAATATGATGCAGTGGAACTTTTCCCAGCTGTGGCTGGGCAGCTGATATAAAGTAGCTGTTGAAAAGGCAGTGCCCAGCTGCCAGGGCTAACTGTGCTGGAAGGGCTCCAGCGCTGCTGTTTGTGAGGAGCTATGGCAAGTAAGTGTGTGTGTGTGTGTGGAGAACGTAGGACTTCTCCTGTGGGAATAGTGAAAGAGAAGAGGGACTGGCTCTCTGTTGTTCGCTTTCCTGTTCTTGGGTGAGGATGCCTAGAAGAAAGTGCAGGTGGGGTTTCCTAGCTCCTCTTGCCTGGAAGGAAGGAATTGGCTATAGGAGAGAGGAGCAGCGGTGAGGGAGCTCTAGTCTGTAGAGACATGGGTAAGCCTCTGGTCTTCCCAAGGCTGGTTTTGCTCTTTGCTTCCAAGTGTGTCTAAGCTCTGTGTATCTAAGTAGAAAAGGTCTGGGTTGAAAAAATAAATCATATTGTTAGTTTTTCTTGCAAAAGAGTGGATTATCTCTGGATAATGGTTGGTACTGCTAGCCAGGTGTACAGTGTGTGTGGAAAAATGGGAATGAACAACGTCTGGGTTTCTATGTCCTCTGAAAGTTTTGCAAAAACCAGTTGTTTTCCATTGCATAAAACTTCAAGTACTCCCTCTGGAAAGGGGAAACATTCTTTTAGCTTCCTGTGGTGCTTTTGGCCTTGACCAATAACGGGCTTCCTGGTCTTATTTCATGAATGATTTAAAACTGGTTAAATAACTGGTTAAATAACTTTTGAAATAAAATGGTGTATTACCATTACTGTTGTTAAACTTTTTCCCTCCTCTATTTTCTAGGGATGGCATGGTGTTATAAATTTTTTTTTTTTTTAATAGCTTGTCAGGGAGATGTCCTTGAGAAGTGTCCCTGAGTAATAATTCTACCTTATTCCTTTTGTGGTATCCTGTTCTGTTGTGCATAGTGGCTGAGCTGCTATTGTACCTGGCTCTACAGAACTGTAAGCTAAAGGCAGACTGTCCTAGAGACTTAACTGTAGAGAATGTATCCTTCAATAGATGTCTCTGGAAATTCACTTTTTTTTTAATCTGTAACTAGCATTTTCTATCTCCTAAATATTTACTTAGCTGCTCTTCATTGAACTCTGGCAGTTACTTGGCTGGATTAGTTGCTTATGAGTGCTTTCTATTTGAGCTCTGCCTCTTGCTGTGTTAGTGATCTTGAGTGAGGGTGCTTCTGCAGAGTGTAGTTACCTGGTGGCGAAGATCATACTGTCTTTGGTGCTGTCTTCAGCAGTTGCAGTTCTGTCCCTACACAGGATGATAACTATTCCCCAGCCCTATATAGATGTGTCTCTTAGCTCAGCCTTCAAAGCTTATTCATTCACTGTTGATTCAAAGTGACAGCGGAGCCATCGGGCGATTTGTCGGTTTCCTCCGGTTTGGAGTACGCTCGCCTTCCCGCCTACCTTCAGGGATGCTGTCTGGCCCCTTGTGCTCTGCAGGGCTGCTGCACCTGGGTCAGAAGTTGAAGGCAGACTCCGTTGGTCTCAGCGCTAGGTGTTTCAATGGTAAAACTGTCATAGGAAAGTAAACCCATGGTGAAGAATTCAGGCAAGCCATGTTTGTAGGCTTGGGACAATTCCTATGTAATGTTCTCTATCTGCAGTGTAACTGGCAACAGGCATGTCACTTGTTTCAGTATTGGTTGGTTTTCTTCATTCTGATTACTGCTGACTTTCAATATTTGTCCTTGCTGACTGCTGCATTGCTGAGTTTGACAGGTTGTTGCCAGCATTTGAGTCTGCTGACATAAACTTTGCATGTGTGTGAGTAGAGATTCAGCCCATGGTTATCTGTGCCAGAGTAGATCCTGCTTTGTTTGTGTATAGTAGAAATTCAGGATTTTTTTTCTGAGAGAAAGAGGACAGCTATATCTGATACTTATTTGATGGTTCTTTCAGAGAGTTGATTGTGCCAAAAAAATACAGCACAAAAATATCCCCTGGGTAAGTGTACCTTAGGTTGAAATATTGGTGCAATGAAAAGTAGCAGTCGTTTTCCATACTTAGACTGCTTTGTATTTGTACAAACTCTAAGGTAGTTATTTCTGTAGAAATAACAAGTCAGTCAGCACTTGATCCTTACTGAGGAGCCATGCTATTTAAGAAAGATAGAAATCTTCAGATTTCTTGAAAAACCCAGACTGGAACCATGCAAAATTAGCATTGTGTTGAACTATGTGTCATGTTTCTATAAAATGCATAAATTACTCGCAATGGATCATATTATTGAAGTGCTTTCTGGGGTAACTGTATTTCCTGAGAATTAGAAGAAAAGAAAAATTTTCTACTTCCAGTATAAACTGTGCTGTAGTAATTTTTAGCTACCATAAAACAGAGGCAGTTAAAAAGGGAAACGTGTGCCTCAGTGAACCTGTGGGCTTCTTCAAGAGGACTGCTCTGTCAGGTTAAAATCATTCCTGTTAAAATCATTAGTATCTTTAAAAGACGCAACAGTTCTTTATATCAAATGGCTAGAAAAATCGAGAACATTTTTTCTGGTTTTGTGTTGTATTTGTTGAGTTGCTGGATGCTTTACAGATGATGTATAAAGACAGTTTTCCTCTCTGAGAGCCAGGCTATCCATAGAAATGTGTAGGAAAAAACTGAGCAGAGCTTGCCCAGGGGATATTGCTACGCTCCTCCCTTAGCACCATCAACACCAGAAAAATACATTTATTTGGTGTCCCTTTTGATGTTCCTCTGAATTTGAAAGTTCAGTCTTCAATGAAATAAAGAGTATCTCAAGTGGAAAGAGATACTGTGCGGAGATTCGAGTTCCTTATATCCTTTGATGTCTTACGAAGGCAAAACTTTGTGTGTATTTTCTGATTGGAATAAATCAGCCTATCTACCTGACCCCGTGGAGAATTCTTAAGAACTTAAAAAGTGCATGATAGGAAGTAGTCTTTAAGCCTAAGTCTAAAATATTCCATCTGTTTTTCCTTACGCCTCACAGACTTGCCAGGGTTGAGGCTTTTCATGTGACATAATAATCACAGGGGCATCATGCATATATGTGTGAATGGTGTTAAAAAAGAAAACTAAGCAAGTTTTCACATAAACTAGTGAAAGTTCTAATAGATAATTCTAATCTAGGTTATTTGTTTTAATTTATGGGAAAACATTAACACATTCTGTGTAGTGTTTTTCCAGCCTTAACAAGTTAAAACAAACACTAGTGAAACAAATGCTATAAAATAATTTTTATTACCAGAGTAATCAAAATTGACAGTTTTATTTGTGGACCTTTAGAGTCTCTGGCCAGGAGTCTCTGATTTTGGAAGTCTATTTAAAAAAAGAAAAAAGGAATTTTTCGCTCTCTTTGAAGGGGAGGGAAAACAAATAAAATTTTCTTGCATGTTCTTCAAAACAGAAACCATCTATTAATGTTGTAATCCTTACAGTGTTCTATGTGGGTTAAATATTCCATCACGGAAGTTTTGACTTCCGTGGAGATATTTGAAAAATAATGGGTACTATAATCAGACTGGGAGGGGTGGTACAGGTGGGTAAGCGGGAACTTTGAGAGTTTTGAGCACTGTACTTCTACCCTGCTCAGAACACTCATAATTAATATCATAGTGATGACATAATGATCCAGGTTCATTCCCTTCCTGCCTTTTGTAGGCCTGGGACATCTGTCCTTGCTATAGCTATCACTGTTCTTACGAGAGAGGTGAGTAGGAAAGAGCTGCTGAAAAGAGCTACCTGCAGATGGTGGTGATGGTGGAGTCAAGAGTTTAGTAGGTGTATGTTTCATGCTAGTGACAGTGGTACCAAGAGGATCAGACACCATATGGATTTGTCAAGTTATTTAAGAAAAATCATCACGCTGTACACTGAGCTGGGAACAAGCTTGCAGTAGCATCTATAATAATGTCAGGAACAGATCGGTATGTGTGTGCTCACTTGATCTTTGGGATGCTGCTTTGGGAGTTACCAAAAAGCAATGGAGAAGGTGACAGAGTAAGCTTTTTCCTATAAAATGGGAAGTCAAGTTCAGAACGGAACTGTTTCCTGTTTCTTGAAATATGAAGGGTTTTTTAATATAAATTAAGCCAGATATTTTATTGTAGAGTGAGTTGTGCATGTGATAGATTTGCTCACTATAGCGTTCTTGTCCACTTTTCATTTTTTGGATATGAGAAATGAGGAAGACTAGTGGCAGGTTGGGGATGGTGAGTGCTGAGTCTGGCCTTGATTGCAGCAGAAACCTTGTAGAGGAGGCAGTAAATGGGCCTCCATGTTCAGAACAAATCATAAAGCAGAAGGGCAGTACAGTCAATGCATTTGTGTGAGATGTTTACTTTGAGATAATATTTACTTATACAGTGGAGCACACTTCTCTGTTGTATGACAAAGCACATCCAATAAGCCTGCTCTGAAGGGTTCTTTATTTTCTAAATGTAAATATTTTGTTGTATGTGGGGGAAGGGGGAAAATAATGAATATCTAGGAGACAAATGCAAGCAACAATGTGAGGCAAAATCCTAATTATCAGTCTTCCCAAAGATTTCCGATTGCATTGATTTTTTTTTTTTAAGCTACTCTATGTACGTCATAATCTATCTTTGATTACATATCAGCATATGTGGTGATGTTGCTACTGTAATTTTCTGAAAGTCCAATGAACAATTACAACACGAATTACTCAGTTTTTCCATAGTGCTTTTTACTTAAACGCAGAGGTGTGTAAAACTGAAGGAAATCCAGTTAAACTTGGCAGACAGTTGCTAGTTTAAATTGGTTCAACGAAAATGATTGGAGAAAAGATTAAAAAAATAGTAATCAGTAATGTGTGGAAGTCTTACTTTTTTTCTTTTTTTTTTTTTTTTTACAGTTAGCATAAAAAGTCTTTGGGTCAGCATTAACAACTCCATGTGAGAGTCAGTTTGATTTGAATGTCATTGAAGATTGTCTCCAACTTCTGTTCCCACAAGGCCTAGATGAACCTATCTGAAGGTGATACTGAATTAAAGATTCACAGCAACAGAGAGGGAAATATGATGGCGGGTGGGATAGGAGAAGGCTTAACTCAAGTGTCTTACAGGCTTGACTACTAGATTTTAGAGGTGAATTTGTAACAAAGAATTTTATGAAGTATTGAATTTCATGAGCTACTTGACTCTGTTCCCATGTAAACTTAAGCCTTTCAACCTTTGCAGAATACCTTTAAAGGTTTAAATCTGTATAGGTGAAGAAATGCTAAAACCAGTCTTTGGTTCATCAGCACAAAACATGATTCACCACAGCAGTGTTTCTGTTCTCTTCTGAGAACAAGATAATGCAGGGTATCAAGTTTTTGGGTGTGTAGACGGTCTGTAGTGAAATCTAAGTCAATAGTGCAGAATGGTACCGGCTGACCTTATGAAGATTTGACAACGAAGTGGCTTTTGGCATACTATTACTTAGAAATACTTATGCAGTACAGAATTGGATGAAAGTGCCCTGGGTTTGCCTTACAGAATGTTTGCTGTCTAAAAGTTAGATGTCTAGCCTAAGCTAGCTCTCTGCCTTCCCTCTAGAATTAATGGAAAGAAGTAGCTACCTCCAGAGAGCTGGAGCAGGAGCAGGTGAGCCCACCAAAATGTGACTGACAGAAACAGGTAGATGAGAGAAATAACTTTGTTTCTTTGTGTCTTTCACATATTCTTACAGCGAATCCTTAGGAGTGAAAAATTCCTTCCTTGGGCCTTGTAGGTCATGGCACTGAATTCTGTCCCACAAACTTTAAGATGATGGTGCCTATCACCTGTCTTTCCTACTTAAGTGAAACCATTTTTATGGATACTGCTATATTAGAACTGAGAGAAATACCTGCAATCAAATAACCTGCTGAAAGGAAGTATGGATTTCCTACGAGGATCTTCTCTTCCATGATATCTTCAAGCATTAATCTGGTTCCTCTGTGCTTAGTCAGCTTGAAGACTTTCTTCAAATTATACTTATTGAACTGGAATTCTTAATTATGACCTGTTGTGGATATTTTTTAGTAAAAAATCTCACTGAACCCGCGAATGCTACTTTGTGAATTAGATCTTGGCTACAACCTGTCATCTTAGCTGAAAGTAATTAATTAAAATAAAAAGGAAAAAAGACAACCTTAATTTCTGTTGAAGATCCCAGGCAGAATGAGAGAGGCATGTAAAGAATTTTGTTCAGGAGCAGTAGGAGGAAGGCTGTAGCAATTGTGTGTTGGCTTTACCAGAGAACCATTACCAGCGGACTGACGGTGTTCATCAGTTCAGCTTATGAGCTAATGATATAAGCTAAATGTACTCCTTTATAATAGGTAAAAATGAAGGGTCCAAAGTGGGGAAAAAGATCTTAACGCAAGGTTAGTGTACTGTTAGGTTCTGTTACAAAGGTTTACTGGCTGAAGGTCCTGTATTTAGGGGTTGTACTTCAAAGGGAAAAAATGTTGTTGTGGGTAGTAATAAAGTTTGTGTCGTTCTAGTTCAAACTGCTGATCAAGCCCTACAGAATCTGTACTCTGAACCCACCTTTTTTTTTTTTCTAATGTGCCCAGTTCTGAATATATGTGGAAGAGATATAAAGATTCCGTAACCAGCAAATCATTTGGTGTTAGATCCCAGCCAAAACTTTTGAATCGTGAAGTCTGTCTGATATGTTTTGATTGTCCATATCAGTAACTCAGGCTTTTGTGAGTCTTTAATTTTTACTTCAGTGATATGTGGTATATAATAAAGCAGCTTTTTCTGTGCAGAGAGGGAAGACAGCCTTTAGACTTTGCTTTTGTTTCCAGGAAGAAATTATTTCTTCTTCAGATAAGTAGTTCTGTTTATTTTCTAAGTTACTTTTTTTTTTTTCTACCAACGTGTTCAGCTTGTGAGCTGAGAGCTGTCTGGGAAATGTGAGATACTGTCCTCCACCTAAGTACACTAGAAGGGCTTGTAGGAGTTGGCAACAGGTTGAAGACTTTCCTTCTTAACCCAAACAGTCCAAGCATGTAGAAAGTCACCCTTCTGTCTTCCTTGTTTTTAGACTTGTCATATTTTATTCATATGCCTAAATCAGTTGTACAGCTGAGAAAGGTACCTCTGTGGACAAGTGACTCCGAGATTACTCAGCAGTGTAAAACAGTATCTGGCCTCCTTCAGATCCATGTACAATCTGTCTCTCTGCCTACACACCAGCTCTCACTTTCCTTCTAGCTTCTTTCCCTCTTCCAGTGTCTACTGCCTTGGATTCTCAGTTCACATCCTTTTATTAGGACCAGAGAGTTCTAGTATCGCTTTCCACTTAAAACTCCTGTGTGTTTTTGAGTTGGCCTATCCAGGAGGAAAGTCTTTCTTTGCTCTTCATCCAGATCTGTTCCTCACCATCTCTTGTGGCACCTTCATATGAAATACACAGTTTCCTTCTCCCAGAAAGACAGTGTTCAAAGTGTAGGGTCTCTGGCCTCCAGCTTGGGTCAGAACAGTCCAGAACACCAAGGCAAGGAAATGCCTATTCACGGCAGCCTTCACCGTCTTGGTGAATTTAGAAAAATTCAGCCTAGGACCAACACTTGTTGTGGGAATAAATTTAGCCCAACAGTTTTTGGTAGAGTTCTAAGCAACTTCAACACTTTCAAGAGAAGTGTTAGACAGCTTTAATAGGTGATATTACCAACCTTTTGTATGCTTGCTTATTCATTCCCCTAGAATTGCGTGTTTTACCTTGGCAAGTGAATCTTGTCAGTACAATTCCATCATGCTGTAGAAGTCAGGAGTCTAACACATTAGAATTTAATCAAAACAGAACTGGGTCTGGGTTCATGGAAAGGAACAATTACAGTCTGAAAATAATAAAAACAAGTATTTCTTGCAGCAAGAACTATTTTTACAACACATTGAGGATGTACACTTCTACAGAGCCAGGGACTTCTCAATGTGACAGCCCTTGCTGTACAATCGGTAGGAGGGATAACTGCTTAAATTTGGAAATGAGAAAGAGTATCTGCACTAAACTAAAAAAGGTTATTTTAAGTGTGTAGCTCTTGCCTTTGTGATTTTTTAGCACTAGATGTGTTATTTTCACAAACTGTTCTAGTTCAGCTTATTTCTCCCCCCATCTTTTTTTAAAGGAGTGGGAAGGAGTTGCACATCTTTAACACGTCTTTAATATGATAGTCTGAAAATAATTCTAAGTAGAATATTCACAGTAACTGTAATGAATAAAAGAATCCGTTATCTTAAACCTTGTTACTTTTGTACTGCTGCATCACAAGATATGATATCACTCTTGTGGAGAGCTCAGAAAAAGTTGAGAGCACAGTCTTTTTCAAAAGACCTTGCTTACAGAACTACAAGTTGGTTGTTCAGACAACCAGCGTGCAGTGATTGTATTTCTCCTTGTGCACTAGCTGGAACAGGGGTGGCAGATGGAGCAATAATCTGTTTAGGCCTTAAGATAATGTCTGTGTTAGGAAAGAGCTGGGCTAGGGGTTGTGTTTCAGCACTGTCCAGTGATTCCATCTTCAGTGAGTTCCCTGGTGTGATTTTTGACCCGAGGCAATCATTGCTCTTTCTGAGAATGCCTCGAGATGGATAGTGTGGGCTAGCGACCATTTCCAATGGGCAGCAGGGAAGAATCCCCCCTGGTTTTGAGGGAGGACAGGTTACCCATGTGGATGCAAACTGTTGTGCCACACTTCCTCATAGTGAGTGGATGGAGAGTAGCCTCATTAATTTTCCATAGAAGTGCACTTCTACAGCCCAGTAATACAAGGACTTGGTGAGAAGACTGAGCTCCTAAAGGATGCGAGTGTGACAGAAATTGGAATTATTTTCAGCAGTTGAAGTCTCAGCAGAAACATCTTTGAGGAGATGGCTGATATCCTGAGTCTGTAGCAGCATCCAAATGCTGTAGGAAATAAATGTGATTGAAGTTTGAGTTTTCCTAGAAGAAGAATGGTCATGAAGCAGTCTGTCTTTTATTTAAAATTTTTAAATTCTCTTTTTATTTTAAAAAGCATTTTTATTTTTTTTAAAAAGCTAAATGGTCTGCAAATGGAGACTGGAGTGTTGTCTGTAGCTTTTGAACTTATAAAGCTCACAGAAGTCAGTGGAAATGTTGGCTGAAGTTGCTGAAACAACTTGAAAAGCAGCTGTATATATAAAAACTCCTTCACCCAGCACTGATACTCCAGTACTGATTAGTGTTCAGAAGCACCAGAAAATAACTTCTTCCTTAGTGTTCTGGATTTTCCCACAAAGTATTCTCATTATCTCCACTTGAATTTACTCAGAGCGTCAGGGCCTACTTTTCAATCTTATTTAAAGTCCAAAATTAAATGGTGAGGAGAATTAGCTTAGAATGAAATATGAAGCATCTTTCTCCCTAAACAGTTTTCTCTCACTGCTCACTAATCCTATGATAGGGTTTGTATAGAACACTGATTTTTTGAAAAGCTAGTACTGTTTTCCAGTAGCAACAGCATTTTCCTGACAGCCTACATAAAATCCAGGTCTATGTATTTTGTGGAAAGTGTGAAAGGCCCTGCCTTACGTGCTATGTGTCTCAAAATACAAAGCAAATGCAATTTTTGGCCTCAGAAATAATACATCTTCTGTTTGAAATTGCTCATGTTCTCCTGTATTTGGGTCTTTTAGAAGCCATTCTGTCTAGTTTCTTTCCCTCATGCAAAACATACTTCTGTGATCCTAGGAATAGCACACCTAGCTTTTTTAAAAGATGAATGTCTACAGAGAGAAATGCCTTTCTGCATGCTAAAGCTGTTTTCTCTTACTCTGTCCTCTCCTCCTGCTTTAGCAATAAAATCCTATTTTATGTCCTTTTATTCTGTTTTTTTATCTAACTGTACTTGACATATTATGGGTCAGAAAGGTGTTTTACTGCTGTCTTTCCCCTTTAAATTTGTGATCCTAATTCTGTCTCTAATCCTTCATCTGCTTGCTTCATACCTGCAAGTTTCTCAGTCTTATTTTGCTCCCTATGCCAGAATGTCTATCTTGGTGATATTTATCAAGTAACATACCAAGTCTGTGTTTGCTCCCATTCGTGACCCGGGGTTATTGCACTTTTCTCTCCCATACTTATCTCCTGTATTCGTATGAAGCGTCTTTGTTGTGTTATGGGTCGGAAACAATGTCCCTGGGTTCTTAGGGTGCTGCTGGGACAGGGTTTCAAATACACTTTGTCCAATGGGATTCCTCAAGGTTGGGAACCAAAGCCCCTTTTCCTTGGTGTACCTTGAGGAGCTGTGGTTGCTAAGGTCTTTGCCGTGAAGATGGGATTTTGAAAGCTGTGGAATTACCAAGCCTGTCCTCACTCCTTGGGTGTCCTGCCGTACAAGTCAGGAAGCTGTGGCTGTCCTGGGAAAGACTTCGGGATTTTTCTGCTCTTTGGGAAGGCGTGTCTTGCTTCAAGCCTGTGCCAATGCACGGGGTGCTCCAGAGCTCCTGCCTGGCGGGGTGGCCTGGAGGGCCAACTGGTTTGGCAGAGGGCCCCACCTCGAACAGAGTTCCCTGTCAACTTGAATTAGCAGCTATGGGATACACTACCAATATTTGAATGTGCTTTTCCAGATGTTTTGTCCCAATTTAAATGAAGACAAAATATAAGTCAGGGAATAATAGAACTCTAAACTTTTCACCTTCATCTAGATTGAGGCAAAACAATTTAGAAAGTTTTTTATTTATTTGTTAAATCATGCGGGATATCTTTAAAGCTTTCAAAAAGTGAGAAGAAATATTCAGTTGCAAAGTTCTTTTGAGTGTGTACTGGCAGAGGTATGAATGGTGTGATGGTAGACTTAATCTCTTCCCTGTCCTAATCACAGACCTGCTCAGACTCAATTATACTTAATATTTTTGGCTGTTTTCTCTATATACATTCATTTCCTCTGCTCCATGCTGATGCACTTCCTACCCCTCTACATCCTCAGTGAATTTCTGAGCAATTCTAGTTTGGATCTTCTGTGCAGGATACTTAAGGAGGCAACCATTTAATTTCTCCTGTGCTTTTGGATAATATGCTTGTTAACCATTCTTTGCTTTCTTTTATTTCTGGAGGAAGTTGAATTAATGTACACATTTGTACCTCGAACAGTAAAACCAAATTGCCTTTTTTTCTTTTCCCCTCCCAGGAATGTTTAGTATAGTCTCTGTTTACAATTAGCTGTCTAACTTTGAACAGCTTGGCCATATGGCAGCAACTGTTATGCTATAAGTATTGAATGTAATGAATACGAACTGTGAGCTTTTGGGGAACAGAACTTTATAGGGAACTTTATCTTTCATAAAAATGAATAGGTCAATATGAGATAAACGATTGTTACCTCTCTTAAAACAAAAAAAATTTTGAGTTGATTGACCAGCACTTCAATTTCTCGTTATTCAAAGGCAGTATGTGGAGATATAGCTAAAACCAAGCAGAATGCTTGTATCTTTTAGAGGTAGTTTTTCCTTTTGGATGTGATTATATCTTTGGCAAAGAAAGAGGCTACTTGTCTAGCATTCTTTTTTTCACTGTCTGCAAAGGTCATTGTGAAAACGTAGTGGTTAGACATGTTACACGTTGCTTGTGGTATGTAATCCAGGACAAGTTTGGAGAGAGGAGGAAAAAAAAAAAGTGACAGATTGCCATGGAAATAAATGTCCTTATTTTATCCTTTTGCTTCTCTTTCAGTCCCCCCCCTTGTATGAGCTATAGTAATAAACAGAAAAATGCCTGCTGAGAAGAGGCAGTTTTATTACACCCCTTTCTTTGTAATATTTTCCTTCAGTTAACCTAATATGCCTGCGTGTAAAGTATTAAAAAGTGCAGGATGGAGGGAAAGAAAACTAGACAGAGGAATGAAAGGTTTGTTGCTGTCTCAGCACTAGAACACTGTAGCTGAAGGGTGAAATTCAGGCCCCAGTGAGCAGGTTGGACTTCGAATTCACTCCACAAGAAACGAGTTTTCCGGGTCAGTTAGCATCTCGCTTTCTGAAGCCAGTGTGTTCCGAACGAGGGAAAACAACACAGGAAGGGAAGAGGGCAGTTTCTCGGCAACCCAGAACTGACTCATGCTGCCGGCATCATAACTAGAAGTTAGAGCCCTCCAAGGCTCTGTAATTGGGGTGTTTCTCTGATAATCATGACTACTTTCAATCTTTTCCCCATGTCTTTGGGAAATAAATCAAGGAGGATACTATAGTTTATCTGCTTGTCCTGGATAACTTAGTTGCAGTACAGCAGGGTGAACAGAAAGGAATTCTTTCCCATTTTGCCTACGTGAAAGAGATGTTTTTGCCATAGCTTCTGGCAATTCCAGAAAGTGAAACCCTTTGTTCAGAACAAGACGCAGCCAAACAAGACCCTGCACTCAAAACCTTTTATTACATCACACTGGTATAGATAATAAAAACTGTGTAAGATTGGTGCCTAAAGATGGATGCAATAATTGTGTTTGCTTAACAAGTGAATGGTGCAGATGCTTGATTATTTTTTTCCATGACATCTAATTTAATTTACAGAGGTTAAATACTAAAACAGTACAGTTTAAACTGATAAGAATTACAAAACACGAAGCGTTTGGTGACTAAAGCAACATTAAGCTGCATGAGAGTAGTGTAAATATGTTTCTTTTAATTAAAAGATCTGAAAAAAAAATAAACATGCATTGTTTAATTTCCCACTTGTGATGCCCTAAAAGGCACCTTTTTCCATTTCTTTTTTTTTGCTGCTTCACATGTCCAATTGTAGTGTTTTAGGTACTGTTCCAAGAAAATGTGCAAAAATACTTTATCAACCTTATGTGAAGCCAGTCAGACTCTACCGTGTGCTCAGGTTCTCTCCTTGGTAGGGGTGCTTTGTTGGGCTTGGACATCTGTGTTGCATTTAAGTGATTATTTCTTTATTTTTAAAGGGAAGTGATATCACCTTTTAAATGGCCTGTTGGAACTTTTGAAGATCATACCTAGTTTCTTGCCTCTTAATTATGGTGCTGCTTTTTCCAGGGATGGTTTCTGTAAAGCTGGTTTAGAGATGTCTCAGAGCTACTTGACTTCCACTATGAAGAGAAATTAATCATGTCTTTTTGGCAAGAGCACTGGGCAAAGAAGGATCTTGGAATATTGCCGAAAAGATAGTACGTTAAAAAAGCAAAACTCCTCCCTTCCTCATGTTGATGGATGGAGCTATGAATATTTGATATCAGTAAATACTGTGACACCATTCTCACTTTTAGGATGTGGTTAGAGGAGGAAGGAAGGGCCTGTCAGGTAGGCCTCTCTGTTACTTCAGTAAGCTTTTGCTGATGACTGTATCTCATTTCTCTGGAGCTGTAGGACTTATTCTTAGAGGATTTTGTCCCAAAATAAATACTGCAGCGTAAGTTTGGCTGCTTTGACATGTAGAATCATTGCCTCAAAGCAGCCTCCTCTCCGCACCCACAGACTGCACTACTGAGTGGCAATTCTTTGCTTTTCTGCAGACTGAAGGAAGGAGGAATCAGCATTGTGTACGAGGAGGAGGAAGCCTTGGCATTGCTGGCATGGAGAACTTATCCAGGTAGCATTGCCCAAGTGCTGGGTAGTGAAATGGACAGAGGCCAGAGTGGACTATTGTGGATGCAGCACTAGTATCCTGTGATGACAGTATTATTACCTGGTAATATTTAGAACTGAAAAATTTAAACATTTTCATGTTACTGTTAAATTGCCCATTGTTAGTTCAAGCTCATGACTTTATCCTCTTCCTGCTCTAATTAATGAATACTGGCCTTCTGTTGTCACAGGTGCCTGCATACAAATTATTGGGCTATTGTGTGTACCCTCAGGGATGAGGTTGGGAAGGACGAGTAATTGGAAGCTGTATTGTGACTGGCAAAGCAAAGTAGGCATTTATAATGTTAGCAACAGTATACTGGGATATGCTTCACCAAACTAACATGACATGTAGTTGGCTAAAAACGTGGTTAGGCAGGGAGGTGTACCTACAATTCCATGTGTGCTAGATAGAACTGCATTATAATGACATAAAATTATCTATTGCATTTATTACATAGCCACGGTCATGACCAGGCTGTACCGTGAGGCCGAACACACAAGTTAGATAACCTTTGCGTTAGCATCCTGTAGCACTATCAGATAAGCAAATGCTGCTTAGGAGAGAGAGAGAGTGTGAAAGAAACCATGAATATCGCTATGAGTTTGTGACTAAATTTCAGTTCCTTCTGCCACATAAAAGCCATTTACTTAGGTTTTTGCAGTCCCTATTGTTTCTTTTTGTGCCTTTAGAGAAATACCTGAAACCTATTTTGGCTTACACTAATAAATTAGTTGCTCATATTTTGCAGCTAGTCTTGATTCTTACTAGCTGAGCATATCCCTGCATAAAAAGCCATGCTCTTCCTGTTTGAAACTTGCTCAGAACTTGTTCCCTCATTATTTGTATTCAGGAAGTAGATGGTATCAATTAATTTTAAAGATTGGTTGTGCTTGCCCAGTAAGAGTGGACTCTTTTCTCTGTACCTGTAATGCTCTTTGCTTTTTTGTCCAATCCCCAAGTATTTTGGTTCCCTATGACTCCCTCAACCTTACCTTTGATCTTTTTTCTTTGTTGAGATGAAAAGCCAACTGCATTCTTCGTTTCTATAGTGCTCAGTTGGGGTTTTTTGTGTTGTGTTTTTTTTCTTTTTTAATATATCCTTGCATTTAGGTTTACTTTCCTCAATTTTGTCTTGGTAATCTAACCAATTTGCAGAGAAAATGGGATAAATCCTTGCTTTCTGAATTATCCTCCTTACTTCCTCTCTTCATCGTAGTCCATCCTCTTCCTTCACCATTGGCAGCTGCCCAAGTTGTATTTGGCATAAAGTAGTTGAGATTGTGGAGTCTGATTTCAGTCTGCTTCCTTATTAAATAAGTAGTACTGTCCTCCCCCACTGTGGAACGTTTTTCAGTCTGGATGTATTCATGCTACCTTTCTGCCTCACAGAACACCCCTCACACCCCTAGTTCATGGTTCTGTTGCCTTTTTTAATTTTTTTTTTAATGGGAGTCTTTAGCCAGCATAGACACCTGCTTATGTGCTTTTTTTAATTTTTAGTCCCTTGAATTTCTGGAGAATTTAATTAGGAAAAAAGCACCCTCCTTTCAGTCTGAATGCTATGTAGAATTTTAAAAGAATGAAAACTCTGTTTATTTCTGTGAGGGAATAACTTTTTTTTTTTTATTGTGTGTACTTGGATATAATGGATGTAGATTGGTTCAGTTTGTGATGCACAGTCAGCAAATTGATTCTGGCTGATTTAAACCTTTAGAAAAACAAAGCGACCTTGGGGGCAAAAGAGCTGTTTAATCAGATTATCTGTGGATGTGAGGCAGAGAATTTGTGAATGATAGGCAGAACTTCAAAATAAAAGGTGAGGGAAGGAAGGAAAAATGCAGGAAGCCTGTTAAACTGCTGAGCTTTCTTTTTCTCCAGTGCATTCAGCTCAGTGAATTAATTAGATTAAGTCACATCAACCCTGATTGCTGGAAGGACTGAGCAAAGCGTGGAATTTCAGGAGTAGCTTGCATAGCCGAGTTTGGCACTTGCAGGCTACCTATGATTTTTACTATTTTTGTGGTGTGTGTAAATTTAGCTTGCAGTTAAAATATATGTTGAAGAAAAATTCTTAATTCTTTTTTAATAAGAGAAAAGACCTGTGACAACTGACAAAACCCTGCAAAATTCAGCAAGTACTTTGTATTTTTGACATTTACCTATTCGTCAGAAACTTCTAGAAATTCTGTCTTTGTGTAAACAGGAGGAGATCAGATACACTAAGGGACAATTTTTACTCTTCAAAATTTTTCCCTAATCTCTCCTTAAGAAATTATTAAATGCATCTGCCACTTCCCCAAAAACCATTTTAACAGCTTGCAAGAACCACCCCTGCGACCCGTGACCAAGTCCTATGTCTCATTCTGTGCTTTCTACCATCTCTTCTGAGACTCTTCTTTTTTCCTTGTTTTTTTTTCCTTGTTTTCTTCTGCTGCATTATTTTAATTTATATGCTCAATTCCTTGCCACACAGATTATTCCTCCAGCTAGTTCTTGGTGTCTCCTGTTGATTCTGTTATGGTGTCTTTCAACAACTAATCTGTTCTGGTCTGTAACCGTGGCATTCTCATACATGGTGCACTTTCCCCCTCCCTTTACAGGGCTTCCGAGTCCTCCTTTCTCTAGTCCTTTCATGCCAAAGGATTCTAAATCAATAACTTATGCCTAATTAATCCTTACTAAGTGGCTTATTCTATTTTGATCTGAGCAAATGCTGTCCTGTGAATTAGGCCTGAGATTTTCTTGAGTAGTGAAGAGGAAGGGCCACCTTCTTGGTTTGCTGGAGTGTTTTGTTGTTTTACCCACAATCCCACCTCCACACACCCCCCCCCCCCC
>Ga0181612_102892_pt1 | contig 16670 bp, 11 predicted proteins | sample HoacroProtozoa21_FD_119630 | JGI IMG/M metagenome (GOLD analysis project Ga0181612, IMG submission 119630) | Hoatzin crop microbial communities from Cojedes, Venezuel. Combined Assembly of Gp0051906, Gp0051904, Gp0051908
CGCTTGACAGATTTTCCCATTTCTGCGGGTATATAGGAGTAGAAAAGGCTTCAACAGTTGAGGCCTTACACTCTCAAAAAACCTCAGAAAAATGGAAAAGAAAGTCTTCAATCTCATCGTCCTCGACGAAAGCGGCAGCATGTGCTCCATCGAACGCGCAACCGTCAGCGGACTCAACGAAACCATCCAAACCATCAAGAGCGCGCAGCAGAAACACCCTGAACAGCAGCACTTTGTGTCGCTCATGTCGTTCAACAGCGAAGGCCGAAAGTATCACTACGACCTGACGCCCGCCGACAAAATCCAAACCTTCGACGGCCGCGACTACGAACCCTCCGCCTGCACGCCGCTCTACGACGCCATCGGCTGCGGCATCGCCCGCCTGCGCCGCCAGACCACGCCCGACGACCAAGTGCTCGTCACTATCATCACCGACGGCCTCGAAAACGACTCGCACGAGTACACCTTCAAAGACATCACCGCCCTCATCGACACGATGAAAGCCCGCGGCTGGATGGTCACTTATATCGGCGCGAACCACGACGTGCTCAAAACCGCCGCCGAAATGCACATCGACAACAGCCTGCAGTTCGACGCCTGCGAAGAAGGCGTGGTCGAAATGATGCGCGAAGACCGCGAGGCACGCATGGCCCTCTACGACTGCGCCTGCCGGCTCGAAAGCCCGACTGCCGTGATGAACGAAATCGGCAAAAACTTCTTCCGCACCAAGAAAGGCAAGAAAAAATAATTATCAAGTGACAAGAGACAAGGGACAAGTGACAAGTAGGCTTCGCCTGCCGCGGCTTGCGCCAGCCACTTGTCACCTGTCACTTGTCACTTGTCACTTAAAAAAACTCAACTGTCAACTGATGAATCAGGTGATTTCCTCCACCATCACGCGGCTCAAGCCCGCCCTGTCGGCGCTCAGCGATGTCGAAATCGTCGAAGCCCTGAGCGACGACGAAAGCGCCGGCGACGCCCTCTTCTACCTGCTCTACGAACGCTATCGGCCCATGCTGCGCAAACTCTTCGGCGGCTCCAAAACGTCGTGGGACTTCGACGATTTCATGCTCGAACTCTACTGCAAACTCTTCGACGACCACTGCGCCGACCTGCGACGCTTCAACCCCAAGCGCGCCAAGCTCAGCACCTACCTCTACACCATCGCGCGCAACTTGCTCGCCAACCTCGCGAAACGCGAAGAGCCCATGCTCAACGTGCCCCTCGACCAATGCGACCTCGCCGGCACCGACGCACACGACGTGATGGTGCTCATGGATGCCATCAACACCTACCCCAAACCCGATGCGCGCTACGTGCTCCGCAAAACCGTGGAAGGCTATAAAAGCAAGGAAATCGCCGACATGCTCACCTCGCTCCACCACGAAGACGGCTCACTCGCACCCAATGAAACGCGCACGGAAGCCTATGTGAACACCCTGCGCAGCCGCGCACTCCGCGAAATCCGACTCAGCCTCATCGCCGAACAAGCCGACGACTGGAAACACAGCGCAGCCGAGCGGATGCGCAAAGAAGAAAGCCGATGGCCGGACAGCGAACTCATGGAATTCAAAGTACGCCGCAGCGAACGGACCTTCGAACCCGAAATTCCCGTCGCAGCCCCCACGCCCGCAGCCGAGTACGTCGGCAATCCCTTCGTCGACGGGCTCCTTTCGCTGCTGCGCGAGATGCGCGCCGCCTGAGCCGCCTCGCCCCGCGCGAAGCCCACAAAGAAAGCGTCCTGCCAAGCCACTCGGACAAAGCAGGACGCCTTCATTTTGCGCGCACGCGGCACGCCGTGCTCGAAGCGGGACTCGAACCCGCACAGCCATTACTGGCCAAAGGATTTTAAGTCCTTCGTGTCTACCATTCCACCATTCGAGCAGAGGAGAGCCCTCTTGATTTGCGAAAAAAAAAATTCTAGTTTGAAGCACGATTACGGAATCTCGAGGACCCTCCGGCCTGCAAAAATACTGCAAGCCGCGCGAAGCCACAAATTTTCGGCCAAATTATCCGCAAAAAATGTGCGCGCACGCCATTTTATCCTCATAAAAATGTAGGTTTCGGCCCAAATTACCCTCATAAAAGTGTGGTTTTCGCCCCGAAATACCCTCCTGAAAATGTAATTCCGGCTCGTTTTCGCCTGTCGCCATCAGCAAACTGACGGCAGGACTTCGAAAATTTGAGAAAAAATTCGCCAAATGTTTGGCAGATTTATTTGTTTGTCCTAATTTTGCCTTGCAAACAAACGAGAACGACTATGAAAATTCAAACCAAACGCGTTTACGAAGCGGCCGAGGCGGCCGACGGGTTGCGCTGCCTTGTCGATGCCCTCTGGCCGCGCGGCATCAAGAAGTCCGACCTCGCCTGCGACCAATGGGTGCGCACGCTCTCGCCCTCGCCCGCCCTGCGCCGCCTGCTCCACGCCGACCCTGCCGCCAACTTCGCCGCCTTCCGCACTGCCTACCTCGCCGAACTCGCCGCCAACGCCGCCCTGCCGCAGTTCGCCGCCGAAGTCGCGGCTGCCGCGCCGCCCGCCCTCACCCTGCTCTACGCCTTTCGCGACACCGACCACAACCACGCCCGCGTGCTCGCCGAAGCCCTCGCGCCCCTGCTCGCTTGAGAGCCGCAAGCGCATTTGAAAGCGCGCGAAGCGCGCGCCCGTCCCTAAGATGGCCGCCGGACACGCCAAATCACACCAACAAACTCTAAAATTATAGGCTATAATTGGAAAATTATAGCCTATAATTTTAGAAAAGCAGCGCAGCAAAAGATTTTTTCAAGGCTTGGTTTGAAATTTTCGAGCCTTGCTTTCAGTTTTTCGAGCGTTGTTCCCAAATTTTCGACTCCGCGCCCCAATTTTCCGAGCGTTCGCACGCAAAAAAGGTTCGAAGCCCAACATTTTTGGAGCCTCGGACCCTTTTTTTGCCGGCTCGGAAATCTTAAATAATCCTAACGCGCGACCCGTTCTTTCCTAATTTTTCGCAAAAAAACGCACAAAAACACCCCCGCAAGCGATGTGGCTTGCGGGGGTGCTTTGGATGAGCGAGGCGATGCTCGCGTCGGCTTAAACGATATTGAAATCGTCGCCAAAGACGCGGTCGCGATATTCGTCGATGTCGCCCACGATGATGTTTTCGAACTCGCGCAGACCGGTGCCGGCGGGGATGAGGTGTCCGCAGATTACGTTCTCCTTCATGCCCTCGAGGCGGTCCACCTTGCCGCTGATGGCGGCGTCGTTGAGCACCTTGGTGGTCTCTTGGAACGAGGCGGCCGACATGAAGCTCTTGGTCTGGAGCGCGGCGCGCGTGATGCCTTGCAGGATTTGCGTGCTCGTGGCGGGCATGGCGTCGCGGGTTTGAACCTGTTTGAGGTCGCGGCGCTTGAGTTGGGAGTTCTCATCGCGCAGTTTGCGGGCGGTGACAATCATACCTTTCTTCATGGTCTCGCTGTCGCCGGCATCGACGACGACTTTCTTGCCCCAGATGCGGTCGTTTTCTTCGGCAAAATCGAGGCGGTCGACGAGTTGTTCCTCGAGGAAGTTGGTGTCGCCCGGGTCGTTGATTTGGACCTTGCGCATCATCTGACGCACGATGACTTCGAAGTGTTTGTCGTTGATTTGCACACCTTGGAGGCGGTAAACGTCTTGCACTTCGTTCACGATGTACTCTTGCACGGCCGTGGGGCCCTTGATGGCGAGGATGTCGGCGGGGGTGATGGCACCGTCGGAGAGAGGTTCGCCGGCGCGCACGTAGTCGTTCTCTTGCACAAGGATTTGCTTGGACAGGGGCACGAGGTATTTCTTCACTTCGCCGAGTTTGGAGCGGACTTCGATTTCGCGGTTGCCGCGTTTCACGGGACCCATGATTACTTCGCCGTCGATTTCGGTGACCACGGCGGGGTTGGACGGGTTGCGTGCCTCGAAGAGTTCGGTGACGCGGGGCAGACCGCCCGTGATGTCGCCTGCGCGGTTGGTTGCGCGCGGAATCTTGACGAGGATGTCGCCGGCTGCGAGTTGGTCGCCGTCGTTGACCACGAGGTGGCCGCCGATGGGGAAGTTGTAGGAGCGAACGACGTTGCCGTCGGCATCGATGATGTCGCAGGTGGGCACGAGGTTCTTCTTTTCGCGCGTTTCGGTGATAATGCGCTCCTCGAGTCCGGAAGCGTCGTCGCGGTCGACGCGGTAGGTGACGCCTTCGATTACGTCGTGGAACTTGACCTTACCGGCGCTCTCGGTGACGATGACTGCGTTGAAGGGGTCCCACTTGGCGATGACGGTGCCTTTTTCGACGTTCACCTTGTCGCCCACGAAGAGCTGCGAGCCGTAGGGCACGTTCTGCGTGGCGAGCACGATGTTGGTCTTGACGTCGATGAAGCGCACTTCGGCGAGACGTCCGGTGACCACCTTGGCAGCGGCGCCGTCGGGCAGCACGACATCGACCGTGCGGAGCTCTTCGAACTCAACGCGGCAGTCTTGCTTGGCCACGATGGTGGCGTTGGCGGCAGCATTACCGGCCACACCGCCGGCGTGGAACGTACGGAGGGTGAGCTGCGTACCCGGCTCGCCGATGGACTGTGCAGCGATGACGCCGACGGCTTCGCCCTTTTGCACCATCTTGGCGGTGGCGAGGTTGCGGCCGTAGCACTTCATACAAACGCCGTGCTTGCTCTCGCAGGTGAGGACGGAGCGAATTTCGACGCTCTCGATGGGCGATGCCTCGATTTCGGCTGCGATGGGCTCGGTGATTTCTTCGCCGGCGGCCACGATAATCTTGCCCGTGTTGGGATGGATGATGTCGTGGACGGAGACGCGTCCGAGAATGCGTTCGGAGAGCGATGCTACGACCTGGTCGCCGTCTTTGAGGGCGGTGCAAACGAGGCCGCGCAGGGTGCCGCAGTCTTCTTCGGTGATGATGACGTCGTGCGACACGTCGACAAGGCGGCGGGTCAAGTAGCCGGCGTCGGCCGTCTTGAGGGCGGTGTCGGCCAGACCCTTGCGGGCGCCGTGGGTGGAGATGAAGTATTCGAGCACCGACATACCCTCCTTGAAGTTGGAGAGAATCGGGTTTTCAATAATCTGATTGCCTTCGGCGCCGGCCTTTTGGGGCTTCGCCATAAGGCCACGCATACCGGCCAACTGGGCAATCTGGTCGGCCGAGCCACGGGCGCCGGAGTCGAGCATCATGAAGACGGCGTTGAAGCCTTGGTCGGCCTCGGTCATCTGCTTCATGAGCGTCTTTTTGAGGTCGGTGTTTGCGTGGGTCCACGTGTCGATGACCTGATTGTAGCGCTCGGTGTCGGAGATGAAGCCCATGTTGTAGTTGGCGGTGATTTCGTCTACTTCTTCATTGCCTTTCTTCACGATTTCTTCCTTCTCTTTCGGGATGATGATGTCGTTGAGGTTGAAGGAGAGGCCGCCTTCGTAGGACTTGCGGTAGCCGAGGTTCTTGATGCCGTCGAGGAATTCGCAGGCGCGGGCCATGCCGACGGTTTTGATGACGCGGGTGATGATGTCGCGCAAGGATTTCTTCGAGATGATGCCGTTGAAATAGCCTACCTCGCGCGGAATGAGTTGGTTCACGATGATGCGGCCGACGGAGGTCTCGACGAGTTTCTTCACGATGGTGCCGTTTTCGTCGAGGTCTTCAACGAGCACGTTTACGGGGGCGTGCACGTCGACGCGGCGCTCGTTGTAGGCGATGAGTGCCTCTTCGGGACCGTAGAACGTGAAGCCTTCGCCCTTGGCGCCCTTGCGCAGTTTGGTGATGTAATAGAGGCCGAGCACCATGTCCTGCGAGGGCACCGTGATGGGCGCACCGTTGGCGGGATTGAGGATGTTGTGGCTCTGGAGCATCAGGATTTGAGCCTCCATGATGGCCTCATTGCTCAGGGGGAGGTGTACGGCCATCTGGTCGCCGTCGAAGTCGGCATTGAAGGCCGTACATGCGAGCGGGTGGAGCTGGATGGCTTTGCCTTCGATGAGTTTGGGCTGGAAGGCTTGGATACCGAGGCGGTGAAGCGTCGGGGCGCGGTTGAGGAGCACGGGGTGGCCGCGCATCACATATTCAAGAATGTCCCAGATTTGCGGGTCTTTGCGATCGACCATGCGCTTGGCGCTCTTCACAGTCTTCACGATGCCGCGCTCGATGAGCTTGCGGATGATGAACGGCTTGTAGAGCTCGGCGGCCATGAGTTTGGGCAGACCGCACTCGCCCATCTTGAGTTCGGGACCTACGACGATGACGGAACGTGCGGAGTAGTCAACGCGCTTACCGAGGAGGTTTTGACGGAAACGTCCCTGCTTGCCCTTGAGCGAATCGGAGAGCGACTTGAGGGTGTGGTTGCTTTCGCTCTTCACGGCGCTGCTCTTGCGCGAATTGTCGAAGAGGCTGTCGCAGGCTTCTTGGAGCATACGCTTTTCATTGCGCAGAATCACATCGGGCGCCTTGATGGCGATGAGTCGCTTGAGGCGGTTGTTGCGAATGAGCACGCGGCGATAGAGGTCGTTGAGGTCGCTGGTGGCGAAGCGGCCGCCATCGAGGGGCACGAGCGGACGAAGGTCGGGCGGAATGACGGGGATGATGTTCATCACCATCCATTCGGGCTTGTTGATGTCCTTGCTCTTGCGGAAGGCCTCTACGACTTGCAGGCGCTTGAGGGCTTCGGTGCGGCGCTGCTGGGAGGTGTCGGTGTGGGCACGGTCGCGCAGGTCGTAGCTCAGTTGGTCGAGGTCAATGCGACGCAGCAGGTCTTGCACGGCCTCGGCGCCCATCTTGGCGATGAACTTGTCGGGGTCGCTGTCGTCGAGGTATTGATTTTCCTTCGGAAGCTTTTTGAGCAGGTCGAAGTACTCGTCTTCGGTGAGCAATTGGTTTTGGGTGACGGGATTATCGCCCTTTCCGAGCACGCCCGGCTGAATCACGACGTAGCGCTCGTAGTAGATGACGGCGTCGAGGTTTTTGGTGGGCATGCCGAGCAGGTAGCCCATCTTGTTGGGCAGGGAGCGGAAGTACCAGATGTGTGCGATGGGCACGACGAGCTGGATGTGTCCGGCGCGTTCGCGGCGCACTTTGCGTTCGGTCACTTCGACGCCGCAGCGGTCGCAGACGATGCCTTTGTAGCGAATGCGCTTGTACTTGCCGCAATAGCACTCGTAGTCCTTGGTGGGGCCGAAAATGCGTTCGCAGAAGAGGCCGTCGCGCTCGGGCTTATAGGTGCGATAGTTGATGGTTTCGGGTTTGAGCACTTCGCCGTAGGAGTTCGACTGAATCTCTTCGGGCGAGGCAAGTCCGATGGTGATTTTCGTGAAATTGCTCTTTATCTTGCTGTCTCTCTTGAATGCCATATCTGTGTGGGAAATAGATGTGTGGTTGGAGGATGGGAATTAGTCGAGCTTGATGCTGAGGCCGAGGCCGCGCAATTCGTGAAGCAGGACGTTGAGAGATTCGGGGATGCCGGGGGTGGGCATGGGGTCGCCCTTCACGATGGCCTCGTAGGCCTTGGCGCGTCCTTCGACATCGTCGGACTTGATGGTGAGGATTTCTTGGAGCACGTGGGAAGCGCCGAAGGCTTCGATGGCCCAGACTTCCATTTCACCGAAACGCTGACCGCCGAACTTGGCCTTACCGCCGAGGGGCTGCTGGGTGATGAGGGAGTACGGGCCGATGGAGCGAGCGTGCATCTTGTCTTCCACCATGTGGCCGAGCTTGAGCATATAGGTGACGCCGACGGTGGCTTGTTGGTCGAACGGTTCGCCCGTTTCGCCGTCGTAGAGCTGCGTGGAGCAGTAGGGCGGCAGACCGGCCTTGTCGGTCCATTCTTGCAGGTCTTCGAGTTTGGCACCGTCGAAGATGGGGGTGGCAAACTTCACGCCGAGTTTTTGTCCGGCAGCGCCGAGCACGGCTTCGAAAATCTGGCCGAGGTTCATACGCGAGGGCACACCCAGCGGGTTGAGCACGATGTCCACGGGACGGCCGTCGGCAAGGAACGGCATGTCTTCTTGGCGCACCACTTTCGACACGATGCCCTTGTTGCCGTGGCGGCCGGCCATCTTGTCGCCCACGCCAATCTTGCGCTTCTTGGCCACATAGACCTTGGCCATCTGGATGATGCCGGAGGGCAGTTCGTCGCCGATGGTGATGGCGTTCTTTTGGCGTTTGTTGGTGGCGTCGAGTTCGTTGAACTTGTGCAGATAGTTCAGAATGGTTTGGCAAACGAGCTCGTTGGTGTGAGCGTCGGTCGTCCAAGTGCACATCTGAATGGAAGTGTAATCGATTTCCTTGAGGAACTCTTTGGTGATTTTGGCGCCTTTGGCAATCACTTCGAGGCCGGTGGTGTCTTGCACGCTCTGCATGCGCTTGCCTTCGAGCAGGTGCATCAGTTTGTCGGCGAGCAGGTCTTTGAGGGCTTCGGTTTCTTCGTCGTAGAGCTTGTCGATTTCTTCGAGTTTCAGCTTGTCGGCGTTCTTCGAAGCGCGATTTTTCTGGGCCTTGGCAAAGAGTTGGCGACCAATCACGACGCCGGTGAGCGACGGGTCGGCCTTGAGCGAAGCGTCTTTCACGTCGCCGGCCTTGTCGCCGAAGATGGCGCGCAGCAGCTTCTCCTCGGGCGTGGGGTCGGTCTCACCCTTCGGCGTGATTTTGCCGATGAGGATGTCGCCGGGCACCACGCGGGCACCGATGCGGATGATACCGTTCTCGTCGAGGTCTTTGGTGGTGTCTTCGCTCACGTTGGGGATGTCGTTGGTGAACTCTTCCATGCCGCGCTTGGTTTCGCGCACTTCGAGGGAGAATTCGTCGACGTGAACGCTGGTGAGGATGTCTTCGCGAACCACGCGCTCGTTGAGCACGATGGCGTCTTCGTAGTTGTATCCCTTCCACGGCATGTAGGCCACGAGCAGGTTGCGGCCGAGGGCGAGTTCGCCGTTCTCGGTGGCGTAGCCTTCGGTCAGGATTTGGCCTTTCTCAACGCGCTGTCCGGCTTCGCAAATGGGGCGAAGGTCGAACACCATGCTCTGGTTGGTGCGGCGGAACTTGGGAATGTGGTATTCTTTGACGGCGGGTTCGAAGGAGACGTACTCTTCTTCTTCCGTGCGGTCGTATTTGATGCGGATGGTGGTGGCATCGACAAATTCAACGACGCCGGCGCCTTCGGCCGTAATCATTGTGCGGGAATCGACGCAGACTTGGCGTTCCAGACCGGTGCCCACGATGGGGGCTTCGGAGCGAATGAGGGGCACGGCCTGGCGCATCATGTTCGAACCCATGAGTGCGCGGTGGGCGTCGTCGTGTTCCAAGAAGGGGATGAGCGAGGCGGCGATGGAGGCAATCTGCTGCGGGGCCACGTCCATCAGGTTCACCATCGAGGGCGGCACAACGGGATAGTCGGCGTCTTGGCGGCACTTCACCTTAGTGCGAATGAAGGTGCCATCGGGGCGCAGCGGCGCATTGCCTTGGCCGATGATTTGGCCCTCTTCTTCTTCGGCGGTCAGATAGACTACGTGGTCGTTGTCCAAGTCCACGCGCTCGTCTTCCACCTTGCGATAGGGGGTCTCGATAAAGCCGAGGTGATTGATTTTGGCATAAACGCAGAGCGACGAAATCAGACCGATGTTCGGGCCTTCGGGCGACTCAATCGGGCAGAGGCGGCCGTAGTGCGTATAGTGAACGTCGCGCACTTCGAAGCCGGCGCGTTCGCGCGACAGACCGCCGGGGCCGAGGGCCGACAGACGGCGCTTGTGCGTGATTTCGGCCAGCGGGTTGGTCTGGTCCATGAACTGCGACAACTGGTTGGTGCCGAAGAACGAGTTGATGACGGAAGAAATGGTCTTCGCATTAATCAAATCGGTGGGGCGGAACACTTCGTTGTCGCGCACATTCATGCGTTCGCGGATGGTGCGGGCCATACGCGTCAGGCCGATGTTGAACTGGTTGGCCAGCTGCTCACCCACGGTGCGTACGCGGCGGTTGCTCAGGTGGTCGATATCATCGACGGCGGCCTTGGAGTTCACCAGTTCGACCAGATATTTGATGATGGCGATGATGTCTTCGCGGGTCAAAACGCGCACGTTGGCGTCGGTCGTGAGGCCGAGTTTGCGGTTCATGCGGTAGCGTCCCACCTCGCCGAGGTCGTAGCGCTTGTCGGAGAAGAAGATGTTGTTGAAGGCCTCGCGGGCGCTGTTGTCGTCGGCGGGGTCGGCGTTGCGCATCAGTTTGTAGATGTGGTCGATGGCTTCTTTCTCGGAGTTGCTGGGGTCCTTCTGCAGCGTGTTGAAGATGATGCTGTAGTCGGTGCTCACGCTGCCGTCGGCGGTGGCATGGTGCACCATCACGGTCTTGGCGCTGCTCTCGAGGATGAGGGCAATCACGTCGTCGGTGAGCTCGGTTTCGCGCTTCACGATGACTTCGCTGCGCTCCAAGGGCACCACTTCGCCGGTCTCTTCGTCCACGAAGTCTTCCACCCACGTCTTGAGCACGTTGGCGGCGAGCTTGCGGCCTTTCATCTTGGTCAGCGCGCTCTTGTTCACCTTCACTTCTTCGGCGAGGTCGAAGATTTGCAGAATGTCTTTGTCGGTTTCGTAGCCCATGGCGCGCAAGAGGGTGGTGACGGGCAACTTCTTCTTGCGGTCGATGTAGGCGTACATCACGCGGTTGATGTCGGTGGCAAATTCAATCCACGAGCCCTTGAACGGGATAATGCGCGCGCTGTAGAGCGGGCTGCCGTTGGAGTGGACGGACGAGCCGAAGAACACGCCCGGCGAGCGGTGCAGCTGCGAAACCACAACGCGTTCGGCGCCGTTGATGATGAACGTGCCGTTGTCGGTCATGTAGGGGATGGTGCTCAGATAGACGGTCTGAATCACGGTCTCAAAGTCTTCGTGGTCGGGGTCGGTGCACGAGAGTTTGAGTTTGGCCTTGAGGGGCACGCTGTAGGTCAGACCGCGCTCGAGACATTCCTCTATCGAGTAGCGCGGCGTGTCGATGTTGTAGTCGAGAAACTCCAACAGGAAGTTGTTGCGCGTGTCGCTGATAGGGAAGTTTTCGGCGAATACTTTGTACAAGCCGTCGTTCTTGCGCTTCTCGGCGGGCGTGTCGAGCTGGAAAAATTCGTGGAACGATTTCAGCTGCACGTCCAAGAAGTCGGAATAGGGCATCGGATTATGCACGGAGGCAAAATTGACGCGGTTGTTGATTACTTTCGACATTCTTTTGTTGGTTGTATGTATATATTATTGTGTGTTTTCTTCTCGTTTTCTCTCTTCGGAGGTGTCCCCTTCGGCTGCCCCCTGTTGGCGGGCGATTCCAATGGCTTGGAATTTCGCGTTCGAGATTTTTCCCTTTCCCGATTTTTTGTGTATTTTTGCGTCCTTGCTCACGTGCGCTCCGCCCAGTGTTCATCGGGCTTTTGCGCGGCTCTCGAACGGTGATTCGGAGACTTGGCAGGCAAAGACACAAAAAGGTTAAGAACCCTCCACCGGAGGACTCTTAACCCCCGCCCCTTTCAAGGCGGTGTTTGTGTATAAGGGAGTGGTGTTTAAGCGAGTTCTACCTCGGCACCTACCTCTTCGAGGGCTTTCTTCAGTGCTTCGGCTTCTTCTTTGGCCACGCCTTCTTTCAGCTTGCTGGGAGCACCGTCAACGAGGTCTTTTGCTTCCTTCAAGCCCAGACCGCAAGATTCCTTCACGGCCTTCACAACTTGCAACTTGCTGGCACCGGCGCTCTTGAGAACGACGTCGAACGAGGTCTTCTCTTCGGCTGCGGCGGCTTCGCCACCGGCGGCGGGACCTGCGGCAACTGCAACAGCTGCGGCGGCGGGTTCGATACCATACTCGTCCTTCAGGACGGTTGCCAATTCATTTACTTCTTTTACTGTCAAGTTTACCAACTGTTCAGCAATAGCTTTAATGTCTGCCATTTTTGTTTAATTTTTTTGTATTTGTGTTTGTTTCTTTTGCTTGGTTCTCGACGCTACGCCGAGAGTTTGAGGGTGTTTTTATTCTGCGCGTTCGCCAAGGGTCTTAAGCACACCGTGAATGGTCTGGCCACCGCTTTGCAGGGCGGAGATGACATTCTTGGCAGGGCTCTGGAGCAGGGCGATGATGTCGCCGATGACTTCGTTCTTGCTCTTGATGGCGCACAACGCGTCGAGATTGTCGGCGCCTACGTAGAAGCTTTCTTCGGCGTAAGCGGCCTTGAGGGCGGGGATGCCGGTCTTCTTGCCTTCCTGCTTGATGAGCTTGGCGGGCACGTTGGCCGTTTCGCAGAAGAAGACGGCGGTCGAGCCTTTCAGGCTTTCATACAGGGGCGAGTAGTCCAGTTCGGCAGCTTCGAAGGCCTTGTGCAAGAGGGTGTTTTTCACAACCACCATCTTGATTTGGGCACCGAAGCACTTACGTCTCAAATCGCTGGTGTCGGCGGCGTTCAGGCCGTTCACGTCAACCAGATAGAAGTGAGGATATTGCTTGAGTTGTTCGCCAAGTCGTTCGATTACGACGGCTTTATCTTCCTTTCTCATGATTCAATTTCGTTTTAAGCTTCTTCGATAGATTTGGGATCTACTTTCACGCCCTTGCTCATGGTCGAGGAGAGATAGATACTCTTGATGTAAGTGCCTTTCGCAGCGGCGGGTTTGAGTTTGTTGATGGTTGCAAGAAACTCTTTGGCATTGCCCACAATCTGGTCGGCGGTGAAGCTCACCTTGCCAATCGATGTGTGTACGATGCCGGCCTTGTCCACTTTGAAGTCGATTTTGCCTTGCTTTACTTCGCGAACGGCCTTTTCGGGCTCCATCGTCACGGTGCCGCTCTTGGGGTTAGGCATCAAGCCACGCGGACCGAGCACACGGCCCAGGGCGCCGATTTTACCCATGATGGAGGGCATGGTGATGATGACGTCAACGTCGGTCCATCCGCCTTTAATCTTGTCGATGTACTCGTCGAGTCCAACATAGTCTGCACCGGCCTCCTTTGCGGCTTCCTCCTTGTCGGGGGTGCAAAGGCAGAGCACGCGCACCGTCTTGCCTGTGCCGTTGGGCAGAGAGACCACGCCGCGCACCATTTGATTGGCCTTGCGCGGGTCAACGCCCAAGCGGACGTCGATGTCGAGCGAAGCGTCAAACTTCGTCGTCGTGATTTCTTTCACCAATTCGGCTGCTTCGCGGAGCGTGTAGGCCTTCCCTGCTTCAACTTTGTCGGCAACGGCTTTCTGATTTTTTGTCAGTTTACTCATTTTTCTCTAAAATTGAAGGTTTATTTGCCAGGGAAGTCGCCTTTCACAGTAATTCCCATACTGCGGGCTGTACCGGCCACCAGACGCATGGCCGACTCTACCGTGAAGCAGTTCAGGTCGGGCATTTTGTCTTCGGCGATTGCACGCACTTGGTCCCAAGTGACGGCAGCCACCTTCTGGCGGTTGGGCTGTGCAGAACCACTCTTCTTTTTGGCAGCTTCGAGCAGTTGGATTGCCACAGGAGGAGTCTTCACGATGAACGTGAACGACTTGTCGGTGAAATAGGTGATTACCACAGGCAACACCTTGCCGGCTTTCTCCTGAGTTCTGGCATTGAACTGCTTGCAGAAATCCATAATGTTGATACCCTTGGCACCCAGAGCAGGGCCTACGGGAGGCGATGGATTGGCTGCGCCGCCTTTAATCTGTAGTTTGATTATACCAGCAACTTCTTTAGCCATTGTTTGATGATTTTTTTGTATTTTTGTAAACTTTTTTGAGCGAGACGCAAGGCCCGTAACAATGCCTTATTCTCTCTCAACTTGCATAAAACCGAGGTCCACGCCCGTACTGCGGCCAAAGACCTTCACGGTCACCGTCACCTTCTTGCGGTCTTGGTCGATTTTCTCGACCTGTCCGCTGAAGCCGGTGAAAGGACCGTCCGTCACCTTCACGGAGTCGCCTACGTTGAACGGAACGAACATTTCTTCGCTGTCCTCGTTCAATTCTTCGGCTTTGTTCAAGATGCGATTCACTTCTTCTTGTCGGATGGCCTCGGGCTGCGTCGTGTTGGGCAGGAACCCGAGCACGTTGGGCGTGAAGCGCAGCGTGTGCGTCACGTCGCCGTCGAGGCTGGCCTCCACCAACACATAGCCCGGCATCGAGTTGCGCTCTTTCACGATGCGCTTCCCGTTGCGATTTGTCTGCACTTTCTCGGTGGGAATCACGACTTGGGCGACTTTTCCATTGTAGTGACCTTTTGCGATTTCGGTCTCAATGTACTCTTTCACCTTTGCCTCTTTCCCGCTGATGGCGCGCAGGACGTACCAAGACATGTTTGCTGCCATAGGTTTCTTCGTAGAGCTTTGCGTTAGAGGGAATATACCAACTTCAGAAGATTATCGAACACTTGGTCCATGCAGAACACAATCAGCGCTATCACAATGGAAGCGGTCAGTACGACGATGGCGCTGTGAGTGAGTTCTTTGCGCGAAGGCCACGTGGTTTTGTGAGCTAATTCTTCGTAGCAGTCTTTGCAATATTTTACGATTTTTTTGAACATATCGTATTTTTTCGTATTTTTGTGCACGGGAAGAGAGGCTCGAACTCCCGACTTTCGGTTTTGGAGACCGACGTTCTACCAACTGAACTATTCCCGTAGGGTAGATTAGGCTCTCACCATGAGAGCGGGAGCCTAATCTGAAGAAATGTTTAACCTTTAAATCCTTATGGTATGCGAAGGAATTAGTCTTCGTAAACCTCGGTGATCTGGCCGGAACCTACCGTGCGGCCGCCTTCACGGATGGCGAAGGTAAGACCTACGTTGAGGGCTACCGGATAGATGAGGTCGACGGTGATTTCTACGTTGTCGCCCGGCATTACCATTTCGATGCCTTCGGGCAGGTGGATTTCACCCGTGCAGTCCATCGTGCGGAGATAGAACTGAGGACGATACTTGTTGCCGAACGGAGTGTGACGGCCGCCCTCTTCCTTCTTCAATACGTAGATGGAAGCCTTGAACTTGCTGTGGGGCTTGATGGCACCCGGGTGGGTGATTACCATACCGCGCTTGATTTCGGTCTTATCGATACCGCGGAGCAGCAGACCTACGTTGTCGCCGGCTTCGCCAAGGTCGAGAATCTTGCGGAACATTTCAACGCCGGTCACAACCGACTTCTTGTCTTCGCCAAGGCCGAGGATTTGAACGTCGTCGCCCACCTTCACTACGCCGGTTTCGATACGACCCGTTGCTACGGTGCCGCGGCCGGTGATGGAGAATACGTCCTCAACAGGCATCAAGAAGGGCTTGTCGGTGTCGCGAACGGGCTCTTGAATCCACTCGTCAACGGCGTTCATGAGCTCCATTACGCTGGCTTCCCACTTCGGGTCGCCGTTCAGGGCGCCAAGGGCAGAACCGCGGATGATGGGGGTGTCCTCTTCGAACTCATACTGAGCGAGAAGTTCACGCATTTCCATCTCAACGAGTTCGAGCATTTCCTCGTCGTCCACCATATCGCACTTGTTCAAGAACACTACCAAGCGGGGCACGTTCACCTGACGGGCGAGAAGGATGTGTTCGCGCGTCTGGGGCATCGGGCCGTCGGTGGCAGCTACAACGATGATGGCACCGTCCATCTGGGCAGCACCCGTCACCATGTTCTTCACGTAGTCGGCGTGACCCGGGCAGTCAACGTGTGCGTAGTGACGCTTAGCGGTCTCATACTCAACGTGAGCAGTGTTAATCGTAATACCGCGCTCCTTTTCTTCGGGAGCATTGTCAATCTGGTCGAAGCTCTTCACTTCCGACAGACCCTGCTTTGCAAGCACCGTCGTAATGGCGGCGGTAAGGGTCGTCTTACCGTGGTCCACGTGACCGATCGTACCAATGTTTACGTGCGGTTTAGTTCTCTCAAAATGTTCTTTTGCCATATCTGTAAATAATAAATTAGAATGAGTAGCGTTTTAATTGCGCCAACAATGCCCCGCCGACACTTCGCCGACCGGACACCGCATGGCAGTGGAGCTGTTAGCGAGATTTGAACTCGCGACCTCTTCCTTACCAAGGAAGTGCTCTACCACTGAGCTATAACAGCATTTTCTTCTTTGAGCGGAAAACGGGACTCGGACCCGCGACCCCCAGCTTGGAAGGCTAGTGCTCTACCAACTGAGCTATTTCCGCTTCCCTTTTGCAGACCGCCTTGCAGCGACCCGCTTGGAGTGTGGGCGAAGATGGATTCGAACCACCGAAGGTATAAACCAGCAGATTTACAGTCTGCCCCATTTGGCCACTCTGGTATTCGCCCGTGCTTATTCAAAGCCCTGCATTCGAGACTCAAGCGCGCCCTCGCGTTTCAGTCGCTTCTGAACTTAGAGCGTCTCTCAAAGCGGGTGCAAAGGTAGTGATTATATTTTACACACAAAACTTTTTTCCATTTTTTTTGCTTTTTCATTTCAAACTCTCTCACTTTCTACCCTCTTCCCCACCCTCCAAACGCCTAAAACGTCTCCAAAACCCACTCTCCCATCCCTCAAAAAACCTGCCCGCAGCCTCCAAAAATCCGTTTGCCGGCTTCAAAAATTCATTTGCCGTCTCCAAATTTCAGAATGCTGCGGGACAAAAAACAAATTTGTGACTATAATTTAAAAATTTGTGCCTATAATTTTAAAATTACAGGCTATAATTTTTAAATTATAGTCACAAATTTATTTTCCCCAGCCTGTAAC
>Ga0181612_132125_pt1 | contig 16669 bp, 8 predicted proteins | sample HoacroProtozoa21_FD_119630 | JGI IMG/M metagenome (GOLD analysis project Ga0181612, IMG submission 119630) | Hoatzin crop microbial communities from Cojedes, Venezuel. Combined Assembly of Gp0051906, Gp0051904, Gp0051908
AGCCATTACTCCTTGTCCTGTCACAACAGGCCTCGCTATAAAGATTGTCCCCATCCTTCCTGTAGGTCCCTTCAGGTACTGGAAGGCTGCTATAAGGTCTCCCGGCAGCATTCTCTTCTCCAGGCTGAACAGCCCCATCTCTCTCAGCCTGTCCTCGTAGGAGAGGTGGTCCAGCCTTTGCATGATTTCTGTGGCCCCCAAGGGTTAGCCTTGAGACCTTCTGCTGTCTCCAGATAAAATAAACTGTATCTGACAGAGGTTTATCTAACCTCTCCTTACACACTGTAATGACGCTGAAGCCTTAGCTTCTCCACACAATCTCTTCCAGTATTTAACTCTCTTCCAAGCAGAAAGTATTCTTCCAGAGTGTAGTTTACATCTCTCCTGCTTTTGACTTGATTTCTTCCTCTTCTGTTCTCAGTATGGGTAGATAATGGCTAATTGTGCTGTTACTTTTAACTTTTTTAGAAGACTTGTCCCCTTCTCCACACTATCATCCCAGTTCTCTCAGTCCTTTCTTTGATAATGCTTCACTCGCCTCTGTTTCATTTGTCCATTTGGTTTCTGTTTTGAGTAGATAAATAGCTACAAAAATGCTCAAAATGACCCCTGAGGGATTCTGACTAAAAATCTTGTAATCTCTGTAGTCATCATCTCCTTTATCCATACTAATGAGGCAAGATGAGGGATGGTTAACAAGCCCAAGGCACAGATAATACAAAACATGTGTAAAGGAGATGGTAAGTCTCTGTTTTGTAGCTCTGGAACTGTTTTAGCTGTACAGATATTTTAGTAAACAGATATCCACAGAGAAGAGCAGCAACTCTGAAATACAGTGAGAATACCTGAGTCTAGTACAACTGGGATGCAGTGTCCACCGCGGGCTCTCTGGCACCTCACCATGCTCAAGAATGAGGGATAAGTGGGGCTCAGTGCACCCAAAGATAACTATGAGTAAATGCCATTTCTCATTCTTCATTCCTTTTGGCTAGGAGCTTACGTTCATGTACAGTGGTGGATAGCTCTATGGCAGCTACCCTTCAGCCCCTTCAGGGGTATCTCTGTGTCCTCTGGAGCAACAGACCCAAAACTTTATTGGCCTGTGACAATCCTGACTGAAAGTATGTTCTGGAGCAACATCATTTATTCTCCTTGTCAGCTTGGGTTTTGGTAGTAGCAGTCGTGCCTGGCTACACGTAACACTGGAAGTTGGAGAGTCAGTAAGATTGCCCGTAAGCCACTTCTCTAACACTTCAGGCTACAGAGCTTGCGTGTCATTTGCTAGGACTGCCCAGTCTTCTGAAGCTGTTCCCTGTAACATCAGGTTTAGCCACTGGCATAAATATAGAAATCTGGCAAGGTATACTTCTGGTTAAGACTCTGAAGATGCATGATGTGAAGAATTAAAAGCTTTCCAAGCCCGAATATATAAAATGTGCCATGCTGTGTTTAGCATAGCTGCAGAGAGGAAGAAAGAACATTTACCAGCAGACTGGGTGAATCAAAATGCCAGGATAGTTTTTGACAAACATTATTTAACTTGCATCATTGTTTATATGCATTTTCAATGTAGTATGAGAAATGCAAACTGGTCATATTTCAGTGTAACCCTCTATTAGGGAAACATTTATAATTTCAACCCAGAGTACGTGGGTAACAAGATAGCCTTGATAGCAAGCTGTGTGTCTGAGTGAGTCACAAACCTCTTACACCGTCATACGAATCAGAGGAGATGCAAATCTGTGAAGATTTCCCTTTGGATCTGTGAATTTTCTACCGGTGCATCTCTTTCTGTTTGCCACCATCAGATCTCTTCACGGAACGGAAATGGGAGGAGGTCTGTGATCTTCCCCGAAGTGGGCCTTATCTGATAACTTGCCAGACACCTTTTCCACTTGAGTCTTTCGAGAGGGATTAAAGAAGTAAGCTTGCTTATCCAGTCTGAGTCTTCTTCTTGTGTAGACATGTACCAAGCAGATATTTACCCTGTTTTGGGCTATACAGATATGTTAAGAGTCATAATCTTTTCTTGTCCTGTTTTTTTTCTGATGCAGTTCCTTTGGGAAGGGACACAGGGATATGTTCAAGTGATCTTTTGAATATGGTTTTATGTGTGAGTTGACTCTTGAAGCCCAGAAAACTGTTACAGAGAAACAGAGGAGAAAAAAATATTTACAGTATATTTTTATTTTGCCTTTATTCTGAAATTTTAAAATTTCTTAGCATAACATACAACACTGGCACCAGGGAGAGACAGAGGTGAGTAACTGGGGAAGCCTGGACTCTCACTTTCTCTAGGACACTCAAGAGTAGTAAAATCCAGTCTGTGCTCAGAGGGATATGTCTTGTCGACTGTGACAGAAGTGATAGAAGGTTTTCCTCCCTGAAATCAGCTGGAAACCAGAATTACTCTGCTGCCATTCACCCCGTTACAACATTATAACCTGCCCCAAAATAAAGTACTTTGAAATGTGTTGAATACTCACATTTGGCCAGACTGAAACATCCTGGTCCTATTTTGAGAAAATGGGTAAATAAGTCATATCATTCACAATGTGTTAAGCATGAAGTTCCCTTTCTGGTGCACTAACTTCAGGAGTTCACCACCCCACATCAGAACAGAAGCTTATTTTACATTACGTTGTCATGACTGCATCCATAACTATTAAGAAATACCATTGTGGAGAGGAAGCCATTTTTTTTTAGCAAGTCTCCATTACAAAAAAAATCCTTTGAGTAACATATTGGGAAGATCCATCAATTAAGATATACTTCGTTAATGAGGCTATAAAATGATTACTGAAAGATATAGAGTTATCTCCCAGTGAGAAGTGAAGGAGAAATACTCAAACACTTAAGAATGAGAGAGATTTAACCTTCACAAACTGCCAAAGGAAGAGAGAAATTCTCTTTCTTGACATTTTCACACCAGTGCTTTGCTGGAGGATTATGTTATAGTCAAATATAACTTATTGACAGTAATTAGGTGAAATGTAATGACTCGTGTTATGCAGGAGACAAGGCTACGTGACCTAATAGTCTGTTCTGGCCTACGGATGTTTAAATATAACTCGTGTTTTTATGCATTTTTTTTCCAATTCAACATAGTTTAGAAGTTAAGATAGAATTTGGTTATTCTTACTAAGGAAGTGATAGATAAATGTGGGTAATGTTTACTTGAAGATTTCAATGGTCTGCAGATCTTGATGTGGTTTCTTTCATGGTTTTGCACATGAAGGACTCCACAGAATGTGGGACATGACTGAGCTCATGGTCTGAGGTTATACGGTATGATATCCAGTGCTTACCAAAAAATAGAAGGCTTCTTTGAATAGGCTACAGCAATCATTTTCCAGGGAGTTCACTGCATGGGGTCTTCTCCTTTGATGTCGTGTTTTTCATTGTGAAATTTCAACTGGTCATGAAGACAATAAAGTTCAAATTACCAGCTGGGCAGAGAGTGCACATGGAGGGCACGCAGGCCAGTGACAGCTCCGACCTTGTGAGTAGTTCTGTGGTGGCACTGGGCCCTGCGTACACTGGGTATGTTGGGTATGCTGGATATGTTCCATACTGCTCAACAGCTACCAAGGATGCGTAGGAAGCCCTGACTTGCTTGCAGTCACTTTGTCCCTATTTCTGTTCCTTTATGCATGCATAGGAGATTACTCACTTAGAGGGAGAAAAGATTCCAGTAATTTGGGTGCACACTGCTGAACTGACTTGCTCTTAAACTAGAAAAGTTCTTCCTGTGCCTCCTGCTCAGTGGCACCCAGGACTTCTCCAGGAGGAAAGCTGGTGTGTGAAACAGCTCACCTGGAGAACGGATGAGCCCTTATCTTGGGAACATGCGAGGTTCCATGGTTTCAGGCAGGAGAATCAAAATGCATACCCAGCTGCACCCCAGCCAGCTTCAGCTTACAAAGCTGGTTGGAAAACAGTGATCCTAAGCTGGTCTCTTGCATCACCCTTTCTCCTTGTGCTTCACTACCTCCATGTCTGCCATTAACGGGCTGTATTTTCAGTGCTTTTATGTCATTTATCATGACAGGAGTGATGCCTGTTACAAGTTTGCCTTTCAGTGCAATACACAAAAAAGAACAGGTCAACATGTAGCAGCCTAAAAATACAATTTTTATATTTTTAATATTTTATGAGAACACATTCATCCATAAAACCATGAGAGGGCAGCATTCTCTCTATCATTCATATTGTCTTTCTGCTGGTTAAAAGAGACTTTCTTTAACATTCATCTCATAAACCACAGAGAAGTGTTATATATAATTCAGAGCTTGGTTCAATATTCTTTGTAATCAATAGGAATGTTTCCTTGATTTAAATAGGTGTTGGACTGAGGCATCAGTTGTTGAAAATGACATCAGGAAGAACTTTCTGCAGAATTTAAATCAGAAGATACTGAAAATAAGCAGTCAGGAAATAATTCTGGTGGTGGTTAACCATTGGAACAAAATACCTAGAATACTGGTGTAGTCTCCATTTCTTGATGTCTTTGAACAGAGACTAGCTGTCTCTGGAAAAAGTGGACAGAAGCTGCTGGGTTCAATACTGAGGTAGCGGAGTGGTGTTCTGTGAACTGTGGAACTATGTGGCATAGAAGAGAAGCTGACGCTGTACGTATGCAGACAAGATAAGCCACACTTTTTTTTTTATGCTGTTAGTAATTAATCAGCGGAACAACACCTTAAGGTTTCAGGAAGTGATTTTGGCAATCAAAATGGGATGTATTGCCACATGATCTTCTCTAAGTCAGTTCAAAGAATTTACATCATCTGTATCACACAAGCAGTCAGGTTCTCTCAGAAAAACGATCTCTCTGGCTCTGGAGTCCATTAATCTGGTAGAACCTTCTACTGTACGAAGCCAACGCAACAGCTGCGGTGCAAAATTTCACAGCTGTCATGTGATCCTTTGAGCAACATGCAGCACATTATTGTAGCAATAAATGACTGGGGTTTTTTAGAAGAATTAACTGTGCATTTTTTACAAAATTAGAACAGCCTAAGATGGAGAGAGAGGCATTGAAAAGGGGAAGCAGAATTGTTTACCTCCAAATAATTCCTTCAGAAAGGACTTAGGTCACAAGAAACTACAGATTTTTAGCCAGATGAATATTTAGACATCTCACAATGTCGGTCCAATGTAGTGGCAAGTGCTAATTAGCATCCTTGCTTGCAGTTTCAGCAGAGAGAAGGAGTATTTAATGAACATTGAAACCAAGCTATTCTTTCTATACTGCTTGACATGGTGACCCAACCCCGACCTCTGCGGGTTTGTGATGAAATTGTATTTTCTTATTTGTTTATTTCATCTCTTGCTGGTGAGGGAAATTCCTGTATGTCTCTTATTCACTGTATTTCAGTCATTTCAACACCCCTAAAATGATGCACAAAGTTTTCACTGTGAATGCCCTTAGGAGGTACGACAAACTGTGGTTTCACAGAAAAGTCATTGGGACAAATGCAATGGTGGGCAAACGAACACAATTCAGAAAGCGTGACATGCCCCAAGCAACTGCCCAGCGTGTGAGAAAGCAAAGGACCTCCACCAGGGTTGACAGTAAAAGAAACAAAAATGTTATTTGATCTATATCTACTTGCACACAGATGTTGTTTGGTCTATATCTACTTGCATTTTCTTTCATTGGTATGCACTACCTAAATAGGTTTCCCGTTGTTTCAGGTGGAAAGAAGTTTTGTCTCTCTGTGATTTTTAATTAGGACCATCATAAAGAAAAATGTTAATTTTCAAGTTATGTTTTGAAGACTACTAAAGGGTGTTACCATTTGTTAACTTGAAATATTTTCACATTGTTTCCATAACAAAGAAAAATGTGAGGTATTATTTAATTTCCCGTAACTTGCAGTATGAAAATTAATTCAATAACAAGTGAGCTTTGCCAAAACGGCTGTATATTTTTTTGGAGAAATAATGTAGCTGGTTCAGACTAGCCCACATTTTACATGGGGTTTGAATTAGCACTTTTTGAATGGATCTTAAAAGCTTTTTTCTCTGCTCTTCAACCACATACTTAAGCTCCCATTCAGGAAGGTACTTCATAGTGTGAGTAACCTTATCCAAAGCAGTGGGCTACTGACACACTTAGAGTGGGACATGTGCTTCCAGCTCTCAGGAACGAGGGCTTGGCATGCAGTGAAACTAGCTGGTGTGTGTGGGGCCTGCACATGATCTTTGTCTCACCTAAGTTCTGGTTTGATGTCTAAGATAGAGCCTGCCGCTCTTAATTGGCATGTTGGATTCCACTGGCTTAGGCTTAACCTTATCTTCATCTTATTTGTTCAGGTAACATTCAAGAGGCGACATCCCCATTATGAGCAGTGTAAATCAGGGAAGTATATAATGCAAATAGTCAAGACAGGCCCCAAAAGAAATGTCACAACATGCAAGGAAAATGAATAAGGTAGTAGCAGCAAGCAACATCATAGCTTTACGCCTCTTTCGTTCAGATGGAAGACGGGGTAAGGTTGGGGAGAGAGGGTTGAGATGAGGGAAAGGCAGAAAGGCTGCTGGAAGATGTGAAGATGGAGACAAGGGTTGGAAAAACCCCAGCTCTTCACTGTGGGCCAATGGAAATCCACCCAGGAGTGCTCAGAGGTCCTTGATCTGGGTTCTGCTCCAAATGGACAGATTCACTCTCCCCTCCTCGTTGAATCTGGCCCCTACCACTGCGTGGCAGGGAGAGGGGAGATGGAGAGACAGCCATTCCTTTCTGGCTTCTGCTGTTGCCAGAGCAGCTGAAGAATCTTCACCACCCTTCTTGTCTGCATGTCTGGCTTTAGCTCACTTTTTTCTGTGCAGTGCTGTTGTGGAAGGCGATGCATTTTGACTCATTTTAACAGTCAGCTGATGTATTCAACAGGGAGCTTATTTTGCTAAATAAGCTACAAAGCAAAACACCAAGACGCATATTACAGTGAAATAAAATACAGACTCTAATTGACACAGTAGTTTTGAATAAATCTTTCCATTGTCACAGTCAGCACACTAAATGCCAAGTCCTGTCAGCACCACTTCTTAGTTACCTACCCAAGGTAATTATATAGCTCTTCTCACTGCAGAATCCAACTGCATCCCAGTTTGAGGCATTAATCTGTTAGCAATCCTAGTTTATGGCTCTTTACCCAAACAGAATAAAAGAACAAGCCAAAAATAAATGACAGGCTCCATCTTGCATGATAGTCAGATCCCATCTCTGCACACAGAGCCAAAATAACTTGGAGATCACTGTAGGTATCTTGCTCGGAGTGCGTGGGCAAGGTGGTGCCACAGCAGAGAACTGAAGTCAGCTCTTTCAAGAGCCTTACAGTGAGCCACCCATGCTTTTGTGGAGAAATGGCCTTGGAGAAGTAATGTGCAATTTCTCCCTTCTCCTTTTATGTCCGTACTCCCAGGCAGTCCCAGTCCCCGTGGTCATGAGGCCGAACATTCCATTTAGCAAACATTTGCAAAAAGCCCATGCCACCCACATGCGAGCATTATAAATAGTAAATTTGCTGCCTTTAGTTATGGAACTGTGATGCTTTTCAACTTCAAGCTCCGCGTGTGAGCAGGAACAGCAGTCACTTTGTCCTCGGAGTTGCTCAAGTCTGTACGGAAGAGAGGCATCCAATGCGCACTTACGCTGAAATTTTACATCTGTCCTTCTGGGTGGCTTCCTAAGTGTACTTCCACTCTGAATATGTAAAACCATTTCATCGCTGGAATGGGAGGAAAAATGAACCCCCAATTTAGGAGAAGTATGAGGCGGACGGAGCAGAAAAGGGGATGTCACTGATTGCAGTCTTCCGCTATTGCAGGCCAGGCATAACATGGTCCCTTTCCCCAAATTAATGGCTTAGTGAAAAAAAAGTTCCGATACCAGTCTGGCCTCAAACTGTGCCCTGTGCACCTCACTGCCTTCAGCTGGCATCTCTGGGTTGTGTGTCAGGTTGCAATTAGGTCTTTGAAATTAGAAGAAAAAGAAAGGCCTTTTGTGGCACTTTTGTGCAGAATAGGTTTAAATAATTTAAGTATTTAGGCTTTCAGAACTGATATTATACTGGGGGGGAGGGGGGAAGTCGATTTTTTGTTTTCTTTTGTTTTTCACAGGTGGCCCCTTTCTCTTCTCCTCTTGCACTAAAGGGCCAAAATTTGTCCTGGCAAATTTATCTGTAAAAATCCATTTAGTTCAAGATTCTGCTATTTTGAAGAAATCCCATTGCATTTAATAAGAGGTATTCAGGCAGGTCCTATAAAAAAGTATTAGTCTTCTGCAAAATCTGCCCTAAAAACCTTTCAGAATTTATTCATGCTAGTCTGTAGGGTTTGGGGTTTTTTTTTCCAAACTACTACATGGCAAGGATATAATTATGTATTAAATTCTAACAGCTCAAAAAGTGTATGAAAAGATAATAATTTTCTATTAAATGCTAAAGGACTTTCCTCCATGAGGATATAAGCAAACCCTACAGTAGCTGGTAGTTACACTGCAGAAGGATTTTTCAGGCTTAGAGAGCTTGGGGGAGGGTGTTGGAGTGCATTAGTATTCACTGCACATTCTTCCCTGCTGTTCCACATGCCCTGTTTTGTGCCTCCATAAACTGCTCTGGATGCAGATCAAAATTATTTAAAAGAATTCACAGGAAAAGAAAAAAAACAGAGCAGCAGTATCTGTGTATTTCCACATTGCGTTCATTTTCGTTGACATTTACTGTTAGCCTTTTTATAGCAATATGAAAAAAGATGGCAGAAGCAGAGAAAGGAAAGGATTTCTCTGATAAGAAAGGTTTTTACATTTTAGAGAGAAGTTCTCACAACAAATCAGAGTGCTGTTAGCTTTCCTTGTGCAGTCAGCATCAACAATTTGAAGCGGCGGCACTGAATTCTTTAACTGAAAGGGCACTTCAAAATTATTTTTGCTTCTTGTTTGCCATATCTGCTTTTACATAGGAAAAAGTACGTTCATCTCTTCTTGTTAATCCTTTTTAATTAGGTGAACATTGACTTGCTCTCTTTTTTTTTTTGCTTCCCAAGACTCTTGAGTCCTAAGCCAGTCCAAGAGCAGACCCAGCCAAGGAGCCAGGCTTCCAGCTCCCTGAGTTGAAATTGTAGTGGTGGGAACACTTATTGCAAAATTTCATGGAAGATCAAGTGGGCAGGATCACCTGCAATACATGGCTTTATCAAGCAAGTTCTGCTTTGTTCCAGAAAAAAAAAATCTGCTTCTTACTAATAGGGGAGGAGCCTTTAATTTGTTGTTCACTGAGATAAGCTTGGTTCATGGCCCGCTACCATTGACTGTGGGCTCCTTCCTTAAAATTTGTCCTAGCAGTGATATTCCTGAACCCTGATTCATAAGTAATGTGTGGTAATATGCACAGTTGTCTCACAGTACAAAGCTGCATTGCCTACTCCGATAGCAGGCCAGAAGAATTCCAGCATCTCTAGAAATATGAAAGTGTACAGAGATCTCCATGCAAGAAAAAAAAAAGAGCAGAGGCTAGAAAGTGGAGGGGAGGCATCAGAAGCAAAATCCTCTGAATACTGGGAGGAGACAAGCTTAGAAGAAAGCAGAGAGGGAACCTTAGAACTTTTCAGAACGTGGATTAAAGGCAGATTCAGGGAAGAGGTACATCTTGCACGCACACATGCACACAGAGAAGTCGAACGTCCAATGTTTAAAATTCACATTGCATGAAATGCACTCATGTTGCTAACTGAGGCGCAGTACAGTAGATGCAAAAATCTGTAAATCAACAGCATTCCCTTGCGGCCAACAGTCACTTGTCTCCGGGCAATCTCTCTAAAAGCCCTGGTCCCTGCGGGGTGAAGTGCTGGAATTTGTGTGCCACCCTGCTGTGCATATGGTGACAGAGAATAAATATACATGAAGTCGACAGTTAGTTTGGCTTCCACCAAAGCTTAATTTAGCTCACTTGTCAGTGCTAAAAAAGAGAAATTAATAACAATAATTAATAGTTCTTCTAATGCAGTGAGTAAAAAGCAGCGTGTGATAAAAATGCTAAATCTGGGGAAACTTCAGAGCTGGGAGACAGGGACTGTGCAACGCACTTGACATTGCCGAGGAGGTAAAACATACTTTGCAGGGCACTGCTGGACTAAACAAAAGAAAATGTCTGGTCCGAGGGAACAAAGGAATGTGCTGGAGCACCCAGGGAGGATGTAGCGCAGTCCACGCCGGCTGGAATGCATCTCCTGACGAGGCTGAAATTCCTTCCACCTTCTTCCCCCTCCTTTTTTTGGTTTTCAAACTTCTCTGCCAAGAAAAGGACAAAAGTTTTATTATGCCTGAAGTTTGGCACAAGCAAAAGTACCTAAAAGGTGCTTCAGAGCATTTAGTACAAGAGCGTGTGCTATTTCTGCAGGGACATGGCAAGCTTTCTGAGTGACTTCTGCCATCATCCACAAATTGCATATTCCTTCTCTGTTACTTCACAAAGGTCTGTCCTTTTTCCCTTGGCTTGCACCACTGCACTCCCTTTGAAGCCAGAAACTGCAAAGCTGACATTGTACAAGGAATTTCGAATAAATTCTGATAGCTGTTTTGGGGAGGAAACATCGGGTGTTCATTATTGATTTTGTTACTTTATTGTCATTGTTTCTGTGCGTGGGGCTTTTTGTGGGTGGTGCTGCACAAATTCCAAGGAAGGCAGCATCTTTTCTTAAGCAACTTTAAAATGTTTTTAAAAGTACAGCAAGAAGACGGCAGAGAAGTGCATTCAAATTTTATAATATGTATACACACATATATTACATACACTTTAAAAAAAAATCTTCCTTTATACCAGCCTGGCCAGCCCCTCAGACACTCGTCTCTCACAGGCAGTGGGTTGCTCCCAGAGAGGGTGGATGGATTAGAAAGTCTTCAAAATTCATTCAAGAAGGGTGACCTACAAATGGAGGACAGGGCTGCAGAAGACACAGAGATGGTTGTGGGAAAATGGGCAAGCTGAGGCTGGCCTCAGTGGCATGGTGAGGAAGAAGAAGCCACATGAAAAAAAACATGAAGATAACGAGGAAGGAAAAGGACCATATATCTCTCAACAGTATGGACAAGATGCTTTAATTCAATGGGAAAGGAGAGGCTATTAGAGAAGTTCAAAGGAGCGTGGTACTGATATGCCAGAGGGCAAGGTCAGAAACTCTTTTAAAATAAGGGAAAAAGCAATGTTGTATGTGTCTGAAGTTACTGGATTTGTAATGTTATCTACATAGCTCGCAGGACTAACATACAAATGGCTTGATATTTGCAGCTGGAAGATACTGCTTTTATACCCAATATTCTGTCTTTGGTTGAACTCCTTCAAAGGCTGCGCTCTCTCAGTGCTTTTTCTGTCCAACCTGAGTAAACTCTACACTTGAGGTTTCAGCCTCTTATCTCACTTCTGTTTCAGATTCTTCAGCATTTTAAGTCCCTGTTGTACTGTAGAGGTTTACTGCCACAAGAAGCAGCCAAGATCCTGTGCCAAGGAGCAGCCAGCTTCTTCTCAGAGGTGACAACTGCCTTTACCTACTTCCCTGGTTAGAAGGAGGGAGCCTAGTGATCCACAGGTGGAGAAACCATTTGGAAGTATATGATACAGGCTGTCCATCAAGCTGCACAAGCCAATAGCTGGTTCACAGTTGAGTGAATCCAGTGTCGGGGAGATATAAATTCAGAGCATGTCGCAAAAAACCCTCAGATGTCCATGCAAAATTCATTGAAGGCCGAGCCCGGCGTTGCTGGCCTGACGTCCTTGTGTATGTGGAAAACCAGAAGGAGGGAAAATTGGTGCTATGTTAATACCACCCAAATATACACGATGAAGTCAGACTGAAAGCAATGAAATTACAGCTGCTCCTCATGAGCTAACGGGACCATTTTCCTTAACCAGTGACCTTCAATTACAGAGTAGCAAGCAAATTAGTAGAGACAAAAAACAAAAACCTGTTAGCCAGAAAATCTTACTGGCTAAACCTTGCCTCGTTTCAGTTCCAGTTTCCGTAGCTTTCGGTAAAGTATGTGCTGTCTGAGTACTGGTGTTAACTGGAAATGTTGATTCTGGGAAAAACGAACTCCTTCCTATCAAATGGTTGGGGTTTATGACTGAGTTTTTCAGAAGACCTTAAAGCTTTCTGAGTGCCTGAAGGATCTGATTCATTGCAAGAAGCCTCTTGATGCTGCAGAGATAGAAGGAAGAAATTCAAGGCCAAAAAAGGCCAAGGTGGGAATGACGAAGTTCTCAGTTCCCAGCCCTCCAGCATCCCCTGTGCTTGAGGCTGTTTGCCCATGGGTCAGAGTGACTGCGAACCATGCCGGGATGCAGACTTACCATGCAGCAGTTTGGTGGGCCCCATGCAGAGGTATAGGGCTTACTCTCAACTGCAACCATTGGAAAGTTAGGAGTCTGATATTACCTGGTTCAGGTTGCTTACACAGCCTGAAAAATTCACAAATCTAGATGAGTGATGTGGTATGTATCACCTTTGAAAGGGGACTAGAGCAGGTAATTTTACCTGCGAGCTAAGGGTGTCCACACAGGGAAGCAGCACTATTCAAGTTCACAAGCTAACTTAATTCCCTAGGTAGGCAAGCCCAAACAGCAAAGAACATATGGCTGCCTTCATTAGGAAGCTGGAGGAGATGTTTGTATTTAATTGTTTATGGCTGGTAACTTTATACATTCTGTGACTCTAATTTTTCAGTTCCTCCATTGCAACCTTCAAAACCTGTAATCCAAATCAAGTTCTGTTTTGACAGGACAAGCTCCATCTTTCCTTCTCTGGATACACGGTTTGACAAGTGAGGTTTTCCTTTTGGTATATTAGCACCTTGTATCTGCCTCAGATTTACAAAATAACCCAAGGTCTCAATCAAAAAAAACAAGGTAAAACCATTTACAAGATAAAACAAACGACGTAGTTAAAACAAAGATAACCACTTAGGTATAAGTTTTCTGTTGACAACATTATTAGCTAAATAACTTTTCTCTTTCTTCAGCATATGTTGGCATGAAATCTTTTCCCCAGGGTTTCTGAGTTATGTGAGAGAAAAGGGATGGGGATATATCTGCAGGGGGTTTTCACCTGCTTTGGCAAAATCCGAAACATGCTTTCCTGCCACCTGCACCGCTGCGCTGGCCACAGGTTAGCAGGTTTCCTTAAGCCTCCATTTTCAAAGGTTTCCCAGGATAGTCCAGCTCATCAGCTCTTACAATTTAAACAGAGAGTTTAATTTCTAAGGGACTGCTGTAACAGCATGGTAGAATGCCAGATTGTTTCCTTCTTGCAGCTACTAATATGTTTGCTTTCAGAGGCAATCGATCTTTTTGAGATCCCTCTTTGGCTTAGCTTGACAGAAATCTGTTAATGACGAAGCTCTGAGTGTTCTCTAAATGCAACGTGTGGTGAACTTTGAGTCCCAAGCCTGAAGCCACAGTCTTCCCACTGTTTGTTGCCTGGGCTCAATAAACATCACACTGATATATTGAGATGACTCAGCTATGCAGCGTTCACCTGCCAGCACCAACTCACTGGTCTGGACTTGTGAGTTTTTCCAGATAGCAGACAGGCTGAAAGAGCAAAGCCATTTATAGACCTGGTGATTATAATGATGCATGGGAACAAAAATAGATTTATAACAATCATAACATCCAGGACAGCAATACAAATAGTGAGGATAAAAAACAGGGAAAGATAAATACTTGTCTGGAAATATGACTACTACTGAATCAATAAGCTGATGTCCTACCAAAAGCACGTCATTATAGATTGAAAGCAATGTGGTATCAGTAACTTTCAGTCTGCCCAGTGAAAGTGGTCCTTTTTTTCCAGTTTTAGGTACTGTTACAACACGCAGTGAACCATTTCTCTTAACTAGAGGGCTGTTTCTGCATCACTTTTAACCAACGATTTTTAAAACAAGCTAGTCATATTCCTGTAACGCGGAACGGACCACTTAATGCCTATACTCACCACTATAGGTTTGTTAGTAAAAGAAGAAATCCTGATTTTTTTTTTCCTATTACATCTTGTAAACTATGTTATGGATAATGAGTAATTATAAGGACTTAACTTTTAAAAAACAATTTCGAGCTGTGTCCCTTCCCTGTTATGGCATGTAGTCACAAACGTGGTTCTTTTAAACACTGCTGAGAACAGCTTGGTTGTAGCATGGACAAGTGTTTATTACAGGGTTTACTGCCTTGTCCTATGATTCCATGCTCTGCAAAGCATATCTTAACTAATTCCCAAAGGCAAAGTGGCAACGCTGTAAAGCACTTGTGAAAACATTCAAACTGCAGTTTAAACCTTGTTACAGCACAGTTCTTCTCTGAGAAGTGACACGAAAAATGGCAGTGTGGGATCCTGGATTTATTGTCTATTTGAGATTTCCAGATCAAACATGCTAAGTACAACTGTAAATCTCCCTCCTAACATCCACAGCCAGCTTCACAGACTCCGATGAGATTAGGTAGTTGAAACTTTCATGTTTATGTATCATTAAGATGATGGTCTCCTTAGCATCTGTCCAAACCTGCTGTCCTTCACTGCAACAGAGACACCCTGGCCCCCTTCCATTTAGCTGAACAAGCTCAAGGAGGATCTGTTTTCTGCTTGTTAACCTGTGTCAGTTTTTTCATTGCTTATGAGAGTAAAACGTCTCTTCAGGCAGGTCAGCAAATCTAACTGAACACAAATATGCACAAAGCAGCTGTGTTGAAGAAGATGCCACTTCTTAACCATAGCCACATTTTCAGCTAAAGAATTTTAATGGCTTTTTAATTTGTTTTCTGCTCTGTTTCACAGCATAAAGTATTTCAAACTCTAGAAAATTCAAATATGAACAACATTCTCTATACACATTAACCTGTTTATACACAGACTTATGAGCTACATTTTTATTTCTCTAGAGAGCCAGCTGTTGCGTATTTATGGCTGGCACTAGTAATGAGAAGACACAGCCCAATCCAAAGCCCTTTGAAATTCAGTTACACAGTTCAATTAACCACGGGGAGCTTGCTATGGGTTTGGCGCTTTTCTTTCTGCTGTATCTGAGCAGGAAGCAATCAGCCTTGGCCACATCCCAGGGACCTCTGAGATGACACTGGAGCTTGTTGATCCCAATCAGGAGAAGAGGCGCCTTGCCACGTCCATGTCAGCCTCTGAGGGAATAAGTTTGGCTTAAGTAACTTCTGCTGTTGGAGTTGCTATAGCATTCTGGTTGACTCTTAAAGTTGGTCCCTATATGGAGAACACCATACTCACGCATAGCTACCTTGACATGGTCAATGGTAGCCATTTCAAAAACAGTCCTTCCCCCTACTCCACAACGAAAATATAGACATGCAGAGGTAGATCCTGTTTATTGGCACTACTGTCCTTTTATCTGGGCAGTATGTTCATAAACCTATCTAAAAATAGATGCTAAAGTACTAAAAGGCTCTGAAAAGATTACAGGAACTGTTCTACCATCCAGTCAAGGGGCAATAGTAATCAAGTGGTGACTACTACCCAACAGATGCCAGCAACACTTCCTCGGGTGCTGGGGATTCTGTGCCAGTTTTCACATCACCTCTTACAAAGAACTCATCACTAATTCAAGTGTCTTGAATTTTTATCATCCCAATGAGTGTAATCAGCATCTGTTTCAATCTCAGGTTATGCTTGATGGGTGTTCAAATGGTTACAGATGTGCAAGGAGGAATGTGCGAGGCTGTCCTTCTTGAAGACGATGGTTTCCTGACTTAGCATAGCTGAATTTTTGTGAAATTGTATGTGAGCATTTTCCACCTCACTCTTTTGCCAATCCCAGCACAGTCTTGTGACTCGAAGGGGCAGAACTGCATAGCCCGGAGCCAAGGTGGGCCCCAGATTTCAAATGCTCAAGAGCTGGAATATCCAGAGCTGAGGTTTTGGTCTAGCCTGTGAAAAGGGAGAGAAAGCCATCTGTGAAAACTGGAGGCACATCTGGGTTTGGCTTCTACCCCAGGATCCCACAGCCTCCCATAATCACTTTCTGAATATCGGCAGGTTGGGAGAACAAATCCTTTCTCCGCGCCTTTTCTTGGGAATCCGTGCTCAGCTCTGCATCTGGTACACACAGCTCCCCTGGAAGCCTCTGAGCAATCCAGGGATGCAAGACTCACTGGCCTGGATCCTTGGGGCTTTAGGAAAACGCCCTTTTCCAACTAAAAGTGCCGCATGGCAAGTGGGGGACGGAAGACCAGGCCCCTGAGTGTGGCCTCTCCTGTGGACAAGGGCTTGCTGAAGACTCTAAGCCTCCCTGTTGTTCGGACACGGAATGTCACTGGAAAACCAACAAAAGCCCGGTGTCGTTCCCGCAGGTCTCTCCTCCTCACAAAGCCTCTCAGGGCTGGTGCCCAGGCAGCCAGACAGCTGGCATGGCCCGCAGACAGACAGACACCCGGCATGTCGTGCAGGCCTAATCTGGCAGGCAGCAGGGGCAACGAGGCCGTTCCTCGCACCCCTGCCTCAGCAGCCACGGGAAACCGGCGGGGACCCCCCTTCCCCTCAGCCTCCCCCTCCCTGGCCTCTGCTTCCCAGCCAGTCCTGCTCCTGGAAGCCCTTGGTGAGCCGAAGGGAGCCCTCTTCCTCCCTAGGGAATGGCAGCCCCGGCTGCGCTGGGGGG
>Ga0181612_135400_pt1 | contig 16669 bp, 14 predicted proteins | sample HoacroProtozoa21_FD_119630 | JGI IMG/M metagenome (GOLD analysis project Ga0181612, IMG submission 119630) | Hoatzin crop microbial communities from Cojedes, Venezuel. Combined Assembly of Gp0051906, Gp0051904, Gp0051908
GCCACCCCGCGTGGCGCCCGCGGGCGCCCCCGCGGCGAAAAGTTTAAAAAAAACCCCGGCCGCAGCGCGCGGCGGGACCCCCCCCGCAGCCGCGCCATGGCTATCAAAATCATGGCCGTTGCCACGGTGCTCTTTACCATGATCGCGTTCCAGATCTACAGTCAGGTCCGCGTGGACGAACTGGACCGTCAGCTGGCAGACATCAACAGTCAGATCAGCATTATGGAGAGTGACAATACCCGCCTTTCCATGGAAATCGGCGCCAACGTCGAACTGAGCAAAGTGGAAGAGTACGCCCAAAACACGCTTGGCATGGTCAAAGTCAGCGACTACCAGGTCCAGTACCTCAACATCTCCAACGAGGACACCGTGGAAGTCAGCGGCGGAAAGACCAGGTTGAGCCTGATCGAACGGATCAAATCCGTCTTTTGAGGCACCAAATGGGCAATCAAATCTTGCGTTGTACAGACGCTCGTAAACAGGTGTCTGTATTGCTAAATAACGACAGTTACACAGTTGAGAGTTAAGAATGCCCCAAAACATTCTTAACTCTCAAAGTCGTAATTATGGGCAGTAATGGAGGACGCTTTTATGGCCAGAAATTCCAAGAAAAAGCTGCGCAACCGGGCGGTTGCGGCCATCCTGATCACCGTCGTGATCGGGTTTGGTATCGGCATCATTGGCCTGGTCAGCGTCGGCCTGATCCATGGCAGTACCTACCGCCAGAAAGCGGAGGCTGAACTTCTGTCCGACACTGTCGTCAGCGCCCGCCGCGGCACGATCTATGACCGCAATGGCAACGCCATGGCCCAGAGCGCGGACGCGTGGAAAATTTACCTCAACCCCTCGGAAATCGAAAGCGACGAGATCGCCCAGGAGGTCTCACAGGACCTGTCCAAGATCCTGACGGACGTCTCCTACAGCGAAATCTATAAAGTGGCCAAGATGAGCGACTATTCCTACCGCGTCATTGCCACGAAACTGACCTACGACACCATGAAAGAGGTCGAAACCCTCCGCAATGAGAAATACTCCCAGGGCTATAACCTGATCATCGGCATCGAGGACGACGTCATGCGGTACTACCCCTATGACAACACCGCGTCGACCATCCTCGGCTTCACCGGCTCGGACGACTCCGGTCGTTCCGGCCTGGAATATTACTACAACGACACGCTCTCCGGCGTGGCCGGCCGCAGCATTGCTTCGGAAAACGCCAAACAGGACGAGATGTCCTCGGACGCGAATATCTACTTCGCCGCCACGGAGGGAACCAGCCTTCAGCTGACCATTGACGAAGCGCTCCAATACTACCTGGATTCCGCGCTGTCTCAGGCGGTCGACCAGCTGGAAGCTCACTACGGCTACGGCATCATCATGGACGTGGACACGGGTGCCATCCTGGCCATGTCCTCACAGCCAGACTTTGACTGCAACGAACCGTATTCCATCTCTTCGAAGAGTACGAAGAATGAGCTGGAAGCAATCGAGGATGACGAAGAGCGCTCAGAAGCGGAAAGTGAAGCTATTGTTGCACAGTGGCGCAACCGTACCATCACCGACACCTATGAGCCCGGTTCCGTTTTCAAATGCGTGACCGCGGCTGCCGGCATTGAAGAGGGCGTTGTCAGCCCGGATGAGATGTTCGTCTGCGCCGGCAGCTACCAGGTCGCGGATATTACCTACCACTGCTCGAACACCGCCGGACACGGCGAAGAGGACTTCACCACGTCCCTTGCCAACTCCTGCAACCCGATCTACATCCAGGTGGCTCAGCGGCTGGGCGTCGAGACGTTCTCGGACTACTTTGAGGCCTTCGGCTTCACCGAAGTCACTGACGTCGACCTTCCCGCCGAAGCCGTTCCCACGGCCGGCGTCACCTACTACTCGGAAGACCAGATGGGTGTCGTTCAGCTGGCGTCCACGTCCTTCGGACAGAGCTTCCAGGTCACCCCGATCCAGATCATGACGGCCATCAACGCCATCGCCAACGACGGCAAACTGATGCAGCCGTACATTGTGGACAAGTACCTGGATTCGGACGGCAACGTCATCAAACAGACCAAGCCGGTGGCCAAACGCCAGGTCGTCTCCAAGCTGACGGCGGACACCGTCACCGACATGATGGTCGAAGTCGTCAAATCCGGTACCGCGGCCAACGCCTATGTGCCGGGATACACCGTGGCCGGTAAGACGGGTACGTCGGAAAAGCTGACCATGGGAGACGGCTATTACATCGGTTCCTTCGCGGGCTTCGCGCCGGCGGACGACCCGGAGATCTCCGTCCTGATCATCATCGATGAGCCCATGGGCGGCAACTACACCGGCGGTAAGACCGCGGCGCCTGTGGCAGCCGAAGTCATTGAAAACGCGCTCAAATACCTGAACGTGGAGCCGGAATTCACCGAAGAGGAACAGGCGGAACGCGACGTCAGTACGCCGAACGCCATTGGCCTGAACGCCGAGGACGCGCAGAAAGCGCTCCAGGAAGAGGGCTTCACCGTGGAGGTCATCGGGGACGGCAAGAAAGTCACCCGCCAGATGCCCGCGGCCGGCAAACTGATCCCGGCCTCCGGCGTCATCATCCTCTACACGGATGACGACCCGCAGACCGAATACACCGAAGTGCCGAACTTTGTCGGCATGAGCGTCTCCCAGGCGCAGTACTGGGGCCGCTATTACGGACTCAACGTGGAAGTCGTCGGCGGCACCGAATACGGCGCCTCCACGCGCCAGAGCGTCGAGGCCGGCACGAAAGTGGCCAAGGGCTCGACCATCACCGTCACTTATGTATCCACCAGCAACGAAATTGAAATCGAGGACACCGGAAACGCCGACTGATCGGAGGACCGCATGAGAACTTTTACCACCGAAGAAATCGCGAAAGCCACCGGCGGCACCACTACGGGGCACGCCGAAGTGACTTCCGTTGTCATTGACAACCGGGAGGTTCTTCCCGGAAGCCTGTTTATTGCCATTCTGGGCGAGCGGCTGGACGGCCATCAGTTCATTCCGGCCGCCATCGAGGCGGGCGCCTCGGCCGTCATGGCCCATAAGGATGTGGAGTGCTCCGTCCCGGTCATCCGGGTGGCGGACACCACCCAGGGTTTCCTGGACCTGGCCGGTTCCTACCGCAACGAATTTGATATCCCCGTGGTCGGCCTGACCGGCAGCGTGGGAAAGACCACCACCAAAGAGATGATCTGGTGTGTCCTGAAGGCGCGCTACAACGCGCATAAGACCCACCTGAACTGGAATAATGAAATCGGTCTGCCGAAGGTCCTGCTCGGTCTGGATCCGTCCCACACGGCGGCAGTCATCGAGATGGGTATGAACCACAAGGGGGAGATCTCCCGCCTGTCGAAGACCGCCCGGCCCACGGTCGGCGTGATCACCAATGTGGGCGTCTCCCATATTGAAAACCTCGGCAGCCGGGAAGGGATCTTGGCCGCCAAACTGGAGATTTTGGACGGCATGGAACCCGGCACGCCGCTGATCCTCAACAAGGACAACGACCTTCTGCAGACGGTCCGGTGTGACGACCATCCGATCCGCTGGTTCGGTATTGCGTCGGAGGACGCGGACGTCCGTGCGGAGGACATCCAGTACCTGGACGACCACACGGAGTTCACGGCCGTGGCAGGGGAGGAACGCGTCTTTGTTTCGCTGCCCACCACCGGTGAACACAACGTCTACAATGCCCTTGCGGCTCTGGCCGCCGGGCTGGAAACCGACATTCCGCTGGCCGAAGGCGCCTGCGCGCTGGAAGCGTATAAGCCGGCCGGCATGCGGGAAAACATCGTGGAAAAGGGCGGCGTCACCGTCATCGAGGACTGCTACAACGCCAGCCCCGACTCCATGAAGGCTCTGGCCGAAACGCTGATGCTCAAGGGCCTGCCCGGACGGCGGAAAATCGCCGTTATCGGGGACATGCTGGAACTGGGGGATTACAGCGAACAGGCACATCGCCAGGCAGGGAAATATATGGCGGATGCCAAAGTGGACCTGCTTCTGACTTACGGCCCGCTGTCCCAGTACGCGGCCGAAGAGGCCCGGGCGAACGGCCTTCTCCGGGTGTTCGACTTCACGGACAAGGACGAACTGGCGGAGAAACTCATTGCCATGCTGAAGCCCGGAGACGTGGTGGCCTTCAAAGGCAGCCACGGCATGCATCTGGAGGACATCATTGAACGCGTCTACGCGGCGCTTTAAGGAGTAAACAGAATGAATGTGTATGTAGCAATTATTTTGGCGCTGGTGCTGAGCTTTGCCCTCAGTGCCGTACTCGGCCGCTGGCTGGTGCCCTGGCTGCACAAGCTGAAGTTTGGCCAGACCATCCTGGATATTGGCCCCAGCTGGCACGAAAAGAAGCAGGGGACCCCGACCATGGGCGGACTGATGTTCATCATCGGCTCCATCCTGGCATTTGTCCTTGTATTGGTTGCGGACAAACTCATGGGCGGAGACCTTGTGGGCGAAGGCTTTATGGTCCCCGGCTCCGTGAAGGCCAAGCTGTACGGCGGCGTCCTGATGGCCGTCGGCTTCGGCATCATCGGTTTCCTGGACGATTACATCAAGGTCAAAAAGGCCCAGAATGAAGGTCTTACGGTCATCCAGAAGACCATTCTGCAGGTCCTGGTCTCCGCGGCCTACATTGCTACGCTGGTCCTGTCCGGCAACCGCTATCTGGTGCTGGCCTCCGGCAAGGTCTGGGACTACTTCGGTGTCGTCATCTTCTGCCTGTTTACGTTTGTCGTCATCTACGCCACCGTGAACGCGGTCAACTTCACGGACGGCATTGACGGACTCTGTTCGTCGGTCACCATTACCGCAGCGTTCTCGTTCGCCATCATCGCCCTGATGCGGGAACTGGCCGGGGCAAGCATCCTGGCTGCATCCCTCGCCGGCGCGTGCGGCGGCTATCTCATCTGGAACTGGCATCCGGCCAAGTGCTTCATGGGAGACACGGGTTCCATGTTCCTCGGCGGCATGATCGTAGCGCTGGCCTACGCGGTGGACAATCCGCTGATTTTGCTCCTGGTCGGCATCATCTACGTCGTGGAGGGCGCCTCGGACGTCATCCAGATCCTGTACTTCAAAATCACCCGGAAGCTTGCCCAGCGGACGGACCCGAACGCCACCGGCAAGCGTCTGTTTAAGATGGCACCCATTCATCATCACTTTGAGAAATGTGGCTGGAGCGAAGAGAAGATCTGTATCGTCTTCTCGGTCGTCAACTTGACGGGCGGCCTGCTCGCCATTATCCTGTATTCACTGGGCACCACTGCCTGAGAGGAGAACCATCATGGCCAATTCCAGGACCGCGCAGCCGCGCCGCAATACGGCGGCCAGACAACGGCAGCGCAACGCATCCAACGCGCGTCCCAGAAAGCGGAAGCGCGCGGCGAATAAAGGGCTCGTCAACCTTGGCGGGCTGGATATCCCGTTCCTTGCGGTGGTTCTGGCCCTGGTCACCGTCGGCCTGATCATGGTGTTCTCCGCCAGTTACACCTACTGCTACTACTACAAAAACGGGGACAGCCTGTACTACTTCCGCCGGCAGCTGATCTTCGCCATCCTCGGCCTGGCGGCCATGGCCGGTATTTCCCGTTTCAACTACGAAAAACTCAAGAAGCTGGCCGTCCCGGGACTCGCCGTTTCCTACCTGCTGCTGGTCCTGGTTCTGCTGGTCACCCCGCCGGAAGGGTATGAGGAGTTCCACCGCTGGATCGTCCTGCCCGCCGGCATCACCTTCCAGCCGTCCGAAATCGCGAAATTTGTCATCATCCTCTTTTTCGCGTATCATATGGACAAATATTTCGTCGGCATCAACACCAACGAAAAATGGCAGGGCTCCCTGAACGACCCCTACTTTGACGGACGCCGGGACTTTGCCTGGAAGACCAAATATGTCTGCCTGGGACTCTATATCCTGATCCTGGGCTCCACCTGTGTGCTGATCTACATGGAAAACCACGTATCCGGTACGCTTCTGGTCTTCGCCCTGGGCATCATGATGATGTTCCTCTCGGGTTACGACTACCGCTGGTTTGTGGTGGCGGGCGTTGCCGTCATCATCGTAGCCATGTACGTTATCAGCAACCCGGATGTCCTCCCGGCCCACGCGCAGAGCCGTATCACGGCCTGGCTGGACAAGTCGTATGACCCGCAGGGCACGCGCTGGCAGACCAACCACGCGCTCTATGCCATCGGGTCCGGCGGCTTCTTCGGCGTCGGCCTGGGCAACTCGAAAATGAAACAGCTCTACGTGTCCGAACCGCAGAACGACTTTATCTTTTCCATCGTGTGCGAGGAACTGGGCTTCGTCGGCGCCATTCTGATCATTGCCCTGTTCTGCATCCTTGTCTGGCGCGGATTTGTCATCGGCATCCATGCACAGGACAAGTTCGGCGCTCTGCTGGCCATGGGCATCGTGTTCCAGGTCGGCCTGCAGGCGGCCCTGAACATTGCTGTTGTCACGGATATGCTGCCGAACACCGGTATCAGTCTGCCGTTCTTCAGTTACGGCGGCACCTCACTGTTGATGCTGCTCGGTGAGATGGGCGTTGTGCTCTCCATCTCCCGGACCGCGAAACTCAAGAAAGTCTGAATTTAGGAGAACTGCCATGAAAGTCCTGCTTGCTGCCGGCGGCACCGGCGGCCATATCAATCCGGCCCTGGCCGTTGCCGGCAACCTCAAAGAACGCTACGGAGACGACGTCCAGATCCTCTTCGCGGGCAACCCGGCCCACATGGAGGCCAAACTGGTTCCCGCGGCGGGGTATGACTTCGCACCCGTGGACACCCGCGGCTTTTACCGCGGCCTCAACTGGAACAATATCAAGCGGGACACGGTAGCACTCTTTAAGATGTTCTCCTCATCCATCACGGCGCGGAAGATCATCAAGGAGTTCCAGCCGGACGTGGCCGTCGGCTTCGGCGGATACGTCAGCGGACCCGTCATCCGCGAGGCCGCCAAACTGGGCGTGCCCACCGCTATTCATGAACAGAATGCCTTCCCGGGCATCACCAATAAAATGCTGGCCAAAATGGTGGACGTCGTCATGCTGACGTCCCAGGACGCGGCCGCACGGATGGAGTGCAAAAACCAGCCGGTGGTCACCGGCCTGCCGGTCCGCGGCGCCATGATCGCGGCCGCCCGCGCCGCCTGCCGCAAGGAACTCGGCATTCCGGACGGCACGCCGCTGGTCCTCTCCATGGGCGGCTCCCTGGGCGCGGAAGCCATCAACCGCGCCGTCATCGAACTGATCGCCAACAAGCAGAACGACCACGACTGTATCTTCCTGCATGCCATGGGCCAGTACGGCCTGTATGTGCCGGATGAACTCCGCGCCCGCGGCGTGGACGTGGACGGACGGGACGACATCCGTCTCCGCGAATACATCGACAACATGGAAGTCTGCATGCCTGCGGCAGACCTGCTGATCTGCCGGTCCGGCGCCTCGTCTCTGTATGAGATCCGCGCCCTGGGCAAGGCCTCCATTCTGATTCCGTCCCCGAACGTGGCGGAAAACCACCAGTACTACAATGCCATGGAACTCGTGAACAACGACGCCGCGGTCCTCATTGAAGAAAAGGACCTGACAGGGGAGACCCTGACCAACGCTGTCAACGAGCTTCTGGCGGATCCGGAGCGGATCCACACCATTGAACGCAACGCCAAAGAAATGGCCATTCTGAACGCAACGGACCGCATCGTCGAAAACGTCCTGTCCATTGCGGAACACCGGCCCGACTGATCGGAGGTCGATCCATGGCGGATTCCCATTCCAAGACGGATGGCCGTTCCCGCGAAGAAGTGCGCCGTGAGGTGCGCGAAGCCCGTGAACGGCAACGTCAACGCCGCAAACTGACGATCTATTTCATCCTGATCATTGTGATCGTCATCGTCGGCGTCATTCTGTCCCTGACCCTGTTCTTCAACATCGGCAAGATCGAGGTCACGGGTGCCACGCAGTACGAGGACAGTGAAGTCATCGAAGCCAGCGGCATCCAGACCGGCGACAACCTCTTCCTGCTCGACCGGGAAGAGGCGGTGGAGAACATCCAGGAGACCCTTCCGTACACCGGTCTTATCACGATCCACAGAAAGCTGCCCGCCACCCTGGAAATCGAGGTGGAGGACAGCGCGCTTTCGGCTGCCATCCAGTCGGGAACGGAATATGTCATTATCAACGACAACGACAAGGTCCTCGAAGTGGCCTCCAGCGAAAAGAACCTGAGGCAGATCCAGAAGGAACAGAAGAAAAAACGCAAGGCTGCGGCCAAGCGCGAAAAGCAGGAGGCGAAGGGCGACACCGCCACGACGACCAAGAAGGCCGAAAAGACTACGGAGGAGACCACCAAAGGCAACAAGCCTTCCGATGAGGACTCCACCACTACCACTACAACGACCACAACGACTACGACCACCACGACCGCGTCCAGCACAGAGACTACGACAGCGGCCAAAAACTGGTCCAACACGCTGGTCATTGTGAAGGGAATGACCGTCAAGAGCGCGGAGCCGGGACAGAAGATCCAGGTGGCCGGCAAGAAACTGTCGACTTTCCGCAACATCATGGATAAGGCAGAGGAGTACAACATCCAGGGCATCACGGAACTGGACCTCTCCAACACCGCCTCCATTACCATGATGTACCAGGACCGGATCCTCATTGAACTCGGTACGGCCAGCGGCCTGGACCGGAAGATGCGGTTTGTGCAGCAGGTCCTTGCGGAGCAGGATACGATCAGTGACACCCAGGAGGGCGTCCTGAATGTCTCCGTGGATGGAACGGCCTACTTCAACGCGGGCTCAATTTCAACAACGACGACCACCACAACGACCACAGTTGTGTCAGAAGGGGAGGTCGATTCCGACACCGACCAGTCCACCTATGCCAGTGACTCGGACTACGACACCATGACGGCTTCGGACACCTACTCGGAGTCCGGAACCGATACCGGAACGGACACCTATTCGGAAACCGCGTCCACCACAAGTGGATGGGACACGGGCGGCTAAGGAAAACTATTATTGAAATTTGACAGGGCGCATGCTATTATATTTGACGTGAAACTAACTTTGTATCATTATGTATTATTGTAGAAAGTAATACATTAGGAGGATGCCTAATGAGTTTTGAAATGGCCGCAGATTTTGAGAGCATCGTGCAAATCAAAGTAATTGGTGTCGGCGGTGGCGGCGGAAACGCCGTGAACCGCATGATCAGCTCGGACGTCAAAGGCGTCGAGTTCATTGCCATCAATACGGATAAGCACGTTCTGCTCCAGTCCCAGGCAACCCATAAGATCCAGATCGGCGAAAAGGTCACCAAAGGCCAGGGCGCCGGTGCCCGTCCCGAAGTCGGCAAACGCGCCGCCGAGGAGAGCAAAGAGGTCATCTCGGACGCTCTGAAGGGCACAGACATGGTGTTCATTACCGCCGGTATGGGCGGTGGCACCGGCACGGGAGCTGCTCCCATCATTGCCGCCGTGGCCAAAGAGATGGGCATCCTGACCGTCGGTATCGTCACGAAACCGTTCGGCTTTGAAGGCAAACACCGCATGGATCAGGCCGAAGCCGGCATTGCCGAACTGGCCCAGCATGTGGACAGCCTTGTGGTCATCCCGAATGACCGCCTGAAGTATTTCTCTCAGGAAAAGATCACGCTTGCCAACGCGTTTGACGCGGCAGACGACGTTCTCCGCCAGGGCGTTCGCAGCATCTCCGAACTCATCAAAGTTCCGGGCTTTATCAACCTGGACTTCGCGGATGTCTCCGCCATCATGCGGGACGCCGGCCATGCTCACATGGGCGTCGGCCGTGCCAGCGGCAAGGACAAGGCGGAAGCCTCGGCCAACGCGGCTGTCACCAGCCCGCTGCTGGAGACTACCATCGACGGTGCCCGCGGCGTCATCATCAGCATTACCGCTTCGCCGGACATCGGCCTCGAAGAGGTCGAAGCTGCCTCCGAACTCATCTCGAAGGCCGCGCATCCGGAAGCCAACATCATTTGGGGTGTCGCGTTTGACGAATCCCTCGAGGACGAAATGATCGTCACCGTCATTGCCACCGGTTTTGGTGACAACTCCGTCGGCATGACCAACGCTCCGGAACTCGACCTCGAAGGCCCGGACTTCTCGGACCTCACCCTGGACCTGCCCACGCGTCATACCACCACGCAGCAGGCCGCTCCGGCCCCGAAGGCTCCGGCCGCTCCGAAGACCCAGTCCGCTCCGCAGACCAATCTCTTCGATTACAACTCGGGATCGGACTATGACTCCTCGGCCTCCGGCCTGGGAATCGACGACGATGACGACTACTTCGACGCCATCGACGACATCTTCAGCAAACGTCATTAAGGCTGATAATTAGCCATTTTCAAGCGGCGTGAAGTTCACGCCGCTTGTCCATTTTTTAGGTGTTGCATTTTAATATGGGGTATGTTAGAATACTCAAGCAACTTTAGTAGGACGTATGTCCGCAAGTACTGTAAAAGAGGTGAATACAGATGAAGGAAGGAATTCATCCGAAATACGGTCCCTGCACCGTGCGGTGCGCATGCGGCGCCACGTTTGAAACCGAATCCACCAAAGACGAGATCCGCGTGGACATCTGCTCCGTCTGCCATCCGTTCTTTACCGGAAAACAGAAGCTGGTCGATACCGGCGGACGTGTGGATCGTTTCAACCGCAGACTGCAGGCTTCGGGCAAATAAGAACAAAATATTGTTTACGGCGGTACGTACCAGTACCGCCGTTTTGCTGTTATAATGGACGAAGAGGGGAGGTGCCGCCATGGAACGTTACTACACTATCAAAGAACCCGCGCAGGGTGAACTGGAGGTCAAGCGCTCCCGATTTATCGGTTACGCCAAGCCGGTCTCCAGTGTAGAAGAAGCGGAGGCCTTCGTGGCGGAGATCAAGTCCCGCCACTGGGACGCGCGTCATAACTGTTCCGCGTATGTGCTGCGCAATGGACGCCAGCACAGTTCGGACGACGGCGAACCCCAGGGAACGGCCGGCCAGCCCATCCGCGGCGTCATCCTGGGGCGGGATGTCACCGACTGCGTTATCGTGGTTACCCGCTACTTCGGCGGGGTTCTCCTGGGCACCGGCGGACTGGTCCGCGCGTACAGCCAGGCGGCTTCGCTGGCTCTGGACGCGGCGGGAGTCGTCTGCATGGAACCGCACCAGATCGGCTCTCTGACCTGTGACTACACCCTCTACGGCCGCCTGCCATCCCTGATTGCAGAACTTGAAGGCACCGTCCGGGACACCGACTTCACGGACAAAGTGTCCCTCCAGATGGCCCTGCCCACCGAAGCCGTCCCCACCTTTGAACAGCGCCTTTCCGACCTCTCCTCCGGCCAGTGCACCGTGACCTGGACCGGGGAAGAGTACCTGGTAAAATAAGGAGTTTATATGATGAGCACCATGAAAGAACTCGTCCGGAAGAACCGCAGCTACCGCGGGTTTGACGAATCGTTTCAGCTGACCCGTGAGGATCTGATGGAACTGGTGGACCTGGCGCGGCTGACCGCGTCAACGGTCAACAAGCAGCCGTTCAAGTACTACCTCGCCTATGAGAAAGAGGACGTGGACAAGATCCAGCCGTGGACCGGATGGGCCCGCGCGCTGCCGCATATGAAACTGCCGCACGAGGGAATGTGCCCTACTGCGTTTATCGTTGTGTGCCATGACACAGACCTGATCGAGGACACGCCCAAGTTCACGCGGGACGTGGGGATCGTGGCGCAGACCATTCTCCTGGGTGCAGTGGAGAAAGGGCTCGGCGGCTGCATGATCGGCAACTTTGGGCCGGCGAAAATCTCCGCGGCGCTGGACCTGCCCGCAAACCTGATCCCGAAGCTGGTCATTGCTCTGGGCAAGCCGGCGGAAACCGTCGTCCTGACGGATGTGCCGGAGGACGGCAACACCAACTACTACCGGGACGAAAACGACGTCCACTACGTACCGAAGCGCGCTCTGGAGGACATTATTCTGTAAAATGACATAAAAAATCCCTCTCCGGTTGGAGAGGGAAATTTTTTGTTATTTGGCCTGTTTGATGTAGCGGTCGAGCCAGATGGATGCAATGTCCATGGCCTGGTAGAGGCCTTTTTTCTCTCCGCGTTTCACGACGATATCCGCCGGGTTGGTGGAGGGGTCGGTGGACATGATCTGAATGGTGACTTTGTCCGCTATTTCGAGGTCTTCAAAGGGCTTGCTGCTGTTGATGGTCAGCATGGCCACGTAGGGATCATACATGTGACCGTAGTAAAGGGTGTTTCCCTTTCGGACCAGAGGGCGGTCCTTGTAGGTCAGCAGGGCCTTATCCTTAGCTTCCGCCAATGATTTCACTCCGTTTCGTGTCCGCGCACAGACGGTTTATTTTCCTTCCAGGAAGTCCTTCACCAGGGCCTGGAGGAGTTCGTCCCGGTCGATCTTACGGATCAGGCTGCGCGCGTTGTTGTGGGTGGTGATGTAGGTCGGGTCCTCGGAGAGGATATAGCCGACGATCTGGCTGATGGGGTTATAGCCCTTCTCCTGAAGAGCCGTGTAAACCTCCTGTAACACTTTGCGCATTTGCGCGTCCGAATCTTCCCGGATGGAAAACTGGATGGTTTTGTCAGTCATTTTCTGCCACCTCCAACTGGTGCTTTATTTGGTTTATTATAACGCACAACTACCCATAAAACAATGGATATTTCCGTAAATTTGCGTTACGAACGAAGCTCGGCACCCAATTTTTCCGCGGCTTTGATAGCCTTCTTGACGGCGGCGTTGGTCTCGTCGTCCGTCAGAGTGTGGTCCGCGGAGCGGAACTTGAGATTGAAGGCCACGCTCTTCTTGTCCTTGCCGACCTGCGCGCCGGTGTAGACGTCGAAGAGTTCGATGGCTTCCAGGATCTTGGTGCCGACGGCGGCTTTCATGGCCTTTTCCAGGGCCAGGACCGGCATCTCGTCGTTGACCACGAAGGCCAGGTCACGGGCTGTGGACGGGTACTTGGGCAGGTGCTTATACACGCGGTCCAGGTTGGCGAGTTCGAAGAGCGCCTCCATGTCCACCGTTGCTATATAGACGCGGGTTCCAATTCCATAGTTTTCCAGAACTTTGGGATGAATTTCACCCAGGGTGGCCAGCTCTTTGCCGTCCATGAGGATCTTCGCGGTGCGGCCCGGGTGGAAAGTCGGGTCGTCCTTGACCGGCTCGACGTCGTAGTCCGCGAGGCCGCAGACGGAGAGCAGTTTCTCCACGATACCCTTCAGGGTGTAGTAGGTGGTCTTCGGACCGTAGAGGCCCAGGACCAGCTGCTTGTTCTCGTCCGGAAGCTCTTCCAGTGTGGCGTGCGGATGGTACGTGGTAGCCATCTCGTACAGGTACGCCTTGGCGTTGCGGTTGTTGTAGTTCAGGGACAGGACATCCAGCATGCAGGGGATGGCCGTGGTCCGCATGATGCTCGTGTCTTCGCCGAGCGGGTTGCTGATAACAATGCTGTTCCGCAGGGGCGAGTCACTGGGCAGGCAGATCTTGTCATAAGCCTTCGGGCTCATGAACGAGAAGGTCTGGATCTCCGAGACACCGCTGGCCAGGATGGTGTTCTCCACGACGCGGTCGAACTTCTGACGCGGGGTCAGGACCGCCTTCGCGGCGCCGTGCAGGTCCGTGCTCGGGATGTTGTTGTAGCCGTAGAAGCGGGCGATCTCTTCGGAGAGGTCCGCCTGGGAGTGGATGTCGATCCGGAAGGACGGCACGTGGACCACGCCGTCTTCCACGGTGAAGCCGATCCGCTCGAGGATGGCCTTCTGCTCGTCGGCCGGGCAGTCGATGCCAATGAAGCGGTTGGTCCACTCGGGGTCGAAGGGCAGGGTGACCGGCTCCTTCGGGTTGGCGTAATTGTCGATGTAACCGCCGACGACGTCACCGGCATCCAGTTCCTGGACCAGCTGCAGCGCGCGCTTCAGGCAGGTGTCACAGCTGTCCGGGTTGAGCTCTTTTTCGTAACGGGCCGAGGATTCGGTCCGCATGCCAAGGCCCTTGGCAGTGCGGCGGACGGACAGGCCGTTGAAGCAGGCGGATTCGAAGACGATGGTCTCCGTGTCGTCCATGATGCCACTGTATTCGCCGCCCATGACGCCGGCCACGGCGACGGGTTTGTTCTCGTCGGCAATGACCATCATGTCCTCGGAGAGGGCGCGCTCTTCGCCGTCCAGCGTGGTGATGGATTCGCCGGCGCGGGCGTTGCGGACGATGACGTGTCCGCCGTCCAGGAAGCGCAGGTCAAAGGCGTGCATCGGCTGGCCGTACTCGAGCATGACGAAGTTCGTGATGTCGACGATATTGCTGATGGGGCGGACGCCGCTGGCGCGCAGGCGTTCGCGCAGCCACCGCGGTGACGGCTTTACGCGGACGTTTTTCACGACCGCGCCGCAGTAACGGTAGCAGGTCTCCGGGACTTCAATGTCGACCTTGAGGAGGTCGTTGACGTCTCCCTCGCCGGGTTTCACTTCGGGTTCCTTGACCTCGAACGGCAGCTTGTACGTGGCCGCCGTTTCGCGGGCCAGACCGAGCACGGACATGCAGTCCGGACGGTTCGAGGTGATCTCGAATTCGGTGATCGTGTCGTTGAGGCCGATGGCGTCCCGGATGTCCATGCCGAGGGTCTTGTCACACTCGTCGTCCAGGACCATGATGCCGTCCTCGATGGAGGTGGGGAAGTCGTGGGTGGTCAGGCCCAGCTCGCCAACAGAACAAAGCATGCCGTTGGAGACTTCGCCGCGCATTTTGCCTTTGGTGATCTTGGTGCCATCCGCAATGACGGAGTTGTGCAGGGCCACGGGGACGACGTCACCCTCCTTGAGGTTCTGCGCGCCCGTGACGATCTGCAGGTCTTCGCCGGCGCCGACGTCCACCTGGCAGATCCAGAGGTGGTCGGAATTCGGGTGGCGGACCAGCGAGTTGATCTTGCCCACCACGATGTTTTTCAGGTTTTCACCCTCGTGATGATACGATTCCACTTTGGAACCGGAGATGGTGAGGTCTTCCGCGTAGTCGCGGTCCGGAACGTCGATCGTGACGTAGTCATTCAGCCATTTTTTCGATAAATCCATGCGTCACACCTCCGTTAAAACTGTTCCAGGAACCGGACGTCATTCTCAAAGAGCATGCGCATGTCGTCCAGGTCGTATTTGAACATGGTCAGGCGCTCCAGGCCAAGGCCGAACGCGAAACCGCTGTACTTCTCCGGGTCGATCCCGCCGTTTTCGAGGACCTTCGGGTGCACCATGCCGGCGCCGAGGATTTCGATCCAGCCCTCGTTTTTGCACATGGAGCAACCCTTGCCGCCGCACTTGAAGCAGGAGACGTCCACTTCGCAGGACGGTTCGGTGAACGGGAAGTGGTGCGGGCGGAGACGGATCTTGGTCTTGCTGCCGTAGAACTTCTGCGCGAAGGTGGTCAGCGTACCGACCAGGTCTCCCATGGTGACGCCTTCGTCGACGACCATGCCCTCGATTTGATGGAAGATGGGGGAGTGGGTGGCGTCCACGGCGTCACTGCGGTACACGCGGCCCGGGGCAATGATGCGGATGGGCGGCTTCTGCTCCTCCATGACGCGGATCTGGCAGCCCGACGTCTGGGTGCGGAGCAGCATGTTTTCGGTGATGTAGAAGGTGTCCTGGGTGTCCCGCGCCGGATGGCCCTTCGGGATATTCAGGGCTTCAAAGTTGTAGTAGTCCCATTCGACTTCCGGGCCCTGACGGATGTCATAGCCCATGCCGAGGAAGATCTCCTTGACCTCGTCCAGAACGGAGGTCAGGGGATGCTTGTGGCCGATGTGAACGGGTTCGCCGGGAAGGGTGACGTCCAGGGTCTCGGTCAGGAGTTTGGCGTCCTGCGCCTTGGCCTTGAGCTCTTCCTTCTTGGCCTCAATATTGGCCGTGATCTGCTCCCGGATCTGGTTGGCGGCCTGGCCGACGGCCGGGCGCTCCTCCGGGGACAGGCTGCCCATGGTCTTGAGGACTGCGGTCAGTTCACCCTTTTTGCCGAGGAAGCGGACGCGGGCGGCATCCAGCTCTTCCAGGGAACCGATTTCGGACAGCGCCTCCGAGGCGGCCGCGCGAATCTGTTCCAGCTGCTCTTTGTGGTTCATGTTCGCTGTTCCTTTCGAAATGTATTTTCTGATGTCATGTCCGGGCGGGCGAGGCAGTTTCGGACAACAAAAAAGCTCCGTCCCCTGGAAGGGACGAAGCAGAAACTCCGCGGTACCACCCGACTTCCCGCGGCAGACGCCGCAGGCACTCATACCCCTTAACGCGGGGGAACACGTTTTCCCATACTGGCCGGACGGCGTTCCGGGAAACCGCTCGGGAGTGAACTTCGGTCAGCGCGGGCACAGGTCCGTTTGCAGCCGGTGGCGGACCCTCTCTGGGAGCCCTGCGAAGACGTACTCTCTCCGTCAGTGCGTTTGTTCGTATGAACACGATTGCCGTTATTTTAACACCGGCGTGCGCGTTTTTCAATAGTTTTTCCATTTCCTGTGAGTTGTGATAATATAATAATAATTTAAAGCCAAGAAGGCAGGGGAGGCGTCTATATGGTAGACATCCGGGTCGGTCTGGACATGACCGAAATTGCCCGCATCCAAAAATCCATGGAGGAC
>Ga0181612_117661_pt1 | contig 16667 bp, 15 predicted proteins | sample HoacroProtozoa21_FD_119630 | JGI IMG/M metagenome (GOLD analysis project Ga0181612, IMG submission 119630) | Hoatzin crop microbial communities from Cojedes, Venezuel. Combined Assembly of Gp0051906, Gp0051904, Gp0051908
CCTAATCTTGTTCAACAAAGTAGACACACAGCTCCCCTTACTTGCTGGCAGAAGTACTCACAAGGATACATTCATTTTCCACTCACTGATTCTCCTTCCCTTCCCCTTTACCGCGTGAACACAGAAAACAGAAACCTCAAGACAGCACTGAAAAGCTCCAGCATCAAGCCGTCCTGGTGATTTCCAGCTACACTGGTTTTGCCATATTTATGGCGACAAAAGATAAATACACTATGATAATCTCAAAAACCCACAAAATCAACAATCCTTCTTTTACAACCTTCCTTCCTAAACATTTATAACAAATTCAAGGATTATACTTGTCTTTCGAAAAGGATATTTTTAGTGTTAAAAACACTGTGGTTCATTACAGTTCCATGACCCCATAATTAACACCTTGGTTACATTTCCACTATACATGATCTATCATCGCTTTTGGTAGCGAAGCCTATTTTTATTAATGATAATAGAAGGCTACTTTAATAACTGAAAACCATCAGTCACTGTGTATAAAACCTCTCCATCACTTACTTTTCTAGTTGTTTTAAACCCTGTTTCAGAATTTGTCCTTGTCAGTACACAAAGTGAGATAAGGATCATTCCAGCCAAAATAACAAGCTGCTTCACAGGATGAAAACAGAGCTAGGCACCAGTACTGTGCATGAAAGCACAGGCTAAGGTGAGTTCTCCTAAATAGTTTTTATCATTATTGAGTGAAAAGGGCTGGACAACTTTTTTTCCTGATTATTATTTTGAACCAAATATTCACAATCATAAGCAAATACAACATCTCTCTTCATACAGACCTACAAACTGAGAAACTTTGAAACATTTTAATAGCCAAACTAATAACTGAAAAAATAACCCCTTTTAAATATGAGCTATTTGCTCAGAACATTGCTTTGATTCTTATTTGCCAGTGATTTAATGCATCTGATCCTCTAACATAGTATTTGACATCACTACCACAAGTACACCACTTGATATCACTGTAATCAATCAACTGCAAAGTCAGTCCTAGCAATTTTGTTGAGAATGAAGTTACCTGCAACACTAAACTGTTGTGCTAGAAGTGGCAAGTTCCTTGTTGTTGGAAACAGCCACTTAACTAGCACTCACAAAGAAGAGTGATGCTGCGATTTATTTGCATACACTAAAAGATAACAAAGCAGTCAGCGGGTTTTGACCTGTTTGGTTTTCTCGTTTTTTTTTTCCAAGTTCTTTTATATTTAAACATGCAGCTTGAGTGGAGCCGTTTGTGACTCATTTTGAAATGTCAAAACATCAGCATTATGCTCAAACTATTCCTTTTCTGCTTAAATAACTGTATTTTAAAATAAGTAAGCTCCTGTTGTAAGCAGAGATGTAGATTAGAATATTTTACCACTTTGCTATCTTTTGCATCTTTTCACTAAGCACAAGAGGCAATGTACAGAAGGACCTGGGAAATGACTACATCACACCATTTCACCAACTGGAAGAGAAAGCAATTTCATCAGATAGGGTCATATGTTTCATTAGCACTACTGTTTTTCTGCTTTTCTTCCATCTGGAGTACAGTAATTCCTTTCCTATTCTGCAGCAGATTACCAATGACTACATTATGACATGCAGGTGGCTCCTTGGCACCAGTAGACACAAGTTTCATCTGAAGGAAACACCAATTTTGACGAACAGTGAATAAACGACATTCTTTGTTCTTAATTTAGCAAACAGGTGTGGCTCCCACCAGCATTCAGGAAGACCTACCTTGCAAAAGGTAAGCAGAACAGCTTTTAGAAGAATACACACAAGCTTGTGCTACATTTATGTGTAGGAACAAGCAGGAAAGCAAGCAATCACTAGGACTGCTGTGACTGATACAAGACCAACATGTGATGTTTCCATCTCCTGAAGCTGGATGGACAGGCCCTGGACTACAGAAGAGCATGGCGCTCTTTGCACAGGAGAGATTAAGCAGGTTATCACAGTGAGAGGCACATTATAACACAGACTTTGAAAGAGGATATTAATCTAGGTTTGGAACATTTGCCATCTTGGAGTGCTTGACACGTGGGAGGGGAACATAATGTGCCATTCAGATTTTGCCCTGCAAAAGCTGGCCTAGGGGTAAAAAAAAAAAAAAAAAAGGCAGAAATTCCAGCTCTGGTAAAAGCAAACTTTACTTTACTTTCCAGGGTGGAGGCCCACGTTTCTTAATGGCACAAAACCAGACTTTGTCAGTGCCACTTGTGTATTATAACTGCAACTGTACAGGGATTTGCAAGTACAGGGTTTAAATACTGCTAAACAAAAACCTTCCTTTTGCATGTGCTGTTCAAGTTATTTGCTAAATCTTGTTTAAAGTCTCATAGAAATAACATTCAAGCCTTGCAAAAGGTAAAGTGAAAATCTAACTAGTCTGCTTATATTTTGCATATCAATAGTCAGTAGCCTATACTCAGACTTCACACATGTGGGGACACACCCCACCAGTATGAACATCACAACAGACTCACAAATTACACTGTCTATCACAATAGTTAACAAGGGCAAGAAATCCATTGCACACAGCAGCCTTGTCAGTGTGCAGATCCCAAGGACTATTTATGACTGCAGAGGCCAAAATCAGAAGGAGATAAAGTAGACTAAGTATTTGATCAGGTCAAAAGCAACAGACTTCATTAAATTACACACACACAACCACCTTTTCCTCTCCCTACCTCTTGCTTATTGTTTTTTCATGAAAGCGTATTCTGTGAGAAGACAGTATGTTCACTTCACGGTATATGCACCAGTCATTTTATTTTTTAAAAGGTAGGCTAATATTTACAAATTTTTCAAATAAAGCAGCAGTTGCATTAGAGAAGACTCCTGTCCCCAAGCATGTCTCAAAACAAAACAAAAACCCACCATACCACATCCTACATCCTTCATACATTCCTATCCACCACTTGCTGGATGAATGGCACCCAATGTACTCAAAAGTGATGGGTAGGCGCACTCCATTGCTATATCACGTGCAGATTACAGAAGACAGTCTCCTATTATTGCAAATTAATGGTCTAGACTGTGACAACAACAAAAGGATCCATCTAGACTTCCACACTGGAATTCAGATAATCTCTTGTCTTCACAGCTGGAGCATCAGTACTTTGTTGTTGTCTTTTAGCTTTTCCCTTCTTCCACAGATAAATTTTATGATCATAAAAATGGGGATCTTAACATAGAGTCAGCTGAGAACAAACCATAATACAGGCTAAGACCATACAATACAAACTTAATCTCTTCACAATTATTTTAATGCATGCAAGTTGGAAAAAACATCTGCTATTCCAACCTTGGATAGCCATGGTACTTCATTACCATAGCGTAGTCCCAGTATAGAGTTTCTGTCCATACAGCTCCCGCTTCCTCATACTCCCACTGTCTTAATTTTTGGTCCTCCTTAACAGCAGACTCAGCAAGTCCTGTCCATCTCAACTCTAGCATACAAAAAAAATTTTATTAAACGTACAATGCAGCATAGACCCCATCCTTATTTAGTTATCTGTGCTCCACTTTTAGTAGCAGTTGCAAGCAAACGTCAATATGGATCCAGATGAAGAGTGATGTGTACCATTTCTCCTCCCCATATTCACAAACTATTTCCCATTTTCAGAAGGAAAAGGAGGGAGGGAAGGGAAGTTACAATAACAACCTACTAAAGTAAAACACCACTTCCGTATAACACTTGGTACCATCCCAACAAGCATGTAGACTTCTCATTGATTCTAAATGAGGAGGATGCTGAACATAACTTGCAGCAAGTCAGCAATGCATCACAGGAAAAAGGTCATACTCTTTCATCAAAGCAGAAGATTTTCTTTTTGAACTGTAGGTGTTATGCCTTCCTTTAAACTATCCTTTTCATTTTTCCCAAAAATTGCTCCTCATCCCAGTAAACACATGCAGTAGAAATCCATTCTGCAAAGCTTTCCTCATCCAAACTTCTCTACAGGGCAATGCCCTGCCCTTCTCTCTCTCTCCTAAACATTCATGCCACTGATTTGGCCTCTGCTTAAGGTCCCTAGTAGAGACTGATACAGCAGTGGGTTTCTATTTTATATTAACCATCTAGAAAAAAAAAGAGAATAATAAGATTTTTAAATTACTTGTTCCAATCCGTTAACATTATCACCCCAAGAACTGCCATAGTAACTAACCAGCCTGCTAAACAGGTCCGCAATAGAAAAAAAAAACCAAACTGAGAAACAAGGAAACAAAAGAGAAAGAAAAAATGCTTTGATACAATTGAACACTCTCAGTAAGATTAATAACTCTGTAGTATGAAGTAGGGTTAAAGTGCAAATGATAACATCTATGTTCAGGGGCTGGCCTAAACATCCAGATCTGAATAGTAACCACCAAAGTCCTCTCCTGGCTTGACTGCCATATACAGGAGCTATCCTTCTCCTACCCACACTTTCACTGAGTATCTTTTTTGTACTTCTGCAAAAGAGGGAAACCAGACCTTGGATCCTAGTCATCTAACTGCTGAGACAAATGAGATAAGACAGTCAAGTGGTGACCTGGAAGCACTGTCAACAGCCACGTTTTGTCCTGTGCTATTTATGAAAAGAATGGATAGTAGTAATCAGAGGTTTTTTGTGTCCCCACTAGAGGAATACAGGTCAACGCTGTCAACGTTGCTGTCAACGAGCAATCTGCAAGCATTCATAATATGCTTTAAACAGTACCGCAACAGGCATTATCATTACGATCCATTCTTCCCATTAATTTAAAAGTCAAGATAAGAATTTAATAAAAAAATTTAAAGTATATAAAAAAGGACTGTTCTTAACCATCGCAGTCTCCACTAATGAATTTGTTGAAAAAAGCTTCTATTGGTTTCGCTGCTGTTAGTTCTGTAGTCAACTGAGCCAGCTGGACTCTATTCTGACTCATACAGCTTCATATCTAATTATGTTTCATTTATAGAATCAAACTCCTCCAGTGGTTATAACCTTGCAGAAGACACAGGGTCATTGACTTGTAAAAATCTTTTTACTCGTAGGTGTGATAAAGAAAAATACCTACTTTATTGTCACTTTTCAAAGCAAATAAGCACTGCTAGGTCATTCAACACAGTCATTCTCTGATACAGAATTATTCCCTAATATTGCTGTATAGCTTCCATTCTCTTTCCCAGATATTTCTTTTAGGAGCAGAGTTGGTCGCTGATTTATATATTCAGCAACTGTTACGCTGATAATTGAAGAGTTAATGGAAGCCATTAATGGAAGACGTAAAGGTACACTCATCTTCTGAAACACTGTGAAAAAGTCCTAGTTCTCAATTCACCAGAAAAAAAAAGGCAACAATTTATGCATGTTTGCACCATAATTTGTTTCCGCAAATCAGCATTCACTGACATTCCTGGAGCCAGTATTAGAAAGCCAGTTATGAATTCTAACTGGAAACTTTCATTGTCCATTTGTGACCACAAGCAAGCTATAAATATATTTCTGGTGCAAAAAGTCTGTTATTTTTTTGAGTGACAGTATTAACACTACCCATAATATCACGACATTTGCTAACTTTTTAATTCTCATTCCTGAATTTCTTAACCAGAAAAGGAGTAGAAAAATAATTGGTGGGTAAACATGCACATTATTTTATGTAAAAAGAAGTTTGTCTAACTATATGATACCATAGGAGGAGTAAGAAAAGGGGAAGGTGACAAATAGTAAATAGGCAAATATATCTTATATTTTAAAATAAATTTTATCAAGATATCCAAAATCGCTGTTGTGCTGTTATTTTCAATACTGCATGAGAAAAAGCAAATGATTAATAACTCCCGAGTCCTGTAGTTCCTAGAATTATCAACATTTTTTTTAAGAAAGAGTTTCATCACAGCATTTAACTCAAAGCCAGTTCTAAAATCTATTTGTCCTCAAAAAGACCGATAACTAAAGTCCACTATTAAAGAATTTGATTTTTAATAATCAGTTGCAGCAGTGTAAAAAAAACAGTAGGAGTAATTACTAAAGTTTGATCCCTACAATGCCATTGCTGATGAAGTTTTACCCAAGTAAAATGTTTCACTTTTTTTGAGTTGCACCATCTTCGAAAGGAAGGTGCTTACACTAAAGCAGAACTGGTTGTGAAGACAAATTAATCTCCAAAGAACTTCAGAGATCTCACATTCGCATACCTCTTGACACATCTTGCTAGATTAATCTTACCATCCTTTCCTAAACATAAATAAATGTCAAATCAAAAAAATCTATGGATATTTGAAATAATTTCGATAATGGATAGGTTGCTTCGTTATTTTTTTCTTAATTGCCTCCAGAATACTAGCTGAACATCAAATATAATTTGTGGTAATAAAAAGACTTAATATCTCAAAATCATATACTTAACATATTTACAGCATAATCCTTTTACATCCCAGGCTATACATAGACATTAAAGTCATCTGCTAATTAACCAGAGATTAATGACAACACACAAATCTGACTGAGCTGAAAAACTAGCCAATATAGTCACACATTCCTTATCACCTTTTTGCAGTCAGTTCCAAGTGACACAACTCTCACTAAGATATGGAAAGGTTTAATGTAAAAGCTACATCTTACGACTGACATACATACAAGTGAAAATACTACATCCAAATATATTTCCAATTTTTGAAAAGTTTTAGATTAATCAGGACATGATATATCTTCATGCAAGGAGTATGAACTGAATCAAGAATTTGCATTTCATATTCTTGGCTTTATGGGTTTTGTTTTTATTATTATTATTGCCATTACATATAATTTTCTCTGAAGGTAACATGTCCCTCTTTAGTCGTAATAAATTCTTCCTTTTTAATGCAGACTAACAAGACAGTACCCACTTTAATACTTCAAATAAGAAGCTATATCTTATGGTTTAGTTGATAAAGAAAATCCAGAGGCACTAGAAATGTTCTTACAATTGCAACAGAGCTGTTTGTATGAGGGCTAATGTACCTTGCTTCCCTCATGTCTCTGCAGAAGTCACTCTTTTCCTTTTTCGTGTTATTCCAAGATCTTAATTCTATACCAGGTAGGATATCAGAAAAATATCTTTTTTGTATGTTTATTTAAACTATGAATACTAGTACCAATTTTTTTGTTTTAGTTAAATACCACATTGAACAAACCTACTACAGTACAGGTATTAGGGCAAGACGTGTATACCGGGCAATACGAGTAATAGATTAGCTACAGAAATGATGGCAGATGATTTAACTAGGTGATAGTGACTATGAGAGCTGTATTTAATTGCATAGCTGCTTTGAAGATAATTTAGCCACATACTGATACAGTTTAAACTTTGAGAAATTGCTTCCAAGACAGAATTGCTGGCATCAAGAATAGTCTGGCAATACTCCCGGCACACAGAGCCCTCGGCAGAGCACTGCGTACAGCCCAGCCTGCTGCGAGAGCTGCTCAGGCTCCTGCAACGCATCCAGGAACCAAACAGGTTGAAGTGTCCAACAGCTGGAGCTTGGGAATTTGGCTTAGCTAGATCAGAACTAGAAGTGCTGGATAATTCTGCAGATGGGAAGACCCCTGGACATTGTCAACGGCAAAGCACAGATGACTACTGTGTGCACACGTTTCAAGAGACGTGTGGTGAGAAGGCAGGAAACATTACTCAAAGACACTGCCAGAACAGGGTCTGTCAGAAGCACCAGCCATGACGTCCTCAGGGTAAGGTCAGATTCCTTATCAGCTAGTGATACTACAATAGCCAGAAAGCACTGGCACTCAGTTTTCATCTACTATAACAAAGTTTATTCCTACTTAACCAAGTGAACAAAGTAGCTGACAACATGAGGCTGAAACAATTCCTCCACAGCTGTTACAGACCTATGCACAGAATTACCAATAGTGGATGTATTTCAGGAAGGAACAAGTGGTTGAAGTTGCAGTCCTTTTGGGGTTGAAAGTGAATTTTTACTCAGACATGCTGCATTAGCCTTTGCTGTTAGGGTATCTCCATTTCAGAAACTGTAGGATGATACTGTTCATAATTTCACACCATTTTGGATGTTAACCGGTCAATTACCCATATAATAGCAGCAGTGACCACTTACATAAGCTAGTGGTGAGAGAAGGGATGGTAAGATGAGTTACTTGACCGTGTCATCATACGTTAAAAATCATTTGATAAACTTTTTTAAGAAGGCAATAGTATTCCCCTAAAGAAGGCATCCTGAGTATTTCTGACAATCAGATCCTAAATACAAGTTAATATGCCAAATGACAAATGCCACAATACTCTGCCAGATCTGTTTACACCACCAAATGAGACAGAAGAATAAATGAGCAACTTTGACATCTGTGTGACAAAGAAACAGGCACTTCAGAAGACTGCTTTCGCCAGCACCAGCAGAGAACCAGTGGTGCTTCTGAAGCAGAGACCTGTTGCTCTCAAAGTGAAATCATACTCAGCAAGACATAATTAAGATTCAGGTGCCTTAAGCACAGGCATAAGAAAAATAAAATAGCACAACCAGCAAGAGCAGATAAGTAGCATGTGACATTGTTACACCACTAATTGCATAACCAGCAACAAGCATTTCTAACCCAGCTAAAAGTAAATAACATGAATTGCAAAGGGGCAAACAAACAATTATAATGGAGTTGCACAAATGAGAGAGTAAGACACATGCAAGAAATAAAATCTGCAAGGTAACAAAGAATGTCAAACAGATAGGAAAGACATTCTGCTGGACTATTTTGGATTCATCATGCAAACTGGAAAGATGCTTGGTGAAATTAGCAAATGAGACCATACTCTTATTTTGGGAAGAGGAAGATAACAATAACGAACAAAGAATAGAATGAAAGATGACACAACACTGGCTTCAACTTGACCTTCCTTCCTTCCTTCAAAAGAGCACCTAAGCAAGATCACTTCCACCTTCAAATAAGACCATCAAGGACTTGCATCTACTGGTGCCAAGAAAGTGGCATCACCTCTACTGGACTGTATGCTCACAGCTAAATTAGGATAGATTGTTATGGACTAACTGCGTAAATAGGTGGTGATAACGATTAAGAGGTAGCCATTGACAATGTGTATTGTTAATGACACTCAATTAAGTAAAAGAAGTGCTATTTCCAAGGTTGAAACTGATCTATTGGTTTTCCTAACCATTCCCACCGTAGCACTGCGATCCCCTGAGACATGTATATTCTCCACTCTAGAACTGTGTTAAAGCAGAAATATTAATTCCTGATAAAGTTTGAACTTCTTGATGAAGAAACACAAATAGCAACAAATAGCACAAAACTGAATGAAAAAGAATCACGTGAGCAAAAAAAGTTAAGAAATAACTTCTTCTGGATGGAAAAACACTCATCTTTATTTGTCCTCCAAAATTCTCCAGCAGACAGGAAAAACACACACTCTGTCACCTGACAGACGTTCAAGTCCACCGTAGAGCTGTGACAGATCCAGACTGAAAGTGCTGCTTTGTCTCAATCAGAGCACAGATTGTTTGGATTGTCTCAGAAATCCCAAGCCAATAAACTACAGAAATGCAGGCTTTGTATTCTCCTCCAAGCTGCTGACAGAGATGACAGTAAAAACCACAGGTCTCCATTAAAACTTTCTACTTAACCGAAAAGGTTCATAAATAAAGTTCACACAATTTCTAAATGAAAGCAGAAGCATTAGGTACTGACCACTAAAGAAAATGGTAACTGATTCATAACAGTTTCTCAATCCTGCTGGGTAGACAGAAAAAGCTTCAGACCAGATACAAGATGAGTTTTGCTAAACTGAAGCCTTCCTCATCTGAAGCCTGTGTAATATATTTAGCATGTTTGATACTTAGTGTATACTCTATAAAGAGTTATATACGGAAAGAGAGAGAATTAGGTGGCCAGTTTACTCAACTTTTTTTTTCTAATTTAGAAATAGTTAAAATTTGACAATCTCTTATGACAACTCCATAAATTAACTCAAATGTTATAAACCCTTTCTTATCCTTCCCACATACAATAACAAGTTTCTAAATAGTAGTCCAAAAAAGAATTAGTATTGTAAAGGAATAAAGTCAGAATTACTACTGAAAGTAGAGTAAGTTTTCTTGTGAAGGATGAAACTGCACTGAAATGTACTGTTGCTATTAAAAACTTTTGCTATAAACTGAGTTTTATGAACTGAGCTGGCCTAATCCTGCAGAGCAGTAGAACTTGACAGAACAGCCCAAGCAGATTGCCAAACCACCTCTCACTGCAGCGAAGGAGCTGACCTGAACCCCAACACCAGCATAACTAAGGCAGTGAACTTGCATCCACACAAAAGGACAACTTATGACCCTAAACCTATTAACTCACATTAAACAGACTGGAAGACCACGAGATTTTTTTTTTTTTCCCCTCCTATGAATTTTGCAAGGACAAGACACTTTTGGCCCTTTTTTGTTAAATATTTTTCCAAGGCAAAAAAATCACTAACACAGTGAACATATCAAGCCTCTGGGGCTGCCAACATCCACACATGTTTCTTACCAGGTACAATCTGGAGGGAAACCAATAGGCAGACATGGTTGAAGAAAGAAACCTTGTGTGCTTCAATGAATATTCATTACATCCTCTAATTTATTATCATATTTACAGCCAAAACTGCAGAGCAAATTACATACTACAGAAGGTCCCGTGTGGGTTTTCATTTTTACAGCTTGGACTGGTACCAAAATAAAGCACATTAGAGAAAAATTGCAATGAGAGTCATTAATATTTAATGGACTAATAACAGCAGTGCTCCTCATGACAAAGAGGCAAGGCAGGGGAGGGATGGGAAGGATCATTCAGAGCTTTGCTCCACAAAATACTTTTCATTAAGCAAACTGAAATCAAACTGAAAAATATTCCAGGTGGCTTTCTAAAACAAAACAAAAAAACACCCCCCAAAAAAAAAAAAAGAAAAAAAAATACACACCCACACAAAACCCCCCAAAACTCACACACAACAAAAAATGAACAACCACCCACCCAATATCAAGCATAAATAAGCAGCTAAAATTGGTCCCAGGAGATAACAGACAGCGCAAAGGAGAAATTAACTTATTATAGAAGCAGAGTAGAATTTCAAACTGCCCATGCATAGACGAAGAGTATCATATTGAGAAAACCCAAAATAATCGGTGGTGGTTAAGTGTCAACAAGTCAATGAACACGGTAACTCTGAAATTTACATTTCCTAGCGCAGGAAAAGATTCAAATTACCACTACAAGGGGATGGAATTAAAATACAGGGAAAAACAAGCATCCAGCAGCAGGCGGAGCTTTTACCACACTAACAGAAATGGCATAAACTTGTAATATTTTTCTAGTGATTCAAGTAGGATGGCAGAAGCAGCACAGTCAGTGCAAAGGGGATGACACATAATGATCTTCACACTGGTCTAGATTCATTTTCAAACCTTAAAGCAGACAGAGTAGGTCTCTTGCTTAAACCAGCATTTTGTACCCTGCCTGTTCATCACCGTTAGTGCGGAAATCCCCAACCACTATTGCTCCAACACTTTGTAAAGTGATAGTCATACAAATACAGTTGCACTTTCAGATTGCAACTGCAGCTCCGATGTAGCCTCCGAGCACTGACCAAGGACTATTGACCATCACCACCTGGACAACTTCCCTTTCTGTAGAAAAACTCTGTGCCCTTGCCCTTATTCGGTTATTCATGCACTGGTATTTTAAACCACCTGATCATTCTGGCTGCCTGGCCCTGCACAGACAGACTCGGGCATGCTGGTTTGATACCTGCTTATTTCAATCTCCCAATCAATGTTTCCACAGATAACTCAAATTTTGAGATACCATTGGCAGTTCTCATCCACAGTTTCTTACCTCCTATACTTTGTACCCCTCTGTGGAAAGATTGAGACTGGAGCTGTAGATTCCTTATCTGCCTGCTGGACATCCTTCTCTCCCTCTCTGGCACTTTCTACAGGGGCAAGATTCTCCGCAATAGAGCAGGCATATGGCTGGAAAGACTGAGGTTTCATCCTGCAATGGATATCACCAAGCCTCCACAAACCCAGTCCTGTTTCTCAGGGTATTGCACAGACCTCAAAGTTAAAGATCAGCAACAGCAGAAAACATTCTAAATGAGACAGTCTAAACGGCAATTAATTTGTTTAAGTGAAAGTATCTCCTAGCATGGCACAGAGATCAGAATTCACATCATGTTTCTGTCTTACCCTTTTAGTATCTTCTCTAGGATGTAGTTTTCCAAACTTACGAAGCTTTCACAGCTGGCATAGCAGCCAGTGGAACTACCAAAGATAGCTACAAAATACACACACAGGTCACTACAAATTAAGCAATATAGGTCCTTGTCTTTTTTTTGTTATACATTTTCCTGATCATACAATAAAACTGTAAGTTGTATGAAAAAGTGTTAACCATTAAGACAGTTGTTCCATTAACCTTTGTACTGAATGTCCCAGAGCATCATTAGGCTATTTCACGCTTGAAGTATTCTTCCAGAAAGAATTTAATCTTAAAAATGTATTTGAACTCTGACCTCTATTCAGTAAAAATAACAGAATAAATCCCAAAAAAATATGTTGGGGTTTTTTATTCACATTACAGAAGTGTGATTTGTTTTTGAAAGAAAACAACATAAACAGCAAAACAAAGGTTGTAACATCACTTGAATTCATTCAGTTTCAGTTTTACAAAAAACACTTGGTAAGGCCAGAAGTAAAAGTCCTGTCAACTCTCCTCACTGAGGTACTAACAGAGACAACTTTATCAGGTCCCCAGATTGCTGGCTTTTGATTTTCACTTTACTGTGGCCTTGCATTGAACCCCAGTCTTTATCGTCATCTTACGGGATATAAGGGCCCTTCACTGTGGGCCACTGTTGATATGAAACCGTCTCTCAATTGGACCTGTCCATTTTCACCCAAGTCCCACAAGTCAAAGAATGTTTCTTTGGCCAGAGCAACCTATACAGACCGAAGTCTGAAGGGTTGCTAACTCAGAAGTGGCAACAAGAGAAAAACCCAAGTTTCGAATGCTAAGAAAGAAGTTTCTCTCCAGAAGAGCTAAAGAAAAAAAACACTCAACGATTCTGCCACGCAGGAACGCTTCAGTTATAAGCAGGCAAGAGGCAACAGACAAAGATAGTGCCTTCCTAGGTAGAGGAGATTAAACTCCTCTGCTTCCCTGGGATTTGCAGACCCCAGGCAGTAGCGCTGCCCATGTTCACCCCAGTCAGAAAACTTTTCTGCTTTACAAACTGTAAACAGCACGTGGTATGGAGACAATTAAAAGATATCAGAGACTCTAACATGCAACTCCCCTAAATCACGAGCTGGAGAACAGGTGTTCACTACAGAAATTCTCCTAGAAAACAAAAAGGTGTCAGTGGACAAACAGAAGACAGCACAGGCATCAGCATTCACCTTGTGCTTCCCATACCCAGCCAAAAAATATGAATAATGCAGGAAAATGAGGAAATTCAAGGCAGCAGATTAGACTGTTCATCTTCAACCTTGCAATTATCTTTCCTTCTGACTAATAATTTTTGGGAAGGGGTAAGAGCTGGTGAGTAAGTACACCCAGTTCCTCAGACACTCTCGAATACAAAGTAACTAACTTAAATGCTGGGTAACTATCTTTGTGTGAATGTGAAGCTGTGATGAAGCTATGTTGGACTTGGCAGAAGAGGTATCAGATGTAGTTGCTGGATCTGATTAGAATTGATTAGAGCAAGTTACAATGAACATGACCACTTTTAGAAATAGACTAGTTTCCCATTAAAACAAAATCAATATGTCAAATTCTCAGATTATAATTGATCAGCAGTAAGTTAATATATAGAAAAATAACCCTTTCAGTGTGAGGGTGTCTCATTTGTAATTCACTTCAGATAGGTATAGGGCACACAAGTAGTGTTTGTGTAGATGATGCTCCTGGATGAACGATATACTCTCGGGAGAGCTAGACAAATACAGGTCAAGGTTAAGAGCTGGAAAAGTGTTTGAAACTGGGTATGGCATAGAGGTCCCTTCCAGCTCCACACTTAGATGTGATTGAAGACGGTCTGATGTAGCCTGACTGCTGATACAGAGGTGGACAAACTGTGACTAGGATTTGATATTGAATCACAGATAGCTACACAGGCAGGGCTAACAGCATTCAACCCCAGCTGGGTACCTGTGGAGGACAAACTGTGATTAACGTCCAAAGTCAAACCTGACAGCAGCTATTACTGAGTGGATTACACAGAAACATAACATAATATTACCAGACATGTCCCTCAATCAAGTCTATCTCCTGAAAAGAGTGATCAACACTAATCCCACTGCCATGCTATTACATTAGTAGACTCATATGCTTTCCATTCCTGTACACCACATAAATGTACAAAGCTGATGGCTCCTGGGCATTTGGAACATCAAAACGATAGGGACATTGTTCAGACTTTCCTGAACACTGCTAAAAGTCCTAAACATTAAATCAGTTCGAAAAATCTTAGCTAAGACTATATCCCTCAACGTACACAGCTGGGAAACCACACAGTATTCTCCACAGATGGCAGCAACGGACACCCTGAGCTAGCACATCCTTTTGCATCAACACGACAATCTACATTATAATCATTGTTTTTACACCACACAGGCTTAAGCAAGCAAAATGATAACAGCCACTTCACTAAATTGGCTAAATCCAAAGCAGAATTTGTGCAAACAAGTGTTGCCTAAGAAATTTTAGTCCAAATGGAAGTTTTATTATTTTGCCTAGTCATATGCCAAAAGACTCTGCAAGATATTTGTAAGAAATAAGAAAAATGTACTGTAGCTAATATTGTCTAATGAGAATTTCAATAAAATATACCCAATTTCCAAATGCAAAACATCCATAGCTCATAGACACTTGTTTTACTGCTTTTTTTCCTCTCTACTATTTTTAACCATCAGATTACTCTTTCAGTAATATTTAAGCATACTACAGAAGCAGCATTTACTAAGATCAACAATTTTTCCTTGTTTTGTTCTGTTGTCTAGGCCACAACTAGGAGTAAATAGACATAGGGACTGGAATTCTTTTATCTTTTTTCAACTTCCCTGATTTTTTTTGTCTTTTGAAATCACCCAGTGAAAGCTATGAAATTAATTTTTAAATTATTTTTGTGACATATTTTGTAAAGAGAAGGGGGTGAGTTAACATCAAGAAGTTGATGGGTGCCATACTAGATATTTATGTCTACATCTTTAAGAAATTAGCTGCAAGACACTAGTTGGCCTGCATATAAAAATCAATTTACAATCCAACTCATTTAATTTCATTAGGCTAAAGTACCTTTGAAAATGAATTGTTTAAGTAATCAATTTCTGGCAATATCTACTGCCAAAAATATGATTCACCATACCCTAAAATTAGGTGTGTAAAAAAATCTAGCTAGCAGGAATCATTTGACAGAAGCAATCTTTTCCCTGCCTTGACTTCATAGGAATAGGAGGAGGGATGGCACTACAGCCTCGGCCAGATGCTAAACTTTGAGCTAGACACATTTAGATGGCATAAATGATACCCCATCAAGTAATGATTTCAGCACTGACTGGCACTTTCCATCTTCAGGTCTTCTGTATCACAACCACCATGTTCTATATATGTAATATTATACCTCTCTGCATGGTTAAAGTAGTTCAGTCACACAGCTAAGGCATAGCAGGTTTGACGTGAACTTAACTGGAGTAAACAAACATCTTAAGTAACTGGCACTTAGTTCAAAGATTTATTCCTAACTGCATTAAGAATAACAGCGAGAGGCATTAACACATTCTCTCCCATAAGTACTTCAGAAAAACCCCTGTGATGCCGTACCAGCTGTGCTCAATACACACTTAAATCAGACCTTTAAAGTGTAGTTACTACATAACCTCATCACTAGGAACAAGAACCTCTTTGTCATAGCAATTTATCAGCTTCCAGCAGACGCCTCCTTCACAGGACAGCAAAGCCCAGAGCCCAAACTGCTTCAAGCACACAAGCACCTGCCTCAGACAGGCTCTCCAGGGCAGGCTCAGACCTTGCTCAGGCTGAGCATCAGTTTGCCAAATGGATCCTGACAGCTTGCCAGAGGAAAGGGCGCTGACTTGCTCACTTACATGCAGGCTCTTTTCCCGCATCTGCAGAACCTGCAGCTAAGCCTAATACCTCCAGCTGCTCGTACCTCTACTCCTCTCCCTAGTGCTCGGGCACCCAGAGGGCAACCACCACATCTGAACAACACATTTAATCAGAGAAAACTCAGTTCAAGTCACTACAAACTGAAAGGCATTCAAAACTCATTGACTTCCAACAGATATTGGGTCCTTATTATGAAAAGGAAAATGAACAAGAGCTAGGAGTTATTGGAGTCCTCTAACCATATTCCCACAGAGTCTCATTTCCTCAGAGTGAGCACCCTTGGGAGCTTAATATCACCTTTAGCATTATTTTTAGAGCCTACAATAATCAGATGTTCTTAAAACGCTAAAAAAAGGCTAGATATCCTTTAAACACAATGCAGCAAGTACTGTATGCTATCCAAAACTGAGTTCCTCTCCTCAGTTTCCCTTAATTTCTTGCAAGGAAACTTCTATTGCTTTCTCACTGTTACAGTTCTGGACCTCCCAGCCATTCATTATGCTC
>Ga0181612_171937_pt1 | contig 16666 bp, 8 predicted proteins | sample HoacroProtozoa21_FD_119630 | JGI IMG/M metagenome (GOLD analysis project Ga0181612, IMG submission 119630) | Hoatzin crop microbial communities from Cojedes, Venezuel. Combined Assembly of Gp0051906, Gp0051904, Gp0051908
GAGGTTGTAGCGAGGTGGGGGTTGGTCTGTTCTCCCAAGTAACAAGAAATAGGACAAGGGGAAATGGCTTCAAGTTGCACCGGGGGACGTTTAGATCGGATATTTGGAAAAATTTCTTCACTAAAAGAGTTGAAAAGCATTGCAACCGACTGCCCAGGAAAGTGGTTGAGGCACCTTCCCTGGAGATATTTAAAAGGCATATAATTGTGGAGCTCAGGGACGTGATTTAATGGTGGAATGGACAGTGTTAGGTTAAAGGTTGGACTTCATGATTTTGAAGGTCTTCTCCAACCTAAATAATTCTATGATTCTGTGATTCTGTGTAGGTGACGCACGCTCATCTCAAAGCTCAGGCCTCCAGAGAAGAGAACAGGAATGGGAATTCTAGCTGCTCTTGCTTTTTTGGGGGAGTAGACAAACTCTTCTTGGGGTTTGTTCAGAAGAGACACACCTTGAACATTCACATTACACAGTATGCGGCGATGTCCTCATTTCTTCTCCAGCCACTCCACATTACTCCACAATGTGCTTAAATCCTCACAGAATCAGAGAATGATTTGGGTTGGAAGGGACCTTAAAAATCATTCAGTTCCACCCCCCCTGCCATGGGCAGGGATAATTTCCACTGCACCAGGTTGCTCAAAGCCCTGTCTAACCTGGCCTTGAACACTGCCAGGGAGGGGACAGCCACAGCTTCTCTGGACAACCTGTGCCAGTGCCTCACCATCCTCATAATAAAGAATTTCTTTCTTATACCTAATCTAAACCTACCCTTTTTCAGTGTAAAGCCATTACCCCTTGTCCAGTTACTCCATGCCCTTGTAAAAAGTACTTCAGCTTTTTTGTAGACCCCCTCCAGGTACTGAAAGGCTGCTACAGGTTCTCCTCAGGCTCTTCTGCAGACTGAACAACCCCAGCTCCCTCAGCCTTTCCTCAAGGTGTGTTAAAGTCATAGAAAGTCATAGAAAATGAGGCTGAAAAACTTCCCAAACACTTCAGGAATTCATCCGTGGAAATTCCCTCCTGAAGAGAGGGTCATTATATCTCAATTGTTGCAGACAGATATTTATCTCACCTGTTCTTACAAGCATCTAAGGACTGAGATTCTACATCTTGCCAGAGCAATCAGTTATACTGCTTAAATATCCTCACAGCTGGAAAATTTTTCATAATGTCTATGCTAGATCTCCTTCAATGCAATGTAACCTATTTCTTTTTCCTCTCCCCTTGAAGAACAGTTTATTTGTTCTTTTCTGCCAGTATCTTCCCTAGTTTGAAGGCTGTTATTTTATCTCCCTTTAGTTTTCAGTTCTTCAGATTGAAGTAGCTGAATTCCTCTGACTTTCCTCACAGGCAGTTATTTTGTAGATTTCTAAACATTGTTTCAATGCTTTTCCAGACTGTGTCACACTGGTCCAGATCTTTGTTTAAATATGAAGTCCCAAAACAGGCAAAGTACTCAGCTCTCACCTGTGATGAACAGACAGGGATGATTTGCTGAAATATCTAATTTATGCTAGTATTCTTACACTGGTACTTCCAGGAGCAGGGCAGGTACAACACATGTATTGAGAATGGCTTTTAGTCACCTGGTACCCATGCAACCAGGAGATGGATGCTAAGGACTGGATTCATCAGCCATTAAAAATCAGATGCCTTGCAATGAAGACTACCTCTGCAGGCTGAGGAGCAAACAGCTATTATAAAGGTAACACTTGATCTGCAAGTTAGGTCAGCAATAGCCTGTGTGAGAGGGATGAATTATTTCCCGTTCAAGCCTAAAGAAGAACTGCTTTTGGTCTGAGAACTTAATCCTGGCTCAGTATATCCCCACTTGACCTTGGGAAATCTCTTTCTTTCCATTAGGCTGGTGCCCAGTGCGATCAGCATGAGCCGGCTGTCAGGAAGGGAGCACCTCCTCCTCAACTTTTGTCGGCAAGTTGCCAGGACTTGCCTTTGCCTTCTACTGCTCCAGGTCCCCGTGTCTGTGACTTCAGCACAGCTGCTTCATGTGCACATTTAGTAGCTATGCCATGGATTTCAACTAAATATGCAGTTTAAAATATGTAGTAGTGGTGTGACAGTTTAGTCCTTTATCTTTCTGGTCTTTAAAACAATTAATAGGCAGTTAATCGAGTTTGAATATACAAAAATATTTTTCATTCTAAATTATACACTCTTCATACTCAGTGAGCAGTGCATGTGCCCTGTTTGCCTTTACTATAATAATAAAATCCAAAGTCTCTTTATAAAATTAAATTAAATCCATCTTGTACTTCACATAAACATGGAGACTCTGAGGGTCAGATCCCTTGTTGATACACTCCAATGTGGTATAACCCTTGCTCTCTTGACTTTAGCAGAGTTTTTGATTCTTTTTGTCTTGAAATGAGATTCTTTGAGATGGTGCTGATTTTATATATTTTACTCTAAGTTTCTAATGCAGAGTCCATACTGAGTTATCTGTTTCTTCTCCCTCACAGGAACTCAGCTGATCTTTATTCTCCCTCAGATGTAGTTCACGCTGTCTCCAAGCAAACAGATCTGACATTTTGCAAATACATCGTTCTAATCCACTAGTTCCCTAACTAATATCAGTTGTTGAACAGAGCTTATTAGGAGGTCTGCATGGAGCCTCTGCCTGTTTGTAGAGCTGGCGGCTCCTGTCTACACCAATGTATAGCAGAAACGGACTTAAAGTCAACAGCGTTGCCACACTGAAGATAGGGAAACATACCTAGATCAATTTAACTTTCAAGCAATTTTTTTAAAGGATTTTGTAATGTCAAACTGTTTATTTTCAGTGACAAATTAAAGCCAAAAGCGGGGAAGAAAAATCCAGTGATATGTTTAGTCTCAATCTAGTGGAAGAAAAGGAAATCTTAGAAAGGTCTGACAATTCTGACATCCCTGGAAAAATGCTTAAATCTTATATAATGATGTTAGAACAGAGGAGGCAATAATATCAGCTCAGCTTAATGATGTAGCACAAGATCATTATTTAAAGCCTATCAAAACGACTCATAGGTTCTTCTTCATTAGTTTAAGCTATGGCTTGTATTTGTAGACCAATTAAAGTAAAGAATGATATATGCTTTTTGATTTACTTCCTCCTGTTCAAAACCCCTTTTCTTATGCTTCAGAAATGATAGGTCACATATATTCACATATATGTGTGTGCATATGGTCATGTATACCTGCTGATTTTTGATAACAGCCTAACTTCAGGCCAGGTATGTGAATTAGAAAAATATTACTTCTGACACCATGAGCTCGAGAAAAAAACTTCTGTCTGGGACCTAATAAATATCAATGATTTACAGTTCCAGCATCACATTTTGATATGCTGCTTTATTTTACAGCAATTTACAGCATTTAATGTTGTACACAGATTACCTTATAATGATGTATTACACCATAAAATACAGACAGTGTTTGATTTATATGAAAGGTTGAACTCTGAGATTCATGTAGAAGAGGAAGTCAAGCATCAAAATAGTTCTTTGGGTTTGGAAAAAAAAAGTGTTTACAGACATAACACTTTACACACACTTCACTGGCTTATAGTAGTACAAAACTGCATAATACATGCCACCACACAACTTTCTTTTTGACATTTCTTCTTTGGAAGTTGCAGAAACTGAATCCAATGAATTATAGCATAAATTTAATAACCCATTGTTCTTGTAGTAGTTTCTGAGACACAACACCTTTCTGCTACTGAATGTTTATTTGAATGTCCTGACATTTTCCAGGAAGATAAGAAACTGTTAGGCATTTTCAAGTTTGTCTAGAAAAGTTCGCTACACTAGTTACAAAGCAGAAATATCAAAATTGCTGCATATCTGGTGGACAAATGGCAATTTGCAAACCCTCATAAAAGACTGTTTCCCTGTCAAAAAGGTAATGCATACTAACTGTCTGTGGTCTGGAAAGGAACAATAACGTGGAATTTTCAAATGAAAAGTGGTCTTAAGTCCTGCAATATCATTTGTACTGCCACTTAGATCTGGTTCAGAGGGAGCTTAGTTACTGAGCTTTACCACAGGATATTTTATAGTGTCTCTCTGTTTCTGTTAACAATATTGCGTTCTCAACTATTTTTAAGAAATGCTCATACCTGCATAATGTACCTGTCTATATATATCTAAAGATATAGGCCACACACAGACATTTATGTTCCTACATATATTTCTTTCTATTACATTTTCAATTAAAAAATACTCCTAATAATACAAAACCTACTGTTCTCATTCTACAGGAGGAATAGTTCAATGTTGGTATTTACAGCGGGATAGTTAATAACTTCCATCAAAGTTGTAGTGTGTGACCCAGCAAAGAAAGGAGTTTACATCTTCTCTGGTTCATAATCTCTCACTCCATGAACTGAATTGGAGAATTTGAACAGCACTTATGAGTACTGCTCAGTATGAGCAAGATCCCCACAAGTAATTAATACTTTCTGCATACTTATTTGCATATATCACTTCATATCTTGAGAATGCTGCGCAACAACAATATTTCTAATTTATTTTTTCCAGTCGTCCACCAATTTTATCTTTTAATTTCTTTTTTTTATTTTCTGCTAGTGATTTTCTGTCAGTAGGACTGAGTATGACTTTTAGTGATTTGATAATCACAGTATTAAGCTCTGTATGCTATAGGGATGTCTCAGAACCACGATACAGAAAAGTGTGTAATGAAAACTCTAGACTAGATTGTCCGTTGCCATTAATCCATAGAGTTTAGAAAATGACTTTTCAGTGAAGAAATACTATATAAATTGAAATAGAAGATGCCTATTGCATCTGGAGAAGTTACTTGAGCTACTTATTAACTAAACTGATAGATGAGGTCTTTCTCTAGCATTCTACAGATAGGGCCAGCTACAGGATTCTCAGCCATATACCAAATTAATTTTGTCAGACTGGGCTTGGGTCAGAGGAAAAGATTTGGAGAACATAGGATGGAAATACGATAGCTTGCTTCATCTGTTGTCTTCAGGGAAAAGGGGAACTATAGCTGGTGGGTAACTGTGGCCCATGTCTATTATTATCCCTTGCCACTCCAAATATCAGGATGAAAATCCCACTGCTGCACTAAGTAGAGTGGAAGAAATGTTGTGTGTAGTATGTTTGACCTACTTTATTTTCAGTATCTGCACTCTTCTTATTGGGAATACAAACTCCTCTATTTCTAGGTTTTTCAATCTGTTCACTTGCTTTTTCTACTTGTTCTGCATGTGCCTCGAAATTAAAAGGTTTGGGATAATGTGCTTTCATTATTAAATATAATCATAAAACTGAACTCCCTGACGATTCACTTCAGCAATATTATTAGGTCTGTTTGCTACCATAAAGTGTGGTAGGAATGAACAAATTCAAATTAATCTCTTACTAATTAGCAGCTTTCTATAAAATCACAGCAAGATGTAAGATCATGAATATGGAAAATTGGTTAGGGAAAATACAGTCTGTGTTAAAAATGGCAACACAATAATAGATACCAAAACTAATTATGTTGGGATCTTTGAGGCAGTTTAGTTATCTTTCCATCCATTTATGAAAAGGAATCTGTCATAAATTCTGTTAGTTGTTGAAACTCTCATTTGAATAACAGGTCATAAAGAGAGTCAGTCTAGAATTAGATGATATATATACTTCCAGCCTAAATCTGAATTTAACACAGACTTTAAGAGGACCACAAGCCCCATATGAACGTCACCAAAGTTCTCTTCTAAATTTAATCCTGTCTGATAAGAAAAGTACACTTGGAAGAAAAGCTTCAGCTGTTTTCTGTTTGTATTACATAGGTCTATCACCATCTAGAAAACACAATGCTATGAGGTTAGAAGACAGTCTATTATTTGTCTCTCTGGATATCATCCTTTAAATCTGTTCAGTTTTCTATTATAACAGTAAGAGTACCACTACTGACATATTAAGTACATTTGACCACCCAGAACTATATATTTGCAGAAAGATTTTCCATCAGTAAAACAAAATCTTAAATCTCCCACAGGTAATTGTAACTATATCTTCACTAGAGTTTAAATAAATTCCACTTTTAAATATAAACACCATGATAGGAAACAGTTAAAAAGCTTATCTCATAAATATTCAGAAATACTACATATTAGTGTAAACTTACAATATCTGATATAGCAGCTTGGCTTTTGGGGCATGTGTGTCTAGAAGGAGAAAATGTATACACTACTGTCAAATGAAAGTTAAAGACTTTAATACAAGCTTCCTTTATTAACTCTGGAGAGTTGTCCTTTTTCACTTTCTGGTTGGCCACCAGCTCTGACTTCTCCCGTCAGACTCTCCAAAGACAACTGAGCAATTAGCCTTCATCTTTGAGGCTAATTACCAACAAAGCCCAGCTGACCATTAGAGAACTTCATAATCAGTATTTTGGTACACAGGAAACAAAAAATGTAAAACTAGAAAAGGCTGGACAAGGAAAAATTCCATACTTTAAATATATTATGTTCATTCCTCTATCTATAGCATATCTAATATTCCATTAGCTACTAATCCATGTACAATTATCCTTACTTCTCAGGAGTGTGGTAAAGGCACTCCTAATAATTCATTTTTGATGTTATCTCTGGGGAAAAAAAGTGTTCTCAAAGACTGATTTAATTTTTCAGTGAAATTTCCCCCCCCCCCCAAACTGTGGCATCAAATATTACTTGAAAGTGAAAGTGACATTTATGTATCAAGCACTTGCAAAGTAAGAAAAGAAAACAAGAACCAGAGTGAAATAAATATGATAGTAATTTTTATTATCTTAAAGCTTTTATCCATGACACCCATTATTAAAAAGCTTTGACTTTTATTATTTTACAGCATTTAGCCGTGACCCCCATTATATATCAAGAAGAGAGGTGAAACCAGGTAGTTTTCAGAAGAGAGTTACAGTGCATTTTTGTCTGATGCTTGATCCAGATGCTTGGAAGCTGGGGATGTGGGGCACAGGGTGGAGTATTATTGCTTTTCAGTATAAATGAAACTGAGGCTTATCACAGAACATGCTGTATTCTAGCAGAAAGGACATTCTGGGAGAGATCTTACTTATCGTTTTGTCATTTTGGAGAGGAATTAAAACCACTGAGTTCCTTAATAAGAGTAGTTCTGATCCTGTCTCATTTTGATATGGATTTTGTTTGGATTAATCCTTACATTTACCAATCGCAAAATCCTTTTTGTACCAAATTGACCAGAATTCAAAACTAACATCATGATTTTCTGTTATAAAAATTCACTCCTGTCCATTCTGCGGATTAATCCTTTGCTTACAAAAACATATATGCAATCTGAAAACACTGTTATTCATTGTCTTTAGTATCTGGTTATATAGCCAGATGATGTACGTGCGTAATTTGCTCCTAGGTGCTGTGTGAGTGTTAATTCACTTAGAGTCCCCCTTTGGAGTGAACCAGCTGGCTCCTGCAATCCTAGATATGATTCTCTGAATTATTCTTTCTAAGGAGTTGTCCTGAAAGAATATATGTAAAAAAGTTGCATGAGATTTGTATATTTGTTATCCCATGCCATTTTCCAACTTTTTCGCAGAAGAGTTTGCATCAGCAAGCACTCCAAAATGCTTCCCAAGCAACATATGACTATTTCATTAAGATCTTCATGCTGAAGTTTAGGCAACCATCTGACCCGCATAGACTTTGCCTACTCTCAGACACTTTGAACTGAAAGAACTCACAAATATAGAATGTGAGGGTCGTAGAAACACAACATAATGCTGAAGAAATCTCAGTGCTGTGCTATCTGTTGTAGAAAAAATCTGTCCTCTCTGGAGAAGTCAACTCTGCTGCACCATTTATCTTCTGTGATTGCCATGCGACCCTAAAATGCCGAAGAGTAAATTCTCAGCATGGCCTGATATCATTTCATTAGATAGTTCTGTCACAATTTTTATACATGCTGTACATCGGTTCAAGTAGAAAGAGTTTTTTGTTGCTTTGATGAAAGATGATGCAGAACATACTTCTATTTTGATTTTCTTAACCAACAATTTCAGCTTTTGGTATCCAAGTAAGAAAGCAATCCAATAATTCTTTCCCAGACTTTTTTATCCTGACGTAATTTAAAATTTAATTCTTCTTTCTGTTGCTGTTCTAAAATGACTGTTCTTCCTATTCTTCCTCTCTCTTTTTTGTGTTTCTGTTTCTACACTTCACTTGCTATCTTTGTACTGATTTTTGTTGTGTCAAGAATATTAATTTCTTTGTACTTTAATACTTCATTATACTGTTTTTCATTATTATTATTTCACTTGCTCCTTCTTCTTTTTTGGTAGCAGACTATTTTTTCCAGATGTATTGTTTTGGCACATGCACTTCATAAAAAGGTATGTGAACAGAAGCATATCCACGATTAAGAACACTCAGACACTACTGTCAATGTCTTCTAATTTCTGTTTATTTAAACCAGGGATTTGTATACAGAGGAATAGTAGTACCCTCTTACAAAGTGATGTTGTGTGAATAAATAAATTAATATGCATAAGTGGCATTATATACTATTATACGGTAGGAAAAGGGTCTTCATTCTTGTGATAGTATCTGGAGAACTTCTTATTGTTGATTTAAGTGACATAAATATCATGTAACAAATACAGCGAGCAATAAAGAAAAACAAAGTGTTATAGTATTGTGTGATGACCCTTAGCCTGGATTTTCTAACATTTCAATGTAACTTGGATGTAGTTAAAGTTGCTGAGAAATTCCTATTTGTTTAAAAAGTGGGCTTTGAATAGACATAAAATTAGGTTACCAGAGGCTTTCAGAGTTGTGCTGAGTTTCAGAATCACTTAACTGATGAGACGGCTGATGCACTTGTGTTTTATTTTTTGCCTTTCTCTTTTGATTGTGTACCTTTCAGTTTCCCTCACAAAACTCTGGGCAAAATTTCTTCTTGATGAAGGACCAAGTATGGCCTAGTTTACAAAGGCAAATAGGAAATCAGATAACAAAGAAGAAATAATATTCTGTGAAGGCACACACGTGCACACACACATAAACACACACACACAAAAACCTTTTTGTCTTGTTAGGTTCTACCACAGTTGGATTTTGCACAGCCAGAGGCAGAAACAGATGTGATATCCAAGTAAAGAAGAATAAGAGTGCTAACAAACCATGGCAAAAAAGCAAGCAATAGTGGCAGACAGTAGGCTGTATACTGCTCCAGATCTGAACAGTGTTGGCTGATACAGGCTGTAGATAATCAATCTGTCCATTTCGTTGACATTTCTGGGAAAGGGGGGGGGGTTCGGCTCTCTTCTTGCAGCAGCACAGATGACAGCTAGAAATAAACAGTGTTTTTGTGGTTGAAATGTCTGCCAGGCAAGATCATATGCAGGCTACTCTTGAGGTAGCACAATACTGAGAAAAATGTTGGGGAAGTAAAACTACTTGATGAGAGGTAGCTGTAACCCCACTTTCGCTTTACACCTTGAACCCATATTGCTAATGCACGTGGTTGACAAACACTGTTACAAGTGGAGCTCATATTAAATTCAACCTTAACTCCTGATCCACTGCTTTCTAAGACCTTACCCACTCATATGTATGTCAAGTATTATGTTTATATGAAATCAATAAAAACTGTGTTTTTTAAAAAAATCCCCACAAGTCCTGACCTCACTACAGAGCTGAGAATTCAACATTCAGCTGAAGATGATAGCACCCACTGTGCAGAGCAACTGGCCAGCTGGTGAGAAATTCCGGCTGTCATCGCAGTGCAGGGAGTTAACATATTTATCAGACACTTGAGATGAAAAAGTGGTAGTTCATGGGGACTTATTTTTCCCTAAGCCATCTGGTTCTGAGGTGCCTATTACATCTATTATTGAATCATTAAAGTCAATGAGGTGAATAACATGATTAAACTTGTTTACTTGTCATGTAACAGTCAGTTAACAGTGAAATGTAACTTCAACTTTCTGGTTTACCCTGTAATAAAAATACATCTCGACTTCCCTAAGTGATACCTAAAATTAATGCCAGACAACTATCTTTTAATTTGTAGTCTTATTTAAAAGTGTATTAATTTTTTAAACTCTGTTCTACATATTGATATTATATTGCAGTCGCTGCGAAACTGCTCCTTATAATTTAAACAATAAAACATAAATAATTGGTGATAAGTACAGATGTGTATACTCCTAATTTCACTCTGCTGATCAGACAGGTTCACATTTATGGAAACCCTGAACAAAACGCAGTTTGTTTGTGCAGAATTGTAGGAAAGGTGAAAAGCTGAGAATCTGGTCAGTATATAAAAGTCATATTTGAATACAAAAGTTTATGGTATTTCATTAGATACACTCATAACAGTGTGAATAAGCAGTTAATATATTACCATAAATGGATTATACGTCTTTGTAATAACTTGAAATTTTAATAAAATGGATTATAGTTTTTGAATTAATTATTAAAGCCAGGAAACCTCACAGTGATGACACTGGAATTTAATGTAAAGGTTTCAACAGCAATAATTAATGTTACCTTAGAAATTAGGATCTAAAGAAGCCCTTTTGTATTTATATTAAGATATCCCTTTGGGATCTGCAAAGTTTTTTAAATTACAGATATTTTTAGACTTGATGCAAAATATTTCAAGTCAAGGGAATCATGTTCCTAGACTTCAGTAGGCTTTAAATCAGAGAATTAGTGAATATCATTACATAGCAATGTGGATAATTATTCATACCAAAAAATTAGGATTAAATAAAGAATTAGAAAAACATCAGAAACTTTATTCATAGACGTTGAATTTCCTTCAGTTATGTCTACATAGTCAGCTTGAAGTGGTTTCAATGCCACTCATCAACCTTACACTGCATGCATCCAAGCATCTCACACTATAGTATGTTTGATGAGCGAAATCAACTATATAATATCTTTGAGCATTGTATAAACTAACTAGTTTGCCTTTACCTAGAAATATACTGAGAATGTTCACAAGGCTGATGATCATTTAAAGAGATGTCCCACATACTTGCTGAGAAATTGTCACTGAAATACAGTTCCCGTTTCTCTAAAGGGATTATAAACCTGCATTTACATGTTCCACAGGAATATCTTCAACTGTTTAAGTGTTCTGCTGAATGAAGGTATTGTGGATCATGATGAATTCACTTTTCCACAATATCCATGTCATTAACTCCAAGGTTTATTTCCAGTGCTAGTCTATTGCAACGCGTTCTTTATACAAGGATGATTAGGAATCTTTGAGTCTTTCTATCTAATCAGGATTTGCCTTTATTGTTATCATTCTTGTTGCTTTATCATTCAAGCTCTGTTCATGCTGATATTTCCGTTGTTGTTGTGGGTAGTGACTTGGATTTTGGGGTTTTTTTTGAAATCTTATTTTCTGAGTATGTTTTAAAGAAGGATTATAGATGAGAAGGTGTGTACCTCAGGATGCATAACAACATTTAATAAAGAGGTCCTTGGCCTAGACTCAGACAAAAGCACACTGTACAGGCTTTCATGATTATATTCAGGACACTAAACGTATTATAATCTCAACTATTCTTCTTTTTACTGTCTCTTTCAGATCTCCATCTGGGGACCAGAGAATGGATTTTATTTTATTACATTGCATTGGCTAATCTAGTTTTGTTTTTTATTTTGCTTATTTTCTTAATATTATTTGAACAAATGCATGATCTTTTTTTTATGTAATACCACAGTAAAATATTAAAGGCATAATTAGCGTACTACCTTACCATTTACCTATCTGCTGTACATCTTCCACTTTGTTAATTACTCAGCAAAAATTAGAGCAGATAATACATATTTTTTAAATAATATGAAGCTACAACCTTAGTAGAATCTATCCGAAAACTTAACACAGCTGTAGATAAGTGATCTAGGGAGTTACCTGGAGCTACAAAAGGACTGATAACTTTTATGCATGCCACCCTGAAATAACCACAGATCTTTGTTCGGAAATTAGAATGATTGTACTGTTGCACAAACAAAGTGAGCACAAAAGTACCATTATGACAATATTTTCCAGTTTTCCATTCTGAAGACCATATAGAAAAGTAATACATTGGAAAGTAATGCAAGTGAGCTAGAACTCCTATCTTTCTGATGACTAGAACTAGAGGGAGGTAGGAGACACATCAGGATTTTGCTGTTCAGCATTTAAAAGCATTAATAAAACGCAAAAAAATTAAACAATTTAAGCACCAGGAACCACTGTACCTGTTCCCCATTCCCTGATAGGAAGTTTGCTAGTCTTGATTTTTTTACACTTATACTTTCTCGGAGGAAAAAGGTATTCCTCATTTGTTTGTTTATTTTTAAAACAAGAAAGTTCCATTTCAATTTTAGATCTCCCCAGTTAAAAAAAATACAGTAAAAAACAGTTGACAGGATTTGGCTTATAGTCTTCCAACACCCATGTTTCTCCATTTCTTCCACCTGGCAGCTTGGGAAAGCTGCCCAGGTTATACCAGAATGCTTTGGAACAAAACCAGTCCTTTAGCATACTAGGTGTTGACAGGCCAACCTGGTTAACACATGGTTATGCCAGGAAAAAAATTCTGCTCTCTGGATAAGCTGAATCATATTAGCTTCGAACATGTGAGATGATCACTTGAAAAACGTAGTTACACTCGTAAAGTTCTCCTGTCGGTGCTGTGGACAGAATTTAAGTGACTGGAAAAATTAGGAGTTATCACTTTATTGTCAGGTTCTTATGGTTTTCTGGGGAAGAACTAGGGAAGACGGCTTAGAGAAGTAGATATTTTAAGTAGTATCTATACTTTTATTTGTATGTTTATGCTAGTAGGTAGCGGCATCATGCCCTGGAACTTCTTATTTATTTCTGATGATTAAGAAGGAAGCCTAGAATGGAAAGCTTTGGGGTAGCAGTCTTCATTGATGGTCTTTACTACTGGTAAGGCAAGGCTTATCCTTGCAGACCCATAGTCATGGAAAATAACAGAATAATGTATTGTTCTACCTAGGTAGCATCCAAACTGGGTTAACTGAGTTCCAGCTACAAAGGAAGATACAATGCCATAACATTGGTCTAATGCCTGTATAAATAATTCTGTGAGCAACAGAAATTATTCAGATTGGTTTGTGTGATTGAGGTTGAGTTTTTTTCATTATTGTCAATATTACTGAACCAGTATCTTGTGGTTGGATTCTCAACTGCCTGAAAAAATGCAGACTGGATCATTCCTTGTCTATCAAGCTGGTCTTTAGAGGTTTAGTAAGGCTTTCATTTTTTTCCAGTTATAAAGTTTATCTTACTAATGAGACTAAGAAGGTCTGTCTCCTTATTTGCCTATTTCTGTGATGTTTGCAGGTAAAAATTTCTTTAATTGTGGACCCCTTTTCCAGGTGCATGGGGTGCAATGACTTTTTGGCAGGAAGGACAATATAACTGCACTGTGCTGCGTCTCTGCTCAGATGTTCTGCATGATCAGAATGTATTTAGATAATAGAACTGGACTATTTCATGTGCTGTTTACAGAAAGTGATGATATTGCTGCTATTTCTAGCGAATAATTTCATCTTCTGACTTCTCTGAAGTAGAATCTGTTCATATTTCACTTACTTCTGTTACAAGAATTAACTCTGGTGTGGAGTTGCATAGAGCTACCCAAGGTAGAGCAGAGATAAAAAATTTCCCCATTTGTTCTGTTTTTCTCTGACATCGGTATAAACATGTGTTCTAAAAAAGATGAAAAGATGTATAGAACATGTCTTTGGATGCATTTGGATGCTGTTTAAAGTATGTTAAATAATCCAATAATTTGTGCACACAAGGTGATACAAGGATGCTGTCCTGTATCAGACCATCATCTTGCATCTCTCTTTAATAACTGTGTATAGTGAAAGTACTAAAACACTAAATTTGTTATAGTGAAAGAATTAAACTTTTGAACATGATCAGCACCATAAGCAGCAGAATACATTAATATAGTCAGAGATACATTTATTTCTCTGAATTTTTCTGTGCATGGATTTGTTTTATACTACAGGAAGACATAGATGCAAGAAGGTGAAATAAATTGACTTAAAATCTTAGTTTTACCCACTTCTAAAGTGACATGGTGCAAAAGGAACAAGAAAAAGATGGTCATGCAGGGAATTTAATGAGTAATTACGTGTCTTATTACATTGCTGCATAGCCGCACATCATTTAGTAACTGACTCTAACATGAGTTTTAAGGTCAGAAAATTTGGACCTAGTGTTATATGAGTATGGTGAGCTACAAGCAATAAAATTAATATATCTTCCACTGGAAAATAACATATTTCTATATAAGAATTTTACAAATGTATGTAGTAATATTTGCAAAACTTTTTTTTTTTTTAAATCCATTATATTTTGGAAATGTCTAACCCATTCTATAGAAACTCTTTACATTCTCCTGTATTTCTAATATAAGAGTATATAGAGCATATAAAGTATATTGAGACAGACTTTGTGTCATACCATGAGCCTGACAATTCTTTCTGCATTTCCAGGTCACTGTATTATTTAACAGGTGTTTTAAATTGCTTCTAGATAGCCTTATACTAAGAGAAATTTGGCCCAAAGGTATTAAGATTCTGTTTTCTTCTAATATATGTCTATCTTTTTCTCATGTTTTTATTACTCATTTCTCACAATAACATTTTTTGTAGTAATTTTAATTCTCATTTCTCAGTGGATGTTTCTACCTTTCAAGAAAAACTTCCAAATAATTTTCTCAAATCATCCCTTTAATAAATGAATAAAGCACCTAAGATGGAAAATATATGAATAGTCAACCGATTAAATTATTATATTCTGTTATTTTTTTTATTTCCAAAATAAATGATAGCAGAGGCAAGGACCACCCAGCTCTTTGCTGTGTTAACTAAACCAACATCACTCTTTATTTGGCTAGAAGAATGTACTGAGGCTGAAAATTATAATATCATAGCCAAAGTTCACTTCTCCCTATAAAGACAAAATATCTTACTGTTTACTGGAGAATAAAAGCTTTCAAGAACTCACAACATCTGATACCAAAGAAATCCTTTAGGCGATCTGTGTATTTTACCTATATCCCAGATTTCTTTAAGAGTTAAGATTTGAAGGTTTAGACCAATAGTTACCATCAAAAGCTTATCACCTTTTAGAATTTTTAGTGTATTCTTTGGGGGTTTCTCTTCACTGGGAGGTGAGGTGAGGATACCAGCGAGGCTCTTTTTCATGCTTTGGGGTAAAAACGGATAGAGATTAGAAAGCTTTTAGAGAGAAAGTAATATTTTAGTGTAACATTCTAACCGGTTGTTAAGAGAAGGCAGAAAAGCCCAGAAAATTAGAAAAGCTTGAACTACAGGAGAATTTTGTCAGACAGTAGACAACGTTTTCTCTCAATTGTCTTTGCTAGAAGTTCCTATATCTGACCATTGCAGTCTGTAGGCAACACTTCATGGTTTATTTGTTCAAGTATTCCCTTATCTCTAATTCCTTCCCTCTGCCTAGATAAAATTATTGTAAATAATTTGACAATTTCCACTTAACCAAGGCTCTTGATGACCCTGAAACATAAGTTTCAGGACACCAGCAGACTTTCATCTCCCAGTCAGAGCACAGTGGCAGAATGAGAAGAATTCTTCCTTCCTCTACCCCCATATTTCTTCTTCCAGTTCATTCTACTTTCCTAAATTCCTTCTGTATGCATTATGTAATAATTACTTATCTTAGAACACAGTAGTGTAATTATTATTTTGACTGAAATCCAGGTGAAACTTCTCCTTCTCTTGCTTAACATGCAGACAAAAGGAAGACAGCTCCTCCCTTTAAACACTTAGAAGCCCAAGTCCTTTTGAAAAAAGTATTGCCGTTGTGAAACTGCAGCCACTGTTCTTAGCCTGAAAGGTCAGGCAAGAATCAACGCATATGTGGCAAGTTTCCTAGAAGAAGATCGTAAAGGTTAGATTCCTAAATGAGAAAGTGACCTAATTAAAATTAAAAGTAGAAAACATAAGAATGCAACAGCTCAAAATAATACCATGCCACTTATTTAACTCCCTAAGCATAAATCCACGAATCCATAGTTAGAGCCATTTTTAGGAAATTAGTGATTGTGTAAGCATTTTTTGCTTTTGTTTTGGTGTTTTATGTGCGGGTATGTTTGTTTGGTTTTTTTCTTACTGTGTTAACATCATACATGGTTTGTATAAAGCATGGCTGTATTTCCTGAGCAACTTCACCAAAAGAAGCACCTCTTATGAAACATGTTCTGGAAAACATAATTTCTGAGGAAAGAATACAGAAATCCTCCGAAAATACAGAGAAAATAGTTAGCACTGTGTACCTGGGATACTTGTTTAAAGAAAGTGAGCTTCACTTGACCTTCTGGGCACGCTTCTTTTGATGCAGCCCAGGGTATGGCTGGTCCTCTGGATTGCAAGCGCACATCTCTGGGTCATGTTGAGTTTCTCATCATGCAGCATCCCAAGTCCTTCTCCTCACAGCTTCTTTCAATCCATACCCTTCCCAGCCTGTCTTTGTGCTTGGGATTGCCCCAACCCATGTGCAAAACCTTGCCCTTGGCCTTGCTGAACTTCATGAGGTTTGCACAGGCCCACCTCTCAAGCCTGTTAAGGTCCCTATGCGTGGCATCCTGTTCC
>Ga0181612_156920_pt1 | contig 16664 bp, 8 predicted proteins | sample HoacroProtozoa21_FD_119630 | JGI IMG/M metagenome (GOLD analysis project Ga0181612, IMG submission 119630) | Hoatzin crop microbial communities from Cojedes, Venezuel. Combined Assembly of Gp0051906, Gp0051904, Gp0051908
CGGAGCACTGTGCGGGGCCGCGTGCACCGAGGCGGGAGCCGCGGCGGCCCGGGGAGCGCCGGTGCCGGGCGGCTCCGCAGCTCTCCGGGGGCGGCGGGAGGGAGGGACGGGACCCCCCCCCCCCCAGCCCCGGCGGGGAGCCCCCAGCCCCGGCTGCCGGCTCTCTCCACCCCCGAGCAGTGAGCAGGTAGCGCCCGCCGTCGGCTCAGGGTTTTCGGTTGGTCTGGGTTAGTCGGTGGAAAATATTCACAGCTGGTTTTGGTCTGGAGCACGGCCGCGAGGAGCAGAAGTCGTTTTAACGGCATGTATTTAACGGCATGTATTTAAGCATCATCAAATAGGTGGTCAGACGCCCCTCTGAAGAGATGATTGATCCAGAATGACACATCATTCAATTCCAGATGTTGCAGAGAGCAAGAAAGGGAGGTGGAGAGGCTTCAGCAGCCTGATCTATTTGGCTAACTAAAGGGAAGGTTTGGAGGTGGTTTGATCTAAACCCATTAACATTTCTTAGTGGGGGCCTGTGAAAAATGAAAAAAGGCTCAAGGCCCTAACAAACAAAACTGTAACTAGATCCAGAAGCTCAAAGTAAAAGCTGGATAAAATCAAATTGGAAATAATATGAGCATTTAAAAATTAAAACTTGCAGTAATGCCAGTGGTTAATCTTGAACAAATCATGTAGAGTTTTTTTCTGCACCCTTGGAGCTCTTAAAACAAGATCTCTGTCCGCCTAAAATATGTGCTGTAGCTTAACAGTGAATTTTTGGCCTTGATGCAGACATTACAGGTACAGGTCTCATCTGAACGAGGCAGAAGGTGAGGCTAGATTAGCAGCATGGTCTCTTCTTGTAATTACAGTCTACAAATCTCAAGGTTCTTGTTGCAGAGAATTGTCTCGCAGCTGTAGGGGCTGACTCCCACCTTCGCAAACTCATTTCACAGGCTGTGTCGTCGCAGTAGCAACAGCAGCTCTAAGGACTCTCCCACACAAGGAGGAGAGGTGGCCTTTGGCTAACGGGGCAGCTTCTGTTGCCCAGTCATTACCTGTCTCTTCAAAGACAGAGAGAACGAGCCTAACTTACACCAGACTGTCCAAGACCAAGAGCTGGGTCATTCCAGCACGGGTACCGGTTCTTGGGGCTGTGGTACCAGCTGGGAAGAGACTTGGGCAGGAACGGATCCATCAGAGTGAGAGAAGTGTGGGCCAATTTCAATGTTTTGAGCCTCCAGAGACATTAGTCACACAGAGGCCATGTAGCACAGAAAGTAACATCTGCAGTGCCTACCCTTTTCCTTCCCAGCCCTGGGCCACACGGAGATCTTTAGTGACGGAAAACAAACGTATAGTGGATACAGCTCCTTGGGAGCTGTGTGTTGTGCAGACAGACACAGACCTGTGACTCAAGCATCCAAAAGCATCATACCATTGAAACAGCCCCAGCCTCAGCCCAGCCCTTGTGTGCTGCAGGACAGACAACACCAACATAAACAAAAGCTCAGCCTTTCCCACCAGAGACACAGAGCAGTGCTATTCCAGCTGCAAACTGTTTCCAACCTAACCAAATGTCAGTGCTTTACAAGACTGGACAGCTATAAACCAGACAGCATGTGATGACAGCGTGTTGGCCTTTGCAATAACTCAGGGACTTTTCTCTGTGGAAGCAGCACAGGGTGGTGCAGGAATAAGGCAGGTAGAGAGCAGGCGGAGAGCAGCAGAAGCACACAGCGGTCAGTGCTCGCGCTCCTCTGCAGTAGAAGGGCTTGCAGATGCTTCTGAGTGTTTTGTCAAGGCTGAAAGGTGCTGTTAGTGAGCCAAGGGAGCTCGCTGGGAGACAGCGCAGACACAGCATGCTGCACCAGGCAGGGGACGACAGCCACATGTGCTGAAGTGGGTGTGCTGGCCCAGGTGACTATGCCTGCCAGACCTCCAAAAGCCTGGCTCCAACAGTGACAGGGAACTCAACACACTGGGCTGCTGGCTTGGTTTTCTGAACCGGAAAAAAACTCACCAAATTACAAGAGGATTTGCTGTGAAAAGGAAGGTGACAAGAATATGTTTGGACATTGTACTGTTTTGCAGGACAGGATATGCCCTGGTCCAGCCTCCTCCAAGCATTCCCCCCCCCCGACTCATCTGTAGCAAGTCTCTCTCTCTCTCTCCTTCCTCCTACCAACCTGTGGTCCTACGCAAGACCCCCACAGGTGTCACTCCTGCTTTCTTTAGGCTTGGACTCTTACATGTCCCCTCACCTGTGATCTCTCTAATGTCTGCAGCCTATCTCTGATAAAGACACCACATCTGACGGGGACTCCTGTTTAGCCAAAGCGATCAGCAACTAAAATCCATCACTTAGGATCGGCCTGCAATGCCTTTCTTATTCTGGCGTGTAACTGGAGCAGTTCTACAAATCAACAAGTTGCACTACTTTTCTGGGCAGGTCATGTTCAAAGCAGAAGGCCTAGAGTGACAGCAGCTGTCCCCCTTTCCAGGGCCAGTGGCATATAGGGAGCACCTTTATGCACGCTCACATATACGCAAAGCAAACACCGTGACCTTAAAAGCAAATGCTGGAGCCGAGACTGTGCTCCTACACTCTTCTACTCAATTTGCAGAACAGAAGGGAGGAGGTTATGGGGCAGCAAGTCTGATACAAGCAGCAGTCAGACCGACACAGCGCTGGTGGATGTAGGAAAGTGAAAGCATCTAGGTGGGAGTGCACAGCCGAATTAGGGGTCGAAGGGTTAAGAGAAGAGAGCCCATTATTCATCACTGCCACTGTGTTCCAGGCATAAGAAACATTTGGAGCTAATTAGAGGGAGAGCAGAACAATGCACTAGAGAAAGCAACAATGCCCTGGTTCAACCCAGCAGATGAGCTCCGTGCTCAGAGCAAATTGGTCTAAAATGAGTATTGCTCCATCTCAAAACCAGAAAGGTGTGACCTACTTCTCTGACCCTGGCATCAGCTGGCAGGAAGAGAATTGACAGAATGATTCTTCGTTCCCATCATGTGGAGATTGAGCATATTCAGTTCCATTTCAGAAATAAAAGCCAGCAGCTTTTCCAGCTGAATTTGGGGTAACTAATAACACAGAACTGCACTCATTAACTAAGTTGGCTTGTATTGTAAAGAGCTCCAAGCCAGCAACTAAATGGACTTGGTATAAACAGCCATGATAATCTCTATGTGATTTACGAGCCTTAACTAACAGCCTTAATATTTTCAAATGTAAAGTATACTCAGCTTTTAAATTATTCCAGTGGACTTTTGCTGAGCCTTACGCTCCTGAATAGTGACAATTTTCAAAACTGAGACTACAGCACCTGAATGCTGTGCTCTATGCAAGATCCGGGAAGCGCTTGGGACCCTCTCAGATGAACGCTCCCAGACAATCATAAATAATTAGCTGTAGTTCTGGAAGTTATTTTCCAAAGCCACTTAGAAGTTGCAGTGTCAAACTAGCTTGATTTTATTGTGAGCAGATTATTTTGGTGCCATCTTTTAGGGAAGCCATTCTCAGACGTTCAGCTTGCTGAGCACAGGATTCACGCTCTGAAGAAGAAATGAATACACTTCAAGTTTTGATGTCTGGGGAAGGAGAGAAAATGTCAAAGGCTCAAAAGAAACTAATTCATCAGTGGACTTGGGGGCTACAAGCAGGTATTTTTAGGTAGCCTGATTCCCCAGTATGTGTCAATAAAGAAATCTCAAAAGCTCCTGGGTTCAGAGTGTCTTGGTAAGAACGGCATGGGCATGACCTATATTTGGTAGCCATCAGACAGGTAGCTTTAACAACTTCTGTCTACAGGCAGAAATTAAGGCATTAACATTTAACAAATAGCAACTACTCTTTATGAGGAATGCCCACCAAACATTTTCAAACCTTACACAAATCACCACTTCAGCTGAACTGGCTTGAAAGCCACTTTGACACATCTTCACAACATGCAACACAATAGCAGAGGACCTGGAGGATGGCAGCAGGCTCTCCCAGAGAAGGGAAAATTGTCACATGTGCCCACCTGACGTCCTCAGTGACTCAGCTACACTTCACATAAGGCAGAGAAGGTCGTGTTGCATACTCCCTATACCACCTTCCTTTGCTAGATGGGCTATTTAAAAAATTAAACAAATATGCATGACTGCCAGGACAGACAACTGCTAACCTGAATATCATTGCTGAAAGGAGGCCTTAGCTCCAGTGGTCCAGGAAGAATGTGGATGGGCCTGACAGCATCAGAGGATCACAGCACCATTCCCCACGTGCAAGGGACCTGCACTCACTGTGGTTTCCAGCTGGCACTTAGCCTATTATTAGGTTAAGCAACCTACGGTACATGCTGTGTAATTACACTGCCATGGCAGTATGCACCCAGCCATTACAAGATCATTTCACTGTAGTTACCAGGATGCTAGAGGCTTCAGTGTGCGGACGGTAGCTCCAGGGCTGCCACTTGCCAGACCAAATGCCATTATGATAGTGCAGAGTTGCTGCCTAACTAATTGCATCCTTAAAAAAGTTAACAGCCCCCCCTCCAAGAGGGACAAGAAGTGAAAGCCACAGGCAAAAGTCAATGGCAGGGATAAAATGCCAAGGAAGACAGCAGAAAGCCAGTCTTTGTGTCTGGGGACTACACAGATCTGGATTCCCATCTTCTGCCAGAAACTCCCTGCATCTCAGAGCCTATTCGGTACAATAGTGTAGATCCTGGGGAAAAGATATTTGAAAAGATGTGTGTATTGAGGATACTGTATCCACAAACGAGGTGGAAGAAGCCTGTTGACAGCATGTCTTCTTGCTTCCAAGTGATCAAAACAGTTGTTGTGGGAATCTGGGTATATTTCCTATGCTGTCCACAACAACTGGATAATAGCAATGTTTTTGAGCGCAGATTCCTCTGTGCCCACACCAGCTTAAAACTGGCTTTGGAAAAGTAGCTTCCTCATCCCTGCTTCTGTTCCAATCACATATTATTTGGAGAAGGGACTGGCTGAGGCTCAGGGCATGCGCAAACACCACCTGGCACTGAGAAATGCAGCATCAGTTTTGGCCTCTTGCGGCAAGATCACATAAAAGGCAGAATTGGCATCTGTAACCTGGGATTTAGCAACAAGAAGGTATTTCAGTGACATCTCAGAAGAAAGCTCTCTGGCCATGTAGTAATGGCTGTCAGCTGGGTTGGAAGATCTTAATACTGTTTTAGCAAGACCAGTCTCTACAACTGGGAAAGCCATTTACTCAATCTCCTCTACTCTTTTGTGCCTTCACCTGCTCCACTAAGATCAACTGATGCCTCTTGTGTGAAGCATCACTTCCTGAAAATGCAGAAAGTGATTTTTGGTTATGGACTTGGCCTAAGCAGCAATCAGCTGCAAAATGGCTTGGTCCTGAGTTCAGATCCAACATTGGAGAACAGCAGGAAGAATGCTCTGCCACAACACTATCATGGAAATGGATGCCTTGCAGTAACTCTAACCTATCTCCTCCTTTCAACAGTTTTTTTCAGGCATGTTGAATAACAATAGTATGAGAGTGATACAGTGTATCAGTGCCAGTTCGCTGTCAGTGATGTTGGCTCCTCCAGCAGCTATCCATACTCTTACTGGTATAAATGGCCACCTTCCTTCCAGCCACATTAACCTTCACTAACTAAAGATCAGGTAGGGACTGCTTTCCTGCTCCTCTTTAGGATGGCAAATAGAAACTTAACAAGTTTTTCAGAAAGTATCAAGAGGGGGAGCAGTATTTAAGACTTGGAAAAAAGGCCTTCTCTCAATGAATGACATTTTGTGGATGATGTCTTGCAGATATACAGCTGTTTAGCACACAATGGTTTTCCAAAGTGCCTAAACCTCATCCTGCCAGTATCTACTTCTGCACTTTTCAAATGGCTTCAGGAGACCTTAGAATTGTCAGGAATGGCAATAGATGTTATTCTTGTCTCGACTAAATCTAGGGTGCCACCTGCAAAGACTCTTAAGTACAGAACATTTACACTCCCAGACAAGAGTGATGTGCCACCTATTATACTGAAGAGTTGTCATTTGCCAACTGCTAGGATTTTCTTAACTAGAAATAGGTACTGCAGAGAAGCACCAAGTTCCAGCAAAAAGAAGAGCTCTGGCACCAACCTTTATTGTTTCCTTTAAAGAAATTGCTAGCAAAGACCTTTAAAGTGAAATCAATAATGATTCAAGTTCCCATCTCCCCTTGCCAGCTCTGAGCAAATCAGATTCACTGACGTTGACGTGTCTGTTGTTATTATTATCTTGTCTAAAAAAGAAAATAGTAATAACTTCAAAAATGCATCCAGAACTTGTAATCAGTAGGTCTCCAAGTAATTTTCAAAAAGGACAGTGTAATTATCTCAGTTTTATGAGTGAGTATCCGCATTTTAATAGCGGAATAACTAAGGCACAGGAAGAGGAATTAACTTGCTCAGCTGGCTAAAGAAATACCAAGGAACAGAGCCAGATATCCTGAATCCCTATCAAATGCCCTCCAGATAACACTCTTGCTAATATAATCAATTAGAAACATTACATATCACCCATCTTCAAAGAATTTCACAAACAGTGAACAGACATCTTCGGTGTTAAACCGCACAGTGCGTCTCAGTATCCCATTACACCACCAGCTTTGATCATCTTTGCTCTGTGCCTACAATTCATGTAATTAATAGTTCCCATTCTAAGAGGAGTGAGATAATTGACTTATCTAGCAGACACTTCGGAAAGAATATTATTGGAAATAATATTCTAAACATACACCTACCTCTACATGAGCTAGGCCAAATAGCAGCTCCACGTGAAGCAATGCTAGCACAGAGGCCAGCATAATCCAGCTGCTTGGGTGTTTGTCCTATGTTCACACACCTCACATGCACCACTGTGCTGCACCTCTCCCAGCCCTCCCATGTCTCCTTTCCAACAATCCATTACCCACACCATCACCACAGCCAGACCCCACCTGTACCTTCATCACCTCTCAGTCAAACTCCAAAAACTCGAGAAGTTTCCTCTGTACTCTTGATGACGTAGACCTTCTATGGCTTGGTCAAACAGTCCTGGCTAAAATAAGGCAACATTGCAAAAGAATAGTAAAATAAATCTGAAAATAAAAGACTACAGCTAAAACATAACTACTTCTGCTTCATTTCTAGATCATCATATCAATGTCAAATGTGTAGGTGTTGCCTTTATAGAAAGCTGTTAACATTAATTTGTTTTGCATCCTGTACTCCGTAGTAGCCAAGTCAAAACTGCTCAGCTAGCCCATCACCTATCCTCTATCTGACTTAAAAAAAGTAATTAAAAAAAAAAAAAAATCTGTGTTGTCACGTCTCATGCAGATGACAACAAGGCAGCTATGACATCCTCACTAACAGTCTGTCGTAGGATTCCTCACAACAGAAGACCTACCAGCTCTGAGAAAGTAATACCTCGGTCACAAAAATCAAAATGTTGAATACAGCCAAAGCAATCTCAAAGATCTTGATCTGTCACAGCAGAACCTTAGGTGGAAGCACAGGGAGCCCAGTGGGTTGCTACAATCATCTGTTGGTGTGTAGAAGTTTCCAACATGTTAAAGTGGGTTCCTTTTTGCTCACATATTATTTCAGCAGCTTTTCTGAAAGTACATGAAATTTAAAGCAATGTTAAACAAAGAAAAAAAAAAGACAAGAAAATCTGGGTGATTCTGTATGAAGCACATCAACAGCTGACACAAAAGACAGAGCTGAAGGGCAAAAAGTGTGGAGCTACTGGTAGTCTCTCCTGAGATACAAGAAGGTGTAAGAGTTGTGTGAAGCCCCCAGACCTCACATGCTCCTCTGCCTAGAAAGCCCACAAGCTTCAACACAAGTGACTTTTCATGCCAGTAGCAAAATGCAGAACCAGGAGCATTTTAGATGGTTTCAGCCTCCCTAACACTCCTTCTGCACAGCTCTAATTTGACTGTATTGATCATCTTTGCTCAGAGGAAATAAAGCTGCTTTCCACAGAGAAAAGTAGAGCAAAAGGATTAGGCAGAAAGGAGCATAATTAACAAAGCCAGATATTTTTTCTACTAGCAAGGAGGATTCAGATCTGCACGTTACTGTGTGTGCCTTTAGCCCCCAAGGCACCTCTGATCTGCCTCCTAGCATTGGGTTCAAAGCCAGTAAATAATGACTTTCTCACATAATCATTACACTTAGGGTTTTAACCATCTGAATATTAACCTCTAGAATGAAGGCTCTGTTATGAGTGTGCTTATATGTTTGATTTCACACATTCATGTTATTTGACTCGTACAGGCAGAGTATTATGTGGCTGAAATGTCCAGATTAGTTTTTGGGAGTATGTAGCGAGCCTGAATTGCCAAGATCTAAACCTAAGCACAGGGAACTTGCCTGTTCGAGTGTTGCTGCTCACAGCACAGTGCAGGCTATGGCACAGCAACAAAGAGCCATTAATTAGACAGCAACGATCCCATGGGTTTAGCTCCATTCCTCCATACATCACGTGTTCTTAACTGTCAAATTCAGGGGTAATTATTTCCTCTCCCCCTTTGTCTTTTGGGCACAATAGCTCATGGGCAGCCACTGATGGCAGCTTATAAATATCTCTGCTGATGGGTATGGCTCTCCTGAGGTGATGTTTTGGAACAGCAGTCTCCAAGACAAAACTAAGGAGCACATTCACAACATGTGACAGATTAGTGGCTTTCAATGCTACTTTTTTCATTTGAGAAAGCCTCTCTGCCTGTCCCTTAGATTGATCCAGAAACCGAGGACACAGCCTTGCAAGATGTCAAGCAACTTCTAATTGAAGGTAGCAGGAGTTTAAAACGCTTAGAATTGAGCCTTTGCAAGAAGTGGTTGACACAATAAATGGCAGTGATCGACCAAGCACACACTAATACCATCCTTATACATTCCCAGATTACATGTACCACCGTCAAAGAAGGTGTTGCAGTTGGTCACTGCAAGGTAATTTCAGTCTCCTCTACTGTGCTCTGCTTCCTAAGCATTAGGGAATAAACCACCACCAATATAGCAAACTAGACAACAACATACTTCAGGACTTTGCTGCAACTCCAGCCCTCAGTGACTAGCACAGCTTCAAGTGTAAACAAACAAAAGCTGCAGTTTGCGCCAAATGTTTACTCTGATTTTAAGTCAGGGTTAGCTTTGCCAGTACAAATTATGCCTCCCTTTGTCTTCAAGAAAGCTGGCCATAGACTAGAGGAATGGAGACAATTTTTTTTTTTATTAAATGAGCTGTCTGATAAGATAGATCCCTTTTCACCAGCTTTTACTTCTCCATCAATGACCAAGGATTTTACAGCATTTATTACATCCCCTCTCTTCCACCACTAATCAAATATAGATTGAGCCTATATCCTCACCAGAAGTTTGGGAGACAGATTCATCTGCTGGTGCAAATCACAGCATGAGTGTTGGTGAATGAGATCAAACTGCTGGGCACTTCTTTGCCCTGTTAACGTAAGTCATGAAACTCCATTTCAAATTTGGGCTCATTAAAGCAGAGAGCTTATGATTTCCTTGGCCGTATAAAACTGAGTATTCCAGATGAGACTCCAGCTCCCAAACAATTCCCAGCGCAGATGGACTAGTGAACAGTGAAAATAAACTGTTACTGGCTTTGCTTAACCTGGTAATGAAGAACTTCCTCACGGGATGCTGCTTTGCACAAGGCTTTGCACAGAGAGTAGGTTTGGAAGTCACAGGTGAGGACATGGGAATCCCAGTCCAGTGATGATCTGAAGCTTTCCCATTACCATCTTTGTCATGTTTCTCTTCCAGTTGCCCCATCTGGAACTCTTGCTTGTTTTTACCATCTGACATTTCAACAGCCTAAAAACAAGCAAAACAACCCCTCTAAACAACTAAAATGTTTGATCAGATCTTTTATATAAATGAAATGCTAGTGTATGCCAGGCATCTGAACTTGGTAAAAATAAATGAGTGCTTCAAACCCACTATTGTTCTCAAGGTCTCTGACCTTCAAAACATCATTCTATTCTATTTGTAAACAACACAGACATGAGAGAACATGTGAATACCACTTCACCCTTTGGTAGCAGCATCTATCCGAAGACCTCAAAGTGTTCTGCAAATATTAGCTAAGACTCTCATGCCTCTAAAGAACTCCTTCTCTTCTACAAATATTAGCTGAATCTCACCCCACGCCACTCAGCTCATAGGAGGTTAGTGCCGTTCTCCAAGTTCAGAAAGGTTGAATGGTCCGGCTAAGCTTATTCAAGAGTTCTGTAAAAGACTCAGGCAGCAGAAATACAAGTTTCTAAGAATTTTATGTATGCCTGAACATTTGGAAGCTCGTCCAGAGTATCATCCAAACCTGCACACCACTTTTGGCAACTCTAATAACACCAGGCCCAAATCTAAACCAATCCAGATTCAATTTATACAAGAGAAGGCAACCAGGAAAACTAAAACACTAGTATAACCACTCATCTTCTCTCCCCTACCTTTTTAAGTCTCATGGTCAGTTATCCTTTTGTGCCCAACCAGGTAAACCAGGGAAGAGGAAGTCTCAGCTTGCATTTAGCAAGGAACAAAAAGTGGCATGGGACCCGAGAGCAGCACACTGCACAGTTAAAGTGAGCGGTGATGAACGTTAGTTGAACTCACCTAGGTTTCCCGCAAACAGCAGTTTAGCACAGCTGCACTGGCACAGCTGGACCAGTTTCCTAGCCACTGACATACTCATACAGAGAAAAGGCCATGGTAACTTCTACATGGTAAACAGCCTAAATGTCCTAGAAGGGCTTGTTGGAGGCAATTCATTTCCAAGGCGTGGAAAACGTGCTTGGCTTTCGCTCACATATCTCTCTTGCATCTTTTGTAAAACTGGTCATAGACATTTATTTAATGGAAGTTTGCAGTACATCATGCCAAAGGGCATCACTCCAAGCTCTGGCCAAAACTGCATTTTACACGGATTTTGATTCCCCCGGGTTATGTTTCCATCAGAGGGTAGGAACACCTTCTCTCTGTGCTGTTTTGGGTCACCCAGACTTCCCAAGCAGCCCATCTACTTAAGGATTACCACAAATCCAGAAGCTCAGAGCTTGCACGTTGCAGACTTGAAATACAAAGCAAAGTTTCCAAATACGCTTTTCTTGCCTTTAAGTGACAGTTTATTTCCATTAGGGAATCAGTTAAGAATAATATCTTCCCAGAAGAGTTATACAACTCTATATTAACATAAAATCATACCCAGTCTAAGATGACAAATATGAGGTCCAGTCTATAATTATAGATAATGTGTCCAGGTTCCCCCCCTCCTGAGTTTTCTATATTTTATTCAGTCTTCAATCTGCATTGAACCTAAACTGAAAGAGCTGAGTGATGTTGACACAGCAGAAAGCAATGATGATAGCAGTCAGTATGAGGTTAAAGTTCTCCAGGTGGTTACGTTATTGTTGGATAGAAGGGGCCAGTCCACACAGGTGTTAGTTTTTGGCCTTTTTACAACATATTGTTGATTGTTAGAGTGCACTGTGACCATTGCACAACACTGATAATGAGTGTTGCCAGAGTCTTCCAAGCACTGTAGGAGCAAAAAGAGAAGGTCAATGGACAACTTCATGACAGCCTACAGGTACTATTTGGCGCTCTCAGAGGGAAAACTACTTGTTACTACAGTGCACTTAAGCCACAGGTAAAATGCAGAGCAGAAAGTGAAAACTAGGAGCCTGAGCCAGCCAGCCAAATTCAGAAGGAAAACAAAACCTACATCATAAACTTGGGGTTGGGTGGGAAGGTCCAACACAAGTGAAGTGATGGATTGTTTCCTTGAATGTCTGCAGCTCAAGACTGGGTCCCAGCTTTTGGTGGAAGGGTAACCATGAAGATTGTGGTGCCGGTACTTACGGAGTTGATCAAACTAGAACAAAACCAGTCTCAGCCTTTGATACAGTGGTTCAAAGTGTGGAAGAAAAAAAGGCAAAAGAGGTCTGAAACCCACTTTCCTTTTTCTGTGACTCAAATTACTAGAAGCAAGAGAGAGTTCTTCAATCAATAGAAGTGATTTTTCAATCAGCAGAACTGATGCACAGGTCAAAAGGGTTGAGAAACTCTTCTGCTCTTCATAAGAAGCCTGCAGGACTGTCCTCAGAACAGCAGCCACATTCCCTCTTCCAAGACATCTGCTGGAGGTCGTGCTCTCAGATTGGTAGCGTGCTCACTTCCCAGGTACTTTGGCCTTGCCTCTTGGCGATTATATGCCCTGCTCCCATCCCCTCACCATCTCTCTCTTGAACCTGGGTGTGCGGTTAAACACTGTGCACCCCTGAAATAGTTACCAAACTTCATGGTGTCCAAAGGCTTGAAATGCTTCTGAAGCAACACAGTGGGGCAGAGTCTCAGAGTTTCCTTTTCTCCAGAAGTAAGTTAGGAAAGTGAATATGCCTTCTCTCTGAATAGGCTCCTACAACTCGTACTTCCCTGGCTAAAGAGCTGCTCTCAAACCTCCTATTAGCTGGTACAATGGCAAGTCTCCATCTCCTTGTGCTACCCTACTGCAGGTGGTGCAGAAAGGTGCTCAGCTGGAATTACTCTGTCATAAGGCACAGAGAGAAGGACAAACCACCTGGCTGCTCCATGGGTCCACTCCTGCTGCACAGAGCCCCAAAGGCTCCCTGTGTGACTCCCTGAGCTGAACTGGCTCTGCGGGCTCCAGACTCACTGGGCGAGTCCCCCCACCCTTCCTACATACAGGTTACAATCAGCGCTGCCAAGAGGCCCCGGTACCATGCGCAGCTTCCTGTTCTGCAGGATACCATATAAACGTAAGCTAAGACACTCCCTGCCCTGAAACGCTTTATGTTTAAGCAGAAAAGAAAAACAAAAGATAGCAAAATAAAGGGGTGGCCTTAACAGCCAATCCAAGAACTGGGGCTTTTGTTGCAAAGCAAAGCAAGGTTTACCACTGATGCTGCTGTTGGTACTCCTAACAGTGGAGTCACAACACACCTGGTGTGCCTGGTGCTTCCCACAGGCTGTGCGTGCATCCGGGGAGCGCTAGGAGCTGGGCAACCTTGTCTTTGATGTTGGATGTCGGGACGAACTGAGGACGAATCTGTCTTCGAAGTGGTGTCTTCGTACCTATCAACTTATGCCACACCACGGACTTCTGAAGCAAGAGCTGTTGCACAGCATTCTCATCTTTGCTTTCCTGCTGCCCCATCCATCCATCTGCAAGGAGGTCACATCCCCTCTGACAAGTTCTTTGCTTTACAGCTTACTCCTGCTCATTTCAAAGGACCTGCCAGTGTTGTGTTCTTTTTGTAGAACTCCAGGGAACTTCTAACCTCATAATTAAGCAAAACAAATCCTTTGAATATTTTCCAGTTAACCTGAGATTGACACTAATGCTCTTCTCTCGGTGTTTCCACTATTTGAACAATTGGATTTCTCCTGTATGCCCCAGTTGCCTGGCCTTTTGCAGCATCAGAGATCTAAGGAATTCCTTTCCCAAAGATCACTCTGGTTTTAAAACACAGAGACCCTTTTCTGCGAAGTTCACTTCTACATTGCTCTTCTAGGTTGTGTCATTTAGCGGCAGAGATCAGAGAAGCCTTGCAGCAGCACACATGCAGTGAAGATATCAAAGAAGAGACAGCATGGCAAGTTTCTCATACACTAGCAACAAGGGTGAGTTAACACTGCTGAAAGCCTTCAGGGTTGCATTCTGCTCCTAATCTCACAGCATAAATATCCAGAGAAATGCCTTGCTGTCATGACAGAGGGTTAATTCTGACATCCAGAGCCAGCAGAGAGCATAATTGCAATGCCATAAAAAAATCTCAACATTTGTAATTCTTGCAAGAGGCTGGAGGTAGCAGGCACTGTGCCAGTCTGGTGCTTGCAGAAGCTGGGAGCCTTCTCACTCGGCTAAAAAGGCAGTTCTGCCAGCAAAGTCATGGGCAGCTTCTGTGCAACCCTGAACAAAGGGAGGAGAAGGTTCCCAGCACAGAGTAAAATAGCAGCACTCCCTGCAGATACAGAGCCCACACAGCACCTAGGGAGCAGCCAACACATTAGAGACAACATGTTTATACCATTTATTGCCCACTGTTGCTTAGGTAAGGCACATCTAAAAGCTATTGGGCGGATTGCCAATGTGTCCCAGCTGCCGAGGTGGGGAGTTTCTGAGCACTTTCTGTCCATTAGTTTGCAAACATCCTTCTGAAGAAGGTAAAATATTGTCACCCACACTTCATAGATAGGAAAATTGAGGCACAGAGAGCCAAGTATCCCAGTTCTCCCTCCCTTCTTTCTAAACCATCAACAACAATAATCCTTCCCCAAGTTACTGGAGCCAAAAGGCTCTTTCAGAAAAAGGGACACTGCCCCTTGCCTTGAACCAAGTAGCCAAGAGCAGCTGGACGTAGCAGCCTGAAGACAATGCAGTGCCTCACACGGTTTTACCCTGAGATCTTTTCCTCCATCACATCTCTGGGGTCCTTGCTTGTACTCGGGAAAACATGCTGTGCTGTGTATGCTCAAGGAGTTTACCTTCAATAAATAAACCAAACAAAGGGAGTCGGTGCTGGCACAGTTGCACGGTTTTCTTCAGGGAGAGTTTGCAGCAATGTCAAACTCACCTTTGCTGGTGGCTGCTGCCACTTGCTGGGAAGGAATCCAGCCCCCAAAGGGGAACACTTCAGAATATCAAGAGCCAAGAGCAATTTCACCCCCATTAGTTAATATCAGATATAAAGGACACACTCCAGTACATAGCAAGCAGTCATTGCCTCCCTGAAAGACAGTTTAAAAAATGTGGGTTTTAGGATCCTTAAATGATAAAACAGAAAAATATAGAAAGAATGTTTTTGCAGAATAATTGCAGGATAAGATTGCTCAGTAAGCATCAGTAGAACTCAGATTACTGCCTGGAAAAGTCCTGGGTCAGAGGCATATTGCTGACCCAATCCAGAGAGCAAGCAGTGAGCCCCATGGGCAGTACTGTTCAGGATGTTAGGCAAAATGGCCAACAGCATCCTTCTGTTTTTAATACAATGAAGTGGCATTCATTCCCCCTATCCTGGAAAAACAGAGAAACCAACGAGTGGCAAGACATTCTGAAGGAAGAGCAGGATCCAGGGTTAAACAATAAAGACGTATGCAAGTGCTGCTGAAACTCCCAAAAGCAGTTAAGCAGACCCACACTGTGTAGCAGGACTACGCAGCTTTCAAGCCCAGATCCCTCGGGACACTTGGGGTCTCCTGCAGCCCAAAGCAGACACTGTTGGGTCAATGTACCAGCCTGAAGCTGGTCCAGAGAACGCTGTTTAGTCTACAGGTGCACTAGAACAGGCTTCAGCAGCAAAGGCGGTCCTTCCCATCACAGAATTGAAGAGGATGAAGGAAAAGATGCATTCACCTCATGGCCCTTGAGAGATGATTGCAGCCCAACAGAAAGCTGGTAAGAGGAGCATGAAACTTAATAAGGGTAATGAATATCAAGAACAGTAGTCAGCTTGTCTAGGAATGCAAGTTCCCACTCTGGCTAGCCCAGAGCTGATGGCAAAGATCAGGCTCATCCTTTGGCTTTCCAGGCCCTCCAGGGCCAGCAGCTGTGCTGCACCGCTGGAACCAGCCCTGAGACAGCACGCAGCCTGCTTTCACTTTGGCCAGGTCAGGAAAGAAAAGCTAGTGGAGGGGACATGTGAGGATGGTGGATTTTCACAAAGCAGGGACAAGGGACCCAAAAAATTCCTGGCGGACTGATTCTCCCATAGACACTATGCACGTCCTCTTGCTAAACATCTGCCTTCCCTTCCTTCTCCATCCTTTCCTCTGTAAAGTCCTTTGTTTCTCTCCCTAGCAAAACTCAGGAATAAAAGAACTTTCTCCTCTTCCATGAGTCATATACACCAGTGATAGTAAAGCATATAACAGAAGTTATTATTGCCTAGAAGAGGAGAAAGAATTCTCCCTTAACGTCCCTACCACCACCAATGTCCTGCCAAGAATTCCTGGCAAAATCTGGATCAGAAACCAACTTCAGGGCTAAATAAGTGCTAGTAGAAATAGGTAAACAGCCTTGCGCTCCGTCATACTCCCTGAAACACGAAGTGTGCCAGCAAAGGCAGCACAGACTCTCAGAGCAGTAAATAACCAAGGAGGCAGAGCAAACAAACATTTGAAACTCCATATGGCAGAAACCCTCTTTTTGGAAGGAGGGGGTGAAAACAGTTTTGTCAGAAAGGAGGAAGTTTTCTCCCCTTCCCGTCTCCCCACTTCCCCAGTCCTTCCTTCTCTTGTTTACTTTGCTTCCCTGTTCCTAACCAAGTAAGAGAAAATCTAGTATTTGTGGAACTGGGCTCTTTCTGTTTAACTCGAGCTGTGCCCACAGCCCACATACTGGCTGGGTAAAATTTACCCAGTCTGACAAAGCGGTTTCTCAAGCTTGAAGTAAAACCGTAGTGATTTTTACACTACTAAAAAGACCAGCCCTTGATGGGACTAGCAATTATCTATGAATTCCAAAGAAAAAGCTTGTTGCATGGCACAGAACTGTGTCTGAGGATGCAAGGGCTTTCTATGCTTTTTGCTCTAGCTTTTCAGATGCTTTTAAAATATGGCAGCACAGGGAGCTCCACAGCAAAAAAAAAAAAAAAAAAA
>Ga0181612_166394_pt1 | contig 16662 bp, 7 predicted proteins | sample HoacroProtozoa21_FD_119630 | JGI IMG/M metagenome (GOLD analysis project Ga0181612, IMG submission 119630) | Hoatzin crop microbial communities from Cojedes, Venezuel. Combined Assembly of Gp0051906, Gp0051904, Gp0051908
CTAGATGATTCTAATGAATAACTCAACTGCAACTACAGAAGAAACTCCAATAGGTGGGCAGAGAGAAATAAATGTGGACTTATGATAATGCAGCCACTGCAGCTAGCCATGAACTGTGATATGAGCTGGGAGGAAACTGGGGGAGGAAAGGGACAGAGAGGAAATCAGTGCGATTAATGTCTCCAGCCTGCGTGTGCGAGACAATACTGCTGAGTAAAAACCATTTCCTCTACAAAAAAAACTACTGGTGAATAAGCTTGGCTGCGGGGATTGATCAGCCTTTTTTCCTTCCTCCAAGGAATTGCTACATTTTAATCCTGCCTGCAAACATCTTAAAATGATTAACATTCGCATTAGCATATTTGACTTTCATTTGTGACTTGATGGGTTTTGAAACTCTATTATATCCTGGTTGCAACATGAAGGCAGTGGAAATGAATGAAAAGAAAAGTATAGACAGTGGAAAAAAGGTGGTGGTGGTGGTGTTGAAATAAAAAAGGAAAGTGTTGGTTTGGGCAGATAGATAATATACTTCTATAAAACCAAAAATCCAACAGGAAACAGTGGAGTATATTTGCAACACGTTGGCAAGCCTCAAAGAAATAAGTTCTCCTAGGACTTCAGATTGTTGATTTTTTTTCCCATTTTGAATTACAAATAGCACTCCCAAATAAAAAGTGGAAAACTCTACTTTAGAAAACGTTGAAATACTTTGATGTTACAGCCTTCATTTTTTTCCTCAAAACAATTTATCAGCTTCAGTCCAATAATTCATGAAACCACATTTTTGAGCTTGCTATATTCTGAAAAGAATTTGCCCAGCTGGCAAATTCTTCAGACTTCAGTGATAAAGAATACATCCTTGAAATCTCAATGCCTGTTTGCTGAATTGATGTCTTAAACATTATTATAGCATTGCACTGGCAGCAAGTTCCAGACATCCTCCACACTGTGCTGTATTCCAGAAAGCACTTCTGGTTATAACAGTTTCTAGTGACAGCAATTCTGGAAGAGGACCATACTGAATTAGAGATGTAGTTTTCATCCATCTCTGAGTTGCAATGCCTCTAGCTTTTTGAATGGAGATGTATGTCGCTGTTAAACGAATATGGTTTACTGAAAATCAGCTTATTTTTCATTGCCTTTTGCAAGGCTTGCAAATAGTCCATAGATTCCTCAATGGCTGCGGTACACAGCACCACTGAACTAGGCAGAACAAAAAGTCTGTTCTCCACTTTGACCAGCTGGGCCAAGTTGCAATTTTGTTTAACCACATCATGTAACAACTATTGGAATGGAGCCCTAATCTGTCTCTTCCAATGTATATTATACTGCCTCTAGCATAAAGAGAGAAGACCAATATTCGCTTTCTCAGCTTTACTATACATGGTGAGTGTGATCATGTTATTGCAAGTTATATAGACTGTGGAGGTAGCAGCAAACACACAGCCAGCAAACCTTGATGGACAAGACTGTTGAAGCCTGACCTCTCTCCCGAAATTGCCTGGAGCAGATTTAGATAGATCAAGACAAAACACTACAGAGAATCTCACCTACTGTGTTCCATCATTGAAATAAGAGCAGAGTATCTCCCTTTTGCACAAATTCAGTCCTAGGAATTTGAAAAATGCAGTGAGCACAGACATGTTGTATTTCTGCACATTTGTTGTACTATGTTTTTTTAAAAAAAAAAAAATACTCTTTGCTTTGACTCCACCTTTGTGCTCTACGATAACATCAGAACCTGCTAATTGTTTCAGAACATGTTCTTACTCTTTCATTATTCTAGAAAAATGTCTTTATTTGTAAATTGTTAAAATGGATCAAATTATATGCACTTGATTTCTGCTAATACTCTATACCTGTACTTTATCTGCTAATTACAGCAAATAAAAAAGCTAGACAAGCATCAATGCAATAAGATAATGCCTTTTAACAGTAACTAATTAAACCATAAAAGAAGACGTGCTATTTAAGGGATAATATTCATGACACTTGAACACATCAAGCAATAAACTGTATTTGTAGTTGATTAAATGTCAGAGTAAATCTGAAGCATCTGATAATTGCAAAAATAATTTCTTGCAGGTATACTAACAATGTGAAAAGGTGGAGCTTCACAATGTGTGATGTATGGATGGAAATACCCTGGACTTAGAGTGAGAAGGAAAGGTGTGATCCATAGCCAGTAGTCCGCTGGTGAGCTGTGTGAGTCAGGACAAGCATTAGCTGAGCAAGCGGAGTTGTGCGTACATGTGGCAGCATTCTCCTGTTCCTGTAATGTGCAAGTGCTTTCATGTGGCAAGAGCCATGCTGATTTCAGCATGGATGGCTTTGGTTTTGAGGAATGAGAACGTACGTTAAACTCTCCTGACATTTTCTGAAGTAAGGACATGGAGTATGGACAGGTCAAGCTAATCGCTCCCTGCATTTTGAATTTCTTCTCATGGTTACAATCTCTCAAGTTAAGCTTTGAGTTATTCCCTGTCTCAGTCTCTAGTGCTGCTGAGAATGTTCACCACAGAAGGCTGAATTTTAATCCCAAGGTAAAAGAGAAAAGTCCTTATTGACTCGATCAGCGTTAGTTTACTAAAGGCCTGTAGGATATGCATTCTTAAGTAGAGTTATTTATTGTCAAAGATCATGTGTAGAAAGAGCATATTTAATTTACTTTTCTTTTGTAGAACTATAAACAGCACTTCTCACTGACTGATAACAAACTTGCTCTCCTTCCCTCAGTCACAGATCTCAAGTTTCAGTGTACAAATATTAATGGCAGCATTCTGTTTGGTGAAATGTGTAAGCTGTTCAGTCACACAGGCCTCTGTTTTCTGGACCCAACCTTATTTGCTGACACTTGAAATTCTGCGTTACCAATAAGTGTCAGACTCATTTTAGAGGGTATGTTATGCACTCTCTGGCCCACGATTGGCTGTAATCCCTTGCCTGTCATCACACAACTCTACAAAGTGTCTTGAAATGGGAGAAATCTGGCTAACAACATCTCAGTACCATATAATTATCAGACGGTAACTACCCACGCTGATTACCAGTCGAATTAAACAGGGAGTTTAAAGATGGATTTGTATATCCATGTGTGGGCGGAGTTGGTGGCTCATCTCTGCCCAGACTCTTCAGCAGTAGGAAGTGCAGGTACTAGATTTCCTCTAGCAAAAATGTTAACTGAGAATTCCTAGCTAGAGCACAGAAAAGGAAAATGGGCCTCAGTTCAAACTGTTTTAAGAGGAAGGAAAAAAATATATTTTTCCTAACTTGACTTTGGTTCTTGTTTAACATCAAGCAGAGCTGTTGCTGCTGGAGGCTCTGTACTGAAAGTTATTGCATTCATGAAAGTTGTCCTGTCTCCCTTCTGTTGCCTCTTGGCCAAGTGATGGTTCATTTGTGGGTTTGTAGCAGATCGATATAGATTACTGGAGAGAAAGTCAGGTCACAGAACCCAGCCTCATGCTTTTTACTCACATAGTGGGTGAATTCTTGGTCTACAGACCGGACATTAGCAACAGGAACTGCAGTCAGGGAGTCAGGTAGTAAAAACAACAGCCGACTCATCATTTAGCCCTTAAAGGATCTCCAGCTGCTCAGTGCACTACATTACAGAAGGAAACATAAAAGAGGCTTGACTATCTTAGTAGCTGAACTCCTCACAAGTATGAATGACTGTATATTTAAGTTATCCTTCTGATATAGGGCACAGATTTTTAACTAAGACTTCTACTGATGTTTTACCAGGCTGCTGCATCTATCGAGGTAAGTCAGAATATTATGCACAATGACATTTATCTTAGACCTGGGATTTTTGACTAGATGAACCTGTATTCAAACTGGATTCTTCCAGTCAAGGCATTTGCAGTAAGGGGATCTGTGGACAGATGCGGAAGATACAGCCACTACTGTGCATCAGCCCGTTTACATGGGGAATATTTTATAGCTTCTGTTATTACCAAGAGCATCCGAGCTTTTCTGAGAGGCAAACCAGCTTCACTCCAAATTGCACCTACAGTAGACATATCTATTTCCAGACTTCAGAAAGAAGACGATGGAGGTTTGTGGCATCCTTAAAAAGGAGCCGTTAGAGGAGAGTAATCCCTACCTATAAATACTGCACTTTGCTGTGAGGACTTTACAACAGTAGTCTCTAAATTCTATTTTCAGAACTGATGATGACATTAGAGATTGCATTTGGTGAGCCTGTATGCTTTCTCAAGTAGGCAGGGGGATTTTCAGATGTTCCCCTACTAAAACCCATTTTTTTGAATAACTGCAATGGTCATAGACAAGTAGAACAGAAGTTAAAGGACTAAGACAAAATCATGGTAAATTCCAAACAGTCTTCATCAATGTCAGGCAGAGGGGAAAAGAGCACCAAAAAAAAAATTTCATGGTGGATCGAGATGACTGTCTGCATTACCATAATAAAAAAGATCATTTTAGTTGGAAAGATGACACTGAGGACTCAATAGGCCCAATATGCTTCAATGTAGTTGGAACAGGGATGCAGTACATGCTCTTGTTCTAGTGATTTCTGGATGAATACTAATGAAATCCAGTTGGTATGGTGCAATGAAATATCATATTGGTAAACTGAGACAGGACCGTTTTATTACCATAACATGGATGTCTACATGTTAAGATGGTTCAAGTCAGCACATCTCAGTCCAAGGTATATGATGTTCCTGAAACAGGTGAGGTTTCTCAGCTGACTTTACAAGAAATTCCCCGTCTCTGCTAATTACGAAAAGTTATACCATTTTCCCTTATGCAGCAGTCAAAATCTTGGAGTACTGCTTCAAGTTACAAATTCTGGATTTTTAAATTTTTTTTCTAAGAACCTCTGCTGGCATAGCTATGTTTTTAGCCCTTTATTATGGGTTGCTAAAGTGTTACACAAAATAGCAGTAGCATTCAGACAGATTTCCAAGGTGCAGAGCCATAAATTTTGACAGCACTTTATTTGATGAAAGTAAATAGTGTCATTTTCCACTTTATGAACTCCATTTGACATATACTCTGATCTTAAAAAATTTATTGCACTTGGAGAATGGAGAAGATGGGCTATTCAAATTCTCCATGACCAATAATTTATCAAATCTGTCTCCTGTTTTTTCTTCAAATACGAAAGATTGTTCTGCTAATGTTCTCCAGCACTTAAAGCTAATGGGCTATATTTGGGGTATTCTATTATCTAATGTATGTGACAAATATGAAGTATTAAATATGTCTACTGAAAGGGCAACATGATTTATTATTAATCAAAAGAATAAATCATGTTTTCTTCTCCTATGGTAATCCTTGTCTATTTAAAAGAGATGCTAATATTCCAGTTCTCATATCTCATTGTTAGTGGTACTCCAGATGTTTCTGCTTCTAAGGGGTTTTAGAAAGTTTTCACCAATTCCACACTTAGCTCCCTAGGAAAGGGACAGACCCTTTCTCTGGTTCGGGGCTGAAAGCTGCATGGTAATAAAGTAGTATTAGGCTTCAATATCAATATTGCATTTTTTGAGAACATATTCCTGTTCCAAAATAAGCCATTTGGTCAAACAAAAATGCTAGTTCCAATGCTAGAGATCTCTCTCCGACTGCGGTATGTAATGGAAGAAAGACAGTTGTTATCATGTCCAGTTCATGGTGAGCATGCTGTTTTGGGGAGTCTCCCAGAGGAACATTGACTCTAATTAACTGATGTCTCCCAAGCCTTTCAGGAGTGGAAAGAAAGACGTTCTAGATCTTCATGAAAAGACTAACCTAGAGTACAGTTGTTCCCACTGCCCCATCTGCTAATTTTCTCTTCTTAACATGATGATAGCATGCAAATCCCCATGTACCTATCATAAGCAGAGGAAGCCCTAATTCAATGAATTCACATTCCTCTAATGGACAGAACATGAGGCTAGTTAGTCACAGGGTGAATCTTTCTTGCAGTGTGGTGAAAGATCAAATCCTGCCGTAAAAACTCTCAGGAGTAAGAATGATGTAGTCTGTAGAACATGACTGCTGGGAAACACTATTAGAGGCAATGTAAGATTTGCAACTGGAACTACCTAGTGCCTCTTGTGGCTGGTAAGCAAGATGAAAATATGACTGTTGTTCAACACCCTATGCTCCTCCCTAAGCATCCAGTTAGAGGACAAAAGACCTGATAAACCTTTTATAGCGGTCAATATGGCAAAACTTTTGTGAAGAAACACTGCTTTGGGTTGATGATACTTTCACAAATAAGCCAACAGTGTCAGATGGGGAGGAGGGCTGTGGAATTCAGACTCCTATTCCGTTACATTTTTTGTGAAATATAACTGTGCTTGATTCTCCCAGTTGGCTTCTCTCCCTCTAGGGAGGGACCCCATTTCAAAGAAAAATGCAATCTCTGCTGGTTGGGGGGTTGGGAGTAGACAATAAGGCAAGAAAGAATTGGCTTTTGACAAACTTATGTTCTTCTTCTCCGTGTGTTTCCTCTATCCCTAGTGTTCAAATCTTCACTAGGAACTGCAGTTTGATTAATGTCACCAGGACTGCTCTAAGCTTGCAAAAGTAGAGAGAAGAAGACGCATGAAGTGCTGCTGAACACCCCAGCTTGGTCTGCAGCACACCTATCATGATAAAAGCACTAATGGTGCTTCTGTCCAAGCTCAAGAAGTCACTTCCCTGCAGGCCACCAGCTCTCACCCTCCCCATGGGACATAGGCAAGATACATCAGTGAGAGATTTTTAGGGAAAAGAGGACTTTCTCCACCTCATCTTTCCTCCCTCTCACACCCCCTCACATTACACTCACCCCCACCCCTGGGGTTAGGCTAAAATTCTCCAAGAAGAGGAAAACAGATTTCTCTCCTCTCTTGCCTGCAAGCAATCTTTAACACTGGTCAGTTCACGGATCAGAGTTCAAAGGGATATTGCCACATCATCCACCTTCACTACCTAACTCAAGTGTCCCGAATTACACTCAGGAGATGCCTACTTCTTTGACCAACTGAAATTCTCACATGAATAAGCTATTGAGTCCCCAGTGTCATCTTTCCAACTAAAACAACCTTTTTATTGTGATAATGCAGACAGTCATCTCGATCCACCACAAAACTTTTTTTTTTGGTGCTCTTTTCCCCTCTGCCTGACATTGATGAAGATTGGCATTTACCATGATTTTGTCTTAGTCCTTTAACTTCTGTTCTACTTGTCTGTGACCATAGCAGTTATTTAAAAAAATGGGTTTTAGCAGGGGAACATCTGAAATTACATTTTTTTTTTTGAAATGGGATCCCTCCCTTGAGGGAGAGAACCAACTGGAAGAGTCAAGCACAGTTGTATTTCACAAAAAATGTAATGGGAGTCTGATATTCTGATCTAGCTGAAGCCACTGATGCATATGGGGATTTTAATCCTCATTCATGCCCCATGTTTGAAGTGTATTTCCATCTGTATTGCTAAATTAAAATAGCATAAGGGAGGGTAGCAAATGAGAGGAAGAAAACATTAGGAGATTCTTCTTAAATATAGCTTCAAGTCCGATGCAAAGAGCTCATTGCAGAGATAAAACACTTTTGTTGCTTTATATTTTAGGAGAGAATAATGTCTTAATTCTGGGTCTGTAATCATTTGCCTTTGAGATGTTTAGAAGCCTTGCTCCCTGCTACAACATAATTGTACAGCACAAAATAATTATTTTACAGTCAATTAAGTACACTGAATGTGCATATTTAAGAAACCTGATTTAAATGTCATCTCTACCATGCTGCATAGAATAATGCAATTCTTCCATCTGAACCAAAGACCAACTACATGGCTAATGAAGCTCAGTGGTTCAGCCAGCTCCTGAAGTAGTGTTTGAGACTTTGTTTTGTATGGAAGTTACGCATGCCAGCCACCATAACAGGGTTTGACTCCAGGTTTCTGCTGATTCCGTAAGCCAAAAAAGAAATTCTTCTGTAAAATTGTCTTTTACTAGGGCTAAAGCTCAAGGTGGATGCCTCCAAAGAGGCACCCTGAACAAAGAAAGCCCTGGGCAATTACACTGCTACAATCTAAGTTCCCCACATCTCACGTGACAGTTCAGACCAATAGTAATATTAGGTCTGGGATCTTTCCATTCTTCATTGGGTCATTTCATTGTCTCTGGATGGACCATTTCTTTTCTTATCTCTAAGGCTGCAGCTTCTGCTGATGATTGTAACTTTCTTATCTCCCATCTTTAACTGGCTCTGGGTTCTTCTTTTACTTAACTAAGAAAAAGTCCAACATATCTAGGTGAAAGTTCACAGCTTGCAGCCTAAGGCTTAAGCAAATTTAGCTACTAATGCTAAGCAAATTAAATTAAACAAGTTCTGTAGAAGTAGTATACCAAATCACACAACAGTTTTCAAGCCCCCTTCTCAGAGTCAAAGTCAAAGCTATGGAGAAGTGTCATAAAGCTTATAGCTTCCATCCACAGACTAAGTTTTCGTATGGCAAAGTGGTACATTTTTCAATCACGTATCCTGTCAGCCAACAGAACCTAATCTTTTTGTAGCAAATCAATTTCATGGCATGCACAAATACTCAGTTTTTGTTAATGGCGGAACAACAGTTTATGAAAGCTCTTATTAAGAAAAGTAACATAGTCATTTAGAAATGATCCAGTGGTAAGCGAGTTTCTCCAAATGCTATTATAATAGTAGAAGGATGTTTAATACTATGGCACACATATGATTCTTTCATCTTTTCTGGGACACAATTTCTTTTCAGTCTATAGAACAACTGTTGTGCATGTGAGGAGGAGAAAGATAACAATGCAAGAAGCAAAGTGAGTTTTAGCTGCTTTCCCCCCAAGCATTTTATTGCACTGCGTACATAGAGGATATCTGATATGGTATTAGACTAAGAAAGGAATGCAACTGACTTCAAACTAAAGCAGAACAAAAACAAACCAGAACAATGAAATACTACTACTACTACTAGCGGAAAAAAATTAGTCTGAAACCTTTTAGCTAAATTTGAGACTTCACCTGAATGAAGTTCCAAATCTAGTCACATGGAGGATATGGTTTTTCAGCACTTCCTGCAAGCATAGTTAAAGATAAAAAAACCCCAAATCTTTTAATGAAACACATTTTTTTAAAATATAACCACCTTAATTGCTTAATATTTACTAGGTTTTCACCTTATTCGTTTACTCATAGTAGGTAAATACAGAAATGAAGAACACAATATGAAAGGCCATCACCACTTGGGGCTTTTATATTTAACAAGGCAGATGATCTGTTAGTAGCACTTGGTTCCACTTAACGTTGCGAATACAACTGTATTATGGGGGAGGAGTACGAAAAATTGTAATACTGCAAGGTTCCTACCCTGTTCTGTGATCAGTCCCATTAAATGTCTCCCCTGAAAATCTCTGTCACATTAGACATTTGTGAAAATAAGGATATCACTCTGTCAGGGATATCAGCGATAAATGACAATGGTTGTCTCTCTTGATTTCACTGGGATGCTCCCAGCTCACATAACCAAAGCCTGGTAACTTCTATTAGGATGCCTGGAATGTTCCTTCAATTTTTATCTCCTCAAACAAAACTTCCTTTTCTTCATTCAAGTAAGAAATAGATTTAAGACATATTCCTGAATCAACCTGGGCTGTTCCTGGCTTTTATCAGAACTAGCAGCCCAGTAGAATGAGTATTCAGTGTGATGAATTGGGTGCGAGGTGAAGGAAAACGATGAATGAGCATAGACACTGTCAAGGCTTTTCTGGTAGAAAATGTTAACAATGTGCTTGCAGTTTCCTGATAGCTCTGTCAGATGGCTGATTACTGGGAAACATCTTCCCATTGGACGCCATGCCAATGTGGTTGTGGAGTCAGAACTGGGAAGTAGTGGCACTTACAAAATACAGTGAGACTAGTTTTGTTCTCTGGGGTTCAGATAAAGCATTGAAACAAAAGTTTCTCTGCTTTGACTGTCAGAAAATACAGTCACTTTACCTAAGCGTGAACGAGGTGGAGCCTGTGCAGCAATTCAGCCCCGTTTGCAGGAGCAGGAATTCAATTGGGTTTTGTTCCTGGCTGTGCAAGTAGCACTTTCTTAAGCTACTGTATGGTGGAGAAAAGATGAGCCAACTCATTGGACTTACTGAAAACATTTTGTCAATTACTTGCCACTTTTTAATATAACTTAAAGATATTAAGACAGGTTTTGAATCCAGCTGCTCAGAGCAGACATCTCCCAAAATTGAACAAAATAGGGGAAAGGGGGCAACCCCATTTCTTGATTCAGGTGATAAACCATTTCAAATTATTTCTACATTCTTTTAGATTTAGGCAAAAGATTAGCAAAATCTGTCACAGGTTGCTGAGGGTTTTCCGTTAACTCCAGAGACCAAAGAATTTTTGCTCTAAGTGGATATGTTATTTCTGCTCTGTAGCATTAATTCTCAAATCAAATGCAATAAAATTCCTTATCTAACCTTGAAATAAACTCAGATTGATTGATTCTGACATGCAATATTGAAATCAACACCTTGCTATGGGAGGGGTGTTGAAGAAGGACCTCTAAAATATTTTTTCCCTTGTGTAGGAAAAGATTAAAATCCTTGAAATGCAAACTCTGGCAAATTAATCATCAAGTTAAAGAGATAGCAGAGGTTTGACCTTTGTACAACATCTTTTCTAACACTTGTATTTGTTGAATGCTGCCAATTACTGAAGACCAAATATTGCTTTCATGTAGCTGCCTTCCTACCATTCAGCAGCGGTAGTGTAAATACTAGCTGGAAAGGGAGGAGCTGAAGTGAAGATGAATGATTGCTATAAGCCACAGTCCATGATAAAGGAGTCTTGTTCATGGTGTGGAGGAACCCTTACACCTTTACACGAGTGCAGGACAGCTCCAGTTCTCGGGTGGATCCAGTTCTCAGGCAGGAGTCTAGCAGTACTGACATTTCAGTATAAAAACAGACCATACCGGTTCTGATAAAGGAACACAGCATTCCCATTTCAGCTCAACAGCAAGCAACAGCAGAAAAAAAATCCAGACACTTGCTTGTGTGAGTGTAGGAGCATCGCTGGAGGGCTTAGCTCCAATGTATGCTATAATTCTCTCTCTCATATCTGGTCTGGGAGCATATGAGCATTTTTGCAACTCAGACTCTATAATATTCCCAATAAATGGCTTAGTGCTGGGAAAGGAGTCAGAATAGTCTACATGGGAGCTGTTCACAGGTAATTATTAAAGCATAAGGCCATGAAGTCAGTGTACATTTTGTAAAGCCACTGCATCTTTTCCAGCTGGTAGAGCCTGATCCAAACGGCATGAAGATGATCCTTTTCACATGGGACTGTGAAAGAAACTCTATCAAAGAAAGACTTTGTATGTAAACATCCCTATTCCAAATCTTAATAGTTGATATTCACCCAGAATCTCACTGGATAAAAATTTAAATGCAAGTACACTACAGAAAATCAAAACTGAAATACAACTGGGGGAGTCTTTGGAAATTAGTTACACACACACACACAAAAAAAACCCAAACCCAAACATGTAGAAGATTGACACATTTTCAGAATCAAGAATAGGGAGCTGAGAAATGCTGGAAATACAACAATCTGTGGAATGCATTCTGCTTTCCACTAAGTATGATTTTTAACAAAGCCATTACACGCTGTAATGGTTTTTTTTCCCACAGGACACCTGCCTACTCCAGAGCACAGGAGGGATGATGTCTGTGGGTGAATCAGGCTTGTGGAGTGAAAGAGACTGTTGTTTGTGGGTTTGCCTCCTTCAATTTGATTAAAACCTTGCCAAGCAAATTCTGTCATATCTGTACTTTTTAAAAATTGCTCCACCAGATGGTTATTATTCAGCCTGTGGGGGAGGCACTGGGGGAGTTGTTTAGGAATCCAGAACTTATGTGTGCGCATGTCATCAAATTAATAAGGACTGTTTCTCTGAAAGGAGAACTTGATTTGATCTGGTACTATGTAGGGGTCTGGAGACAGGGCTGGAAATAGCAGTGTGATGCCAGTATCTGCTGCTTTCCTCTTGCTGTAGTTACCTTGCATTGGCTGTATTCCATCAGTAATGTGGGATGTGCCACACAGACACCTGGTAAGAGGTGAGGATGTAGTACATAAGAACTGCACTCAGGGGTCACATCAGTGAGCCAGCTAGCGCAGGAGACCCTGATGGTCTTGAGTTGGGACTCCTGCAGGGAGAGCAGTATATTTGCAGTGACTACTAGTAGACTGTGTCTGTCACCTCCCTCCGTGGTCAGTGAGAAAGATGGAGACACCCGGCAAGGGCAATTCAGACGAAGTTCACACTTCAGCAGCCCTGAACTGTCCTTCAGGGGACCTACTTTTCCTTCATTGTCAGCAGAAGTGTGACAGGAAAGGGAGCCTCATTAGATCTACCAAGAGCTATTGATTGAGACCTGTACCAACCTAGCCCTTCTTGCCAATGCTCCCTTCCTCTGCCACCACTCATCCTGCTACTGAACAAAAGTGAAAGTGGAGATATTTCTAAATTTCCTTGGACAAAAGGAGAACTCAAGCACATTTGAGTTGGACCAGAGGTCAAACTCTTCCACCTGAGCCCAATGCGGAACACAAAAGTACAAGTGTCTTATCCTTCATATGGGGAAAATAGCCAGGAACTGTTTTCTTGGTGTTTAGATATTCATAGCAAACCTCTCTGCTGAGAAATTCTCCAGTGCCAGATTTTGTTGTATTTTTCTTTTTTCTCTTTTAGTGCTCACTCAGACTTTTATTTTACTATCTTTCTTTACTCAGATTTTTTTTTAAATTGAAGGAGGAGAGGGAGAAGAGGTGAAAGATTAGAGAGAGTTTTCTTATCAAGGTTTGAAAAGGCTGAACATCTCTGTGTACAAGGGAGAATCCACAGTTGTTTTCCTGCTCTGAGACTGTTGTTCAGATGGGCTTTCATCAGCCAGACAAGTTTCATTTGGAAGTTCAAATTTGGCATGTTCTGTATGTAGCCTCTGATGAAGAAAATTTGTTTGGTTAAGATGGAAAAATATTAATTACGAAATAAAAACTTTCTAATAGAAGTGGCCAATGATTTCTTGGGAATATCCAGCACATTGTTTTTAATGGCTTGTGGTAGGTGCAGAGTCTTGTCCTCATATCCCCATGACAAAGACATGCAATATTTCTGGACCTCTGCAGACAAAAACAGTGACCAAGGATTCATACAAACACACTGCCATGTGCTGACAACCTTATTCCATTGCTCGGGTAGTCACATTAGAGCCCTGTTTTAGCTTGGCTCAGTGAACAGAAGCCAGCATGTGCTGATTATCTCTGCAAGTTTGACATATTTTTTTCAGCCAGGCTTTATCTGTCTTGTTTATTTAGAAGATAAGTTTTTAGAGTCACAGACTGTCTCTTTCTCTGGCCCAGTTCTGAACCACTAAATCTAGGAGATTCATCTTATCTGCAGCAGGAGCTTGGGCACCGAGTATTGTGTAGGACTTGGTGTCAGAATGAACATCTAGGTACTCCAGTAGTACTAACAATTATTGTTAATGACCATTGATTTCTGTAGACAAGGACTGTATTTTGTAAAGAAGCTGCTGCCAGTTGTGGGTGTTGAATACCTCTTATACGTGCACCTTCAATATAATGTTACAAAATAAATTGGAATAAATGTGTGTGAATGGTGGTCTTTCGAAGCACTCACCATTGTCCTGACTCTGTCTGAATTAACTGACTCCTTCTGGAACTCAGATAGGTGATACAGACCAACGCTAAGTGCTTCTGAAAATCCCAGCCTTATAATCCATTTGTTTGAATGAATCCATTCCCTTCAAAAATGGAAAACTAAACAGGAGCTTTAAAGGTGTAATGTGACTGTCACCACAAATGCTGCACACTTACCTAACATCTTCCAGCTGAAAGAGTATAAATACGCTCAGGCTGTACATGGAGCACCTGGATATCTTGATCAACAAGTGAACACACCAGTGAAATCTGCTTGGCAGAAAATGGGTAGGCAAATGAGGCACAAATCAGTTGCTGAGTTGCTGAACAGTTGGTGCAATTGAGCCTTTGAGCAAGAACATCAAGACCAATCCCCATTCTTAGCTATTATCTCATAAGAAGTTTAATATCCATGCAAAGAGGACAGGATGCCATTTTTTAAACTTCTATCTGGCAGATCCTGAATCACTGTTTACCTGCCTTTGCACAATAAAGGCAAAGATTGACCAGGATAGGTAGCCATGGATTTTAAGGGTTAGTAAGCATTCATCCCCAGAGCTGGTAAGGCACAAATTTTCCTCTTTGAACAGCAGAAGAAAATTGAGATTTTATATGCATGGAAGTATAGAGAATTGTTACCATTGTTCCCTCATACCCTCTTCTTCTGTCACAGAAGAGTACAGCAATAAATATGATAGAGATGAACAAAGTAGATATGAATGAAACAGCACATCAGAGGAGCAGAAACAACTGGTAGTACTGACTGCGTAAAAACATGTGATCCCTCCTTATTATATACCAGAGGCATTGCCTTACATCTGTTTTACAGTAGAATGCATAGGCTCCTGAACTCAAGCAATACCTGCGAAAAAAACTGCCAAAACAAGAGTTCTCTGCCAGAGGAAAGGGAGAGAAGGTTGCTGGTGGATAGCTGCAGGTGTTTGTCTAAAACTGAAAAAGGTGCAGGATGCAAAGATTAGAAAAGGAGAGATATTCACATGCTATGACCTATCACAGTAGAGGGGCAAGCAAAAATTGAACTAAATTGTGGAAAAGCGAAATACATTTGGTGAGGGGAAAATAGCTGCCAGCTGGAGACTTTCAGAGTGAGTTTTAAATAGTGCTGAGACTACATTGCTCGGAAGTTAACTGAATCTTCTGGGCATAAAATTTCATTTAGCACATTGCATTAAAGCGCTGCAGCTGTCTGCAAGGGTGGCAAAGTTTCTCACACAGAATTGTATGTTACACCCACAGTTGTGATATCTGGCAAGTTTGTGCATAAGGTAATCTGACATGCATCTCTCAGGTGGGGCAATTGTGTGTACATTATAAAAGGCCACATTTTATATTCTCTTCTCTTTTATTTCTTTTGTATGTCCCTTATTAGATCAGGAGCAAATTTAGAAATAGCTAGGAAGTAATGTTTTTCCTTTACAAAATTCTTAACCAAAAGACATTTATTTTGTTTTCATTGCAGTTGAAACATATGAGGCTTTACCACAAACCTGATGTATTTTCTTAAAAATATAATTAGTGCAAGTTTCCATTTAACTGAAAAGCTACTTTTTCATAGGAAAAAAAAAGATTCCTCATGCAATTCCTTGATCAAACTGAATAAAAATTACTTTGTTACTACAATACTTATCTACCACAGCACTTGTCACCCTGAAGGGTGTCAGACTTTGAAATTGGACATTACTGGGAAGTAGCTTGGGAAATCTTTAGCAGCATACAAAAGGCAGTGGAGGGGTTCAGGTTGGAAATACAATCTTTCAAGTGATAGGAAAGAGGATATTTAAATATAGGAAGATTACTGAAGTTGAAACCTCAACCTTGACACAGGCTTGTATCTTGACTGAAGGTGAATTCTAATTGTTCAACATGCCAAAATCGTTTTTCTCTATTTAAGTAGTTGGCAAGTAGGTGTGAAGATGAGCATTAATAGGGCTGTTCCCAGTCATTTAGAAACGTCCCAAGACTTGGTAATTTGTGCTTTAAAATCTGTTTCAGAAGGGTTAAACATCAATAAAATTCCTTTGAGAAAGTCAGAATGATTGAAACAACAAAATCTCTTTGGATCTGTATTGCGAATGCATGATAAAATACTGATGGGTCTTTTAATAGGGCTTTGAGTTTTTTTTTACTGAGGAAATCTGTCAAGAATTTTAGATGGGAAGTTTTCAGAGTCCTGTTAATTCAGTGGTCTGTTTATCAGTGGCTTCTGCACGCAGCTGTAGAGCATTATTGTGTCAAATATATTAAAATGAGGCACTGATTCAGTTAGAGGGACTCTTCAAGAACTGGTGAAAGCAATCTCTTGAAAACAAGGGAAATATGCTTCACCAGAGCTCTTAAAATAGACACTTTCACCATGCACCAAGCAATTTAGAAACCCAAAGGAAAACCTATAAAATCCATACCAGGTAGTTATCCCTCTGTAATGCCATAACTTAGTACTCTCTTCTCATTAAGAATAGATTAGCGTATGTTTAACCTTAGATCTGAGTTTAGGCCTTGCTGATTTCACTGGGAGTTAAATCCACATCTAAGTTAACAGCAAATACGAGAAATGCAAAAGCCATTGTGAGATGCAGCAGATATGGAAGAGTAAAGGTTTTTTTGCAAGGGTGTATGCAAGAAGTATGCCTCTTGGGCTTGAAAGTATTATCCTTATGCTGTAGGAAATTTGAACCTTCACAGGTACATAGGGACCTTGGTCCTGGAAATGTCACTGGGAATTAGACATTTAAATACCTCTCGAGAACCAGAACAACACAGTGCAAAGGTATTTAGGCAGCTAATAGTGTATGCCACATAGCCTACTAGGATTTCTAAACTTGGTAATGTGTAGGAGTGGGAACTCGGAAACGGTAGAAACGATACCATCCCAATGTGAGTAAGATCGTTCTGCTTTATTAGTCATCAAAACAGGGTATATATAGCAAAGCAATTA
>Ga0181612_101794_pt1 | contig 16661 bp, 6 predicted proteins | sample HoacroProtozoa21_FD_119630 | JGI IMG/M metagenome (GOLD analysis project Ga0181612, IMG submission 119630) | Hoatzin crop microbial communities from Cojedes, Venezuel. Combined Assembly of Gp0051906, Gp0051904, Gp0051908
CTGGACAAGGTCCTCTACAGCCTGCTGTAGGTGACCCTGCTTCAGCAGGAGGGTTGGACTAGATGACCCACAGAGGTCCCTTCCAACCCCTACTATTCTGTGATTCTGTGATTTCCCTAACAGCAATTAAAACAGGAAAGAAATTTGTAGCAAGAGGATACAAGGCTAGGATAAGAGTAGAGGCTCCAAGTGTATAAACAGAAATCACAAATGGTCAACTACCGGTAAACATGAATTCACGCATAATGAGAGCATGTTCTGTAGGGTGCTTAGGTCTCTGCACATCAGCCAATACCTGGCAAGTTATCATGGTACCAAACATTGTGCGAAAGTCTGTCCTCAGTCAGACCAGACAGGAAGGGAAAGGGAGCTGCAAGAAAAGTATGGTGTAGTGCGATCACAGCTGCTCTGTAGGTCATTCATTCAGAACGATGTAGAAGTGGTCACTGAGACTGATTTTTCTTGCCTGTCAAATATGTCATCAAACTTATTGTATAGTACCCTAGAACCTAGCCTTCTAGCATATTTACATATTTCTTGCCTACTACAACATAGTGGCACAGCTCAGGAGAATGAAAAGTTTTCCAGCATCTTTAAAAAATATGAAGCTGATCCAAATAAGGACAACGTCAACAACTATGAACTACAGGTAAAATACAGAAATAGAAGAAGGCGATCCAAAAATTAGCTAATATGCAAATCACACAGAAAGCAGCAATTTTTTTTCAAGTCTATCAGGATCAGGTAGTATTCTATAAATGGAATTCTATACTGCATCACCTCAATAGAAACAGAGCAGAACTGGAAAAGGTACCGAGAAGGATGACAAGAATGATTAAAGGTATGAAATATCTTCTGCTTTACATATCCATGCCATAAATATGGTGAATAGCAAAAAATTCATTACTGTTTCTTCCTCCATTAGAGCACATGAAGTGAGAACAGCAGGTGCCAAGATCAGAGCAGAGAAACAGAGAAACATCTTCACATATTACATAAATAAATTGCACAACATATTGCACAAAACTTTGTGGATTTAAAGCATTCATATGGGTTTACAATGGGACTGGATAAATCCATTGAAGAAATAGCCCTACAAGATTCAAAATACAAAGAAGATTGCTACCTTAAGAGTGGCTTAGCTATAGATGGGTGGAGGCCTTAATTAACTGCATGCTTGCAATCATCTTCTGTTCTTCACTAGAAAATCATTATCAGCCAGTGCCAGAGATGGGACATTGGGTCTCTGGTCTAGTATATGGCATTTCTGGTCTGATCCAGATATATGTATTTCTCCCCTTCAGGCACTTAGGTTTTCAGAGTGTAACATGAGTACTTTCACATATTTATCTAATAGTAAACACTATAAACATGGCAATTAAGCCCACAACTTTGAAGTGATCTACCAATATTTCATATGATCTAGAAGAAATATTGATAAAATTAAGCTAGAGTGTTATCACAAAATAGGAATTCAATTCAATGTTTATCTTCACAGTAATAAATCATGTAGACAGACAGAGGTATTGGGGAGGCTGGGATAAGAATAAAAAAAGGAATTCTATTTTCCAGAAGGGAAATTTAAATCTATTTAAAGATACAACTCATCTCAAGAAAGGAGATCAGTTGCATCCCAAGTTATCTAAGGAAACTCCTTGTGGTGGTGCAATCCCCCCCTCACAACTGCTGATTCTGAAACCAGCCAGCATTGTGTTCTTGCTTACCCTACAAGAACAGCTAGCTGGCACGACTGGTCACACCTGGCGCCTCAAAATTAGCCAGCATTGTATTCTTGCTTACAATGCAAGAATGGCTAGCTAGTTTGACTAGCCATTTTTCATGTGCTTGAAAACATCGGGATTACATCTTGTGGATCATGACCAGGGTGGAAGAATACTGATGCCTCAAGTCAATCATCTTGAGACCCTAAAAACAGCTGTACCAAGGAAGGCCCTTTGAGCTCTTTGGGTCCACAGTGGGCTGCACCCAGTAACTCCCTCTGAGGCAAATGTTTCTCAGAGTATCTCCAACTCTGTCTGCACGACCCGGGCTGATCTCCTTGAGACTCAGCCTTCGCCCAGTGAGAAATGATTTGATTTGAACAGAGTATTTCACTGAACTCAAGGGGATTTTTTGTGTGTGTGAGTGTGTGAATTGATTCAACCTAATATTCGATTACTGTGATTGTAACAGCAAATTCTCCTTAATCACTTAGTTAAATGTTAAGTTAATCAGTGATTAATAACCACTAACTTCCTGTGATTCTCTCTCTCTTTAAACTGTGAACACACAAACATGTTCCTTAGACATAAACCGTTGTGGTCTAAGGTCAGTTCTGGATCCAGCCGCACCTAGGCTTCTCTCTGAGGAGAAGTTTAGAAAGCTAGTGGGTCCATTACGAACCTGGTGACTCAACAGGAGGGTCTCCCTATCCCCTCATACTTTCTTACACTTTGTATAAATCATTTTCCAAACAAATCCCTTTTGACTTTGCATTTCATTTATTTAATAAGTAATAGAGTGAACCTTGCCAGCAAACTCTGTAAGCTCACATTTTCTAAATTTTCAGTAAAATCATTTCTTGCAAAAACCTTTGAGTGATCATTTGAGTGACCTAGCCACTCATTCGTGACACTCATCTCTCATGTCTGTTCAAAATAACTGTGCCAGAATCTTTACTCTGATGCCTCCAGTTCCATTGTCTTCTGTCTCTGAATCACTCCAATGGCTTTTTTTTTGTTATCATTTCATTTGATGTCCTCCCTATAACAAAGTTCTGCTGTATTCATATTAAAAGAATACTGGACTGAAAGACATCAACAGGTGGTAATCTACTCCTCAACTGGAAGTCTATTATTTAATCCTTGTCATGAAAAAAACATGCGCAGTAAAGATGCACCTAATAATCAGTTAGGAACAACTTCTAAAATAGTAATATTGTGGTGTAATAACTACAGGGTAGTTCAGAAAAACTATAAATCATAAATACAAGAAAGGGAAGAAAATCACGAAGTCTGCATAGTCTGTGAGGGAAGTACAGAGCTGCTAGTATTCATCTACAATGTCTCAAAGAACTGTAGAGGAACAAGTATTGCTGCCATGGGGAGAAAGCCACTAGTTTCCACAGCATCCATAAGAATTGTTGGAAAAAACTACTCCCCTGTGCTTAACAGATTTCTAATCATTATAAGAATCTCCTCATATCTCTGTAGTTTTTACAATAATTGTTCGGTTTATTTTAGGCTTTCATTTCTTATTTACTCTCTAATTGACACAGTCAAGTTACTGCTGTTACTGTTAACTTAAAATTGAAAGCTGGATTTGCAGTACAGTCATCTTCTTAAAAAATGCCAGTTGAAAAAAAACCCTAAATCTCAATAAGTATTGAGTTATTGGATTAAGAATTATACAGAAATACACAGTTATAGAATTATACAGAAATACACTCATTACTTTTGTATATTTTATGGTGAGGGTCCTGAAATCAATACCAAATCTTTTCCATCCAAAACTGGGACATGAAGTCCCTGTCTTTCAATCTATGACAGACCCCAGATTGTTGTATGCACAAGTTAAGAAAGGGGAGGAGTAAAACATTACTCAGGCATGGGTAGTCATATGGACAAATTACTTACAGATGCATCAAATATATTATGGCAGCAGGAAACTAAGGAAGCTTGTATTATGAATACTTTATTAATTTTTAAATCATGCAAATTAAGAACCAGGATAACAGGAAGGAAGGTACACATACAGCTAACAATAAAGTGTCACAATAATTGCTGTACTTCCAGTGTTACCTGTTTTGCACATGGATGTTGTTATCTCATGATATGGAAGATGCTCTATCCGTAATTACATATTATAGATCAAAGTTAATCCCAGTTATTATGTTACGAACATGAGAACTTCTGATCACTTTTTACTTCCTTAAATTTTCAGTGATGGTATGTCATCAGTAACACTTTTTTTCCCCACAAATTTGAGGTATTTCAGGACAAAATTCTACAGATGCTTTCTCAATCACTTTTTCAACATTTCAAAATCTTTTTGCGTTCCACTATTTAACAAACAAAACCAAAATGAAGAAAAAATAACCAAAAGAATCTGTTGAAAAACACAGTTTGGAGGACTGAGTATAAATTTCCAAGATACACTTGTTTTCCTTAAAGATAAGCAAATTGCGTACGAATGCACACCTAAATATTATTCATAATACATTTTTAAATAAGTTGTTTGAAATAATGTCATTATAATCAGTATGAAGAATTGAAAGATTTTTAGTGCTTCCATGAATTTAAATTTGCCACATATTTTATCAGAACACATTTTTCATGTGACTTTGTCTCACAATATAACCATATTTGTGAAAGCAAAGAGAATTTCTTTTGTTTTGAAAGCTTAATTTAAATACATATTTTTAAAACTCTTCAGGGGTGAACAGAAATCTTTGCTTTGCTATGAAACAATGTTAAATAATTTAAATGAATTTTAAAAATCAATGTTTCACTAATGGTGTAGTTAAATATTTAAAGCCACTTGTCTTTTGATCTAAAGAACTGAATGCCTGTGCAAAAATTTTAGGGACCAATTTGAAAACATGTGCACTTCCTAGATATTGAAGAAATAAATGGAAACTTTTCTATTAAAACATTAATGAAAATACATGATGCTTAATGTATAGGAAGATAAAAAAGGATGCATACTAATGATATGCAGATCATGTAAGCATATATTTACCTTCACAAAATGGAGAGGATCCTTCAAACTGCAACCGTGCACTCAGTTTGCAGGTTAATATATCTTGTCCAACAAGGGTGAAACCAGGATTGCATCTGTACTTCGCAAAATCTCCTGAAAAAGTTATTGACAAAAAACTTAAATCCAAACCATGCCTCATACAGAATTATACCAAAATCTCAGGTGGAAGATGGAATACATTAGTAGTTTAGTTTAATTAGAATTCAAGTGGAAACATAAGAAAGAAAAGGAGATAATATTTTTTTCACCTATTTCAAAGTCATCATCTTCTATAAACAAATCTGCATGTGGAACTGTGGGTGGAGGCTGGCACTTCTTCAGCTGATATGCTGCAAATTCAAGTGAAAAAAAGATTAAATACAGGTGAGTTAAGAATTATCTCACAGAAAATTCATTTCCTATTCACACTTCCCAAATAACCAAAGCTGCACTGAACCTCACTGTCTCTCAGTTGCATTTTCCAAGTTAAATGTCATGACATTATGTATTATCTTAAAAAAACAGATTTTTTGGTCACTATAGATAGTGCATTGCACTACCTAGATGGTTATAGATCCGTTGTAGGATTGGATGCAGTTGTGATGTTTGTGAGGAGATTTTTTTCAGCTACAAGGCTGCTGTTTCATGTGGCTGCCTTTGCATCATGTGATAAAACATATTAAAATATGATATAAATCACATTAGTTAGATTTCCTGGAAAGTCTGTAATTACTGGTCACATACCTGGCATATCTTATTCATTCTTAATTTCAGCATGCTTGCAGTTCATCTTTCTCAGGATACAAGTACATATATTTACTTTCAGTAGAAACAGCAGTAATAATAACATAATTTTATGAGTTACACAAAAAAAACCAAAACACAATGCCTTTAAAACAAAATCTCGTCTCTACTCTTCAATTCAGTTTCAATAAATTGTGCGCAATGTCATAATGAAGGTGACCAGTACTCTGACTGACTTGTTTCTAAAATGAAGTAGAATGCCTACAACAGCAGAGGAAGACATTTATGCAGAAAAAATCCAAACCAGAGATTAAAGATTGTGATCAGAGTGCACAAAGCATAGAAAAACTCTTCTCTTCATGGAAGTAGATAACAGTGAATACAAAAATTCCTGGTAACTTGATAGACCTATCCACTTGTCATTTCTGAGGAGTTAAAAAAACACAAAATATTGTGGCCTGTGTCACTGCTTTGAATTCAATTAAATGGATAGACACTGTTCACATTGTACATGATTTCCACCAATGGAACATTATGCAAAATAAAGCAACAGTGCAGAGAAAAATAAGTAGATTCATTTTTTTTTCCCTTGCTAGACTAATGCACTACAAATTGTAATAGAGTATGAATCTCGTCTTTTTGTCATCCAAAGTCATCAACCCTGAAATACTGACTACATGCTTATATACCCTCAGCTTAGGGCTTGAAAATGCTGTCACTGAACATTCCCTGCAGTCTGCTTTTCAGGCACTAGCTTGTTATGTGGGAGCTAAATGTTCCCTGCATGACGACTAAAGCCAAGTACTTTAGTTTTTGATTCTCAGATAAGTGCTGTAGGTTACCACACCTTGTTATCACATCCTTGTTTTAGGAGAAATCCACAGACAAGAAAAAATTTCAGACTCATAAAGCCTTCCCCAGTCAAATAGATATCTTCAGGTACTCTCTTTCTGTGGCATTTCCTCCTGTCCTTGCAAATTAATTTACCCTATCTTTTTGAATTACAATCCAGAAGGCTAACAATCTTCTGTTTAATATACATAATTTGGGTGAAATAGTCAGACTTAGAACTAGAACTAGCATTCAGCATTTCAATTCTGAGTTTGATACCTAACTTTCATGTCCTGTAGTCCTGACTGTAACTATGAACAAAGTATTTTGCTGGATATCAGTCTTAAAGCTGTTCTTCGATCCTCCCACAGCATCCCATCAGTCTTTCTGACCATAAGCCCTAGCATGGTCAGCTGGTGAAAAATTTTATTACAGAAGGTTAAAAGTAAGTTAACTAATAAACAGGCCAAAATAATTCAAATAAAAGCGCAATATTAGACAGTGATGATTAACGCTAAAGATAGAATGTAGTTTATTCAAAGACACAAATGAACATTCTTAAGATTTTTTTAATGCATGACTTCAAAAACTAATTCGTACTGTTATTTAAAAAAATTAACAAATCCATGAATCGCGTAAATTTCTTTATGATCATTCAGTACATCACAAACTTAATAAATATTTTTAGAATTCATTGATTGTGGTAATTAGGTGTTAGTGACATAAAGCAAACTGACCATGAAAATTCAGGACAAAGAATCCTCCTGTTGAAAAATCACTGTGAAATTTGAGAAGGACTTGATTGGTGGAACTGTAAGCTGTTTCCAGAGCTGTGTTCCCACTGAAAACTCCCAGCTGAGGCGAATTATGGTCAGGACCATCCCTAAGAAGGGAAACATAAAAAATTAGCTGAAAAAATACCGTACTTAATATTAAAATTAACAGTCTCTTTTCTCTGGAAAGTAGGTTAAATTTTTTTTTAAAATATTTTTCCTAATGATTCAGAATGAGTTTGTTATTTCTGGCAACACAGAATACTCTTTCTAACTTCAAAGCCTAGTATTTTTTGAGACCAAGAGTACTTTACAATAGCTCTTATATTTACACGGGCAAGAAATTTATTTGCTGATTGAAATTTTCTCTGCTATTCCTGCCAAAAATCTCATGTACAAATAAGTTGATAAAAAAAACCAAACTAGAAAACTCTCGTAATCTCACCATATTTCTAATATTTTTGACTGAGATCCTACAAGTCCTTACTCATGACTAACACATACAGAGGTGTAGAAGTTGCAAGTTACACTTGTGATTTAAATTCATTCCAAAGACTCAAAGGTATCTCCTAAGGCAAAAAAAAAATAAAAGGGGGGGGACACAAAAAAAAAATGTTTCACGTTTGTGAACAGTAGGATAGACACCCAAACAGAAATATACTCCAGTAACACCAGGCTGCACTAATTTTCAGTCTCCTCATGTAGAACATTCAGGCCTGAACAGGCCCCATGCTTTTATCACTTAAGTACTTTTTAAGCTCTGCAACACTTCTTTCTGGTCTTTTTGTATATTACATGTAATGAATCTAAATTGAATAAAAAAGCTTTTGTGGTATGTATTTCAGAAGGCTAGAGATTATCTAGAAGCTCTCTGAAAGCTGTAGCTTTTGACTTTTCACTGTCTTTGAATCAGAGGGATATTTGTTCACCTCAGTTGTATTAATAAAAAGCCAAGCATTAACTAATTTTTGTCTGTCTCAAACCTATGAAGACAATTTGTTCATAAAAGAAAATTCCACCATATAGACTAACTCTGGTTCAAGTTTAAAAGAATGTATGCCATGTAGATAAATTGTACGTAGAACTTGTACTTTTAAAAATGAAAATTAAATTAATTATTTTTCTCTTATGCAGTTTTTCAAGATTATTCAGGCTTCCAATTTCTACTCTGGTATTAGTGACAACAAGAAAAAATAAAATGTAGGTGACTTGACATAAAAGTGTATTTTCTTCTTCCTGTTGCCTTGAAAACAAGAACGAAAGTAATGAATATTGAATAGGAACTTGATAATTTACTTAGATTTTAATTTTAAAAGTCCGAATCCAGGTGGCAGGGGGAGAAGAAAGAAATGAATGCTTTGATGTTAAGAACTGACTTTTCACACAGAAGTGAAAGGCATATACATACATGACTTAAAATTATACTAAACTGCCTCCTACCAGCAAATTCATGAGCTACCCATTGCTGATACCTCAGAAAATAAGTCTAAAGAAAGCGTAATTGCAATTCATCAGCAATTGGGAACTGAGAGAAGTAAGCTGTAAAACAGTTGCTTTATAATCTTTATTGAAAGAATGTAACAATTCAGGAATTCAGCACATACTTCAGCCAAACCAGTTCAAAAAGCTGACACAATTTTAGGACTTAATAGCTTAGGTAAAAAAAGAAGTCATTGGCACAGTTAGATCTTTACCAGTGAAGGGTTGTTTTTTTTTTTATTTACCATGCTTGAGAGGACAACCTACGATGCATTTTAGACTTTAATTAAAGTAATGAAATATCAGAGGTAACTAAACAGCAGTTCATAAATAGTTATGCATGTCTATGAGCTGACTGGACTTTCCCTGTATTATATGGAAAAGTGCCCTTTTGCTGAATTATCTGTAGCGTATATGAGAGATAAGTCGCTTTGCACATTCTGTGGGATAAGGACCAGGGTTAGCTTTAGATGAGAAAGTACGTAATAACTTTAGCATCATCTGTGCCTGCTTTTCTGTGCAGTAAATTCTTCTGCAAGAATTCAGACAGCCCTGAGACCTCTTCCTCCAGCTGAGGACACAAAGTTGAGATGGGTTTGGGGGTTAAAAAATACAAGGACAGGGAAGAGGAACATACAATATGAAGCTTAAAGACATAGAGGTACAAGGTCTGAAAACTTGGCTTGAGAAATGTAGAGCATATGTCTATCACCTATATTAAGATATTAAGAAAATTTAAGAAAATATTAATGCCTAAATTAGTTAATGCCTAAAGATGTCAAAAGGTTTTGCCACAACTAACATATACTGCCTCATATGTTCATTGAATACATAATTCAACATAATGCAGATTGTTACATCACTGACCTCACATGGCTTCACTTAGAAAACAGAGCTCAGAGTAGATAACTCAGTTTCAGGTTCAAAGTACTTTTGGAACAATATTCTTAAAGAGTTCAGACAGTGATATATAGTAATTTTTTCATATAATCACAGAGCTTGTTTTATGCTGTTCTTCAGCACATATGACAACCTCAAGAGCAACACAAAGCAAAAGTTGTAGCTTGGGACAGTGAGATCTAATAAATAAATCAGAAAAAAATCACTTCTGTTTTGAAAAACTGCATACCAAACTGCAATGTAGTCATTCACAGGTTCAGTTTGGAGTAAAGTAAAGTTGATATAAATCCCATGGCCTGGAGGTACAGTAATTAACCAAGTACAGTCCTTGGAATTTGGGTATTCATCTGGAAATCCTGGGGAATAAACTGTACCATTCTGAGCAGTTACATTATAGCCACAAGGAGCTGAAAAGAAAACAAATGAAAAATTAGTAAGAGAAACATACTTTTTCATGTTACAAACAGCATCAGAATGAATCCAAATTCTAAAAGCTCCACAGGACAAGACAATCTAGGTCTTAAAGACAGCATTTTTCCTTTCTGGATTGCTTCTCAGAGACAGAAAGTATTGACATTTCTAAGATGTAATTTATCCTGATATCTTTCAGATTTCATTTTTTAGAATCCATCAAAATCTACTGGGAATATTGCTTTTATACAGAATTGTTGAAATTAACCTATCACACATTTAAAAAGGGGCACTTTTTGCTTGCGTTCAAGATTAAGAAATAAATAAACAAGCAAATAAAGCTTGCATGTTAACATACAACTGAACCCTAACTGAACTGGAACATAATTCAGAGGAAGAAAAAAAAAGGCTCATTGTTCTTTTAACATCCCATATAAGATTACACTGTTTCTGACAGTTTTTAGCCATGTTTTATGGTACTTCAGTTGCAGTTTTTTATGCTGATTATTCTTATGATGAGTGAAATTAAGATAGAGACACAAATTATCATACACTTGCTGAATAAAATCTGTCGGCAAATCAAAGCCATGAAAAGGTGGCTGATTTAATTCAAGGAGTGCAAATATGTAATAATGTGCTCTTTTTTGAGTCTCAGTGTGGGTGAATTGACTGATTACAGATGCAAGCACTGATCAGAGTAGATATACAGCCATTAGGGCAAACTAATGGGTCTCACTCAGTAGGCACATCAATCTCATCTGTAGGCACTCAGTCTAGCTCTGGCTAGTTGATGAGTAATCCTTTTTGGAGAAATCCTTTTAATAATCACTGGATTTATAGGACGGATTAAGGAGGCTTTAACCATCTCACTTTTGTCATCCATATCAGTACTAGCTAGTACGGTGCATTTAGCACATCTTCCCATCTTAGAACAGAATGGCATCTGCTCCTGAACTACAACCCTTTAGTGCTCAACAAAAGAGACGAGCTAAGAAAAATGAAGGGTTGGTTCTATCTGTCTGATTCCTGGTTGCATGTACAGGCCAAGCGCGTCTGGCAGTCTCTAAGCAGCTTTTTTGGTTCTATGATCAAAATGTGACTGAAGTCCATTTTTTACTGCTCCCTAATCCCCAACATTTACACCATGCTCAGATTGCCTAGTCTCAGAAGCCTAGTCTGTTCTCTCCACAGTACTCCATGTTTACACTAAAAGACTGCTTTGACAAGTATGCTTACTACACTGAAGTACACTTCCGGACTCTAATATAGCGACAAGTGGAAAATCCTTTTAGTTCTAGTTAAGATATAGGATTTCTCTGATAGAAGTTTTATACTTCAATATATTTTATTATATTTTTGAAAGATTTACTAATGTTGTCAACTATTGCATACATTTTTTATTTTGCTTCCATTATTCTCTAATACTCTACAAAGAATACAGGTTGATGATATCTCAGTAAAGATAGTCTAATTCCTCTTACATCCTTGTTAGCCATGACAAATCAATAAATTGTCTCAGAAAAAAAACTGTCACAGGTAACAAAACTCTAATAGACTAAGCACTACACACAGCTGATACTTAGCTTTCTCCAAAGGTCCTTAAAAATCACAGGCGACAGAATATTAAACAGAAATAACAAGCTATACTTCACACAAGACAAAAATAGCTTTGGTTTGAAAAAAAAAATCACTCTAATGAACCTATTATGTTACACTTTGAATGATAGGTATGAAGAAACACACATTTTTGAAATCCAAAAGCAGATAATAAAGTCTTCTAAACTTTCAAATGCTAACAATGGACCAGACGCCAATTTACAAATGCATGAATACCATACTACGTGCTCTCGTGCCTATTCATACCTAATTCCAGATACAACATTACGAATGGAAGGCCAGTAAACATTTTTAAAGATCCACTCAATGATGCCCGAATGTAGTTAAGTCATTTATTGACAGCTACCTGGATATCATTAGGACAACCTGATTGCATAGGAGTGAAGTCTTAGAGCATGGCCTTTTACTACGATCTCATGAGCAGAAATTATCTAATTTTTCCCCCTATACAGATAAAGTTCTTCAATATATCTCAAATCATCTGCTCCACAGTGGAGAATATGTTTTAAAATGAAGACGGGTTCCATAAGAATTCATATCTCTGCTCTGTTAGGACAATCCTCCAGCATCAGACTACAGTTTTGAATATGTGCATTCTGCTCGTCTCCTCTCTATTCAACTTGACTATACTGGACTCTGGTTGACAATTGTTTAACCCCTTTGTTGTATGAGTTTCTGCAACTATTCACAGTAGATATATACCAAGCTTTGCTTGCTGTAACTGTTTGGCTTAGAGAAGTGGGGATGGCTGACTTCAAGTACCGTGATCTAAAATGAAGCAGCGGAAATCCATATGGGGATGAAAATACCATGAAAAGGCTCATGAGAAGCCTTTATCTCCCACATAACAGGGAGCATTACAAGGTACAGAGAAGCTTGTATTGTGAAAGTTTGTATCATAAACGTGAAACTCATCTACCTCAAGGACAACAATGTCAGTAATGAACTTGTGGATGCCCATCTTCAGCCCCACGATACAAGTTTAAACATGTCACCCTTTTGTCACAGAGCATAAAGCCAACCAGTCTGTCTTCTGAATGGCAATAGAACTGTGTAGACCAGAGGCTTGGTTTTCTAACTTCAGATAGATGACCGAATGACCTAACGGATGCCAGATAGCCACACACTGTAGATCTCAGATGACTTAAGGAAAAAATCTAGAAGAAAATTTCTAAAGTTCTAGCCATAGTGCTCTAGGTGGCAACCACAAGCCTTACAATTACAGCAAAAATTGCCCATGAAATCTCAGAAAGTTTCAAATTTCTAAAAATTCAATATAAAAAATGAATATATTTGCAAAATGCTGTTTTGCTGGGACAGGGCAGTTATGTCTGAATTCATTCTGCTGCTGTTTAGCTAAACCTGCAGTTTAGCTAAACATAACAGGCACGCTCATTTTTTCTCATATGATCGGATAAGCCCCCTGAGATTTGTTTTCACAACACTACTACAGATTTTCAGTGAGATTTCTTAGCAGGGCAAGCTTCCAGCCTCAACGCCATAATTTATCAGCTTTTTTTTTTTATTATTGTTTTCCCTGTCTACTGACGGCCCTGATATTACTCACCAGGCAAAACACCAAACCAAACCAAACATTAAACCCACAACTTTTCTTTAGTGTAAAGGGATGAAACTTTACAGCTAGCCTGGAATAATTCTTTCACTTTAGGACTTCTAGCAATTTGACATCTCCTACTGTCTTTCTAGGTTCAAATGTTTATAAAAACCAGCACTATCAAGAGCCACGTAATTTACCTGTTCCTATCTTCCCCCAAGCCCTAGGATTTTTTCCAATTAATTTAATTGAAATTCATAGCATCTCTTTGGTCTTGAGAAGAAAAACTGATATATGAAAATTTGATAAAAGTACTTCAGGTGGCTAAAAATATCAAACTATGATTATACAGAAAGGGGGCAATTTTTAATGCCAGTAGACAAAAAAAATATGCTGCTTCATGTTTTCAAGAGACACCTTCACTTTGACAATTCCCTTGATCCATACGAGAAGCTTGAAATGATACTGAACATTTTTCTATTACTATTATGAATCCAAAGAAACCATGAAATACAGAAAAGATATGGAAAGGATAAGCAGCCCTCAACAAGTCAAACCCTAGCCACGTAGCCCAGTAAATATAGTGGTGCACTGCTAACAGCAGGTCACAGACTTTGTGTTAAGCTAACAATACAGGCCACAGACTGTCCGTTTTTTTCTGGACTTGTTCTGGCAGTCCAGAGACTTATTTTAACTTGCAATGGTAAATATCTAATCACCAGCTAACTACTTACTACTTCATTTTAGCTTGGTACAACTGTGTGATGTAACACAGTCTTTTATATATGTAATCATGAATAAAAGACATCAATAACAACTAGCCCTTCTCCAAGACTGAGACCATTGACCATACAGGCACTGGAAGAGTGAGTGTACAGCAGAGAAAGGGGTAGACATTAGATGTTTGTCTTTATATCACTCTAGCACTACTTAATTTTAAATATTAGTACCACTGTAATTGGATAAATAATAATTCTTTGATTAGACTGTTAAGATTTTCTTTGGACTAACATTAAAGTCTTGGCTTTCATCTGTGGCATGCTCCTTTTACCCATACCAGTATTTTGAGCGTAACAGACTGGTGAGGATTCAGGCAACCTATTTCATAACTTGGATGCAACAAATTCTTACCAATATATTTTAGCAAAGTGGAAAAGGAAGAACACCTGAAGACAATAACAGCAGAGACACTATCACAATGACTTCATTACTTGAAGGGAACAAACTGAGAAATACCAGGTGTTTTTAATATTCTGAAGTCACAGACCTATTTTCCACATCTTACACACAATGATCCACAAACATTTTTTTATGAATCATTTATGGGTAACATATTCATTTTCAGATTTCCATGCGACAACTGCACAGAGAGCCCAACCTTTTCCTCTGAAGCAGTATTAACTTTCTTTTGAGAGCCACCACTGGATCTTATTTCTCTCAGCCTTCTGAAGTATGTGCAACCTTCTGTAGAAAGATTTTGGTCTGAACTTCTAAGAACACTGGTCACATCCAGGAAAGTGATTTAATTCTTCTATTGATTTCCAGACACACCACCAAATTCCAACGATCAGAGACCTTATAACCATTTATTTTCCTTATTGCAAAAACATTTTTATGTCATAATAATTCTTTCAGCAGTTCCAGACTGAGTTTTAACATACAGAAGTGAATCTTCTACAAAGCATGTAGTGTGCTACCTGAGAGACCAAGAAAACCCTGCGCGCTCGGCCAAAACACTAAGCAACCTGCTCTTGAGTCAGAAATTATAGCTATTAATGCACACAACTGCACACACAATGGAGATGCATGCATTCAGGCCTCAGCTGTGTGGAGCTGTGGAGCCTAGACGCCTGTGGGTAGGCTTTCAAGATTGGATTCACATTCAAAGGAACCAGGACAAATGCACATTCTGAATTACAGACATGTCAGTAACAGAGATTAGAGGAATGACTTCTTTGAGTGAGAAAATGGATGGAAAACTACTGAATTAAAACTCTCTGGACAGGGTGACAGAGAAGAGAAAGAATGACTTTATCTTCATGTCACTATAAACTAAGTATTATTTGCTCTTCCTGCATGTCAATTCAAACAGAACAAATATTTCTTTACTCTCACTTCATTTAAGAAAACATAGAAAATGCTAATTTATACTATAAAAATCTAAACAACTCCTCATGTAGATCTCATCTGCTTCAATATTCTGTTAGGAAACATGTTTCTCTAGGAAGTAAAATGGAAAAAGCAATAAAAAAGATACAATGCTACTATGTTCTTTGGTGCTGCATCTATACCACTGCTCAGGAATAATATCTATTCTGAAATTCTTTTACAATTTCAAAGATGTCTTCATTTTCTGTTAGGTCAAAAAAAAACATATTCTCCCAATGCCAAATAGGTGGTTTTAATCACTATCAAACTAGAGGAAACACAGTAATGTTATTACATGTAAAGTGCTTTCACTTTCATTTAATCAGGCATTTAATTTCTTTTAAGGTTAAAAAAGACATCTGGATACAAAGTGATTTTATTTTTTCTATATGATTTAACTGTCATGGGAGGTAATCCAACAAATTTACCTGATATTTTTAAAAAGTCCTACATATAGAATACTTCTTTGTGTTTCCCGTTTTTTTATGACCTCTGATTGTTAACTGAAACTAGTGTTACACAGTGTACCATTTTCTTACTTGAATCCATTTATCTTTAATCACATTTTCATCAGGAGAGATACATTCAGATCTTGTCCACAGCTTAGCTAAATACTGTTTATAATCAGAAACAACATGTCATTGAAAGTGAGAGAGGTATAGAATAATATTTTTCCGAAATTTTCATAAAACTATGCAAAATAACCCAATTCCTCAAAAAAAAAATCAAGTTGATAAACTGATGTCATTTTAGAAACATGTATCATAATGTGTCATATGGTAAAAACATCAGATATATTTAAAATTCCTTTTTGCAACATTTACTCGGTCTCATGCTCCTAGTTATCCTATCTATAAAGATGTCATTCTATATACATTTAAAATAATTGGAAGTGTCATTTTGTGTTACGCCTTTAAGATGTATCATATACAAACTGCTGTAAAAAGTTAACATTCAGTTAGTTTAGCAATTTAAATAATCTCTTAGTTGTATAATATATAGGTCTACATTCTATCACAACTCTGCTATTCCTTTGTAATTAATATTTTAAAATTATTAAAATAAATGAATAAATCATTAATAAGGATTTTTAAATAGTCTTTCTTTACCTGACAACTTTCAGTCAAAGCTTAATTAGTGAGAAAATAGAGACAATAGTTCACTGCAGATACATCACCACGAAACTGCTGTGGAAGAAATCAAAATCAGGCTAAGGCATCTGACTCAAAAAACTTCACCTAGGATAAGGAAGAATGGAAAAAAGGAATCACAGAATCACAGAATAGTAGGGGTTGGAAGGGACCTCTGTGGGTCATCTAGTCCAACCCTCCTGCCGAAGAAGGGTCACCTACAGCAGGCTGCACAGGACCTTGTCCAGGCGAGTCTTGGATATCTCCAGAGAAGGAGAATCCACAACCTCTCTGGGCAGCCTGTTCCAGTGCTCCGTCACCCTCAGAGGAAAG
>Ga0181612_150621_pt1 | contig 16660 bp, 7 predicted proteins | sample HoacroProtozoa21_FD_119630 | JGI IMG/M metagenome (GOLD analysis project Ga0181612, IMG submission 119630) | Hoatzin crop microbial communities from Cojedes, Venezuel. Combined Assembly of Gp0051906, Gp0051904, Gp0051908
GTATGTTATTTAACTTCATATTTGTTTGTAATCAGCCTTCTCAATGAATACAGTTCAGAAGCTTGGGATGTTATAGGCTTCAGAATCAAAATAGTAATAAATTATACCTCAGATAAAAAAAAAATGCATGGTGAACAAACAATACACAATCTGACAGAGATTTCTCTCCAGGAGATTTCGTCTGAAGTGATCAGAATTGTAAGGGAATCACAGAGTGAAACATATCTTTTGCTAATGGTTAATAGCAGTTTCAAGGAATTAAATATTTTCTGGCTTGTATCATTTATATGTAAGATTGAAGGAATGTTCTATCCAAATTTAACTCTTCAGAGTCTCAAAGCATATCACAAGCTTAAACATGACAACATGTCAGGCATCATGAAGAAGCAGATCATAAGCAGGCTTAAAACACGAGTTATATTGACTTAAATGACTCCCAAGTTGAACTGGGGAATATAAAGGTCAAGAGCTGTCTTAAGGTTTGCCCAGTAAAACAGTCACAGGGGAGAGAATGAATGACAGGTCGTGTGCTGCATTCTCTCACTATAATGAACAGTATTGCTTATGAAATGACTTGAAAGGGAAAGCTTTTACACCTCAAGGAAACACAGCCCTGACCTCTAGCATGAAGAACTCCTATGGCACAAAGAGATTCATCTGACCCCTTTAGGTTAGTGAACAGTTACTCGCATAAAGAAACACACGAGGATAAATGAGACAACTCAGATGCTCAGCTTCCCAGTAGCGTTAGCTACTTAAAATTGATGGGACACTGAAAGAGAAAATTTAACTGATGGGGACAAAATCCAAGAAAAATGCACCACCTCCTTTACCCGTTTTTCCCCCTTCTTCCTGCTTTCCTTCATCTCATTCCGTCCTTTAAGACTGAGAGGGGATGACTTAGCTAGGAGGTTTCCTTGAAGGCCTAAAGAGGAGAAGGGACATAAAGAGTTCTAAAGATGGACACCACGTACAACTGACAATTTCATTTTAACAGATGACTTACTATATGTTAGGATAGCCCCAAAATGTTGTTGCAGAAAGAAAGTATGAATTCAGAATAAAGGCAGTGTCTTAGGACCAAGCCAGGGAGGTACTCCTGAAAAATCTCCCTGTGGGAGAGGAAGAACCCACTTCATACATTTACATGGAGTGCCAGTATGCACCAGGCTAAGGGAGAGAGGAGCAGACTGTATCTTGAACTACAGTGAAAACGAAAATGTAAGCTTAGTAAGTGTTCCAAGGTGAGGCCAGGCTTTGAAGAAAGAAGCAGGGGAAATAAGGGAAGAGAGAGGGAGAGGCATTACATTGCCAGACCTTTGCATTCAGCATATCCAAGATACTGGAACAGCTGAAAAGGAACTTTGGAATCAGATATATTTTAAGTTTCTGTTTTCACATTTCATTTTTTGTTTCCAATTTTGCAGACAGGAATTCATCTCACTGCTTGCTAGGACGCATTTGTTTCCTTCTTTAGGCTTGTCTTGTGTTAAGAATGGGCTGCCTTGGCAAGCGACAAGCTGTGGAGAAATAACCTGTAATGCTGGATTAACTCGTGCTGGACATTGTCCTTTACCTTGTGATGTAAGAGAGCAAGGGAATTAGAATGCAGAATGTCTTATGAAGTTCTTGCTAGACACAGCCCCCGCACGGTCTCAAAACACAAGCTCCTCAGAAACATAATTGAGCCAACAAGGAACTGTGTAAAATGAGTATATAAGTGCAAAAGAGGCAAAGCGGAAATCAGACTTTAAACAAGTCTCTTTTTTTTAATTCTCCCAAACCCTTCCAGGTGTTAAAACAAGTAAACAGCATGACAACTGTGTTTTATTATTAATTCTGGTATTGGGGTTAACTTTACCCTGCTTTTCTGCCTTGTCGCCTTGTTGCAACTATTACTTGAGGTTCCAAATGTGTTAGTTTTAGATTTCTGTTAAAGGTAAAGAAGTGTACCAGGTCACATTTGTTCCAGAGTGAGTAAGATAAATCTCAAATGTAGTCTTGCTCAAATATAGCTGAAAATTTTTATATTTTAACAAAAAATAATTTGTTCTTCTTTGTATTGGTGTCAATGGCAGCTCTTAATTGTAATAGGATTAGCACTGGTAGCTGAAGTTCCCCACAAGAAAATGATTCAAGACAGATGATAATAAAAAGTGGAGGGAAAAAAAAAGTGGGATGTGGTTAGAACAGTAAAAATCTCACTTACTAGGGTTATGCCTTCACTGTTGAGTTATTCACATGGTGCCCCGAGTTTGTTCAACATCAAAGATCTCTGAACCGACTGGAGTGATGCCTTGATCCAAGCAAGATGAATTGCAGAGCTGTAGGTTACAGTCTGTGCTTTAATTAGTCTTTTCCTTACTCGGATAAATAGCTCACTTTTCAGAGAGGATTCAGACACCCCTCTTGTGCCTGACTACAGTTCCCTCTTTGCTTCACTCACTTCATGGGAAAACACTCAGTGTCTTCAGAACCATAGGATGTCTCCATGGAAGTCCTGTATTAGACCTGTAACTCAGAGCTAGTTGTTGTTTTTCTGCACATCATAATACACTAGCACATAGCTAAAGCTATTGGTGCAACAAAATACTAAAAGGATATTTAAATTAGCAAAGAGAGATCAATCTTCCTTCACTTCAGATATCTGTGGTGTAAGGTGTGATCTATCGGATGTATTTTAGGTGTCTATGTGACACTGAGATGAAGATAACCTTGAAAACACCTATTTATTGTCTACGAAGAGAGGCTAGCTCAGATGCAGACATCTACATTGGTTAAGATGAATCCCATTCCAAGTGACTAATCTCAGCTGGGAAAGAGCTATCACTTTTTTTACTGCCTTGAGCTCAGTTCTTTGCTTGTCAGAGTGACTGCTGGACTGCAGTGTTAAATCAAACAGATTAGCTGAGGTCATGAGAAATGCAAAGCAGGGTGGAGCACAAGCATTTACAGAGTCAGACCCTGGTCACCTACCCTTCCCCAGCTGAACTCGTTCACTGCTGGGGTGGGTGCCCCTTGCTTTCTCTTTTCTGTGTGGTTTACAACAACCTGCTCATTAATGAGCATCTGTCTCAGCTGAAGTGTTGTGGTTGTTCTAAGATTAATGTTTGCCATCAAGGTGGAGGGTTAGACCAAAGACAGTGGAATAAAAGACGAGTGCTTGTACAGGCAAGTGTCACATAGTAGAAAAGGTCACCACTTGCAGCTGAGACTGGTGCTAACAGATCTTTTTGCTCTTTCCCACTACTGTTTAAACTAAACTGCCTGAAATCACACTGATAGGGCAACGAGAAAAGTACTTGTAGAGGCAGGGATCTGTCTGAGCCGGGAAGCAGTGGGTTTAGCTAAGAGAACCTAGCTAATACTTAACAAGTGACAGCCCTTCCTGTTGAATGCCAGGGTTTCTGGAGACCCCGCAAGCTTCCATGTAAGGGAGCTAAAGGGTCTCCACACAGGATTATTTTGCCACTGGAGGGATCTTGGAAAATTATAAGATTCAAACATTTTGAAAGTTAAGGACATAACCAAGATTAGATGCTGATAAATAGATGGGTGATTGAGAAGATGAAGTGGAGAGAGAGAAACTCTGCAGCGTCATGACACACGTAATCACTGAGCTTGAAAGACATTAATATGTAGATGTGGGATTACTAATTCAAATTTGATTTGCATTGCCTTTGTTCTGTCTAAAGGCTTCAACAATACAAGTTGGATCTGCCTTGAAGAGTTTATCTCATAAAAGGTAAAGTTTGATTAGCCCTGGAATCAGTCAGTCAGCCAGAGAGATGTTCATCACTTCTTCATTGTGTCCTTTCATTTTCAAGAAAAAATGAAATACAGACATTGATGACGATAGATTTTCTTAACAGAGTATTGTGGCAACCAGTGGTTGTCATAGCTAACCATGATTAACCACCTGAATACCAGTCACCTGCAACAGAGGAGTGTCCTGTTCCTGGGCAACAGGGAGAATTGAAAAGTTGCGCTCTTTCAAGTTTCATCTAGCTGCAGTTCAGGCAACTATACAGAGTTTAGTTTGTCTTTATTTATATTGTCTATCACATACATGGATATATAAAATGATCCATTTCAGATATCTGTTCACTGGATGTAACCCCCTTGTTTGTGAAGTTTGTTAACTACATGTCAAGGCATAAACTGTAGCAAAATAACTTCAAAATCCGTGTAACACTAAAGACAAACTCACCGTACAATACCTTATCTCACATTTCGGCAGACAGAAGTAACACTATATCACTTCCCATTTTATGTGTGAGTAGACCCCAGGCCATAAAAATCAAATAAGACTCAACTAGGAAAAAATCTGGGCTAATGGAAAACTTATGCTAGAAATGAAAAAACTCTGTAGGGCCAAGTACTCATTGATTTCATAATCCTACCCTGTAGGCTGCTTTTCCATTAGCTGGCAAAGCATTCTCCAAGCTTTGCCTTGACTAGAAAGTGCTGTTTTTAGCATGATAATGAGCTTAGAATCAGTTTTTAAAGCCTTATCACAAACAGAGCCGAAGTAACAAGAATGATATAACCAAGATTTACTTGTATCTGCTCTGATCAGTTGGTAATGATCAACATAGAGTCAGCTAAGTCAGATCTTCTCGTGTGTTCAGAGTGTTATGATATTGCCTGGAAATAACACTGCCTGGAAACCTTCCTTGACAAGTTGGGACATTGCATGTCCCCGTGGATCCCCTCAAGGCTGATGACAGTGATTTAGTCATGAATTCTGTTTGCAGGTTTGCATACCTTTTCTATGAGTATGATGCATTTCAAAAAAAGCATGGTAAGAAGATCTATATGGCAACTATTTTCCTGTTCTTAAAGAGTTTCCTTATGACCTTGTAATTGATGTGAAAACCTCTGTGCCTGAGGAATTTCAGTTCTTCATTGTGACCCTGGTACTTGTGAATGCTTGTGAAAGTTAATAGTTGACACTTAGTTACATTTTGACACTTAATTACAGTGACATTTGCAATGAAACATTGTAATAGACAATGTTTAGCAACTCCCTGTAGCAAGGTCTTTTGATAGTCTAGACAATTCCATTTCCAGTGAAAAAAAAGAATATCTTAAGTATAAAAAGTAAATCTGGTCTACAGTTAATTCATTTTAAAGCTAGACACATGATTGATGATTAATTCCAAGCTTCTCTGTTACCGGTGAGTTGTAGATTCTCATTTGTCTATTCACACCAAGCCTATAGCTTGAGATTAACCTCGAGCTGTTTAGGAGTTTTGGTTTGCTTTGGGCTGGGTTGGAGTTTTGGTTTGGTTTGGTTTGGTTTGGTTTGTTGTGGGTTGTTTTTTTTTTCTTCTATCTGATAAGAAAAAGCAGAATTTCATTTTTTAACTGGGTAAACTGAGACCTGCAGTGGTCAAGTGGCTTTGTCAAAGCCAAGGGACACATCAGTGCAGAACTAGACCAGCATGTAGACTTGTAATTAAGTATCCTACGTTCTCATTACCCTGGCAGATTTTCAGTCAGACATCTCAGTGCTTTAGAAGGTAGGTGACTATTACCAACCTTGTGTGATCAGTTCAGAAATCAAGCAAATGCCTCAGACAAGATCTGAGACATAACTGAGCTCGTTCAATAGACTAAGAAAACCAGCAAACCAGTACTATGTAGCAGCACGAACAAGTGATGGAGCAGATGATGATAAAATAAACTTTAATTTGCTGAATTAAAATAAATTATTTAGATAGAGTTTTGCCTAATGTTCCTCCGGAAACCCTGTGTTGTCTAAAGATAGGGTTCATTTTAGTACGGGCTCCTTTCCCACTCACATTTTGACTCTAGAGAAAAACTAGGACCATGTTATTTTTGTTGAGGTTCTTAATTACTGAATTAGGATTCCAGTGGTACTTTACTTGACATTTTTACCTCTTCCTGAAAACCAGAAGCCTCTCCAGAAATTTTTGCAACCACTTGCTGAAGTGCTAAACTGGGGTTTGAAACTGAGGGAAGGAGCTGGCAAGACAGTAGTTCTGTTAACCAGACCTATTTTCTTACTAACTTGACCACTGAGGCCTTGTGCTGCCAGAGGTGGCAGTGTTCTGAGGATTGTTCTCTAGGTCCTAACCAATGCTTTTCACCATCGTGTGATCTCAGTCCATGAAACCAACTTAGAAACAGCTAAGATTAGTCACCTAAGTAAGGATCTGTGTTAGTAGTAAAGCTGAGTGACTTTTTCAAGACATTTTATACAAGTCTTCAAACCTGGACTGCATCTGTGTGTATTTCTACTCCTTCTACCTTTGGTTTGCCTGGATGTTGGCAGTGTTCCTCACACTACAGGTCATGACCGCTGTAGGGGTCACAGGAGAGTTCAGAGAGGATAGCAAGCTGCTAAAAAAATCTTGAGGAGGTTTTTTAGTAAAAGAAAGCGACAACAACAAAAAGAGATGAACAACAGGAATAGCAAATTATGCTGATTTAACATTTGATAAAAAGCAGCAATCCTTCATTCAAACCCCATAGTCGCTACGCTTGACATGAAGAAAGGAGGGTGAAAGGGCTCACAATTTTCAAAAGTGAAAATTTTTATTTCAGCTAATTAGCTTGCCAAATTGGGGTAGGGGTTAGACTAGCAGTGAACTCACAGCAGATACAGAGCACATTTGCAGAAAGGGAAAACTCTGCTCTGAGGGCTGTGCTCATCCAGTCAGGGAAGAGCCTATGATCCCATGTGATCACACTAGAAATCAAACTAAAATTTTTGCCCCTTCAGCAGTATTGTTTTGGTTGTAAAATTAGCCCATATCTTAGTTTTTGATCAAGTGTCCAGCAGTGACCTGTGTGAGCTGATTCTAATGATTACAACAGAGGTTTACAGATCTAAATCAGAGCTGCTATATAAGAATAAGGTAAAGGAAAAGCTAGGATGAGCTGGATGCCAAGCAGAAACAAAATCTGACAGGTTGCTACTGCTTCTACTGTTTCTTTCATCGTGCACAAAGAAGAGCTGCAGGTGTAGTGTGGTGGAGTGGGTACGACAGTGGTGCAGAAGGGCAAGAGGAACCTGATGAGAAAGAGGCCCAGGACACCAGAATCTCTGTTTCTGCACCAACAGAAGGCAAATTTATTGCTAGCCCTTTCCATTAGGATGCTTTTGCAATCTCATTTTGATTGTAGATTTAGATTTAATGAAATGTGAAAGTCTGAGGTTACTAGAACAGTTAGTGAACCTTCTGCCAGTTAAAGGTTTTGCCCCAAAGACCACACCTTGTGATGGCTGAATTTCACTACCACCCCTTCCACAGTGTTTTCCCTCTGCTACCTTGTTATTGTAGTGATGGTGGCATTGTAAATTATAGTCCCAGCTGGATGAAGAACCCTTCTGAACTGATCCTAGTGCTGTTCCCTATAGTATTGCTAATGATTATACAGCTGCCTACTAGGCATTCTAGAGCCTAGGCTCGTGGGTCTGCCTCCAGCACAAGTTGCAATAAAGTTTATTTTCATTCAAAACAAAATATATTGGGATTATTGTCAGAGCAGCCCTAGAGGCTTGCACAGGGGGTCTAGTAAGCATTGGTAAGAAAATTAGAAGCCTTGAGGTTATTAAAGTTGCTAGAACAGCAAGCTTAGTGGTCAGCAGAGGTATAATTTACCTATACTAGTATCACATGCTGGAGCAAGGCAATCAAGTGAGAGGTCAAGTGACTTTAACATAACAGAAGATAGATATATAGCCCCAAGCTTTTTAGGCCAGATTCTCAGCTGCTGTAAATCAATGCAGCTTCATGGGAATTAGCGGACCTATGCAGTTTTCAATGTGCTAAGAATCTGGTCTATACCCTTTATGGAAGTTATCCTGAGATCTGAAATGAATGCAGCAGCAAAACTCAGTTTTCATTTTTGCTTTGTTTTAAAGCCAACACATGACATTTTTAGCTCAGCTGTACATTGGTTTGGAGAGCAAGACTGTAGTTTAACACTTTTGGCAAGCACACATCTCAAAATGGTCATGAAAAAGCTGATGAGATTCCATCAATGCATATCAGCTAAGAGAGAGAAAATTTAAGTAAATGCAGAAGGAACAAATATCTACTTTTAACTGATCAGTAACAAAGTTCAGGTAGCATATAGTCTTTTTGCCTGCAACTGATATTTCTAGTCCATAAAACAGCAGTTCTTATTCCTGTTTATAAAAATGAATTAGCACATGTTTGACCAAAAAAGTAATATCAGCTTTTGGTGATTTAAGTGACGTGTGAGTGTGCTGTGCATTCATGCCAGGGGATAGAGTGAGGAAGCTGCCAGAGATAGCAGAGTGTGTGAGGAAAACACAGACAAGTAAAATGCATGCACCATTCACTCACAGATACACAAGGTTCATTCCTTCTCCTGGGTATGTATAGCTGTACATCCAAGCCACAACTTTTATTCCTGGATTGCAGTCCAAGTCTCTGTCTCAGTGCAGTCCCAAAGCTGATGGAGTTTCAGGGAGCAGGGAGGGGATTGTGTCTAGTGTTTTTGTTCAAAGTATTTTGTGACAACTCATAAATATAAAACCCTGTGGCAACACTTGAATCTCTACCAGACGCTTTAGCCTCCAGTAGTAGTGCTTCCTGTTCTCAAGAAGTTCTTACATTTACTGATTTATCACAGTTATGCATAGTACCTGTCACAGAAAGAAACTCTTACTACCTTCCTCTGATGAAAAATGTAACATTGAGTACAGAGAAACTCAAGAAACATAGACATTTTTCTGAAGAGGGGAGAAGAATCTGTGAATCAGTCAATTTACTTGTCCTACACATCTGTAGGGACAGAGCTATTTAAGAGCTTGAGTCCTGCTTTTGTTGTGCTCTCTAGTTGTTCTTGACCTTTGTTTAGACAAAGACCTGGCTCCAGTTGTCCCATGAGAAGAACCTTAGGACTGTAGTTTGCATTAATGCATCAGTATTTGGAAGCTTTGTATTTATTGAAAGTCCAAGTTTCAAAACTGATCTGACATTACAGATGGAGCAGACTCCTTAACAGTCTTCTTCAATAAATATGTTCTTTCTTGGCCCTGGAATTTTATCAAGTCACATTTTCCAGGTCATTAAGGTATTAAAAAATGGAGATATCACTTTACTTTCAACTCAGGACACTTACAAAACTGGATCAGACAGAGATTTTGCAGGTCAGAATTGAAAGGAGACATAGGAGAGTTTTGTCCAATTCATAGCTGCTGATGGGAAGGGAAAAAAAAAGATTGAAGGTAAAATAAACTGAAAGGTGATAATACATCCTACGCTGAGAGCAGGCAAGAGAACAAGAGATGACAGAAGGGAATTATAATTTTCTCGTCAACAACCTCTTTCTCTCTTCTTTACATCACCCTCTTAAAGGTGAAGTCTGCTTACTCCCAGATGTGTTTCCATACAGCCTTTATGGCCAGTAAGTTCAGGAATCCCCACTCCCACACCTGCCCTTCTTTTGCTTCCTCTCCATTTGCTCTCAGTAAATAGAATCAAGCAGGACCCTGATGAAGCTTGAGGGAGCTGTGTGTCCTCTGTCAAGTCCAGCTGGGGTGGGCTTAGACCTTGCCTCTCCTGCCTGTCCACCTCCAGCACTGCTGGTGGCTGCTCCTTCCCCAGCAGCAGCAGCAGCAGCAGCAGCAGCAGCAGAGCAGCTGGCTCCTCCACTAGCAGAGTTCACAGATCATCATGCTCATTAACACAAACTGAACTCGACTGTGACATAAATTGATATACCAGACAGTCAACTGTAGTTGCTGGGGAACAAAACACTCTTAATTGCTCTGTTGCCACTAGTGCTGGTGGGGATGAAACTGCCAGGCAGAGAGCTGGGGGAAGAGAGCTGAAGAGGATGACAGCTTAGGTTACTCCAAGCTGGACCACCACAGAGACTTTGCAAGTTCCTTCTGTCATTGTCTGCGTTGCCCTGGAACAGAGTTGTAAAGTATTTGTGGGGCTAAAGAAATCTGTTTTGCCACGCTCCTCTGCGTGGGTAACTGAAAACCCACAGCCTTATTCAACACACCTCCTCAGAGGACTCTTGCTCTCTGGAAGTAGATCTGCCTTCCAGGAGACAGAGCTAATGACAGGGGACCAGCTGGCATGCTTGAAACATTTTACTTTTATGTCGGCAGCCTGCCAGGCTGATCAGAATCTAAATTTAACTGTACTGCTTCAGGTACTGTGAAAACACTGTGTTTCTGGATCACTAGGGATGCTGGGCAGTGAGCCATCCCAAGGACCAGGAGCCAGAAGGTTGTCTATTGGCATGTTCTATGGAAAGCATATAGCTGATTCTTTCTTGGCCGTTTATCTCCCATCGCAAACAAGGGGCAGAAGTTTGAAGTGTTAACCCTTCCGGATGTATACAGCGTGGTGCCACAGACATTCGGTGACTATTTCAGAATAAGCAGGCTGGCCCACTGCTTCTGTATAAGGATGGAAGCTTTGCTAGTCAGGATGCAATCCTTTCCTACATGACATGCAAGGGTTTGTTTTCTATGATCTCTGTGGCTTTTTGCCCATCCATATTTACAAACAACCTGACCCACAGTTCTCCAGAGCTGTGAGTATGGGATCGATCCCATACACTAAAAAGGCACTTCTTGGTGATTCTCAAAGCACTTGCAGACACAGGAGAGGATAAAATATGAGATGAATGGGAAGCCTGAATGAAATAGGAATTGTAAACCTTCAGGCAGAATTTCTCTCTAGAGAGTTCAGATTATCCTCTTACTAATAGGTCAGGATCACATGGCCAGTCAGGATCACAGGCAATGCCACAGCAAGATCAAAACATAAACATGATTCCTGTGTTATTTTAGCTGTACCAGGAACAAATCTGGCACCATTTGTCTCTGGCCTTGCAGCTCCGAGACAGGGCAATAACGGTGCTCAGGCCAGCTGGCTATCTGCTCTGCAAGAGTCAACAAGTTTCTTGACATGCAATGTCCTTCTATCTCATTTTTTGATTGGAGCAATGAAATATTTATGAACTGTCATCAGTGTCCAGGTTTTGAGTTTTGACCCAGTAAAGGATAAATATGGGACAGTTTGCCTTTGGCCTTTCACTTTGGCCAGTGACCAGCTTTCTGTCTGTTTGTGGTTTCAACTGAATAGGGAAACAACAGTCTCCTAGGTAAAACCCTTTCCATATCTATGGCTTACTCCAGAAATCAAGGATTTTAAAACCAAACACATCGAGTGAGAAACAAATCCCACACAGTTGTCCAATGGCCTTCGACCTCCTGATGGCTTTATGCCAGCTGGCTGCCAGCTGGCTACTCTTCTACCCTAGGAAATAAGTTTCTCACAGACAACACTCCCATCCATTTTTAGTCCTACCAAAAAAGAAAAAGCAAACACACCTTTCCCATAACACCCTTTCGATCCAAAGAAGGGAGAGATGTGACACAGGTGGCTGTTGAACTTTCAACTCTGAGTGGCAAACTACCAACCAGCTATTGCTAGATGTCACACACCCACAGCAACATAAAACATTTGCTCAGGCACATTGTTGTCCCTTTCCACCTTAAAAGAGTTATTAAAAAATGGAAATAGAACAAGTAAACAAACAAACAAATAAATAAATAAATGATAGAGGGAGGTATTGCAGATGATTTGTACATGGTAAACAGTGAGTAGAGATTTGTACTTTTTGGAAGATATACAAAAAAATAGATTTTATAAAGCTTTCCTGCTTTGCACAAAGACAGAGAGGATATGAAGGATCTTTGCTGTGGAGATTTTTCACAGCCTTATTCGGCAGACATTTACCTAATTCCTGGAAGTAGAGCAAATGTGTGCTTTCAGTAGTGGACATGCAACCTCCCTGACCTTCCCAGCTGCCTGCCAAAATCCTCATAATGCCAGGACCCATCAGATGCATAGGAATGCCTTGGAGAGCTGAAGGAAGCAGGCCCTGGGAATAGTTCTCAGGCACGTGATGACAGGCGCTCCCAAGGGCTACAGTGCTCTATTGCAGAATGAGGCTGGGCTAGGCATGCAGCTGGATTGGAGGGTGACCTGCTGCTGTGGCTTATTTCCTTCCACATCTGGGTGTTGCAATAATCTGACAGTCCCCACATCAACATGTGCACTTATGTGACATAGGTCGAGCCTAGGAAATGCACATACACTGCCCAAAAGCAATTGAACTCCTATATATTAGTCATGCAAAGATAAGACTTTATGTGGGTTATGTACTTTTTTCCTTCTTCCCCCCTCCCCCCATTGGTGCAGAAGACCAGGCATGTTTAATCATCATTAGCTGTTATCATTCAAACAATTTTTTTAACCCCACTGTGACTCTAGGATTTCCCTTTTTTCAAGACTCCTTTTCCCTTTTCTAGCCTTTGGCTTCTACACTACACGATGTCCACAGACAGTAGGTGTCTTCCCATTCTTTCCGCACTCTGTCTGCCCATGAAGACTCTAAGGGTTGCAGGAGATGTGATTCCCCCACTCTGGTTTTCCCATGACAGATTCTCTTCCATCCTGTCATTTACATTTACAGCCTGACTCCAAGCCCATTCATAGCCAGAGAAGACTTTTCATTGACTTCTGTGGGCTTTGAATCAAGCCTTTATAAACCACACATTTACCCAACAGGTATTTATTAACACGAGCTGGCCATGTACTATATGCCATGAGTGTGGAAAAAACTAACAATAACTTTACAATTACCCACCTAAGCCCTCTAACAGGCTCCAAAGGCACGTCTCTTCGCCAAGCAAGCATTGAATCAAGTTTGACATTTCTAGAGTAAATCATTTTTGTGTTCTAAGAACCAAAAAAAGGGTTAGGAACAAGTCCAAAGAGTGAGAACATCCCCATTTTTGGACAATAATATCATCCAAATGTCCTATCCAAATGGCTTCAAATGTTCCAGAAACAAATGTGCATTCTCGGAGAAGACCTCTGACTGCTAGGTAAAATTTCAGGTGGGTCTGCTTGAGGTTAGCAAGATTAAGAAGGGGTTAAAATGGGATTAACAGGGTTACTTTTTTTAAAAAAAATATTAGCCATGGAGATATTAGTGTTATTCACAATCTTTCCAGAGTGTGTAGACAGCTCTGGATAGTAACGTCGTTATGTATTGACTTTACTTTCTGATATTTCAGTTCTTTCAGAGGTTTCGCCTAAACATATCTTGGTTTTCAGTTGTAGGATATGAAATCAGATGTTATTTTTTTTTATCTCTTCTTGAATTGAATGGGTGGAGTCTCTACCATCAGAAAGGACAGCCCAGTGGACTTGGGAAACCCTCTATCCACTGTGCGGGTGAGGCGTCACAAAGGACTTTCCACACTTCTATCAAGAAGTGGCTCTCAGCCAAAAAGTTTGGATCCATACCTAGATGAGATGTGCCTCCAAGGGCAGGCCTGATGATCCCAAGGGTTTCCATCCAGTCCAATTTCTAGCTGTGATGTAAGACAGGGATATATCCCCTAATGTATAAATTTTGCATCATCCATTCACTCGTGTTTTTACATTTTCACTTTCTGCAGCAAATCAATCATTATAATACTAGCAAAATTTTAGTTTTGTCTTGTACATGTTATAGTTCAGTTGGGTTTGGTCCTGGTGAAATACACATCTCTGAGGAAGCATTTTGGAGACAGGTATCCCCTAACAAGTGGTTTTGTCTTGTTCACAAAGGCCAAAATTTTTTAAAAGTAGATGTCAAAACTGGAGTTTTCTGAGTCCTACACAAACATTTACATGAGTATGAGTGTCTTGCTTTTTCAAAACAGCCATCTTTAGTAGTCCCTTTTGAAAGTCATGGCTGAAATAACTCTTAGTACTGTCCGTAGATCTCAGTCAACTTTTCTTCATTGACTGCCCCCTTAAGACACATGTACCTTGGTCATTTCTGCTTATGTTGCTTTAGAAACTCTGTAGTTGCAAAGGTTAAACACAGGATCATACATTCACAGATGCAAAAATACATATTTTTTTGGCAGGGCAAATGCACTAGGCGATTTCTGCGTGTTTGTGCTTTGAGTAAGGAGGCCACCTGCTTCTAATGTTACAGGAATATGTTGGCTAGTGGAAAGGCAGACACCATTTTTTACTAATTGGATAATCTGTGTATCTTATCCAAATGCCAAGAGATTGTTTCTATCCCGTGATTAGCTCAGAGTTTTGATGACATATTTCTTAAAAAAAAAAAAAAACCATTCCAAAGTCAGTTTCCTGTTTGGTCCAAATCTTTTATCCATAGTACAGACTGATGGGAAAATGGATATTGGAGGAAAGAAATGGTAAATAGGAAACAATCATTTGCTTGGATTACCAAGTCAGTTTCTAGGTAGGGTACTGTTTGGTAGGTAGGCATATTCAACGGTTTGGCACCAGTGCATGGAACAGCAAACATGTGTAGTAGTTAAAATCAAGCTTGCATTAATGATTTCATTGCCTGAACTAAATTTGTAATATAAATCGTTCGGAGGTGCTCTAAGGCATTTCTATTCTTAGAAGAAAAGTCACAAACTGGAAAGTACGTCACCTTTGCAATCAGCACCCCCTTTAGCCTGTAATGTGGAACACATGGTGGTTGAAGAGGTTACAGTGTTACAGAAATGTCATTACAGAATTTCCCTGTGTTAACATGTATCATCTGTCACATAATTGTTTGTTTTACAACCCATACCTATAATGGGCTAAGTGGGGACTATTTATATCAGTTAACAATGAGTGCCTTTAATTAGTATTTCATGCAACTGGAACATGTTAAAGATTCTGACACAAATCTGGCTTGGGTTGCTAAATTCCATATGAATTTCATTATGAAATTGCTAAGACATTACAGTTGCACAGGTATTGAGGTTTATAAGTGCACTTCATCTGTTACAAAACTCGAGTAAGTCATACACATGTTAAAGGAATATCTTCAAAACAACAGCTTGGTATCGGACGCAGTTGAAGGAGAGTTTAAAGCAGAAAAGATGAAAGTTTTTATGATTGTAAATGTGCCTGTATTTGCTCTAAAACTGCAAATTTACTACCATCTGCACCGCTGCAGCATTATATAGAATGGAAAAAATTGTAACAATGAAGAATCATACTGTACACAAAAATGATAATGAAAATCTATTAAAACTGGATCAGTCAACTGAGATATTCACAAGCTGCTGCTAGACTGTAGAATGAAAAGATGATCTTTTGCTGATGGTTGAGACTGAGTGGTTACAAACATATGTCCTACAGTTTCTGAGTGAACCTCATTAACAAAATATTTAGACTGAAATCCTCACGTTCAGCCTCTTTTCTGTGACTGAGGTGGTCAACAGAACTCTTTGGAGCTGCATTTCACACTGCAGGAGACCCTAGCCCCTGAGGGACTTTCCTCCATAGAGACCCGTGAATTTGCAGCATGAGGAATGTGACCAGGAGCAGTGCAATATGCAGGGAGTGATGTGAGAGGAAAATGTGCCTGAGGTTACATTTTAAAATTCAGCTAGTGTCACGGTCCTTAAGACTGATGGAAAGAACATGCTACAATCGAGCTTATGTCAAAATTAGAACAGTTCAGGAGATTAAGAGTGGGAGAGCAAAGGATGACAGGAAATCCCAGAAGCTTCATGTCTCCTTGTTATTCTTGTCAGATGTTTCGGCAGACACTCCATCCCTCTGTGTGCTTCAATTCCTGAACCTAACACTTTTTTTTTTCTGCTATAGTTGTTGTTAGGCCTGTAAATTTACATTGTAATGACACACTAATCTAGTAACTGTCTCTAGAACTTGTCTCAAAGCTTTCTTCAAGATTTTGAGATGCTGAGTTAGGAAGCTGAATCATGCCTATGATTTTCTCTCTAAACCGGTTTCTGTCAGGCAACTACATTATCATTAAATTAATGTACAGATAACATTAAATGGAACTTTGTGGGTCATATCTGATCTATTAACTAGTCTACAAATTAAAATATTTTTATTTGTGGAATGCCAGAAGCTGGTAGGTTATTCTAAGTAAACTCACTCTAACTCCTTATGAAATTACCGATTCCGAGTCCAGCAACAAGTCTTACAGTATAGCTGTTTATTTATCTTCTGTTTTAATAGGAAGAACCTCCCTTTTGTCATTTGAGTTTTTCCACACAGAGCATGCTAGCTGTCCTGTCCCACTGGAGTAACAACAATCTTCACGGTTTGTTACCTTTGTTAAAAGAAAGGATCTAATTTCTGAAATGTTTTGTCAATATTCCAGGCAGCACTAAAATAGGCCCTGTAATGACATCTCTGATGTTTTATATTAACTATTTTTATCATTATTTTGAATTGGTTGCTACTAATTTGGTGCTGGAGTTGCATTTGGTTTATACTGTGAGTTGTAAAATTTGAAAAGCTGCTGTTAATTTGCAATCATATTCTCCTCCTTTTTCTATTCAACTGATTCCTTATGAAATGTTTTGAACATTTCTGTCTCTTTTGCTACTAGCAGTTGGGGTAGTCAGAAAATATTTTTAACAAGACATCATAAACAATGGGAAAAAAAGCGAGATTCCAAATTTCTTATGTGATTTCCTTTGATATACACTTTTACTCTGTTAGACTTACTTAAACTTATATTTTAGTTAAACTTTAAGTCAATCCTTAGTTAAACCACATTCTTCATGAAGAACTATAACAAGGTGTTTTACCAGAATCCTCAGACATAGGACATCATA
>Ga0181612_165743_pt1 | contig 16660 bp, 2 predicted proteins | sample HoacroProtozoa21_FD_119630 | JGI IMG/M metagenome (GOLD analysis project Ga0181612, IMG submission 119630) | Hoatzin crop microbial communities from Cojedes, Venezuel. Combined Assembly of Gp0051906, Gp0051904, Gp0051908
CTGCTTTTTGTTTATACTGGAAAGCTCGGGTTGCAAAAATCTGGTGTCACCACCATAATGTCACTTAGTTTGCAGTTAACTGCATATTGCAAAATGTCAATGCAAGCTCACTTTGAGAGGGGGAATGGATAGCTGTAGATTGAACAGGGACTGAAACCCCAGAGTTCTGAGGCTGCATCTGTTGCTGACAAAAACAAGTTAGGCCAGAAGTGGCAGCTCGGTTGGAGTGACTCACACTTTGGAGATCCCCCACCAAGGCACTGTGAGTCTGAATTTTGGAACAGGGAAATACCTACATTTCCAGATGGTGGGTCACAGGAGCTGCTGCAGGTCTGCGGAACTGCTTTGTTACTTGGGACAGGTTTAAGAAGAGAGTGTATGGAGTGTCCTTTGAATTAATTTGCTTATGTTTCACAAAAAATCCCAACAGGGTTTTTCATAGCATTTTTGGTATTCTGGCTCTAGAGGTTCAGTGGGGGATTCATACCCAGTGATTTTTTGTGCATTTAAAAACTTCTATCTGAGTAAATCTCATTAAAGTCTTTGGTAGTCCGTCGGTGACTTCCTAAGTCGTGTGGTATGGAAAACCCTTTTAAAAGAGTGCTGCCCCACTGGGTCTCACCAGGTAAGTACCCCTGCACCACGAGTGCTCTCCAGCTAGTACCGAGACCTGAAGGCACATGTCCCTTGACCTTGTTCCTCGTACCTCACCCAGAGTGCATATTTTTGGACACAAGTATGCATACCTTATCATGCCAGCTGTTGCTTTAGTATTCTAACGAAACTCAGTGTTTCCGAAGAAGATGCTGCAGTCTATAAATGTTGGTGAAGAATCGCAGATTCCTGTCAGTACCAGGTTTATTGCTGGGTTAAACTGAAATACAATTACATTAGTAGTATATGACACTGGGCTGAAAACACCATCACAGGGTGGTTGATCATACCAGTGGCGTTTCTCTGCTGACTGAACCAATATTTGTAATATACGTGCTCCTTGGATGCCTTAGAAAGGCTGGAAGGTTAGCAGAACGGCATGAATTGAATATTATCTTGTATGGACTTTTTTCACGCAACTGTGATTTAATTAAGGATTACATTTTTGGAAATTCAAATACTGTATAGTATCTCCTAATTGTCTAGTGTTCCAAAACTAAAGTTAACACAAAAAAACAGCCATACAGAATAAATTCAGTATCTCCTCTTTTCAAACTTTCTAATATGTGATAATAAAAATTCTGCTTGTAAGGTATTTTATGTATTTTGTGACAGTATGAGGCATTTAAATTAGGACCTCAAAATGCTTTATGAACACAGATTTGTTAAGTCTTCCAAGACTCAGTGGAGGAAAGTGAGTGTTCTTGCACTGGAAGTCTGCAATATAGTTGGAAGGAGAAAAAAAATCTAGGCCTCTGGATTCTGTGAATCCCTTACTTCAACCACAAGATCTTCCTTTCACATCTGTGACTCAAAAAAAAAAAAAGGGATTTTTCTTCATTGTAATGAGATGTAGTAATTAGAATATGGAAACAATCTGTGGCCTTAGAAACTGTACAGATGTCACTACTGCATTTTATAGTCACTTGGGGCTTTGTGTTTAACTGGAGATAGAATTTGAACTGTCCTGTTCCAGAAGCAAAGGCTCTTAACATTTAGGCTAAAAAAAGAATCTGCACTGGCTCTTTGCTCTAAAGGGCTTATGATGTTCACATGTGATAAGATACGATTCTGACCGCTTAAAACAATAGTGTGCCAGTTATGTGTACGTATGAAGGATACAGGAGTGAGAGTTCCTGGACAGTTTTTAGTAGCTCTTGATGTCTGATTTATTAATCAGTCAATTCATTTAATGCAGCTTTGTGTGCAGGGTGATATGGCTCTACGTTGTATAATTTATTTTCCTCGTACAAAAGAGTCATTGTCCTGGTTTGCCAATGAGACCTTGTAAAAGTGTGTGTGTTGCTCAAGCAACTTTTTTTTTTCTTTCTGCTTTGGTTCCTGTTTTTAGCCATCTGCTTGACATTACGTTTTGCCTTTTGTGCCTGCAGAACTTCCCAAGCCATTGTAAACTATGCTATCCAACTCTTTTTCTTCTGTTAACCGCTTCACTCCAATGTCACCCACCCGTGGTGCCAGGGAATAGTAATGCAGAGGTGTTAGAGAGAACCTTCATATACATGCTTTCAAAAGTGCCTTTGCGTTTGATCATAAGGCTGTTATCTAAAAATTCATCAGACTTGGAAACCAGTATTTTAGAGTTCATGAGAAATTGATTGGCTCTGTGTTGTTGGTGGTTATGGATGTAGACCAGGAGGACATTATGCTTCTTCAGGTTTTTAAAAAGATGAGAACACTGAAAGACAGCTTTCGCTACTAGATCTAGTGAGTTCCCTGTGTTATTATTAGGTTAGGTTGGGCGATGGAGCCAGTCTTCCTGGCCTTGTCCACATAGCAACTTCTGCTGACCTGCCTACCAAAGGAGGTGCAATTCCAATGCTCTAGCTATCCCAGCGTGGCTTACCATATGGATATGCTTATTCCAACGTAAAAACATTCACCCAGGGAGTTATATTATTACAGCAGTAAGTCTATGTCATACATATCCTTGAGGATATAAGGTCTTTAAGTTCCGAAATCTTGAAGAAAACAATAGTGGTGGCCAGTGAAGCGAAATAAGAAAGAGAAGTTCTGTTACTCTAAGGAAAACTGGGCTCCTGTACTTGACTTTGCCTAAGCTAAGGAGTAACTAGAGTGTTACCTCCCTATTTGAAGACAGATACTGTGTAATCTTGGCTACATCTTTGTTTTTTCCCTCCAAAAGTATATTATTTGGATGGTATTTGAGGATTTTATCCATTTGCTTGAATTTTGAGCAGTCCAGCGGCCTGGTCAGAACATTGGGTACTGCTGCAAGCAAGCTACAGAGAAGGTCTTGCACGTCCCAGATTTGTTAAGCTCACTGTGCATGTGTTACAGAGTACACAAGCATGTTATTTTTACTCAGGATTTCCCCAAAGTAAATATGGCTTCCTACCCTCTTTTGAACTCAGATGAACTTTGCTGATGCCCAGAGGCTGCAGCCACAGTTAAAAACAAGTTTGCTGTTCATAGGTGGAAAAAGCAGCAGCCCTCAGCTTCTCAATCGTTATGTGAGCAGGAAGTTTTGCTTAGCTAGAATCAGTGACTAAAAGGAAGTGCTTTGTGATTGCTTTGTTTCTCCTTTCTCGGGAATTATGCCTTTCCCTGGACTTGTCAGCAGTGGGCCAGTCGGTTTACAGCATCCAGATCCAGCCCTGGAGGATTTAAGCAATAGACCTTGAAACTTAGCAAGAATGCAGGAGTGTCTACTATCCATCCTGCACTCTGGACCTGTGTAACTAGAGGAAGAGAAAGGAAAGGAAAACAGTCTTCTGGCAGTTTTTCCTGTGCTGCATTTTAAGTAGCAACTGTTTTTCTAACTGTTCATAGAGTCTGAACTAGGGTAAATCCTTGGAGAGGAGGGTTAAGGTACAGAACACAGGTGAGGTGGCCAGGGTTGAACAAAACATACAATTTATACTCTGTTTTTACAGTTTATTGTGCTATCATTTTATATGCATGCTTTATAAAATACCATTACATTTATTATTAGCTGTTGTATATGTAAGTGCTACTCATTTTTATAGCTCAACAAAGGACTACTACAATTCTTAAAATAGCCAGACATATTCCTGCTCCAAAGAGTTCACTATTTCTAACTACAAAATGTTTTAATTACTTCCTATATCTCTATTGTGGCTTCTTAGTCATTTTAGTCTGACTCTGTTCCTTCTCCATGGATAGGTTCCAGACAATAAAACCAGAGCAGCTCAGGAAAGGCTGGGTATCATTTCTGTGTAACAGCCTGAAATGTTTCTGCTCCTGGCATTATATAGGGATGATTAGAAGGGAAATCCTCCCATGTAGAAACCTTCAGGTGGGAACTTGTGAGGAGAAGGAAGACATCACATTATGCTTTTTTGCACATTTGTGCGAAGAATATTACAAATAAAATAAACCTGTCAGCAGGTAATACGTCAGCAAAACCACTTCCATCTGAGATTGTTTTGTGAAGCCCCTGGTTCCTCCAGCTTCAGTGGAGAATCAGCCTTTTCCCAAGAAAGCCTCTTTGGGGAGAGAAATGTTCATGTCTGCGTCAGTCCTCATTATCTTTTGAAACAACCTCAGCATCAATGTACTAGATTTCAAGTATTACTCAAACTGCCTGATTTCAAAGACCGTTCTGTCATTGTAGTCTCCTTCAAATCTGAAGCACCTTCTGTTTCCAATTGTTTGTAGAAGGGTACCATGTTTTAATAGAAAGAGTTTTCATATCCACTTGTAGTAAAGAACAAGGATGGCTAACCAGAAAGGAGAAAGGAGTAGATCCTCTGTTCATGGAGGTTAGACAATTTCGTTGTCTGCTGTCAAGCTACACTGGCATAATTTTCAAAAAAACAGCTTTCTGTTTTTAACAGCTATAATCATCACCAGGAAAAGACGTGGAGAGCCTCACTGCACCCTCTTGAAGCTATTTCCTTTCTTCTCCAAGGAGTCATAGAAAATGGAGATTATTCGTGTTCTGGAAGAAAAATATTTCTTTTGCCTCTTCCTTTTCTGTATGAGAAGACATGAAGCCATTCACATTTCTCTGTAACAATGGTAAGGTTCCATAACCTTCATAAAATATCCCAAGTTTCTTAGCTAAAGAAGATTAGGGCATAGCTACAAAGCTTCATTCAATCTGTGAGACTCTTCATTAAGCGGTTATTGGACATTAATTGCCTATTGATACTGACAAATATTTTATGAGCAAGTTTCTTTTCTGTCTAAAGTTAAATCATTGGTGCATTTGCACAGACCACTAACTATTAGAGCTAATGCCTGTATGGCCAGTACTACAGAGAATATTCTGGTATTGTGTTACAGTAGAGAGATGTAAGTTGAGGGCAGTTATGTACAAGAATTGGTATTTTTTATCAGGCAGGGCAAAGATGGACAACACAGTGGCAGGCTGCAAAGTGCCAAGGAGGTAACCATAAGCTGGAAGCTCTCTCTCAGTACGAAGTGGGGGGACTGGTCCAAGTGGCATGAGCTGGCAGCATGTCAGGTAATTGCAGATGGATTTGCTTCTGAATCTGGGAGAACCCTTAGAGGGAAAGTAGTTTCATTTAAAGAAAGCCGTTGGAAATGAGCAGAATCGGGTTTTAATGGGGTTCATACAGATAGAACAGAAATAAAATTTGAGTCTAATTGGCATACAGAAGATGGAAAGAGAAGCGGAAAGCGCAGCGTAGCAGTGGCTGTCTTGAGCTGAGAGGCTCAGCAAGCAGTGCTTAGGCAGGCAGTCTCCATTAAGATCCTATCCATAATGCATGAGGTTTGGAAACCCAGGGGACTGTCCAACAGAAAGGGAAGAATTCTCCAAACTACCCTGCAGAAAGTGATGGGTACGCTGTCCCAGAAGGGGCCCGTCTAGAGAGCACTTTTAGTAAGTAATGGTTCACTGTGGCAGTAGAGGTGATAGAGCACTAATGCACTACAAGCCAAGTGCTGGCTTTGCTTCTATTGCGCTCAAATGCTCTGCTGTTCAAGGATCACTGCAGAGAAACAAGGCTTTTTTTTATTCCATCAAGATTAGTGGTTTTATTTTGTTTTGAGCAGATTGCAGGAAGTAATCCCTGCCTTCAATTTTCTGTCAGGTTGGGAATACCAGTGTCCTCCTCATTACTTAGTTAAATCCTTACACCTTTACATGTTAACCCTTTATTACTCTGGTGTGGGTCTAAAAAATGAGGTGTCTGTTTCAATAACTCTGAGGTTTAGAAGAATTCACATGAAGAGTTTTGATTCAAACCATTGAAGTACTAGAACAGAGTGGCTAGCTTGAAAATGTGGATTTGGGTTTTCTTGAGACACTCTGATTTGGTCCCCACAAATTTGCATGTCTTTTCAGCTGAAGTTATGGACCAGGCCTACTGTCAATCACTGGAGTCCTGTTTCTCATTTCTGATTTGTGGGGCCTACAGTATTATGGAGTGTTCCAGTTATGTTTCATGCCTACATCAGAAAAAATCCTTACACTGAGCATTTCCAACTTCTTTTCAGCACAAATGCACTATTGAAAAAGCAGAATTATTGACTGAAGTATCTTCCTCATTAGAGTTAGTTCTGCTAGAATGAAGCTGCAGCATGCAGTGATTGGAATGACTGAATAAATGGAGTTTGGAGCCAAGAATGTATTCCTCAGCTGTCCATGTTTTATCTTCTCTGTGGACTGTACGCTATACAGTAACATTAGGCCTGAGACTGGCCTCCTGGGTGTTCACAAGCACAGTGGTGTATGCCTCTTTTCCATCAAAGAAAAGAGGGAGAATCTGTCAATTCAATTTATTTGCAGCAAACCATGGAATTCTGGAGAACCTAAAGCTGACGTCCCAGACACCACAAAATTTCCAACTGCCTTACACTTTGGCAGGTGACTGAGGGAACAGCAGAAGCAGTAGGGATCAAAGTTGCAGTACCATAAGCAGCTTTGGCTCCACTGAAATCCAACTTAGGAAAGTATAATGGTGAATTCGCTTCTTGGGCCTGAGAGGTGTCAATTCCTTCTTCTTTCCCAGTCAGGCCTCCTGCAGCCTGCGTGGGATTCAATTCGACAAGTAAAGTTTGTAGAGATCTTTGTGGTCTTGTACTGATGGAGTGTGCTCTAGGGTGAGACAAGGAGAAGATACGTGGATGTTCAGATTACTAGTGCAGACTTATAACTCAACTTGAGGGATACTCTTGCAAATAGCATTGGTCCTTTTTCTGAAGCAAAAGCAAAAATATAGTTCTTCATCCAACTGTAAAAGGGGCCCGATATTCGTCTTCGAGGACATAAAAGGCTAATGTAAAGAGGGAAGAGATCAGTTTTTCTTCATTTCATGGTGGATAGAACAAGAAAAAAAGTCTACAGTTGGGCAAGGAAGGCTCAGACAAGATTTTAGGAAACCTTTTCTAATGACAATGGTAAGAAAGCACTGAAATAGATTTCTTAGGGATGTTGAAAGGTTTTAGAAGAATTTGTATAAGCACAAATTGTTCTTGCTGCAGAGCAGGGAGGACTAGGTGACAAGGCTCTTTCAGGCTATGATTCCACGATTTTACACTAGGTTATAGCTTTGGGCAAAGTCCTGGGCTTGTGCATAATTTGTTCTGCCCCATTTCTATCCACCTACCATAGACAGAGTGAGAGAAGGCCAGGAAAGTTCATTCTTGTGCATCTGTCCTTTTAGACGTAAACAGGGAGTTCTCGCTCCGACCTGGATTCCAAATGACTCAATGAAATTAAGGTGACTGAAATTTAGAAAGTGTTGTTTCTAAACTACTCCGATTACACATTTGGCCTGTTCCCATATTGGCACATGCTTCTGTATGGGTCCTGTGAAGCCAAGGTAAATGCTGAGTAAGTCTCTCTCAACCTTCATGCCAACACATGGGTGTCTGGCAGTAGTCTTCAGTGAGGTACCATCCTTTCAAATGTGTTAGATCGCCAGTATATGCCAGGTAATTCAAGTTGCACTCTATATGGCAGTTTTTAAGTGAAATTAATACATAAAATAGTGGTGGACTTAATTTTTTTTCCTTTTAGGTACAACTTCTTTCTAATGCATGGTTGTCAGTGTCAAAGAGCCTAGGGTCTGAAGAATATATGACCTATCAGTTTATGTTTGGCCTGTAAAAATGATGGACTCTTTCTACCTATTTACATGCTTGTAGAGTCCCATGTGACATTTGGTTGATCTGGGAGGTAATTTTTTTTTTTTTTTTGCCTCAAGGGGGCTTTATTTAACATATCAAAGGAAAAGCTCCTCAGTTTTTGGTAGTTGCAGCTCTGTCTCGCTTATGACTTTCTCAGCTGTGCTCTGCACTTTTGCAGCGATCGTGTTACTTCCACTTCACAAGAGCAGAAGGTCACCTTGTAGGAGCAGCCACTGCAGTCAGTGGACACTGACCTGCCAGATAACATTATCCATTAGGGAAGTTAGTAACATTGCTAAACCATGCTCTTGCTGCATGCATGTCTCTTACAAAGCCACTTAACCAGGGATCAACAATATAGACAATTTTCAGAACATTCCTGGATGTATATAGACATTCACTGAACATGGATGTCTTTCAGATTATCATTGAGAGACCTGTAGTCAGATTATATTCATTTTCTTCAAGTCCAAAATATATTTTAGACTTTCCCAGAAAAACATCAGAAATCCTGAGGAAAGTGGACTTCTGATGGTATCTGTTAAGGAGGTGAAAAAAAAATAAATTTAAGAGACTCCTTCTAATAATTTAGTTTTCATTTTGTATCTCTCTGTGATCTTCCTGTAATGCTTCATGCCATCCTTAAAAATGTGTATGTGTCAGGCCTGGATTTTGCTTGGCTCTGAACAGAATGCATTAGGTCTATTGGTCATTATCATAACCTTTGTCTCTAGACATCTCTTTATGGCACTGAGGTTTTGTAGCTTCTGGAAGGTTTTCTGTTACTATTGATTGTTGTAGCTGGTGGTGACTGCTTTTTCAATGTGACATGACAATTTTTACTTTCACCATCTCTCTGTACTGCCATCTGCAAACAGACCACCTAGGAGGAACAGGCGTGAATTTTAAGTGCTGAGAAGTTGTTAATTGATTCTTTGTGAGCTTTCTCTTCTCTCTTTCATCCACCAGGTTGACATTTTGCCATAGATACTGAGAGAACATTGTAACAGCTTTGTGTTCAGGTGTCTTGATCATAAGTGTTTTGTTTTGGTGTTGCTGACACTGACTTGTTAAACTCCAAGGAGAGCTGTCGGTGTCTTCACAGTATTAGGAAAGTTTCAGTAGAAGGTGACTTACTGTGAGATGGAAGGCCAGTGCTGGTTGCATAGTCTGTCAGCAGATTGCCAGACTCCTATGCAGGCAGCCCTGGAGGAACTGGTCTTGCTGTTGGAGACAGCAGTTCTATGGAGGATCATGAAGAATAGCAGAAATAAAACCAGACTCTTCTAAAACAGATTTAGGGTGAGTACAGGATCCCTTGATCACTCCAGACATGGTTTTGCAGAAAACCCGGTGTTCTGCTTGTTTTGAAAGCAGAGAGATACTTGTCAGCAATTGTTGCTGAGCTAGGGAGACTACAGTTAAGATAGATAAACTTGTCAGCTATGTCAGCTGTGATGATGGAAGAGCACAAAGGCCAGCTGTAAGGTTGAAAATGACCTTTGTATTTTAGATGCAGATAGTGAGGTTGTTCTTGCGCAATGCTGCAAAATGGTTGAGAGTATCCTTGTTTTCTTATGTGCTAATTCCACAACTCTTACATAAAAGAGGGCCATGAATGATGGGCTAAAAGAGCGCTGTATTATGACCAGGAATCACGTTTGCTGTTGGCAACATTTTTTGTAGGCCTGCATGACAGAATCTTTCAATTTGAGCTCCCCTTACTATTCAGAGGATTAATTGGTCTTCTCCTTCTACGTGCTATTGGTTTGCTCATCATCCATCTTTCATACTTCTCTCTCTAGAATTGTAAATGCTGCTGATTTTCTCCAAAAGGTCTTCATAGTCTTGGCGGATAGCTACGTCAAATGTACTCTTTTCCTTGTAAAAGTCTGATGGCGTAAGATTCTCACTGTGACATCAAATGTGAGACTGGCAATGAATACATTGAAGTGTTGACTCTGTTGTGTTGTTAGACTGTGGCTGTCTACCTGGCTGGTTAGAAGCCCTGAAGAGTGCCTTGGAAAGCCCGGGGGGACTAAAACATTCAATGAACTTGCAAAATGCATAAACATGTATCCAGAACTGTTTTAAAGTGTCAGGAATTTCTTTTAAATGCTACCATTGTTTTCTGTATAAAAAAGGGATAGTAAACACACTGTGTTTTTGTAGGACCTAAACAAAATAATATCTTCTGCTCTGATGCCTGAGAGCCAGCAGAGGGAGTGAAAGTTAACTACTAAACCACCTTGGGCATTGCTGAACCGAGACACCGAGGAAAAACCTTGTGCACAAAAGAATTGCACGTCATATTCCTTTCAAGTCCCATTAGAAGTGAAGACTAAATAATCAGTCTGCCAAAGAGAAAAATATGATAGCAGCAACAAAAAAACATTTTAATTCCATGCTTCTAAGTGGATATTAGCAACAATAACATTAAACAAAATTAAACCATAAAAAAGTACTCAAGAGTATCGTATTCATAGTCAGCATATAGAACCTGATGAGACTTCTGATGTGCTCTCTCCATTACAGATGGTAGCGTGGAGGAAGTGAAAAATCTGTGTGTTGCCCTTGGCTTCTTCAGACTGTTGTTCTGTTTATTTCTATAATATTACTCTCTTTCTCTCTCTCTCCCTCTCAATATCTTACGGGTTTCAAACACTGTTTAGCTCAGTCACAATGAAAGATGTTCAATGCATCTTCATTAATATACATGAAATGCTGTTAGTGTTTTCTGCTGAGGAGGTAACTGTGGCTTTTCTATCTCAGGTCTCCACTGTGTGTGCGAGAGTGAGAGAGACAGAGGGAAAGGGAATGGGGAAAGGGAAAAGAGAGTTGTTTTGTGTACATTTGTAGGTAGCTTTAAAAAAAACTGTCTTTTTTGTCCTTGTAGAATATATATTATATATCCAGAAGTCACTCAAAGCAAAGACTCATGTCAAGCAGGGTGAGAGGGGGAGCTTTTTTCAAGTTGTTAGATTTTAAGGCCTGTCAGCCAGCTTTTAATCAATTTGGTGTAGGTAATGTTGGAATGTATGTCATGTTCTGGCTTCTTGATCAGACTTCATATTATAGAAAATCAAATGTCTTCTACAGACACGAAACTGGAGTCGTGGCCTTTTTTTTCCCCTTGATTTGGATGACGCAGATCACACTAGTATAGAAATCAGTGAGTGAGGTTCCTACGTATCAGTATATCCATAACTATAATAAAGGAATAACAAAAATAATAGGACATGCACATGTATTATTATTAATCAATCATGAAAGTAATTACAGTTCATCAACTGCTTGGCCTTATCTAAACTGTTTCTTATGTTTATAAATGGAAAGATTTTTGCTATCAAACTAAATCCTAGTGTTTTCACTTCTCAAAACACGAAGATGAGTATACCAGCAGGATCACTTTGAAATTATAACGATGTGGTAAGGATAAAGTATCCAAGGAACATAAAATATCTCTCTCAGTGGTACAGAGTCAGGAACATTGACTTCTTCTAGAAAAGATTGTACTCTTTTTCATTTGCTCCAGTCAGGTCCTGTCCAGTGATTTCCTCCTTAAAACATGTGCTTTGTAGTCTGTGTACAAGTTCTATTAGAAGAAAGATTTTTACAGTGTAGGGGAAATTCAGATCAGCATCAACTCAGAGCATGAACTATCTGGAGGTTTGATTCATGAAGGCAAGTGAAAAGAGTTTTTTATGTACAGCTTGGAAGAGAAATGCAAGAAAGAAATGGTGTGATAATCTAAAATGCTTCAGAAAGTCACAAATGCTGTGAGGTTGCAAAATAAAACCCAGAACATGCAGCATAAAACCCTAAGGAAAAACTCTGGGGAAAAAAACATTAAAGATGATAAAAGGAGTGTAATTTCTTAAGGTAATATGAGATGATGAAATTTGTTCTTGCCTATGAGTCAGCGTACAGAGGAGCACATTTCTAAGAAATATGACAGAAGTACAGTCACTGACTAAGACTGAATAAAATTCTTAGAATACACTAATTGCTGAACTGATCAGGATTAGGGACTAGATAGTCTCTTTGGTCTCTAGTTTTTGTAATTGTGTGGATTTGTTCACTATTTCAGTACATGGCAGTAAGTAATATTTCATATTCTTGCAGTGCCCTTCAGCAAAGGATTTTAAATAGCTTTAATTAATACTTAAAATTGCCCTTTGTGATCAACAAGTGCTCTGCTTCTTACACACAAACTGGTAAAGTGCAATGAGTATGAAATGCTGCTCTGTGTAGTTGGGCCTTTGCGAGATCCATGCATTACTAAGTCACTGCTGCCAGAAGAGAAATGTAGAAAAACACCTGATCTGTGTCACTAGGTAGCTCAGCCTGGATTGTGTGTATGAACTGTCCACCAAGACCCTTCAGCAGATCCAGAATTATCCAATGAATAAGTTTGCAAATTATTCAGATAAAAATGTAGTCAAGAATTTGACATACAATATGTGAAGAAAGTGAAATTAATTGGAAACTTTTGCTGAGCTGTAGTAGACATTTGGTCAGCTGTAGTTGATAGGGAAGACTTTTTACCAGATGACACCTCGTAAGCATTGCTTGGTCCTCATTTTATGTACTCCAGGTAAAATCCAGAGTACTGTAGTGAAGAATGCTATAATTTGATACAGAAGTAGAGAATATCAGAATCTGAACCAATGTTTGAAAAGGATCAAAGACTCTTTTGTCTACTCTGACACCTGATACTCTGCAGCAAAGATTTCCACTTCCAGTGAATAAAACCGCCGTAGGCCTTGTTTCCTACTCCAGATACCCAGGGAGTAAATCTCTCCAATTGTTCCAGACTGCATCGATATATGTTATCAGGAGGAATGTGCAGCAGAATGGATATAATGTGAAAAATCTGCAAGGCTGAAAATAAAAACTAAACAACCCTCTGATCTGCACACATAATCCCATGGTGCAGCTGACCTAGAATTGTAATGCAAATATTGTAGTTCAATCGGGCTATTTTAAGACAGGATAGGAATGAGGCTTCTACTTTCCCCAGAAGGAATGTACATCATTGCCTCTTCTTTAATTTCCTTTTGATTAAAAAAATATTAGACTGTCTGAAGAGTATGTGCTACCTTTTCTGTGTGTTGAGGGAAAGAGAAAAATCAAAAGGAATGAGAAATACAGGTGAACTTGTCAATTCAGGTTCAGTGGGAGAAGCTTAGAACTTTTTGTTAGATGCTTTTTGTATGATTTGGTTTGGCTGATTAGGAAGTTCAATTTCTTTCCTTCTTTCTTGCTAAAATTCTGAAATCTACCATTAAGATTCAAGGTAAAGAGGGAACGAGGGGATAGGAGTTAAGTGTCTATGCAATTCTGCCCTCCCCAATTGTTCGAAGTTGATTTATATCACCATTAGTTCAGTGGTTAGTGAGATGCGAGGTTTTGCTACCTGAAGTACACTGAAGCTGAGCTGGAGTGTTGCCCCGTTTGTTGCAGCCAACCAAAATAACGGGTGACAAAACCTTCATTTTTGAACTTTGATTGTTTTTTGAGGTTTGCAAAATATTTGCAAAATGAACGAAGGTCTTAGAAAATTTCCAAATGGTCTGCTATGTTTTTATTATTTAACTGATTGTGATGGCAATTTTCCATGTATTCTTTGTCTGCTTTTCAGCCAAATGGGTTAGCTTGTTGTGGTTGACATGTGATTTTGACCAGCTGCCAGAGCCTTTGAATGGCTAATGGCTGAACCTCTCCAGTCCCAAGAGATTTAGCAGAAACCATTTTTACTGCTTTTCACATTCTCTGAAAAGTGTTTGGGAAATGTCAGTTGCAGAAAGCATCCTTTAAACGACTAGCCAGTATATGGTGGAGAGAGTGGCTTTTCTTGACAGTGTCATGGAGACATCAGAGAACAGAATAACATTTCGACCAAAAAATACTGCAATAGCTTTCCTATTAAGCAGACAATATCAAAGAGTGTTGAGGCAAGAGAACTGCTGACATAGAAAGAGTACTATAGGCTTTATCAGGAATATCCTTGAGCAACGGAATGTTGAATTAGTTGAAGCTCTTGAATTTCTATTTTTGTATCTAGTTTTACTGTCCCACAGCTAGATTGCATTGTGTAGCTGTAGAATGGGAGTGAATATTGTGCTGATACAATAATTTTACATTAAGATCTGCATGTAGTCAATAGTGGAATATCAGACTCTGCACTGTACGAATATACACATACACACAGCTAAAGTGATGCACAAAACTTTTTTAATCCCTGACTTTAGAGAGCCTGTTCTGTCAAGGTTTCTTCTCTTTAGCATGTAATATTATGTAACGGTTTCTATTACTCTGTGTGTTGATTTGTCACTCCCACACTCCTCTGCTAAAGCCAGAGAAGTTGCTTTGCACATGAAACTTGAAAATGTGAAATTTTAAACTCTTTGCAGATTTCAGAAACCGGTCTCCCCTCCCAGAGATGATCACTACATTTGATACAAGCTATAGACATTTTCATGGATTTTAAATCTTTGCAGTATTAATTGGAAGACAGAGGAAATTCTTTCTGCAGTTCTGCATGTTGATGAAGGGAATAAAATCATGGAGTCTAGGTATGCCTAGCTACTGCAGTGCTGGGTGCCACAGAACTATCTGACTAAACAGTTTACCTGAATTTAAGTGACAAGATCCTGAGTAAGGTGGTGCTGGTAGTCCCCAAAAATGGCCATAAAACTGTGCCTGCGTTCTTCACATTGTGTTTCTTGGGTTTGTAAAGACACTTCCTTTCTTTAGTCTTTATAATTTTAAATTTATTTTTTTTTAGCTTCATTTTAGCATCTTCCTCTCTTTTGCAATACTTTAGTTACTATAGTAACTATGCTGTGAATGGTATAGAAAGAGGCTAGTGCACCCTAGCTGTGAAGTATAAAGCTAATTCATATAATAGTTTGAAATTTATGTCATAGTTTTGAAAATACAGCAGTTTTTGTGGTGGTTTCCATGACCACGTATGTGGTATAAGTATATATAGCACTCTTAGGTCATCACTGGTAATTACCCTCTTCTGCCAACGTCCAACATGGCAACAGCTCTGTCTGAAATTCTACTCCGCAGACAGACCATTCTGAAATACGCATCCAAGTACTTCACCACTATCTGTTTTCACCTTCTGAATATGTTTAGTTGTTATGGAAAAGTAATCTGTACCTGTGGGCATAATGCTACGTTATAGTTAAATTAACTTCCACTTACTAAAGAGATGGTTGGTGACGGGTTGTGTCTGGACTAGCCACTACTCACAGTTGATTGAAACACTTTGCATTGCTGTGTTACACCCCAGTAGTATAAAAGCCGGGATGTTTGTGCTGTGATCTTGTTATCGCCTAAGCTGCCCTGCTCTGAGTCAGTATTTTTGCAGATGAATGCCAAACATTGCAGAAAGCAAAGGCAGAGCAGAAAGTATTCCTGAAGCCAGTTCTGACCTGTCAGGAGGCACTGAAGTACAGTGTATGCGTTGATAATGATGTGTTACACACCCGGTAACCTTTCCCTCTTCTGGTCATAAGAGAATTTTTTTTTTTTTTTCAGAGGGCATATTCAAGCACAGCCTGGTGTAAATTCATACTTTAGTAATTGTGTTCTACCTATCCCTGGAGTTTTGAGGGAAAGCATTACCATTCATTACTTCCTGTCCTAAACACAGTGCTGCCAACTCTCATGATTTTATTGAGTCTCAGGATAGTTGCTGTATTTTCAAAAAATTCCAGTTCCTGAAGTAATGCAAATATGTGAAATCTGTTTCATTACATAAAGGGTACACTTCTAATTACCTAACTGGGGCAAAAGCTTGAACTAGCAACTCAGTGCACTGTTAAGGCTGGGGCAAAAATGTAATATAAAAATCTATTCTTTTTAATATAGTCTCTAACTTAAACAAGTATCTTTTCAAGTTCCTGACTCATAAATTTTGGATGTTTGTACTTGACAATAAGGTATTGTTTGTTTATTTTTGCCGCCATGGTCTACTTGGGAGCTTGAATATATTTCTCATTGGTAGAACGTCCTTTGCATTACCTCATAAAAGAGCTAAGCCTAAACTAGAAACCCATTTAAAAATTATTTTGGATCCATGGATGAAAGCTGTGAAAAACTCATCTATACTCTTAAATGTGCATTAACATATAAAACACATTAAAAATTCAGTTCTTAAAATCTTATTCATGTGACCTGAAATTCTGTTGATGTCTCTCTCTGACTAGTATGTCAGATTCTCAGTGAGCTGGCTACTTTCTTATTTAAACTTTACAAACCACTTAACAGATGCCCGATTCTTAAGTTACAGTGAGTAAAAGGCAATAGCTACAAGAGGAAAATGGCTAGGTTCTGCCAAGGCGCAGGAAAGGAAAAACCCAGTAGTGTGTGCGTGCATGCCTGGGTGTACATGTGTGTACACACGGTTGCAAGCGTACTGCCTTTCAAAGGCATGTTGACCACTGGTCAGGAAAAAAACAGTAAGCATGTTATTTCCCAGCTACCTCCTTTCTGTGGGTTTTCTGGGCCCTTCCCTTTGAAACACTGGGACTGACCACTGACACAGTGTCTGGCTGACAGTCACATCTCATCTGCTCTAATCCTCTGTGCTGGCAATGTCCTGCGTTTCATCACACAGTAGATGCAAGCCGCTCTTTTTTCCCTGCAAAGCAAGTTGTTTAAAGTATTCTTCATTGTACAGTAGTAAGATGTTCATTTTAATAACATGAACAGTTGGATTCCTGTAACCTGGAGGCTGGAGCAGGGGAAAGAACAGGAGAGAAACTGAAATGTTGCTGTACAAACCTCTGGCTATAGAGTACAGTAACCTCTCCAAAGCACTGTCCTATGTCAGCCAAGTTATAGAAGGACTTGGAAGCTTGCTCGAAGCAGGCCTAGGAGGAAC